>Ga0099824_1000472_pt1 | contig 47288 bp, 26 predicted proteins | sample SiratrowhiteBW_FD_76837 | JGI IMG/M metagenome (GOLD analysis project Ga0099824, IMG submission 76837) | Root nodule microbial communities of legume samples collected from California, USA - Siratro white BW | ecosystem: Host-associated > Plants > Roots > Nodule | place: USA: California... | reverse complement strand
TATATATATATATAGGCATGCAAACAACAAATAATTTAAAAAAAAACTGTCCAGTTTAACACTTTAAAATACTTGATCAAACATAAAACCATGAGAAAGAAAGCATGTCAATCAAGTCACAACTCGTAAGTGACAAACAAAACAACTTAATACCTATTTACTTAAGTTTAAGTAGCCTAAAGAAAATACCAAATTTTCAAAAAGACAAACTACCAAGTCAAAGATAAAGAACACCTAGAAGACTAAACAAATGTTTTCATAAAATGCTTGGAATGGTTCGTGCATGCATCCTTTTCCATCTTCTTTTATTTATTTTTTTTTCAGGTCTTTTTAACATTTTGGGCTTGGGTTTTAACCCAAAATCCGTTTAGTGGAAAAAGTGACAAGTTTTTGGTGCTTGAATAATACAACCGAGTTTACTAGCAAGCACTGTGATCCCACCGATTCCACTGTTTTACTATTTCGTGAGTGATCTAACACTATCTGAGTTGTGAAATCGAGGAATCATGCAATTCCACGGGAAAACTTACAATTTTTGCCTATATTGCAAGTTTGAGATTAAACCCATACAAACACAAAATGGCGACATTATACAATAGTGCCAAAATAAAACTAAAAATACAAATTACAGCAAAAAACTGCAAAAAAGGTTTCAGCCAAATACTTCATCAGAAATATTTGTTATTTTGAAAAATACCCAATATAAAAAGTGCTCTTCACATATCTCAATATCCTCATAGTTGCAAGTAGATCATAAAGCCTTCAAAGATCCATAAATCTACCAATCAGCCCCACTATATAAGCCATGTCTTTGTTGGCTATGAAAAAAAATCTCAATATACAAAACAATTTACAAAGTTGCACAGACTGCCTTATCACTTAATTGGTGTTTGGGTGAAAATTATTGAAATGTAATATTAATTTTTATTATTTCTCTTGTGTGTATACCCAACCTTAGGGTTAGGGTGTTAGGCATAGGCAAGTGCCTTGCATCTTCTTTGTATCCTATATACATTAATAAAAGTCTAACAATGTAGGTTGAATACATTGTCTTTTGCAGTCCTCTCACCTGTTCAAGTTGGTATCAGAGCAAGTAAGATCCCGCTCTGCCTTCTAAGTTGTGTTTGCAATCGTCACTGCCACCATTCAGTAAGGAAAAGTTAGGGTTAGGTGTGCCTCGAGGTGTGCAACCCAACCCCAGGGTCACATGACCAACTGATCAGCCATGTGTTGTCACATGCCGATCCACGCACATCCCGTGCTAACACATGTCTTCCACGTGTAGTCTTCCAGTCATCAAAATCTCTCGGTGACAACACCGTCTGACTCACTAAACTCTATCGTCTCTATTTCTAACTTCCTTTAACTATTTTGACATGCCTTTGTGCTTGGACACGTGTTCTCACGGTTTTTAGGGTTTCTCTTCTCTGTTTTGTGTTTGGTCATTGTTCTTCCCCTTTGAAATGGCTTCAATAGGTTATGGTGCTTTCTTCTTGGCTACTCCGACCATTACAAGTGCAATGCTTAACTGGAAGAATTATTCGTCTTGGTCTACCTCAACAAAATTATGGTTTCTTGGTCAAGGATGAACACTTACAAACAGGACTCAGCTCTATTCTTGAGGCAGTCAGATCCCAATGGCAAAAGATTGTAGTTTTTGGATACACCTATTGAATGGTGGTACCCAAAAAACCACGATTGGCTCCTCCTAATCATCAAACTTCTTTAATCTAGTACACACCTAAAGCAAAGAAAACAAAATGCCCAGAGATGACTAACTACATGTTTTCTTCTTGACCACCATGTTGGCTCTAAGTTGGACTTCTGTTTAGAATATATTTGGTTGTGGATACAACTTGTCCCCATAACTGTTTTGACATATTTCTTCCTTAAGAATACATCTGGTCATGTTCATTAACACTCTACTCCTGTCAACTTTTCCATTATCTTGAGGAGTATATGGAGCAATACCTTCAGAAATTATTCCATCCCTATTACAATAGGAAAGAAAATCATCTGCGATGTATTCACAACACCCATCTATTCAAAGAACATTGATGCTTCACATACACTGCTTATCCACCATTGTCTTGAACCTTCTAACATCTCAAATGCATCTCCTTTCCATATAACCAACTAGACTCACAACTTCCTCGTAAATAAAGGAAATGAAATAGAATATTGTTTGCATGGATTTATTTTAAAACAAATTAGATGCACTTTCCATTTTTAAGCAATTTAAATCTATGCGTGAACTGCAATTTAATCTTTCTCAATGCTGCTATTCAAACTAATTGGGGTGGGGAATTTTAGACCTTTTACCACCTATTTAAGAAACAGTTTTAGAATGTTAGATGTTTTCACACACATCATCAAAATGGTTTTGTTGAGCACAAGATTGTAATATAGTTGAACTTGGTCGCTCTCTTTTTAATTAAGCCTCCCTTCTTCCATCCTTTTGGGATCATGCCTTTCTTAAATAAAGCCCCCATTGTTGCTCAAAAATGTGTTGTTCCATACACTATATTGTTTCATTCTTGACTATCACTTCCCTAAAGTTTTTGGTTATGCTTATTTTTCCTCTTCTTTGCCCCTAAAACTAAAACAAATTAGAATCAGGTCTTAGGAATGTTTATTCCTTTAGGGAGTCTTCATCTTCCTCAAGCTAGTGACATCACACACAGGTCCACGACCAAGATACCTATGGAAACCACTTGTTAGAACATACATTGAACACACTCACAGAAACAGAGAAGAAAAGGGAGAGAACAAAAGATTATGGCGCTGAATTTGAAATTTTCTTCTCACACATTGTATCACACGACATTACTATTTATACTACAGTTATAACCAATTAGTTAACAGCCAAGTAACTACCAAACTGACATACAATACTAATTAATTTATCTAAAAAAATAATTCCATGAGGTTGAGGGTTAAACCCTTCTGAAAATTCTAAACAAAAGTTTCCCTCTACTTCCTAAGTTAAAGAATGTCAAAAGGAAATTATTTTGAAAGGTTCAAAGCTTGAAAGACATCGCTGCATAGCAGTAAAATTCAATTCTTTTATTTTCAAATTAATTTCCTTCACATATTTACTTGAGATTTAAGTAACTTGTATTTCAATGTTTACAGAATTTGAACATCAACTAAAGAAATAGAAACAATAACAGTCAGCAACTTGCCTTACTGCATTGGCACAGCATGACCATTCCATTGTGTGAAGCCATGGCCACAAAGTCATCGTTTGTGCAAAGACGGGCCCATTTCAGCTCATCACCGGGAACCTTTAAAGTTAAACAGTATGCACAAATAACACTCAGGAAAAGACGTTAACAGAGGAATGGCGTAGTAATGTAAACAGAGGAAATCCAAACAAGGGAACAAACCAACTGAATAGCAATGATTCCGGTAGACCTGATGGATGAAAACAAATTCAAGGATACTCTCTTGATATAGCCTTGCATTGTTAGCATCAGCAAAAACTGATCCTCCGCAAACTCACTCACAGGAATAATGGACGTTATTCTTTCACCATCAGATAAAGATAAAATCTGGATCACATGAAACAAATAGAAGAAAATTTGTCATTTTGCAATTTTTGTTAAAAATTAAAAATGCAGAGTTACTGGTGAATTTTATACATAGAAATTTAAAATATTTTTAAAAAATATCAAACCCAAATTTCAAAATGATTAGAGTATTTTTCATGTGACTAGGAGGTCATGAAATTAGCCTCTTGCAATATAATTGTTGCAAATCTCACATTGAGATGTGACCAAATTATAATATATAGGTGTTACAAAACTCAACTTAGTAAGTCGGTAACCTAAGAGGTTAAGTTAAGCTTAAATTTCATTTTCTTGAGTTGGTATCAGAGTCTATCCTAGCTAAGTTTGTTGAGCCTATTGTGCCACCTCCTATCGAGCTCTTCCCTATTTTCATGCTTGAGATGTCTTGTCCTCGGCTTGAGAAGGTGTGTTGAGATCCCACACAACATGATATGATTTGATGGGGAAATATCTTACCAAAATATTTTTTGTTACTAGATATTGATATTGTTCCTTAATATTGTTTTTCTTCTTCATCATAAATAAGAATATTCATGGGTGTACCCATCAGATGGAATTCATAAAATTCCTTCTCGATTTTTCTCTTCTCAAACACGGTACCAGAGTGCTACTATCCCTCCCTAACTTATTTTGTCACTAATTCTTTTAACAAATACACATACAAATAAACATACATATAAAGTGAAGACATCTCGTTCTTATTTATTTTTATTCCCATTTATCTGGCAAGTATGAGTATAAGTAGAGGGAAAGAAAGGACAAAGAGATACATGAACAAGTGGTGTGCCAGCTGCAGTCCGGCTACATTCAGGAATTTTGTAAGCACGAGCTGAGTATACTATTCCCTTATCACTGAAAATTTTCACAAGCCATGTCATATTCAAATTAACTAGATCAACTGCAATATCCTCTAGAAAAAGGTGAATACCAAAATAAAACTAACTCCACGCTCTACACACATCATGATGAAAAATAAAGTCAACATTTTTTATAGTTATATTGACAGAAATGCCAATAAATATGAACACATGCTTTGACAGTCTTTCCAAGTCCAATACTAATGTTGAGGAAATTCCATGCTGATAGCCCCACCAATACAGAATGGATCAAGCTTATTTTTATCGATCAACAAGGGATTTCACCCACTAATGAAGATTTCAAAAGTGTACTGCAACAGAAAACATAATTGTATGTGGTTTAACAATAAAATGAAACGTGTATTCGAGCTATATGTCATAAAGGAAAAGACTTTCAATACATGGCACTGAGTTTTTACGGGTAAAAATCTATTGAAACTAAACATTGAAAGGAGATTTATTCAACAGCCTTCATTTTCACTTTCCTAGCATCAAACACCACAGACTAAAAAATTCTAAGGATAGGAAAACAGGTCATCCCGACCTGTTCAGGCCCTGCCAAAGAGTGGACCAACGGGCTGGTCTGTAAGCCCATCAAATTTGAGATCTTTTAAATTTTATCATTTTAAAAAATATTTTAAAAGCACACTTAATTAGGTGAATACTTTCTAGTTTTAGTTGGTTAATTAATGCCTCCAATTCGAAGAATTGAGAGAATTGCAACTTTTACATATTAAATTCTCAATTGCAATCATTAATTGAAACTTAACTTGTAACTGTTCATTATTTAAATTATAATTTTATTGCATTCTTGCATTCTTCAAATAGGCAGACATTATTTCATTTAAGACAATAAAAAATAACCTGAAATATAGGACGTGATCATGTGCACGACAAACGAGAAAATCAGACATTGAATCATTCACTCTTAGTTTTCCTACAGATTTTCCTATTGTTCCTCGATTTTGTAGGTTAAAAGTGCTTGGCTTCATCCGCTTCAGATAACCTTTTTCACTAAGTGCCTGAAAAGTAAAAGACAATAACATTAAAAAAAGAGTCTGTAAAATACCTATTAATTGAAGAAAAGTGCCACATACCAGTAACATATCCTCATTTGGAATAACATCAATGTCCTCAAGTTGACCATTATCAGTGTCCTCCAACATTGAACGTCTTGGATTGGCAAACTTATTCTTCAGTTCAATTGCTTCTTGTTCTATAAGCTAAAAATACAAGATCGAGGTCACACAGGTCAGCCCCAAAAAAAGAAAAATATTACTATTAATAAATCTCTAGTGATGCACAAAAAAACTCATCTATGTATACAAAATTTATGGCTTCAAATATGTCATTGTCTTATTTTTAGCAAATAACAAATTACAGTCAACCCAAACTGCTGTTTTAATCAGATGGCCACCCAACTCCAGCTTCATTGTCATTCTTGACATGCCCCATCCACACTACCTCCATTCAATTTTTCCAGGAAAGCCACAACAGACTTGCCATGCACCAATCCATCCGCAGCCAGAATTTAAGATAAAGCCATTTCTTTTGTCCTCTGTATTCCTCACTCGCACACATTTCCAGCTGCTTACAGCAGTGCATGGGACAGCCTTTCATAATGCCATTTTGATGCCATGATCGCCAGCATGCTGTCTTCATGAATCTGCCCCTTTCGTGACCAATTCTGTGACTACCCCTAAAGAGTTCAGGTGGTCTCAAGATCCATGCCCATTCATGTACCATTCAACCAGGCATATTTCTAGACATCAGGTAGATTCAACGATCACCCACGGCATGTCTATGCCATTTTCTAATGAAAGCATTGCCACTTTTGTATCCAAAATACTCTAGCAGCTTTCATTGTTCTTTATTTACGGACTTAGCCCATATTTTCTTTTAATATCTATTAATCTGCTACTATTTCTACTTATAAATAAAAAATCTTATGTGTGTATTTTGCATAAGGGAAAATAATGCAACATTTACTTTTCTTTATTTGAATATGGTATCCAGAGTCTAGGATTAGAATTAAATTTTTGTTCGATGAAATCATTGTTCACCAACACTTCCCAGCCGCTGTCACCACTGCTTCACCCCATCGTTGTCGTTGCAGCAGCCGGCTACCAACCGACTCGTCTCAGTCAAGCAACCATCATGTCACAAAAATAGTGGTGATCGGAGCTTCAACGCGACCTCATAAGTCGCTCCTTATTGTGTCACCGTCGTAGCTTTCTTCTACGCGTAGTGGCATGTCTGACATCTTTTTCAGCAATGATTACCATCGTCAAAGTTGTCGTGTTGTCCTCATTCTGGATCTGTCTTCTTCATCCTAGTCAAAGTTCATTTGATTTTTTTAGAGTTTTTCTCTCTCCTCTAAGGGGGTTTCCCTCTCACTTCATCTATGACCTCTTCTACTGCCACTATGTCAAATCAATCCATCTATGATACTCGAACCTCATATTAAATTATGACTTAAGAGTTATGTTGATCATCTTACTAAGTGTGGTGTCGATCTTGCTGAAAATGAAGTTCCGCGTCGGTTGAAAATTGATGCTCAATTATGCATTATTATTAAATCTACCGTTTATTTGTCTCAAACAAATTTTTTGTATTTATGAGACTTGTTCAGAAGTTTGAAAACAAGATTATTGTAAACCAACAATACTCAACGTCTTTATTGTGTATGTCAAAATCTTCTTAATGTTGTTTCTCCCAGACGTCTTAATATTACAATGGCAAAATATTTGAGTAAAATTCATATTCTTCGTCATTTTAATGAGTTATTGCCTCATGCCTCTACTCCTTCTCAAGAACTAGAGTAAAAGTCCAAGGTTTTCCTGTTATTGGCATTACATGAGCTCCCTGATTATTATTTTGATGTTCGTGACTAGATTTTGGGATCACTTGTGCCAATTTTACTTCTACTTATACCACCCTTATGCGTGTGTCAGGTAAGCACACCACTAATATACTTACTCCCATTGATGACTCTTTTGTTTTGTTATCTCAAAATCATGATACACTCGCCACAAGTATGACCATTGGGGCAAGCTTGGCCACAAAATTGACAGGTTTTATGCCTTACATGTTGACCCCACTTCGTCCTCCTAAATCTGTCATTCTTCCCCAAATTGCTCATGTTCAATCTTCTATTGTGAACCCTACTTCATCTGATACCTCAGACCATCCTACTATTTTCAATGAATTTCTTAAATGGTATAAGGATCACTAGAACTCTGGTTCTACTACTTTTGTTGCATATATAGGTACATCATTTGTTGGCCTCACTCACTCCAACTCTCTTGGTCCTTGGATTCTAGATTTAGGTGCCACAGATCACATTACTAGTAACAAATCTTTTTTCTCTTATATGTCTAACTCCGATTATTTACCTTTCATTACCATGGCTAATGGCTCTAAGGCACACCCATGATTTTGGTACTACTAATCTCCTTCCTTTTTATCTATTGATAATGTTCTTTATGTTCCTAGTTCTCTTTTTAACTTATTATCCATTAGTCGTCTCACTCAATCTGTTGATTGTGTTATTTCTTTTGCCAAAGATTCTGTTTGTTTACAAGACCAAACAGCTGATTGGCACCGGATGTGAGTCCCATGATCCTTATCACCTACGAACATATGCACATGTTGACACCGTCATGAATTTTGCATCTCTCCTTAATTCTAAGTTGGGTCATCCTAGTTTTGTCAAAATACAGCAACTTGTTCCAAGTTATCTAGTTTGTCCTACGAGTCATGCATTTAGGGAAACAAACTCAAAGTTCTTTTCCTGTAGTGTTTTCACAACATGTTTTGTCCCCTTTTGTCTTAGTTCACTCTAACATTTAGGGTCCAAGTTGTGTTAAGACTAGTTTAGGGTTTTAGTATATTGTTATTTTTATTGATAATTATTCAAGATGTACTTGGTTATTTTTAACAAAAAATCATTTTGATATGCTTTCTATATTTCAATTTTTTTAATGAAATTAAAAAACAATTTGGAGTTTCAATTCAAACTTCACACGCGATAATGCTCGTGAGTATCTTTCTCATTCTTTTAATATATTTATGAAACCTCATGGCATTCTTCACCAAACTTCGTGTACATATAAACCTTAACAAAATGGGGTGGTTGAGCACAAGAATAAACATCTTGTTGAAACTACTTGCACTCTTTTAATTCATGGCGAGGTTCCTCAAGGGTTTTTTATGTTGTTCTTAGTGCATGTTCTCAAATTAATTGTATGTCATCTTCAATTTTTCAAAATTAAACTATCTTGAGAAGTATAAAAAATTAGTTGAAAATTTGAACTATCTTACTGTTACTCATCCTGATATTTTCATTTGTAGTTAGTGTGGCGAGACATTTCTTAATCCCCCATATGTTGATATGGGGACATTTAAATATTGAAGTACATGAAAGGTTCTCCTGAAAAAGACTTGTTATATGGTCACAATAACTATACTAAAGTTATGTTATTTAGATGTTGATTGGGCAGGATCTCTATCTAATAGAAGATCTACTTCCAGATATTGTGTTTTTATTGGTGATAATTTGATCTCTAGGAAAAGCAAGAAACAACAAGTTGTGACAAGATCTAGTGTTGAACCAAAATATAGAACTATGGCCTCAGCCACCTATGAGCTTATTTGGCTTAAACATTTACTTAAAGAATTACAATTTGGAAAGTTCACACTCATTTGATAATTAGGCTGCTCTTTATATTAGCTCAAATCTTGTCTTTCATGAAAAGACCAAACATTGAGATTGATTGTAATTTCATTCGAGAAAAGATTGTATCCAGAGACATCAAGAATCAGTTTGTTATTTCTAATAACCAATTAGCAAATATTTTCACTTACAATGACCTAGAATTGATTATATTTATATCAAGTTTGATACATACAACTTATATGCACCAGCTTGAGAACAAGTGTTGAATGTAACAGACTTAGCCTATATTTTCTATTATAATCAATTGCCATGATGGCTATACAGAGGAAATTACAGTCAACAACCCAACAACAATATTCCTTGCAACCTAGGAAGGTTTTTTCAAATATACAACTACGTAATTATGGTCATACTCAGCTACCTACCACATATCAGGCTGCCCTTTCATCCAGCCATAATATAAATTCACAAATTGCCATACGAGTAAATAGGATAAAAGCATAGTTTGTTGTGCAAGCTACTGAGTTAGTAAAGGTGTACTCAGTGGGGATCTACAAGGAGATGAAGTGGGCACTTGCACCCCCTCATTCTCTTATAATTATAAATATTTTTTTTTTTACACCGCTTATATTGACTCCGCTATTAATACAATATGGAAACTTATATCATACAAATAATATTTAATATTTTCAAATACATTGCCCCCTCTGGTCAGGGTCTTAGATCTACCACTGGGTGTACTTGTAATTCAACAAGACTAATACAAATTCATTTTCAGTTTTTATAAACCATTTCTTTCAGCTTAGTTTTAGTTTCTTGGCTGAGCAATAGTGATTTCAAGAAAGCTAAGTACATTATGAGCAAGTGAAACAGATTCAAACTGAAACTATACCTCCAGTATATTTTTCCTGCTGGACAACAGTTCCTCTAACTTGGAAATTTGTTCCATCAAAGATTTACTTTCAGCCACAAAGTTTCCACTCTGCACCATACAAAGCTTATAATTTACTTATGCTCTTAAAAAAATATGTATTCAACTATTTATAGAAATATTGGTAAAGAAACATAACAGTTATTCAAGTGTAGTTATAGGACTAAGTATAAGAACCTCACGAAGGGTCAATCTTCTTAGACTTATGTCCAAAAGAGCTTCAGCTTGTTTCTCAGAGAGACTAAATGCTGCAAACGGAATTACTTACCCACATTAAACAGCTGAAGATAACGAATTTCGAGCAATCATTACATGGATTTCATTTTAATAACAATCTTCAGAAGATAGGGATTCAAAATGAAAAGTTTCCAAATAGGTATCAATCAACCAATGTGAAAGTATAAGCATCCTCTTCATATAATGTCAGGGGATATAATCACAAAAGGTCAATAAAATAAATTTAAAAAGGAGTTTACCATTGCGTAAACCAACTGCTGCAGCTGAGTTACTTGAAGCTTCACGAATTATGCGAATCACCTCATCCAGATTATCAAACCCAATAAGAATGCCCTGAGTTTGTGCAGACGTAAGCTTACAGCCAGAAAAGAAACTAAATTACAGTAATTAGTCTCATCATTTCACTCAATCCTAGAGCATAAAATTTTCTGAAATCCATTTATTGTTTTCTTTTGCTTCTCTTATAATAAAGGGGTTTATTTTGGCTAAAACATTCAGTAAAATCACTGAATTGCATCATCTATTTATAGTCAATCTAAACACACTTAATATATACACTCAGAAACATCATAAGTAAAACATTTCATTCAATGAGAGAGATCACAAAAGTCACCTTACGAAGGTAATCAGAGAGCTATATGAATCCGCACAAAGGTGCTCCTAACTATAGGAGTATAACTACAATTCTTAAGCTGTAGATATAAATATCACTAACTGACCAAGTTATAGTATTCCTAAGGGAAATTACTTCCTGCACCCCCCCCAACACAATTTTTGAACCTGCCCCGCCCCCAATTGGTTAAATGACTGAATTGCCCCATCCGAATCGGGTAAAACCTTAACTATAGTTGGTTCACATTGTTGCACATGTGCAAACAATGGAATAATGAACCCAACGAAAAAAATTAACCAAGGATATGACCATACGACAAAGATGGCAAGTACTTTAAGAATGTTAAGTATGCAACGCAACACTATTTCATGAAAGTCAAGCTTAGACATTCTCACTATGTCGTGATATACTAGAAATTTATGTTAAAGAAGCTCAAGGAGTTGAAACCTGTTATTAATTAACAACAATAAACACTATCAGCATAACTAAGAACAAAAGAAACAAAACATGCTTGAGCAGGGGAAAATACAATTTTGTTCTTGAACAGGTTTTTACAGCTATCACATTGACAGTAACTTAACCATAAGTAAATTATAAATACAACCTCTACCATTGGGACATTTACAAATATACACTCAATGCACATGTTAAAAGTGGCATGTACAAAAATATCTTATTGTCTGTGTAACGTACCTCAAGAATATGTTTTCTCGCTCGTGCTTGTGACAACTTAAACATTGCACGCCTCTCAACAACAGAGCATCTGAAGTCTAAGAATGCCTGAAAGGTAGAGTTAAGCTAATTTTATATAACTACAGTCTATAATAGAATATCATTTTACAATTGCATAACAATCAAAGTCTAGATAGAACTTCAAATCAAACATATCATAATACTTAAATTTAAATTTTATAAAATAAAAGAAAATAATAAACAAATACAATATAAAACGATAAGAAATGACGATATAAAAACTTAAAAAAGTAATATAAAAGAAAAAATTAATGGTTTATAAATAATGAAATAATCTTACACCTATTTTGTCATTTTTATTAAATGTTATTTTATTTTACAAATTGAAAAAAAAAATTAAAAAAAAAACACCAGTTCAAACTAGTTTTGGGCAGTTATGTGCCAGTTTCACCTGTTCATACCAGTTCTCAAACCTTCCAGGTTTTGTTAGTTAACAGACCGAGCAGACATTTCCCAAACTAGTTGGACTGGGCAGTCCCGTCCAGTCCAGTTTTAATAACTATGCTAACCTCAACCTTTCAAACATATTTTACTCCACATCTTCTTAGACTCTATTGGTGTAGAAAATGAAGACTTGAGAATTTTGTGTGGACAGAAATTGACAAAAGATATTAATTATGAATATACTGATTTAAAAAATCCATATTATATTCAATTAAAAAATATTAAGGGATCAAAATTGCACATTAATCATAATAAAAGGAACAACATGGAACTGAGTTTAAAAGCTTCACAGACTATTTGTGGATTTAATTATAATGTAGTAACAATAAATCTATTTTTATTTTGAAACATTGTATTAGTTGCGCTTATTCAGGTCAAACATACTAGTCTAACACATTTCTGAATCTGTACATGGATGTAGGTTTGTGTTCCATAGGGACAAGAAATTTCTTGAAGAATATCAAAAAGCTCTTAACAAGCAAACCAATATTATGCTTTATAGAAAGGAAGAACTTCTTTCAAAATAACATTTCAAGAGATGCACACCATATAGTCCTTGGGCCAGTAAGGACTCACCTGGAGTAATTCCTTCAGCCCCATTTGTTTAGGTTGTCCATTTAGAATGCTTGAAAGAAATCAATCAATAAAGTACGCTCAAATTAAGACATGAAGTTTATAAAGAATAAAAATAAATAAGAGAAACAACATCAAAAAGAACAAAACAATAACATGACCAAATATTGATTGAATTCAGATTATAGAACAAGAACCAACCATATGTATTTGGTAAATATCCTTTGCTGATATTGATATTAATGAATATTAGAGTGCCCTAAGCTCCAATAATAAGATATCAACATCATTAACAAAAAATTACTAAGTATTAACTGAAATATCAAATATATAGTCCAAAGTTTTGAAGGCCTAGTCTCTCTCCGTCACAATTCTCTTTTCCACAAAGTCTTGCCAATTTCACTCATTCTCTCCTTCTCCCTTATATTCTTCTTTTTCTATAAATATTTTCCAACTTCTCCCCTCCTGCATCCCTTGCCAGATGGCTGGCCGTTATGCCTACATTTCACGTTTCTAATGTTGGCGAGTCTCTTTACAAGCATCCACTTTTTTATACCATGATGGCTAGAAATAATTATTAAGAGACTATATTAAATTTCATTAGTTGCACAACCTCCAATCCTTGACTAAATCATATAATAATAAAACTCAGTCTTCAAATATTTGCAAAAGTGGAAAACCAAATAATATCTATTTGGGAAAATTGCATTCGCCTCCCTTGAAATCTAGATAAATGACACTCACACCCTCTCTAATTTTGGAGCAATGTTTTCACACAAATATATTTTTTATAATTTAAAATTAGGTGACAGTAAAATTCTTATGAATTTGTTAATATATAATTGATACGGACTCAAGCATTTGGAGGACCCACCCTCAGAAGCAAGCTAGCTATTAAGGAAGGAGAACCAAACACTTAAATACTCCACCAAGCATTCCCTACACCCCATAATACCAGCTTTCCAATCATAGCACCGCCTAAGAGTTGGTGTCTGAGCGGTTTTCACTCTATAACACTTCACTCAACTCTCTTCAGGTCAAAATTCGCCACCAGTCAGAACCCATCATCAGTAGTTCTTTTCGAGATACTAACAACCAGCTCTATTACCAATTGATCAGCACTCAAGTACTTGGGAAACTCACCCTAAAAAAGCTAGATATTGAAGAACCAAGCAATTAAATACTCCACCGAGCAGGGTGCTTATCAATTGTGTATTAACACTTTCAAAAAAAGTTATACTGTCATGTAATTATAACTGCCTTACAAAAGTATAAAAAGTTATATTTTGGTGAAAACAGTGTACTCATATAAAAATAAATAAGTACTTCATGAATCGGGGTAGAAGTACTTAGAGACACCTCTTCTGAGGCTAGAAGGGAAGAATCAAAGAGGAAGATTATGCTAAAGGAGATACTTCACAAGATCACAGAGGAAAACAGTCATGGTGTGCTCATTGCAGAAAACCAGTCATGGTATGATCATTGCAGAAAATCAAGCCCTTATCTTCAATACAGTTTCTGCATCTTCAGTGCAAGTTCACAGTGTTTGATGCTGCTTCCACTGATGAACCCAACTTGAGCTTGGGGGGAGGGGGAATAGTTGTCAAAATTGATAGCTGTCGCAAGCTAGTTTAAGTTCCCTCATGTGTAAGCTTTAGTAGTTAGCTGCTTGATCAGTTATAAGTTACTTAGGGCTCTCTTTGTATAAATACTATTTTCTGTCACAATTCATTGTAACTTTTCTCAATTCAGTAAGATTCACAAAATTTATTTTACTTTTCTCTCTGAGTCCACCAAATTTTGACCCACAAATATCTGACCCAAAAGTATAAGTGCTATGCCATTAAGAGTCACAGGCCTCAAAGGGGATCTAATAAGAGCAAAATATTTCTAAAATATATTTATCTATCAAAATACAAATCTAACATATATCCATCAAAACATCAGAATTGTCACCAGGAGGAAGTATAGGTGACCAGAGCATTTCAAAATAATATATTCACTATTTAAAAACGTGCATCTTAGTGTAAACTACAAACAACTTACCCCACCATATTACAGCTAAATGTAGATTGCAGAGATGTTACGCGATAAAGATTATTCAGAACAATCAATGGATCTGATCCCCGCTTCAGCTGCACAGTGAAAGAGATTCGTTATAGTGACTAGCTCAACAGTCTCTTCTCCTTTTCTTATTTTACTCTGTTTATGTGTGTGTCTATTCAGTAAGATAACAGAGGAGTAAAGCCATATTTATGTATTCTACCTCAATCACTACTCGCATTCCAGATCGATCACTCTCATCCCGAATATCACTTATACCATCTAGACTCTGTTAACAAATAACAAAAAGCAAAATTAGGTTACAAAATATACATGCTAGATGAAACGTGCAAGTAAAACAAATATTCATTTAGAATAAATAATTACTTCATAAACGGAAACATAAAATTAAAAATCAAACTTGAGCTCAAAGTAACATATGCTTGCACATAATTCACAAGGTATAGGTAAGAGAGAAACAACTTACAAGCTTTCTGCTTGTCCAATTGTGCGTGTGTACACACACACATGAATAATTCAACATAAAACATTATAATATTCAACCAACCAAATCCTGCTCCCACAGGTAAGTCATTATCACCAACAGAATCACTTTTCAAACATGTTACATTAAGAAAAAAACACTAAAGGCATATCTTCGTTAAAAGCTTTTAATGATAGTATAGCAACAGAAATCAAAGAAACTGTCCGAAATATGATTAAATTGGGAGATGAGCTTCATAAATATTTATTTCACCAAATGGCCTAGATAATTAGTATGTTAAGTTCATTGCATCTTACGAAGTAGTGATACCATACACTGTTCTCGTGTAAATTATGTTGACTTGACATTGACAATATTTGTAACACTTGCATATAATTCACAAGGTCATGGATGGAAAATACATAAAGAAAATATCTATCTCTTTTTCTTGCAGAAAGCAACAGCTGCAATAAAAAACAATTTTTCATATGGGTTGACTATATTTCTAGTCCTTACAAATAGGGAAATCTACACTTTTAGTCCCTCAAAAAAAAAAAAAAAAACCCAACCACCTTTTGGTCCCTCATTTATTGAAAAGTGCCTTGTGTGATCCCTATTTTCATAAATGAAAGAGCAAAACATCAGTTTAGTTAAACTGTTTGAAACAGTTCTTACATAACCTGTTCTCATATTTATTTATATTCCAATCCAAGTATGCTTGTTGAACACTAGAATCATTAATGCTACCCAGAAATGTCATAGCATAGCCAATAAACACCACCATAAATCTTAAGAAGGAAGAATGAGATAATGACAAAAACAGAGGAGATATCGTTGAAATATGGACCAGAAAATTTTGAAAAATTTTAGGTTGTACCAACCTTAATATCAAAAACTAACCTAACATCATCAAAATATCTACTTGATAAGAAGATTCCAAACACCCCATAATCACCACTCCTCCATCCCTCAAATTATATTATTAACTATCACAAAAGTATGCAAGCATGAAACTTCAAGAAGATAAAATCTTTTTCTGGAACATAGTAATACCTTGTTTTCCACAAGTTCAGCAATCTTCTCAACTAAACTTGCTTTGTTGGTCTGGTAAGGAATCTACTCCAATCATCAAATAAAATCTGTATTCAATTTTCCACAGAAAATAAAGCAAGTATATCAAATTTTCTAATGTCAAATTTGGTAAATCTAGAGTGTCACCTCTTTTATGATTATTGCAGTCCGTTTTGTCTTAGAATCAAGTACTTCAATATCAGTTTTCCCTCTGATAATAACACGTCCTCGACCAGTACGATATGCCTCTAAGATCCTTATGAAAAGAGCATATATAAAACCATAAATCACATAGTGCAACATATTCAGAAAAGAATACAAACTAAAAGGAAAGATAACTTAATTTAAGTAATTCTCATATTCTACTATGAAATCAACAATTCTTAATTTAAAAAGTCCATGCGATGAAGAAGCCGATAACTGGTTGTGAATCATATCAATAATCCATATACCATTACCAAAACATACCCTGTGGCGATTGATGTTCACAAATAAGAGCAATACTAGCAACACGATATATAATACACTCTTATTGGCTAAAACGTATTTAAAACTACAAAATCATGAGTGAGATTCATTAACTATGGAGTAAAACCCACGTTACTTCTGATTTCCAACAAATTTTCAGCCGATAGAAAAGTTTGTTGATAGATTTTCTCTATTAGTAAATCATTCGTAATTATATTCAAGTGTATACAAATCGTGTAAAATGGCCAGGGAACATTGAAAAATAAAATATAAATAAAAATGGTGAAGTTACACTTACCCAAGATTTCCCATAATCAGCCCTCCTGTTGGAAAATCAGGTCCAGGCATGTATTCAAGCAATTCTTGCAACTACAGCACACAAAAATTAATCCAAAATTGACATTAAAGAAGGGAGAAGAACATTAAATTCACAAAACACAAAAAAAAATACTTGTCTTCCACTGTTTTGAGAAATTTTTACTTATTAACTTTGAACTGCATTTGTGTATTCTATTAGAATCTCAGGGAAATAGTATGGAGAAAGTATATGAAATCAGAATGTCCAAGTGAGGAACTGGAAGGAGACATGAGACTCCTCACAAGTCCTGTGCTGTTTCTGTTCTCTCATGTGTCAGTTTTGTCTTGCACTGATTTACTCACAAATGATACTGCAATCTCATCATAGCTCTCAGTAACAAAGTGACTTACAATAACAAAATAAAAAATGAGTTCCACTATTTTTAATATGCACTTTTCAAACCAATTTCATGGAAATTTTTTATAAACATTGTAAATCATTTAACTGACAAATTCAGTGTAAGAAATAAATAATAGGCAAATACCTTTGAAGCAAGTACACTTATGCCGTTTGTTTAGTTCAAAGTCAAGGACAAGGGAGGGAATTTTTAAAAATGACCTAGTTTAGGTCAAAATTTATGCTTTGTTTGGTTTTGGGTGTGGAAAGTGGCTGCTTGATTTGGAGTGATTTGAAGAGAGTGAATGAAAAGTGAGTTAGTTTGGTTTAATGGAAGATAATAACAGAGTAGAAAGTTTATTAATATATGCCATTTATTTGATTGAATTAATGAAGGTTCGAAGGTTGTTTTTTAGTATAGTGTCAAAAATTGCCCTTAGGTATATTTTCTAAAATATAAACATTTTTTGGTTAAAAAACTTAGTTGAGAAAATAAAAAATAGATACTTCTTAAAAAGTATTATTTGTTAATTGCAAATTATAATTATAAAAAAAACCAATAAATAGAATTATTTTAAAAGTCAATATTAGACATCAGGGTAAATCAGTAATTACAAACAATCCCCACAAATCCACCACTTTCTACTCATTTCACACTTCATTTTCTCTTTCAAAATTTTCCCTACAAATCATCACAAATCACAAATCACCTAAATCAAATACACAATTCCCACAAATTATCTCAAATCAATCCTGACAAATTCCCACAAATAGTGATCAACCTATACCAAACAAAGCATTAGAGGGGACGGGAAATGAGGGGGCTAAAATCCATTTCATTTTGTTCTTCCATTCAACAATGGGGGATTTGGATGGATGGAGGGAAAATGGTTTATCATTTTTGGAGTGTTCAGGCAAAACTATCCTCCTAGATGTTTCCATAGCCCCCTCACAGTTCATCATTGATAAATTTATTTAGAAAAGCAAAGCTCATTCAGGGATTGATAACTTTTGTCCGGCAGCAATACCAAAGAAGATTAAAATGGTCGCCACAAATTCAGAGACCAAAGGTGGCTAACTCATGTAATATTTGGGTTGTGTATGAACAGTTTAGAGTCAGTCGCACATCTGTTCAAAATTATCAATCCCTTGGGCTGAGCTCACTGTTCTGTGGTGCATCTGGTTGCACCTTCGTATTTCCTGTTTCAAGAGACTCCATTTAAGAGAGAGAGAGAGAGAGATTTCGCACTCACAGTAGCTTCTGGATTATGTATCAACACACAGAGGACATCTACAACTTCCCCAAGATTATGAGGAGGAATATTAGTTGCCATGCCAACCTGATGAAGATAAAAGATGGACAGATCCACATGAGTAGATGCGCGATTCGTCAAGAAAACACAGATCATGTTTCAAGTATTTGAAAGGAAACCCAAAATTACCGCAATGCCAGAAGAACCGTTCAACAATAAGGTTGGAAGGCGAGCTGGAAGAAGTGATGGTTCTTTTTGGGAATTATCAAAATTTGGAATAAAATCAACCTGCAATAAGGAACATAAAGACATAAAATGCACTTCAATTACGGATGTTAAATTAATTAAGAAAAAACAGAAATCACAGAGCAAAGAACGGCAGTGACAAACTGTATCTTGCTCTAGATCTGCCAACAGCATTGCTTCAGTCAGATCCTGCAAATTCAGAACAAGAACCAAATAACATTCTTCAAAATATCTGCCAATTTGTCACATCAATTTAATAAACAATGAGGAACAGAAAAAATAAATCCAACGCCTTTAGATCAAATAAAACATCATACTAACGTATTACCCCCAAATTTAATAACTAAATTAGTATTCACAGAGCACTTCAAACAGCCTCCATAGAAATGTTGCAATAATGAGTACTTGTTATTCGGTTTTATTGAACACAAGGTTCTTCTGAGTGATATATTGTAAATAGCTTCCAGTTATCCTTAGTGTGGATAGTTAGGAGTTCGTTGTGACTGCTGTCACTTAGTTGCTAGAGTAGGTAGTTTGAAGTCAGTTATGACAGCTGTCACTAACTGTTTTCAGTTGCTTGGTCAGCCATCTAAGGGTAGCTATAAAGCTCATTGATGTAAGGATTCAAAATAATTAATGAAATCATACTTTTCTCTCAGAAATTCTCTTCTCCTTTTCCCTTATGAACAGGAACATGGCATCAGATCTTATCCTAGATTCATTAAAAATGGTCACCTGTCATGTTATTATCCATATACCACCCCAAATAATGCTTGACACGAGTGGGTGTCTTAGGTTTCTAACAAAGAGAAACCAAGAAAACAAAACAAACAAAGGAATTTCACTTCTCTGTGAATTTTTTTTATTGAATATTGCAAGTCAGTATCCCAAAGGAAGCACTCTTCCTTTCACACAGGAATGTCCCGTCAACAAAACAAATAGTCAAAAGTCCCTCTACAACTAATGGTTGGTCTTTATATAGACCAACCTACATACAACCCTCACCAACCATCCTAACACCCTCAATTGACTCTCTGTCTACTTAATTCTTTTCTACAGTAAACCTTCCATCCCTTTTCTTGATTGTGCTGATCCAAATTTCTAACAAGGTATATTGTGAAAAACCCAAATCTCACATCTGCTAGAGAAAAAGCCTAAAAAGAGTATATAAATAAGCAACAAATCCCACCTTACAAGCCAGTGTATTGAATTAAGGCTAAAACTAAAATTATAAGATGATATCAATACCCTCATGAAAATGAAAAATTGAAAAGGGAAATGAACAATACTCTTTGAATAGGAACTCAGATTGATCATCATTTGTTAAAATTTTAACAGTGACAGAGCTGAAGATACCACATCTTATAGCAATACCATGACCAAGCAATACAAAACTACCAAGCAACAATCAAATAAATCTCAAGAGTAGAACCAAATATAAAAAATTTTTAAAGTTTTGACAAAGGTCAGAGAGCAACCAATAGTCATGTTCATGGAAGCTCCTTTATTAGTTTATTCCCCTAAGACACAATTTTACTCTTTGCATACAAATATATCATCAAGTAGTTTCTTGGTACCAAACCCTTCTGACTGTGGAACTTCAAGCAAAGTGAGCAAAATCACTATTTCGAAATCATGACCATATCAACAACTGAGTATTGAACATGAATATTCATGTACATCAATCGTCAACCATATACATCAATCATCAATCATGTATAACAAAAACTCACATAATCTTTCAATTTTCTTTTCCTTCTATTGTGAAGGAAACTGATTTCATAATATATCTATCAAGTTTGGCATATTGATAGTATGTTTTTATAAGAAACTTTAGAGGATAATTCACTTTTATAGAAAATTTGAAATAATTTATAGAAAAATAAGTTGTTTGGATTTGGTGATAATTGAAATTCTCTATCCACGAAATAAGATTAAAATTCAACAAAATTAAATTGTCTTATCCAAACAAAGCATTTAAAACATAAGATAATTTGAATTGAAAGCAATTCAAATTTAATGTATTTTAATTTCCTTGAAAAAAAATTCCTTATCCAAACATAGTGCGTTTTCATTTTAAAATTGCTCAAAATTAAAAAAAAGATATGGGTTTCAAATTAGCTCTCCTCACGCATGACTAAAATCTAGTGTAAAACCAGCATTAACCAATTATTGCTTAGAGAATACATTGTTGCATCTGACACCTTCTGGTATAAAAGCAAGAGCGATATAATTTGACATAGAGTTCAGATTAAAAAGATTAAATCAGATGTGAAAGCCTACATCCAGTCTGCACTCTGTATAACGCATGGCAGCAGGCGGATCAGCATCAATTGACCCAAAATTTCCATGACCTTGGATCAAAGGACTGCGTAAGGAAAAATCCTGAAAGAAATTAAAAGCACATAAATTATAACAACAGGAAAACTAAATAATATCCATGATTCTTTCAAGACGGACAAATGGAAAATAGCACTTTTGGTGAAAGGACCTTCATGAGTTCCCATTTAATGAAACACATACAGATAGGTAGGCCAATCAAGAAAGATTGCAATGCTAAAATACCATGAGAAAGTCTCAAGCACAATTACCTCCTAATTCAACATTATAAGTAAAATAACAAACATATTACACTTATTATAATTAAACTATTACACATAAACACATATTATGGTCTCTTTATCAATTAGATGTCAAAAATGTTATTCTTAGTGAGATTTGCAGGAAGAAATTTATATAGAGCAACTCCGAGTTTTATTGCTTAGGGGATTCTTCTGAATTAATGTCATCTTCGCAAATTTTATATGGCCTCAAGAAGTCTCCTAGGACCTAGTTGGGAAAAATTAATAATGTTAGTTAACAGTTTGGTATGACTAGCAATGAAAAACATCATTCAGTTTTTTACCATCACTCAAATGTTGGGTGTATATATCTAATAGTATATGTTAATGACATTGTTCTTATAAGCAGTGATCATCATGGCATCTCACAGGTAAAGCAACACATTTGTCACCACTTTCAAACCAAAAATCGTGGCAAACTCAGATATTTTTTAGGGATTGTGGTAGCACAATCCAACAATGGTATTACTATCTCTCAAAGTAAGTATACATTGGATATTTTGGAGGAAATTGAGTTAATGAATTCAAAATCTATTGAGACACCCATGGATCCCAATGCCAAACTCCTACCTACTCAGGGACAGCCTCTCTCATATTTCCTTAGCAATCAATGTGGTGAGTCAATTTCTTAATTCTCCATATGTAAATCACTAAAATGCAGTCATTCATATATTGAAGTACATTAAAGGTTCTCCTGGAAAAGCTTTGCTATATGGTCACAATAACCATATTAAAGTTGTCTATTATTCAGATGGATTAGACATGATCTCTTTTGATAAAAGATCCACTTTCAGATATTGTGTCTCCATTGGTGATAACTTGATCTCTTAGAAGAGTAAGAAAAAAATGTTGTGGTGAGATCGAGTGCAGAAGTAGAATATAGAGTTATGGTCTCATCCACTTGACAGCTTATTGGCTTAAACAGTTACTTAAAGAAATGCAATTTGGAAAGGTCACGCAAATGACACTTATTTGTGACAATCAAGTTGCTCTTCATATTAGCCCAAATCTCATCTTTCATGAAACGACCAAACATATTAAAATTAATTGCCATTTTATTCGAAAAAAAGATGATCTCTAAAGACATCAAGATTGAGTTTGTTAATTCAAACAATCAATTAGCAGATATTTTCATTAAATCTTTACGGTGACATAAAATTAATTATATTTGTATCAGGCTTGGTATATACAATTTATATGCACCAACTTGAGAAGAAATGTTACATGTAAACGGCTTAGCCTATACATTTTGTATGTTTCTTATCTATAAATACATAACCCTAAGTGTTCATTGTACACAAGGGATTAATCATTCATCTCATTTTACTTTATTTTCACATATGGAATTATTTCAAGGAAAGAAACAGATTTTTCAGAATAATTTTTCAAAAATCTGATGTTTGGAAAAATTATCAATGTAATGCAAAACAAAAAAAACTGTGTTAAAAAAAATGTGTAGAACAAGGCTTCTTATCTCTGCAAAGTGCTGGCAATACACTCTCTCCAACACACATTTCACCATTGGTAAAATGTTATTGGAAACCACAAAACTAGGAAAGTCATCAAATGGTAAAATTAAATGATTTCCAATAAATTTCAGCTATTAGTATAGGACGCTTTTAAAAGAGAATGTGAGAGAGTATGTTGCATTATTTCTCTTTATCTTTTGTTTTCACATTGTATCTTCAAAACGTATTTTTTAAGTGCAAAACTAAGCTTTACAAATAACTCCATAATGCATACCCTTTACTGTAATTTTACTAAAAAATGAAATTCTTTTTGTTAGAATCTTGTAGAATCCAATAGATATAGTAACTGATGATATAAGAATCAATTGATCATATTAGGATTAATTAGATTAATTATATATTTATGTTATGATCCAAGAATATGGTAACTGAATATTTGTAATTATGGTTTTTTCCATACAAATCAAATAGCTCCATTTTGGTCTAAACATATGGAATTCATCGTATTCCTTCTTGGTTTCTCCCTTCTCAACACTTTTAAACAATCTGAAAATTGTACATTTAATAATTTATATTAAAACTACCTTATTATATTTTTAAGAAACAAACAGAAAATATTGAATTCAAATGAATGGTTATAACGATAATCAATTATAGCATACTTATTGAATTCTTTTGCCATCACAACTAAGCCAAACGCAACAATATATTAAATATTAAAGGATGAAGCTCAAACAACATCGAAAGTGAAAGGCAAATGTATACCTGGGCCATTCGGACCAAGGAATCATATACAGCAGTGTCTCCATGAGGATGGAATTTTCCCAATACCTAAAATAAAACAGCATAGTATAATACCCCACCAAACAAAAAAAAATAGCAAGGGATAATAATTTGATAAGTTGTCAAAAACTGCTTCAATACAAACATATTGAATGCTTCAACAACATTAAAAATTTAACATCAAAGGCTATATATTCACCTCTCCAACAACTCTTGCACACTTCTTGAACGGTTTTTTTGATGAGAGACCAAGCTCGTGCATTGCAAATCTGAATTCAAAATAGTAGCTTACTTTGAAACCAAATCTCAATTAGAATTGTCAAAATTCAACAACTCAATTTTAAAATAGTGGGGTGATTCACACTCCTAAATATGTATATTCAAGATCAACCTTAATTACTTTGGATTACATTTCCTAAAGTTCACTCAATTTAATAAAAATTTGTATTCAGATTCACGTTTAACTGGCATAATTCAGAAAATTAATATTAACATTGGCTAGTGAAGACAGAAGAGTAAAATTAGAAAATTTGGAATACAAAGAGTATTACACTAGATTATGTTACTGCTACCCTTGAAACGATAAGTGACCCTCTCAAAAACTTCACATAATGAAAAGAAGTGACGATAGGTTTAAACTAAACATGAATCAATGCAACACTGAGTACAAATACAATTCATGAAGGAAACGGACAAAGATGTTCTGATTGAGAAAATTCACCACAAATGACAAAGGCATGTTTCAATTAAGTATTAAAATCTTAAACTGCATTAATATTGTAAGGCATGTTTCACAAAAAAGAATTTATCATGGTAAAAGCAAAAATGAAAAATGATAATCTCCCACATGACAAAAGTCAAACAGTGACACACTAAAGCAAGTGACAAATTTAATACCAAACACCAAACACAATTCATCAGAGACAAAAGGAGTACAGACATAAATGCACTCTAAGTCGGTATCTTTCCCCACAAAAAACTAAATTACTTCTGGTTTTTTATCCATTGTTATCAAGACAAAGTAGTTACAGTAAAGTTCTCATAATAAGGTGAGGGAATTTGGAAGTTAAAAGATTAAAAGAACACTCGTAAAATTAAGTACGAAGTGTCACCAATATCAGTCAAACATGTGTCCGACACCAACACAAACATGTCCGATTAAGAAGACATTTTTTGTTAGCTGGAACATTTAATTTAGTACCTTTAGCCAAATTGGACACTTGAACCGATGGACACAAATTAACATTAGTTGAAAATTATCCATTTTTTAACTTTTATACGAATTAGCTTAAACATAATATTAACAAATTAAACAAGCAGAACCTCAAATGAACTAATTTCAAATTCTCCAGTAACCTTCGATTACCAACCCACAAACACGCTTCAAAAAAAAAAAAAACACCAAACCCAAAAAATAAATAAATTTTGAAATATCCCCCTTAATTTATAAACCAAAAGAAAGAAAACAAGAAAACCCTCAAATGTACTAATTTCAAATTTCGGACGACATAAGGACTACTATAAGAGAAACATATGAAAAACGAAAATTGATTTCTGGAGTTAAAATTAGTTCATGCACAAACTGAAAATAAAATTTGGAGAAGCTACATCAGCTTATTCATAAGATAACTTTTAACTTGGTGAGAAGTTAATTTCATTTTTGTTTCTTACTCCAAACAGACCTTAAACCACATACTTTCAATAAAGACAATGAAAACATATGTATGTAACAAAAAAAACTTAGAACGGAAAACTAACAGAATCCTTCGGTGCACGGGCTTCAAGCCGTCGCGAACATCGGGCAAGGCGCGACCGAGAAGCACCGACATCGCATATGCCATGTAAGCCTCGGTGGCCTCTTTGTGAAGCTCCGTGGGCACGACCCTTCCCTCACTGCCGTTACCGGTATCCGTGGTGGCCGTGACGCTGCCATTCCCGTCGCTGCGCCTAACGGCCTTGACCGCGGCGGCCGGACGGCGGGAGGCGCCGGCGGAGATGAGACGAGGTTGGAATGGGGCGAGGAGACGAGGGTGGGACGGGGAGAGGCGGAAGCGCGAGGGTTGGAGGAAGGGGGAGAGACGGAGGACGCGGAGCGCGGAGGAGAAGGCCATGGAAGTGGAAGGGTTGGTGCAGAGAAGGTTGGGGTTGTGGAAATGGTGGAGAGAGGGTTTCATAGGGTTGCAGTCGGAACCATTTGAGAGTGATAGTGTGTTGGGTTTTAGGGATTTTGGATGAGGCCAGAGAGGGAAAGAACTCTAAAACCCTTTTTTTAGTGTATTGTCACACGCTTGCACTTCGCGCCAAGTCCAGGATTTTGGATGGTAAATATTGGCAAGTGAACGGCTCACTTGATTTTCTTTTTTTTTTTCATTTTTTAATAAATTTTAGTGAAATCGCATACACGATTAATGGAAACAATTTTGTTTCCCATTGTGATAAATTGAATAAAAAATTATTTGTTTGGTCCCTTAAAAATATTATACATTTAGAAGTATTTATAACTTCATATTTATATTAGTTCATCTAGAAAATCTCGTTTCATTCTACATACCGAAAGTTATTTACAAAGATATAAAAAGGTTGTTTAAAAGATACGAGAGGGTTATTTGTATGATTAATGATAGTTTAACAATTATTCTATTCCCTACGTAATAAAAGAAAATATATTAATAAATTTTAGGATTCAATGACTTTAGATGATAAAAGAAGTTGAAAATTTCATTTTGCACTTGTTTTTGCCTTTTGTTTAACTCTTTTTTGGTTTACTGTGTGCACTACAACCACGTCAAGGTGTGGTTTCCTTGGTTTTAATATGTGATTAGCTGAGAATAAAATTTTAATATGTGATTAACTGAGAATAAATTTAAACTCATATAACAAATATAAAAAGTAAGAGCCTTATATATTCATGTTTGCTCTTATTTTAAACAAATACTAATATAATGTTATGTAAAGAAGTTTGTTATTTTATTTGTGATCCAATAAGATTAAAGTGGAAGTACTTCTAGAAAATTATGAAGCTCTTTGAAAATATACAACAACCACATCGTGGTGTGGTTTCCTTTGTTTTAATATGTGGTTTGGTGAAAATGAATTTCAAACTCATGTAACAAATATGGAAAGTATGAATCTCATGTGTTCATATTTGCTCTTATTTTGAACCAATACAATTATAATGTTATGTTAAAAAGTTTGTTATTTCATTTATGATCCAACAAGGTCAAAGTGGAAGTACTTATAGGAAATTATGAAGCTCTTTTAAAATGTATGACACTCGATAATTTTCTCTGTTTTTGTATGTGATTTGTCGAGAAGGACTTGTGAGTTTATGTAACAAATATGAAAAGTAGGAACCTCACATGTTCACGTTTACTCTCATTTTTAACAAATACAATTCTAATGTTGTGTGAAGAAGTTTCTTCTGTCATTTGAGATTAAACAAGGTCAAAGTGAAAGTACTTATAAGAAACTGTAAAGTTGTTTTAAGATGTATGACAATCACGTCGAGGCGGTTTCCTTTGTTTTGATATGTTGTTTGTTGAGAATAACTTTTAACTCATGTGACAAATATAGAAAGTAGAAACTTCATGTGTTCATGTTTGCTCTCATTTTGAACAAATACATTTATAATAATATATAAAGAAACATGTCCTTCCATTTGTGATCCAACAAGGTTAAAGTGGAAGTACTTCCAATATTTATGAAACTCTTTTAAAATGTATGACACTCACGACTAGATGATTTTCTCTGTTTTGGTATGTGGTTTGCTGAAAAATACTTTTGGACTCGTGTAACAAATATGGGAAGTAGAAACCTCATGCATTCATGTTTGCTCTTGTTTTGAAAAATACAACTTTAATGTTATGCAAAGAAGTTTGTTCTTCCATTTGTGATCCAACAAGGTCAAAGTGGAAGTACTTCCACGAAATTATGAAACTCTTTTAAAATGTATGACAGTCGCTTCTAGATAGTTTTCTCTATTTTGATATATGATTGTTGGGAATTACTTTTGAACTTGTCTAACAAATATGAAAAGTAGGAACTTCATGTGTTCATGCTTGCTCTCATTTTGAAAAAAAAAATACAATTATAATGTTGTGTAAAGAAGCATATCCGTCCAGTTGTGATCCAACAAGGTCAACATGGAAATACTTCCAGGAAATTATAAAGCTTTTTTTAAAATGTATGATAGTCACGTCTAGGTGGTTTCCTAAATTTTGATATGTGGTTTTCAGATAATGACTTTTGAACTTGTGTAACAAATATGGAAAAGTAGGAACCTTGTGTGTTCATGGTTGCTTTCATTTTAAACAAATACAATTCCAATGTTGTGTAAATAAGTGTGTTCTCCCATTTGTGGTCCAACAAGGTCAAAGTGAAAGTACTTCCATAAAATTATGAAGCTCTTTTAAAATGTATGATACTCATGTCTAGTTAACTTCCTCTATTTTGATATATGGTTTGTTGAGAAAGACTTTTGAACTCACGTAACAAATATGAAAAGTATAAACCTCATGCATTCATGTATACTCTCACTATGAAAAAAATACAGTTCTAATGTTGTGGAAAGAAGTTTGTCATCTCATTTGTGATCCAACAAGGTAAAAGTGGAAGTATTTCTAGAAAATTATTAAGCTCTTTTGAAATGTATGACAATTACGTCGTGATTTCTTCTGTTTTGATATGTAGTTTGCTGAGAAGGACTTTTGAACTCATGTAACAAATATGAAAAGTATAAACCTCCTGCATTCATTCATGCCATAATCAGGTGTTGGTTAAAATGAGAAGCAACATTTCACATTTGTCAATCTGTTAAAAAACTTCTTAGCTGTTAGACGATGAAAGCTTTTATGCAAAATGAATCTCACTTGTGGTAAAAGAAAAAGTCAGCATACAACCCTCAATATACCAATAAAAGTGTTACCTGAGTTCCAAATTTTGAAAACATACTCGTACCTGTCTTATCACCCTTTATTATACCTTTAGAAATTAATCAGCTTAAGATACATATTCTCCGAATGTATATCAAAAATCATTGTAGGAAGAAAGAAAAATACTTAACCTCATCATTTCAAAAACCCAGTCATACACCACCAAAACCCAATCCTCACTCCACCAAAACCCAACTGTAACTTCACCAAAACAAAATAAAAATATGCACACGAATCACACCACAGACAAACACAACAAATCTAAACCAAAACTTAAACTCATTACCAACAACTATAATACATAATGCAACAAAAAAAAATATATATTCCTTTTTAACCTACAACCACACCTTGTTTAACAACACACATAAAGAAGAATGCACACCAAACGCAAGAGAACTTTAACATCGCACAAGAAGATGAACAAAAGGAAAGAGGAATGTGAACAACTGACACAGGAAACTAAAGAGGGGTTAAGCAAAAGGGAAAAAACAGCTGAAAATGAAAACCTAGCGTTTTCAACATTTTTATCATCTAAATTACATAGGTCACATAACTCATTAAATTATTTTGTTATTTTGTTTCCACGTCAGGTGTCTAATGGGAGTAAGGAGAAAAGCAATGTCAAAGTATCATTTCTCTATTTATAGCCCAATGAATATATAAATTATAAATAAAATATATTTTAAATGAAATTAAATCTTAAGCTAGTGTCTTAAAGTTGTTGGTCAAAATTTTCAAAACTACATAGAGGGAAGATTAAAATTTTAAAATTAAAATTAAAATCAAAAGAGCTCTCGAATAATTATTGAAAATTGAGAACATGTTTCTCATGTTTGGGCTTGCTTTCTATGCCCCCTTCACACTTCCCTTATCCTTCCTTGCTTGACTTTTCTTAATTTGAGATTTCATTCATGTTGGTTGAAATTAAGATGGCTTAATCGAATTGATGGATTTTAACTTGCTTATTACCTCCTTCCTTTTCAGTGTTCAGACCTCGTGAAAAACATGAGAAACACAAGATGGGTTAAACTGTATTTTAATTACTTTTGAAATCCTTTTTGTAAATATCATTTGATGATGTTTATTCAGACAACATTTTTTTGTACCAAATGATCACACAAAGGCTTTTGTGTATGATACATTACAACAAATGCAACGTTACAACTTAACTGGTTTTTTGGACTAATGCATTTTGTATACATGTTTTCAAAAGGAGCTATGTTTCAATTAATACAAAATACACACAACAATTTATATTGATTTGTCTATCGTAACAGACTATATTTGTTCTCAGTCAACAAATCAAGTTTCAAAAGATAAACTTTAATCAACTTTAGTTAATCTTCTTTTATATGCAACATCCTTGATTGGTGGCAATACTTATTTTCTAGGTAGCACAACCTTTTGCAACATCATATGGTAAAATTGCACACCATATATGGAATATAGATGAGCCAAAGTTGAAATATTGTTTGTGTTAAAAAGTTGTTGAAGAAAGTAAACCATATATGGAATATAGATGAGCCAGAGTTGAGATGTTGTTTGTGTTAAAAAGTTGTTGAAGAAAGTAACTTTAGCTCTTTATCTAAGAGACCAGTTGGTGAGAATTATCTATGAATAGATCTCTTTAGTCAAACAAAAAAGTATGTGTGTGAAGTTCTTTTGATCTTAAGTTACATATCTATTATCATTTTTTATTATATTTTAATTTGATTGAAATTTTTCTTGATTTTAATGCTTGAAACATATCTTCACTTTTTTTTTCTCACAAATTTCATAATTTTATAAAAATCTAAAATTCTTTTGTTGTAACTCTCTTTCATTTTACTTTGCATTGGAGTACATAAGTATAAATGTTTCTTACATTCAATAATAAAGATAATTTGACCATAGTTTTTATTTGATATTTCACATTTATAAAATGAAAATTTCTTCCTTTTACTGAAATTTCTTTTAATTTCTCCTATTAAAATTCATTTCATGTATTTAAGTTCTTTCAATTTTCATTTATCTCGATTACAATTTAAGTTTCAATAAAATTTGTTTTTTATTCTAAGTTCTTACAATTTTAGTTCATTAGACATTTAATTTAAACATATTTTTGTTTATAGTTTTCTTGTTTCTTGTTTTGAAGAATTCTATTGTTTCCTTTCAATTTATGTTGTTTACATTTGTTTTAAACAATATTGATGATGTTCTTCCTTACATAGATGAACACAAAATGTTGTTGAAGACAATGAACTCACGTGCAAATGAGAAGTGGTTATTAAATGAACATAACAAGACATTTTTAAAATGGTTTAAACAAAAACTTTTTGAAAACGATTGTGATGTTGATGATTTAAAATGGTTAGCACAAGGACCTAACTTTGATTTCATAACATGGTCTGGGTATGATATTAATAAGTTCAATTTTTACACAAACACTCAGAAAAGTACAATGCAAAATAGCGGTGTTACCCTTGAGGTAGAGTCAATGCACTTTGCTAGTTCAAAAGATAACAATCATGTGATGATTACAATAAGTGTAAATGTGTTGACAGTAACACAAGAGTGCATGTTGATGACTTGGGTTTTACATTGGTTGATCTCACAAAGATAAGTTCTAAGGAAGATCCTTTCATCATGGCTTACCAAGCAAAACAAGTTTTTTTATGTCAAATATCCTTCTAATGAAAGGTGGTCAGTTGTTATACAAGGAAGAACTGAATATGATGTTGATAACCATGATGACTCAATAGTCCAACATGCTGACAACTCATTTTCAAGACACTTACCTCTTATCAATGAGGAAAATGATGTTGATAAAGTACATGCTACACGGAGTGATCACAATGAAGGAATATGGGAAAACATTGTAACACTACCAGAATAAAATAAAGTAATGTTTAATTATTTGTTGTTTTTATTTTGAATTTGAACATTGATTGTACTCAATTTGAGCATTTAATGTAAAGTTTAATTAATTTTGTAAGTTTTAATCTTTCTGTTCTTTTTTGGTCATGACTGATTCACAGAGGAAGAGTAGAGAACCTACACGGTTGAGAGGCATTACTGCAAGTCGACTTGGTGGTTCCATGGTCCTAGTAAACATAAACCCTCTGACTAATAGGAATCTATGGGCATATCACAACAACACACTCCTCTGCAGAAGGTGTAGTACTAGCTACACGTGGGAGAACTAGCACAAAGGGGAGTTGTGCTGCTGAAGACCAGGAGGAAGACACTAACACTGATACCTCATATTGGTGTAAATTATTTGTTGGAGATCCTCCTCGATTGGTGGCGATTGAGAGAGTGTTTGCAGGATCTTCGACGCTCTATATAGTTCCACTTGGAGATGATTTTTGTTGAGTAATTGTGGAATAAGTTAAACAAGCAGATGCCGAGGTGCCTGTGCCCACATAAGAGGTTAGTCTTGTGGGAAAGACACCTGGTACATTTACTGTGTGGCCTACACATCTCCTACAGGTCATTTTTAAAAGGCCTCAGGTATTGTGATTTGTTTTAATCTTATTTAAATTCACACTTATTGTTATTTGAATTGATATATTTTGTTTATGTGTTACAGGATCGTGGGACGAAAGATAAATCACCAGCTGATGATTTAAGTCCTAGGTTTCCACCACTTGAGTCAAAAGTGAATCCACTTCAGGAGTTGACTCGTGTATGCTATGAGTTATTTAATAATCCTCTTCAAATTCCTTGGGATGCATCCATGTTTGGGGTGGACGGTGTCCCATTGTATATATCTATGCAAGACATCTTTGAGCTCATTCAGGGTAACTAGATGTTAAACATTACAATAATTCAGTTATGGATGATGTAAGTATACCTTTTTACATGTTATAAAATTCGACCTATTTCATCAATCACTATTACTAATATTGATTTTAACAATGTAGATACATAAATAATTTAGTTTATAGCACAGGGAATCCTGATATTTATGGATTCCTTGAGCCACAAAATATACAGAGGTCTGGAAATAAAAGGATTGACGCTCAGACATATATTCAAAGATGGATTTTCGAATCTAGAAAGAGAATTTACTTTGCCCCTATTATTCATTCGTAAGTTTTAAATATTTATCTTTTGATCTTAAGTAATGTTGAGAATATGAGATTTTGTAATGTTGTTATTTTAGGTCCCATTGGCAACTGATGATTGTGTGTCTTGCGAACAACACAGTTGTTTGGTTTTGTTTGTTGCATCGGAAGACAACTTCATATATGAAACAAATAGTACAAAGGTATCGTTTAATTAACTTTAAATAATTTATATCACTATTTTTTTTATATATAATATGCAATTTACTAAACATCTTGGATTTTAGTGCAATGAATGTGTGTAATGTTTTTGGAGGAAGATCTATATTCACATCTTAAAACCTCCATTGGATGTATCCTAAGGTATTTAATTCTAAATTTAATTTTAAAGTAAGTTTAATAAAATTAGTATTCAATTATTTGATGATTCAACTTTAATGAAAGTGCAACAAGCAACAAGGAGACTGAGAATGTGGATATTACATCATGCATTGGATGAGAACCATAACATGAGCTGGTATCACCGAATCTTGGGAGCAGGTAAGAACATGTCTTAAGTTTGTAAAATGTCAAATGCTTTTCAAGTTTCACTGATTCATAACACATATTGTACATTTATTTAAGGTTTTTCAATACCTAAAGCTATTGGATAAGCAAACAATAAAAGATCTTAAAAGGGAATGAACAAGATATTTTCTCTAACTTAGAAGTAGTTTGTAGATTAGTTTAGATTAGAAGTGTATATAATATTGTATTTATGTAGATTAGTGTAAATATTTAATTATATGTATTATACTGCAATTGTAATATGATAATCGAATTATGAAATGTATTTTGGCTGGATTTTAAAACTGTTATGCAGGGAGGCTAATAGATAATTCATTTTGTATATTTAAAAAAACATATAACTAATGGCTATGACAAAAACCGACATGGTAAAGGATGCACCACGTCGGTTTTGACCATAACCGACGTGATTTTCCATGTAAAATAATTATAAGAGGCATCACCACGTCGATTATTTGGACACAACCCATGCGGTCTGCCATTACGTCGGTTTTGGCCATAACCGACTTGGTGTTCCATTTCAATTTTAAAATGTCGAACAAACACTACGTTGGTTTTGACAAAATAACCGACGTGGTGTTGCTTCTTCAACAATCTTATAAACTACTTTTAAAATGAGTTATTGACGTCAGTATCTGGTTTAAATTGATGTGGTGATTGACTATATGATATCGATTAAGTAATCGACGTGATGGTTGACTATATAATATCGATTAAATAACTGACGTGATGTTTGAAAACTTTTAACTCGATTTTAAAATCGACATTAAAAAACTGTAAGAACTAACTTTAAATATAATTTTTCTAATAATGTATTATCTTCTTATAACCAAATATATGAAAATTAAACCTCATTTCACTAAAGATATACTTATAAAAGTGATTGTTATTGAATTAATTAATACATGTGATTATTAAATGATGTTTCAGGTGATCTTTAACTAAAGATGGATTTTAATAATTAAAAAAATGAATTGGAATACTAGATAGTTATATTATATATAGAACTTATTACAATGACTATGTTATCTACATATATATCAAATGTTGATTCTGTCTTTGATGTTTTGATTTTGATTGAAAGTGAAATTATATGTTGTGAACTTCGTTTATCTTATTTAAATATTTATATTTTAATCATTACAAATATAAAAAGTTCATTCTTATCTGACAAAGATAACATAATTTAATTACAAATCCCCTATAAAAAATTATCCCCCCATATAATTGTATAAATTAAAAACAACAAAAAGAATTAAAAAATGTCATCCTACATATAGTATTATAAATATAATAATATTATAAATATTTATTTAAATGTAAAATAATTGAACTAAAAAAAAATAAAAAAGGCTATAACAGAACACCCCATTCATGAACAGAATAGTGACACTTCCAGAAAAATCTATCTTCCTGTCTCTTCAGTGCCTTCACTCTGGCCAAATCATGTTGGCCTCCACACTCCTACCTTCCTCCAAGCTCCACCCTTCTTGTTTCGTTCCACGCGTCACCGTCGCCGAAGCTCCTCCCAGAAACAGAGTCGCAATCTTTTCCAAATCCACCTCCAAACTCGCTTTAGTTGCCAGGGCCACCGATGACGCCCGTGACGGGGCCGTTGACGCAACCTCTTCCTCGGTACGTTGCAAATAAAAAACACCGTTTTCGCACCTCCCTTTATTGTTACTTAACCGTTCTTTTGGTGTTTATTGGGAGGTTTTATTGTTTTCTGATGTATGGATGTATGTATGTATGTAAGTATGATGTAGCCTATGATTACTGATTGACATTATTTGGGTTTGTAATTGAATCATTGGGTTTAAGATAGAAGATGCTCGTGCGTAGATTGAGTGTGTTTGGGACCTTATTTTACAGAAATGATAATTGAGAGGTTTTTTGGAGAAAAGAATCAATATTAGGTTTAAAGGGTTTGTCAAGGTTGTTAGATATCTCATCGGTTGCGGTTTCGTAGCATTTCTTGATGTTGTGGGAAATTATGTGCGAGAGGAGAGCTAGGAAGATACTTTCAGTTTGAAATTGATTGGAAATCACAAAATCAGGAGAGAGAGAGTCATTGTATAAATTGTAGGGCTTACTGAATTTTGTGATTTCCATTAATTTCAACCAATGAGAGAGTCTGTTTCTAGATTTTTCTTATGGACAAGTGTGACGGATATGATTGTATATACTCCTGCCAGAAATCTTGATGTTGTGCCCAACATCGTGGTTGCAAGTGGTTTAAACCCTTCATGGTTTTTAATCCCTGTACAAATGGTTGTTGATGTAGTGTGTGTAGATGCATGCCACATCACTACTAAATAATGATAGGACTTGCTTTGAAAAGTAGATTAATGTTGAGCAAAGCCAATACAGCATTTTCTGAAGGATTTAAATCAAAATGTGTTGTTTTTGTTGTAATTAAAAACATATTTAAACAAAAAGGTATTTCTCAAAAGGCAAATAAAAAAAGAAGAATAGATTTGCAGATATACACATATTTTCATATTATAGCTGGGTTTGATTGTTCGTTGTATCCATCTTGTGTTGAAGGTAGATTTTTATGATTTTGAACATTTGTCAGAGATGTTATGCTGTATGACCATACAGGGGAAGCAGAATTTAGACCGCCACAATAATAGATTTTCTGATGACTTCTCTTAGCCACAACAAAACATTTCATGTGATGTCCAATGATTAAATTTTGCTTTCAGGGTGTTGATGCAGTAACAAGTACATCTTCTGACCTCGGTGATGGTTATGTGGCCTTGTTTGTTCGTATGCTAGGCCTTGATCGTGATCCTCTGGATAGAGAACAAGCTATAATTGCTCTATGGAAATATTCACTCGGTGGGAAGCAGTGTATAGACACTATAATGAAGTTTCCTCGTTGTATTAATCTTGTTGTGAACCTCCTCAGATCAGAGTCTAGTTCAGCATGTGAGGCAGCTGCAGGCCTTCTGCGATCACTATCTTCAGTCAATGTATATAGAAATTCTGTAGCTGATAGTGGAGCAATAGAAGAGATAAACAGATTGCTGAGACAATCTTCCTTGACTTCTGAGGTTTGGAATTTGGTATACGGCAATTTGGGTTCATTCTGCACATGTTTATTTGGTGTAGAAAATTAGAATGTGTAGAACCTTTTTTGCAGGTAAAGGAGCAGAGTTTGGTTACACTGTGGAATTTATCAGTTGATGAGAAGCTCTGGATTAAAACTTCAAAGACTGACATTCTGTCTGTAGCTATTAAGTACCTCGAAGATGAGGATATTAAAGTGAAGGAGGCTGTGGGGGGCATTTTGGCAAATTTAGCATTGAGCCGTGTTAACCACAACATAATGATTGAAGCGGGTGTTATACCAAAATTGGTGAGGCTTTCTGAGTTTAGTAATTGGAAGGTGGTTATTTTTGCAATAAAAAATAATTTGTGCATGCTGTAATGGTTTACATGCTGATCTATGAGCATTATGTAATTCCTATTTAGATGAATTCTGCTAGAGATAAAGCAACAATTCCTGGGTTTGGGCCTAAAACACTAAGATTTTGGATGATATAGCCCTTGACGTTGTAGCCTCATTGGTCAAATGACAAGTCCCATTCTGTGTCGACCTGGATCCCCAAATTATGTATGAACTTTGTGTGATTCATATTAAGATGAATTCTGCTTGGGGTAAACAATAATTCCTGGGATTTACACTAAGCTCTTAGGATGATAAAGTTCGCAGCATGGAAGTCTCTTTGACAAATAGTCCTATTCCATGTCAACCTAGATCCTCTCCTGCTCCTTATAAAACGTGATTTTACTTTTTGGAGAAAGAAAGACACAAGTTACCTTATATTTGGAATTTGTGGTAGAATTTTCGGCCCTATAAAAGGAGAATTTGTGTGGAAATTATTAAATAATTATCAGATCAGAGATAAAAAGAATGGCTCAACCTTTTAAGTAAACAGTGAATAATTAATTACTATTATTTAGTTTCTCATTGCTATAGTAAAATATAGTATATACACACTCTGTTTTCATTTTAGTTTTTGGTCTTTTTCCACTAGCTTTCAACTCAAACCATTGCAAGAATGCCTTCCAATGGAAGTTGAATGGAAAAAGAAGGAAGAATTAGAAGGAATGAAATATTGAAACTTATTGATATTTGCATTGTATTTAGCAAAGTTCCTTTCATGATGCTTACAATAGCCAAGAATGTGATTGTGTTTAATCTTTAATCTTACTTCAGGCAAAGTTCTTAACATCTGATCTGGAAGGATCTAAAGTTATTAGGAAGGAAGCAAGAAATGCATTGCTAGAATTTTTTAAGGACAATGATTATAGAGTTCTTGTTATGGAGGAAGGCCTGGTTCCTGTGCCATTAATTGGTGCGGCGGCCTTTAAGTCATTCACCCCAGGCTTACATTTGTGGCCCACATTACCTGATGGTACAGAAATTGAAAAGACTTCTAGACAGCCATCGAGATATGGTGCTTCGGAATTACTTCTGGGATTAAATATTGATGACAAGAATGCTAACTTAGAGGAAGCAAAGGTCAGTGCAATTGTTGGACGAACCCAACAGCAATTCCTTGCTCGTGTTGGAGCTTTAGAAATGGAAGGAAAGACTAAACCTCATTCTGATCGCTCAAATGATCTGAGGTTTACACTCTTACCTTGGACGGATGGTGTTGCTCGCTTAGCACTGATATTAGAACTGGAAGATAAGTCTGCATCAATAAAGGCCGCAGAATCAATTGCCATTGCATGTATCAATGAACATATGCGTATTGCATTCAGGGAGGCTGGAGTCATTAAGAATTTAATAAGGCTTTTGAAATGTGCTGATGATGCAGTCCAGTTGGCGGTAACACAGGCTTTGGACAGGCTGTCTGTTAGGTAAAATCATCAAAATATAGTTCATAGTTTTATAATTGCAGCTTTAATTTGTATTCATGATACTGTGGATAAGTGCTACTTCTTTTCTCGAATATAAATCAGGTCATTACTATTTAAAATGGATGATATTTTAGAAATCTCTTACCAAAAAGGCTGTAAAGAACATCTTCCACTGTAAACCATGAAGTTTGGGATATGATTGGTATAGTTAGTGATAGATTGTTGTTCTATTAGAGATTGAAAATGTGTCAAATACTTAATTTCAGTGTATAATAAGAAGTTATCACCTACAAGGTGCTAGATAGACCCTGTGGTAAAGTATGCATTTTTTTTATATAGCATACAGGAAATATACATGAAAAGGAAGAAAATAGGGAAAAGCCAAAGGTAACATCATATGGATAATGTTTGTGAAAAGAGCAACGCACAACTTTGGGTGCAATAACAATAAGACTTGCTTGTGAAAACTTGAATTGTAGATGGTAAACTCTAGGGAAGAGAGAAACATTGAGTTGAAACTGAGTCTTTTTGAGAAAACACAAGTACTTTATTTATATTGAGAAAATTTAATCAATACAATTATTAGAATATATTAGAATAAAAGGAAATAAGATAATTTCTTTTCTCTCTTATCTTTCTATTGCATTGTTCCTCTCTCTGGTTTGTTATTTCCAACTGTCCACTCTCGTGAATATGTTTTTGGTTGTTTTGGTCCTTTTGCTTTCAAGGGTAACTTCTATAAAGGTTCCCTTGATATTCAACTTTAAACAAGACAAAAATAATAAAATATATATCACATCAGTTTCTCTAAGATGGTATCTGGAGCCTTCCATTCCTGTGGCGTTCTTTAACTTTCTTTTACACGACTATAGTTAATCCCATTGCATCCATCGTTTCAGCACCGTGTTCTTTTCTTATTTCCCTTGCTGAAAAACCTGATGATTCCAACTATCTTCACTGGTGTCAACAAGTTGAGTGCGTTATTGAATGCATCGACTTCACCAATTTGTTGTTAATCCACTTTTCCTCCTCAATATATCTCACACTAGGATTGTGATGCTGATCGTGTGAATGCTGCAAATGAAGCTTGGGAAGTTCAAGATCAAATGTCTCTTGGCTTCAATTAACATTATCAAAGTCTCTTGTGTTATTTGTTCGACCTAAGTTAATCACTTGTTGTCCCACAAGCAACAAAGTTGTAGCCTGATCTAGCACAAAGGCTGAATATCAGAGTATTGCTCAAACCACAACTCAATTAACCTAGATTCAAGCACGGTTGCAGGAGATTGTATGTTCTCTAAGAACAAAAAATAGATGACATTTGATATTCTCTAATAAAAAACTTATGATATGGAAATAAATAAAATTAATAATACATGTATAATCTAGATATTTTTGAATACATAAGATCAATTTTTTATTTCTATAATTATAACAATAGTTTTGATTATATAGAATCAATTCCTTATCTCTATAATTATAACATTTCCTTTTAAGTTGGAGCATATAGGTCATGTGCCTAGTTTGCAACAAATATGATCAATCCTCGATACTCTCAGAGACTTGGTGAATATGTTAGCCAATTGTTTATTTGACTTGACAAATATAGTGATGTCTCTAGACTTCAATTTTTCTATTATGAAATGACAATTCACCTCAACATGTTCTATCCTCTCATGAAAGACAGGATTAGAGGCAATGTATAATGTTGGCTGATTTTCACATACAAGGTCCATTTGAGAACTTTCTTCACATTTAAGTTTCTTGAGAAGTTATTTAAGCCATATGAGCTCACAAGTGACTAATGTTGTTGTCTTGTATTCTGCGTCTGTACTTGATCTTGTTGTAACATTTTGTGTCTTACTTATCCATGATATTAAGTTATCTCTAACAAGAACATAGTACCTGAAGTGGAGTATCTATCACTTAGTGACCCTGCCTAGCTAGTGTTAGAATACCAAACAATTTGAGTATTTCCCTTATTTTCATAAATGAGACCTTTTCTAGGGCCTTTTGAATGTACTTAAGGATTTGTATGACTGCATCCCAATGGTCTTGACAAGCAGAGTTTAGAAATTGACTTACTATGTTCCGTGCAACGATGATGTAAGAACGAGTCACAATGAGGTAATTTAACTTACCAACTAACCTTTTGTATCTCTATGATCAGAATAAGGTCCTCCTTGGTTAGGTACACTTTTGAATCATGGATCTATGGGTTTGTCTATAGACTTAGCATTTATCATCCCTTTTATTCTAGAATAACAAGAGCATATTTTCTTTTAGATATGACCAAACCATCTTAGAATTGTGCCACTTCTGTACCGAGTAAATACCTTTGGTGTCTATGACGGTTCTATCGTGTGGTGAGAGTTTATCCTCAATGCAACTCCCCTTTTCCAGAATTAGGTGAAGACCAAGGGGCGAAAATGCCAATGGAAACCTTTCACCATGCCACGTGATTCTTTTGTGTAGCACTCTTTCGGATGAACTCCTGCCTCCGCAGGCAAAGAGGTTTCAAAGATACTAGGTGACCAAGTGTAAGTGAACAGCCCCGAATAAATCTTACATAGCATACTCGTTGTAGCTAGAAAAAATAAATGAACACATACATAGTTGTGGATGGTAAAAAAATTGGTTCTTTGAAGGGTAGCTAGTGGTGGTCAAGGATAAGGTACTAGTTTCAGTGGAAGACATTAAGTTTGCATGATAAATCTAGGAGACTCCATACAGAATGTATGAGTCAGTGACAATGGTAAACATGAAGTTTCTTTGGCATGGTGGTCGTGGGTCACGCTGGAGAAGATGGTGGTGGATGAGATATTACTGAGGCATTGTGTTGGGGGAAAAGGTAAAGGAAGGTAAAAGAATCTAGAAATCTAAAACCATTTAGAGAGGATTGGTTGTAATTGTGATTTGAGCACACAAGTCCTCTTATTTATGATGAAGAAAGAAGATACAATAATAAGGAACAAAATCAATATCTAATAATGGGAAATATTTGGTTAAGATATTTCCCAATCAAGTTATATCATATCTTCCTATGTATTGTAATCTATTCATATCTCTAACAGTCAAATCATATCTCTAACAAATTTTGATCATTGCTTTGTGATTTTCTGGATGCAGCAATATTGTTTGCCAAGTAATTGAAGCTGAAGGGGTTTTAAGTCCTTTAGTTAGTATTTTGAAACGGTCAGGGATAGCTGGAACTATTGTGGAAAAGGTATTGTTATTTCTTTTCTATTAATTAAGTCTGGCAAGGTTTTGGAATATAAGGATAAAAACTGAATGAGGTTTGGCTGATGGTTTGATATGCCTCTACAGTCTTTGGGTATACTAGCTCGGATATGTGACCTCAGTAAGCAAAAGCAAATGAAGGTTTGTATTGCACATCTTGCACAAACTTTAGTGTTGATTTTTGTTGTCATTGATTGTCAAGTACATTGATTCCTTTCAGTTTTATGATGGACCAGTTAATGAATCTGAAAAGGCATTTGGTGGAGCAAAAAGTGACCGTGTTTCAACCAGGTTTAGTAACACTGAACAAACTGTATCAAAAACATACTCAAGTTTACTAGAGGGATCTGAACCAGATTTCCTAGAAGGGTCCTGGATTTGTTGAAGCTCAATTATTGAGTTCAATATTGACTTTTGTATTGTTTGATCCAGGAACAGGTCATAAGTGTTCTACTTAGTAGTAGTTAGCACTAACTTTTTATGTGTTAAATCTTTCAGGAATGACATACTGGATTCTGTTTTGATTGCACACCTTGTTGAGATTCTGAGGTCCTCTCCTCCCAATTTACAAGAAAAAGCTGCATCTGTGCTTGAGTTTGTGGCATTGACTGACCCAACTCTGCCCCCAATTTTATCTTTGGATATTGAGTCCGGTCTCAGTTCTGCTTTTCAGCAAAAGATTTTGAAAATTTCAGGTAAACAATATTTGCATGCATTCTGTTACAAGTACATTTTCTTTTCAGCTGTTTGGTATGCCTTTTATTTTTGAATCAAAATGGCCAAAACATTATTTCTGTTTCAAAATATATGGTTTTAGAGAGATGTGAAAGCATGGGTAAGAGATGAAATTGGCTCTCCCTTTATAATTTAACTGCGTTTTATTATCACCAACTATAACTTGAATCTGATCAACTGGTATAACCAGTGGCATTTGCCATTGTTTATTTTTAACTCTTCTCTTACATGCAGTGTTCCCATTTTATTTTATGCTTGATTCATAGTTTACTTCTTGCTCAAGTCGTATCTTATCTAATATCTTATATACTAGCAACCTTTAATTAATTAGTGAAAAATGAGTCATTATTGATATTTCTCTTTTATATCTCTAAGTTTGAGATCATTTTGTCACTCTCGAACCTTTCCCCACTCTCTTAGAGATAGAGATTGTTATGTGCTTTCATTTTGTTGCCAGCGTATGGATGTCTAACTTTGGGTATATGTACAGTGAAACACACGAATTGTTTAACTTGTATCTTATTGGATTTACAGAAATCAAAATCTACTAATGTCTGTGAAAGATACAAAAGATATAGGTAAAAGAAATAACACAATCAAGAGAGTGAGACGAGTAATGGGTGATAAGTTAAAGGGAAATCCGGGAAAGAACGTTATCAAACAACACCAGTAATGTGACCCTAGAGCTATTAGCCATGGTAACAAAAGGTAAATAACTCGAGGTAGACAGAGAAGGAAGAAAAAGATTTGTTACCAGTAATGTGGTCTGTGGCACTTGTGTCTAGGACCTAAGAGCTAAGAGAATTGGTGTGAGTGAGGCCAACAAAAGAATACTTGTATGTGCAACATAAGTAGTGGAACTGGAGTTCTGACGATCCTCATACCATCTGAGATATTCGTTGAAGATAGCAGGCTGGTCTGAGGTATCAGATGAAGTAGGACCTACAATAAAAGGTTGCACAGGAGCAATTTGGGCAATTGCAACAAATCAAGGAGGATGACCATTTAAGACATAACACCTGTCAATTTTGTGGGCCAATCTGTGACAATGATCAGACTTGTGACATCCTTTGCCCGACTTGTAAAGGCAATTACAATCATCATGCTGAGATACCAAAGCAGAAGAGTCATCAACCGAAGCAAATATATTGGTCGTTTGCTTACCTGGCCACGTTGGATTCCAAAATCTAATCACAGACTTGAAAATAATCATCAGGAAGCTCATGTAAGGCCAATAACATGAAGAACTTGGACCTTTGCTCGAGTTCTTGAGAAGGAGTGAAGTAGGATACAATAACTTATTGAAATCTTGAAGAAGAGCATGAACTACCCATATATTTAGTTATCATACCATCAAGATGTCCGAGGACAACAATATGGAGGAGATTTTGACATGCACGAGAGACCTTTAGTATCATTGGTTTACAATAATTTGGCTTGTTCCCAAACTTCTGAACATGTTTCATAAACATGAAAAATTTATTTTAAAGCTTGTGAATATAAACTTGAGAACAATGTATAATTGAACATCAATTTTAACTAACGGGGAAACCTAATTTTTAGTAGCATAGGCCACACCTTGATTAGGACGATCAACATAACCCTAACTCTTTAATAGAAATGCATCCTATTTATTAGAAAACAAGCATTGAGAAATGCATTGCCTCTATGATGTGCATGAATGTTTGCATTAAGCATTCGGGGGCGTGCAATTTTCACCAAATGTCTATTTAGAGACTCAAATCAAGTTATCTTATGAAATCATAGAAAGATAACATATTTTCCCTAATGGTAATTACACCAAATATTTCCACCATATTTCCTGAGTATCTCAACACTCCTTGGGTTGGAGATGGAGTGTATATATCATATTCAGTTCTTCACATATATACATATGTTGTTCTATGTCTGTGCGAACGTACGTCACTATCCTTCGTTAGATTGTACTGTCTGTACGTCAAAAAATAACTCAATATTTTACGCCTATGCAGAGGACGTGGAATCTGATGCAGAAGATCAGTTTTACGAAGCATATGCAATTGAATTTGAAGAAGCTGGTCGGGCAATATCTGCAGCATCCCGGTTATTGACAGTACTACTCGATTGCGAGCAGTTCCGCAGCAAAACAAATGCCCCCCATTTCATTGATTTGCTTCGCGGAATCCTCAGGTCCAATATTCCTCTCCACACCAAAGATTGGGTAGCTGCTTGCCTAGTTAAACTGGGTTCTCTCTCTGGCTCCATCACCAGTTTCTATCCAATCAATGTGGAAGTTACACTTTACGAGACAATCCCAAGACTTCTAGAACAGATCAAAACTTCATTCTCCTCAGAAGCGCGAGAATCTGCTATTGTAGAACTTCATAGAATAATATCTGAAGGAGTGGTAGATTCCGCGGACGAAGCTATTATTTCAAAGGGGGCAATAAGTTCATTGGTGAAGCTGATTGAAGAAGGTAGTGAAAGGGCTGTTGAAGCAAGCCTGGCAATACTGCACAATCTGAGTATGAACAGTGAGAACCATCCAGCACTGGTGGCTGCTGGAGCCGTGCAGGTCTTAAAAAGAATAGTTCTAGCAAACAGACCACACTGGGAACGGGCACTTCTTTTACTCAGGATTTTGCAACCGTGATGAGTTCAAGGGTGCAAATCTTGAAACAGTTTCCTCGTTGTAGAATCTACTTTTTTTTGGTACAATTGTATAATCTAATACTTTAAATGTGTAAAAGAAAATTTTTACTCTTTCTCATAGAGGACTTATTTTAAAGTTTTCTGAGTTTTGCTGTCTTAAATTTGTAATGCCTGAAGTTGCTTTATTTTTAAAAGCCATGCATTGAATAAACACATCTATTCTTTTATTTATGCCTAATTTAAATAAAAAATCAGTAAATATGATTCAATATACACATGGTTGATCAAACAAGTTGAGAACTTACAACTTACTCGAAAGTTTATATTGCCACTTTAATTATTGTTTTAAAGATATCATTTTGAGATAATGATTAAGAAATCAAAAATAGAAAGATTTTATTGAAAAATACAGTATAAAATGTTGTCTATAAATATTTATTTATTAATAATAGTTACGATAAGGGAGTTTGGTACTAGATTATGAAAATAATGAATTTTTTAAATTATAATACTTTAGAACTATGATTCGGCTGAATAAAAAAAATTGTTTAGTTGATGAAAATTATTGTTCAAAATATTTACGTATTTTTTAAAATTTAAAAAGCAAATATTCAGTTTTATAAAAATCTTGAACCATTACCTCGTTAAATAATTCAATTAGAGTAACTTAAAGTTTATTCAGTAAAGATTTTATTTTGACTAAAGAACATTAGATTATTACCTCTTCTATAGCCATGACTAAAGCCATTATTGAAAAACATGATCTTTTTTAATGTTACTTTTTAAAGATCTTTTTGACATGAAAAGCATATTTTCAAAACTTTTCCTTTTAAAAATTTCATTTTTACCAAACACTTCGAGTGAGTAACAATTGGCATAAAGATCTTTCTGACATGAAAAGCATATTTTCAAAACTTTTCTTTTTAAAAATTTCATTTTTACCGAACACTTCGAGTGAGTAACAATTGGCAAATATAATAGAATGAGAAAAGTTAGAAAATGTGTAAAGTATATATATGTTAAAACTAATCTGTGTTTGACAAAAATATTTTTTTATTAATTTAATGAGATAATAAGGTTATGTTTTGTGATATTTTTTTTGTGAAATGAAATTTATAAATAAAATATTAAATATAAGAAATATTATGGAATCTCCATCTATAATCCAAAATAAATTTTGTTAAAAAATAAATAAATTATTTCATAATGTGACTTATGTGATTTTATAAAATAAAAAAACATATTAGTAATTATGAGAAGTTATTTATTTAAAAAATAATTAACTTGATGAAAATTACTTATAATAATAATCAACTTGATGAAAATTGGTTACAAAAATTATTTGAGAACTAAGTGATTGTAACCAACTTGAAGGACATTGGTTATATAAATAAATTAGGGTTTTGTTTCTGCAGTGTGAGAGTTCTTCACAATTAACTATCAAAAAGTATGTGGAGAAGAAAATGAGGAGGAGATAGATTGAGAGAGATAGATTGAGAGAAGGAAATTGAAGTGAAAGAAATAGATTGAGAGAAGGAGATTGAATTTCAATTGATTAGATGTCTTATGGATCAAGGTAAGTCTTTTTTACTATTTTATATTATATCAGAATCATATATTTTATGATCCGTGATTGATTATGATTAAACTTAGACGTGGTATCAGAATATGGTTGTTTGGATTTACGATTTTATGCATTTTTCTAATTTTGATAAACCCTAAATTTAAATTAAGAATTTAAAAAAAATTAAATTATGAATTTATGAATAAACAAATTTTATTTTATTAAAATTATCATGATCTGCATTACGGGATGTGTATAGGGGTTTTTGAATTCCATAATAAACATAGGCTTCTCTCTTCTATGGATGGCAACATCCACTATATTCAATATCGATTTGTTAGGAATTAATTGTATAATAGATTAGATTTTTAATCAAATATCTATGTTAATGATTATTTTTATTATTATTTGAAATCAATTGTATGATAAATTTGTAATTATTGAAGTGATTAAATATTTATGTTTTATTTTAATTCTAAATTAATGATAATCTTCATTTCAATTACCCAAGAATGAAATGGATGCTAAATTATAAATAATTGATCTATGAGTTAATTGAAGTTCATTATTTATAGATTGTCAAAGGTTGATTAATTAATGGACATGATTGTTAGTAGTGAGTATATACTATTAGTTTCATTTATATATCTAAAGATAATAAGTTTTATAATTAGTGCATATGTCTTATCAAATAATGTTAATATTATTAACATAATTATGTTTTATGCATTAGTGTATCACCGAAAGAAAAACATTAGTATGCTGTTAACTTCTTTTCAGCAAGTATACTGGGTCCACAAGTAATATAATGAGTAAGAGAGTATCGTATCCTCAAGGAACGGAAAGTGTAAATTGACTCAATATTAATTGTATTATGAATAAAGATTTAACAATAATTTG
>Ga0099824_1000469_pt1 | contig 47387 bp, 29 predicted proteins | sample SiratrowhiteBW_FD_76837 | JGI IMG/M metagenome (GOLD analysis project Ga0099824, IMG submission 76837) | Root nodule microbial communities of legume samples collected from California, USA - Siratro white BW | ecosystem: Host-associated > Plants > Roots > Nodule | place: USA: California... | reverse complement strand
TTTTTATCCTTTTTACTTTTGTTTCTTCACTTTTTTTATTTTCTTTTCCTTTTTTTTTTTTTTTTTTTAATTACACAGAGAAGGTGTGGACCACTACTACTTCCAGTCATAATTAAATAAGCACGCTATTGAGTGATACCTGAAGTACAATCTCATTTCTCTTCAACTTAATTGACTTTTTGCCCTCGCCCTTCGTTGATATATAATGCCCATTGGAAGATGAAGTGGTAAGGCGGTACCCTTGTATGAGCTTTACTAGTCCAATTTGGTTCCCATGAGAAGCAAACATCAAAGTTGATTCTGCGACCAGAACAAAAAATCAATACTTCATACTGCTAGTAAAATAATGGCAAGGATGCAGTGTTGGGGTGTAAGGGAAAGGATCAAAGGTCGCCAGTTTAATTAGAACTTGATATTATTTAAACTTGGTTATTTTACTACAAAATTGTATTGACCAATCCAACCATCGAATATGAGTAAATTTTTTCTAAACCTTACAATGTAAATATCAGTGAAGTTAAATTAGAAAAAGCTACAGAGAATGGTCGATGTTTCCATTTATTTGAAAGTATGGTATACAAATATATTCAAGAATTCCCCATGGAGTGCTATGGTCTTCAATGTGAAATTTTATATGCATGATGCATATAATACAAATTTTAATACAAAAGGGATTTTGTGAGAATTGCACCCTGTAAGAAGTAATTTATTTTGAGGAAGATTGATTTTATTTACTCCGGTATCAATGGACCCCATCACTACAAATGAACGCAAAAACAAACAGTGACCAGGTAAATATGTATGTATTCAAGCACCTAAAGGAGTTGAATAGATACGATCAACTTCAGTTTCAAACATAAATGGCGTTGGGCCACGAATTGAACCATCGTTAGTTTCTGTAGGTTGATTTTCTTCAAAAAGTTTATCATTTTCCTTTGTTTCTTGTGAGGCTCCTCCCGGTAGTGTATATACTGCCAGCCCTGTCTTGTCATCCTCAAGAATAGCAAACTGATTTTCATTGGGACCAATAAATGCCGCATCACGACCTGTAGACAATTATTAGAATTATATAGAGCAACAATGCATGGCCAAAACTCGGGAAGAAAGAGATAATAAAACGTATTTCATGCATATAAATAATACCTTTCAGTGTGCTGCTTTTACTATTTGATGTCATTGCATCAGTATTTTCCCGGTAAAGTACAACTTCATTTGTAGTACCACTAAATTCATAAACCGCAAGAAATAGGTGTTGTTTTATACTGTAAATCAAATATTTTGCTTGATACTCCACACTCCGAGGAATCTATACAAAGTTGCTGAACATTAGAAGGTTGAATATTGTTTTCTAGTAAAATAAAAATAGTTATAACATATTAATTGTCAACAGCTGCATATGCTTTTATTTCAAAATTTCGAATAAGAATTTTAGAAGATTTAGGTAGTTACAATCAAGATTTGATTGTTCAAATCTGATCTCTTCTTATTCTTCCAAATTTTTCTCCTTATGATGCTTATATTTATTTTCTAATGAGAGTGGTTAAGATCTTCCCAAGCCAGTTTCCTCTATAACTTCATATAATTCTGATCAATCAATAATGCACATGTCATTTTCTTAAATGGTATCAAAGCTTCCGTTTCTGTTCCTATGTTCTCCCACAATGTCTTCCATGAATTCTGTCGGCAACAAAGTTGCATCGTCATTAGTGGCCAATGCTCTTTCCTTCAGTTGTATTTCACAGATTATAATTCAACTGCTGAATGGAGAAGGGTGATTTCAAGTCTCAACACATGGAGTAGAACACTTGTACAAGTTCTTTTCAACTCAAATGTCTGTTAGTGCCAAAAAGGGATTTCGTTTTCTAATGTTTTTCTTAGGACAACACAAAATTCTAAAACCCATGGATCATAGATGTTGGAGTTATTGATCACATGACAAATTGTTCTTAGCTATTATCCACATCTTGTCCTTGTGCAAGTCATAATAGGATAGCATTTCACTTATATACAGTATTTTGATCATATCACTAATTGATGTGAAATTTCTAACTCATCCTCTAATAATGACTAAATTGCAAATAACCAATGGGTCCACCAACAACTGATTGACTTTATATCATTTTATAATTTAGTTTAAGCCTAACCAATCTCACAAAATCAGGATTCCTCCAATTATATACAATACTTTGGGCTTATCATTAGTTAATACGAGTTCTCTAACATATTGACAATAGAAAGGGTATAAGATAAGGTATCCTATTTCAAATTTTGTCACTTAAAAACTTATCCCCTTCCTTTGAGGATTGTAAATAAAAAATTGACAAAAAAACATAAATTCCATAATGTATACAGTTTCTCTAAGAGTTCTTGAATGGAAGGAATATGTCTTGGAGAAAATGATAGCCATAGAGAACAGAACTTGGAAAAGCTTACTTATTGTTAGCGTTTTTTTGTCATTAGCTACCAATTTAGATTGATCATTACAACGTGAATGCATCTCCAGGTTTTTGAATCACATATTATTTAATGAACATCTCCCATGATGTTGTAGCTTTCATTAAATTTTAACCAACAATAAGAGAGTGTGTTCGTACACTCATATTAATATAAAAAGTATGTAGTCTTTAGCAATCTTGACAAAATGAAACAATTATCTAGAGCTTGGTATATGAGGTTTGCCCAATTTGTTAATAGGCTAGTGTATGTTCAATTTGAAAGAGATAATACAAACATAAAACAATCTTCTAGAGGAAAAATGGTTTGCTGGACAACCAAATTCGCAAGCCATTTCTTTCTACTTCACAACAAGTGGCAAACATTCTAACAAAAGGACTGCTTGGACCTAGTTTTGAATTCTTTATAAGCAAGTTGGTCATCTTTGACATCCACAGACCAAGGGAGTGTTCACTTATGTCTTTTTATTTTAAATATTCTTAGTGAGTGGGGTTATATCTATCTCAATCTCACAAAATTGGTTTGTAAGGTGAAGATTGCACTCTACCTATATATTATAATTTGGCCTAATTCCTAGTCGATATGGAATCTCCAACACACCTCTCATGCCAAGGAATGAACATCTTGAGTATGAGATTAGATATTTATGGGTGGTCTAATAGAAACCCTAATAGCCTCCAAAGAACTTGACTAGGATAAACTCTTGATACCATCCTAATAAGTGGTTTTATGTGTAACTTAACCTCACAAACCGGCTTGTTGTAAGGATTGCATCCTACTTGTATGTTATAATTTGGCAAATTCCTAGTTGATGTTGGATCTTCAACAAATAATAATATTATACAAGGTTATAGAAGATTTAGGTAGTTAAGTTAAAGACGAAATTATTCAAACATAATCTCTAACGATCCCTTAATTTACTCCTTATCTTATCCTTATATTTAGTACTCAAGGTGATTAGGATCTCTCCTTGAAAACTCTACCAATACAACTCTCTAATGCAATTGTGGTCAATCAAGAAGAAGAAATATCATTTTCTTTCTCTTAAAATTTCGTCAATATTATGCAAATGTTAAATTCTATAGAAAAAAAGACAATATGATATTTGTTTAACTTACTACTCTTTATAGTCTCTACATTACCGAATTATAAAGCTTCTTGTAGATACCGTCAGATCCAGATAATATATTATATGCCATAAGATTAGATCCATCCACATAAAAAGCCCTGACAGGGTAGTGAAGAACTCGATTCTCTTTATTGAAGAAATTTAACTCCAAATGAAATGGCTGGTAATGCATAAGAGGTGTCAGATGATTGAATAAAAACGTATTTGGAAAACAAATCAATCTCAAAATCAAATGTTAAAGGAATCTTGCCTGTATAACTGGAATGTCCTTCAAATGATGCTTGGTATCTAGAACAGTGATGAGAGGCAATCGAGATATTGGAGCAATTTTTGTATTGCCTTCCATAAAATGCTATAAGAAAAATGTAGAAGTACAAAATATGGGTCAGAAGTGAGAAGATTATAAAATATTCTAAGGAGATTAAACTTAAAACTATAAGGAAATTTGATCTATCTAAATTGGTGGTCAAACATTTGAGTCACATCTAAGCCATTGCATCATTTATCCTTAAGTAAAAGAAAATACAAGAAAGAAATATACACTGTAAAGAAAAGCCTTCCTTGCAATGTCTAATATTGTAAGATGATTGTGGCTGCAAGGAAGAAAGTAGACAATCAACAAGGGAATAGGATAATTATGAAGTGGAAATAATTACACGTACTGGATAACAAACTATAGGATAAAAGAGTCAAAGTACCAAAGCAATTTGAACATTTACAAATTTCAAATTGCTTAATTTAAGTTTAATCCCTGAAAATGTTTTCTCAAAATAAGTTTAAATACAGTGACCTTAAATTATTATCATGCAATTGATTATCTATGATAATTAGAATTGTAGCAGGAGAAAACCGACCCCATAGTATCATCTCCATCTCATCATAACAATAGTATAAAAGCATTTTCAATATCTATATACTTAGACGGTAGAGTCTATTTATCTAATGATGTCATCTTTAAAAAACTTCGATTTCGCTATTCAAATCTCTTTCCCAACCAATCTCCCTCTTCTCCTCAATTTGCTCTCTTTCTATACATTTCATAATTCAACACTTTATCCTTTAGGTTCGCTCAGGTCACCTCATCCCCAACCTCATTGTCTCCTACCCAACATCATAGAGTTTCACCATGTTCTCACCCTATTCCACATTTGTCTCCCCTTCCTTTCTCATTCCAGTCCTTCTTATCCTACAAGTGTCCATTATGAAAAATTCGAGGTAAACACGGTATAGTAAAACTCTGTCTCCATCTCCCTCTATTACTCACTCATGGAACCTAAACCTATCAAACAGGTCATGCATCCCACTTGGCTGAAAGCTGCTAAAGCTTACCATATGCTGTGCTTAGTATCAGTACTTGGTCTCTTGTTCCCTTACCCTCAAATTGCTCTACCATTGGCTGTGAGTGTTTCTGGTTAAAGATAATGGCTGAGAATCAAATTACAATATTCTGATATGAATATCTTATTCAAGGGAAAAAAAATATCCTCTAATCATGTCTAACGAATGCGATAAGCCTAGATAATCATGCTTCTGTGGTGTATTCTAACACATAGTTTTATGGTCAATGTGCCTCTGTTTTATCTCATGTAACTTCTTATAAGAGCCTGTTTTTCTTCCATATGAAATTTGTAAATCAGTTTGGAGCGTGGCACAACTATATGCATCTATAAAGACCTAATGACTCTTTTAGCCCCACAATGCCTTCATGGCCCTAGGGTTGCTTATATTGGTCGAGTTCATGCAGCTCTCCATGAATTCTATGATCTCTTGCCACCAGCTACTTTTATACCCACTGAGTCCAAGAAGGAATTGGAGAATCAAAGTACTTTTTTCATGACCTTGGCTCTCTATGATGGATTTCTTCTGGAATATTCTGTCCTCTTCCCCCATTCACATCTTTATATATTTCCTCCTTGTGTCTTTAGTTTCACCTACTTTCTTCATAAAATTACCTTAGGCCTTGTCAAATTAGCACCCAAATCATAAAAATGTGTCTTATGAGGATAAATTGAACACAAAAAGGTCAATGAGTCTATGACGCTATGAGCAATGTGGCTCTCTTGCTCACAATCTTATTCTTCATGGTCACACCAAGCACATGCAATTGGATCTCCTTTTTTCTTTCACAAAAGAGTAATTAACAAACAACTGCAAGTTGTGCATATCCTTGTTCTTATTAATTTGCCAATATTTTTATCAAGGATCTAACTCCAACTCGGTTTGTTGCTCTTAAGACCAACATTGGAGTGGTTGACTCTCTAGCTTGTTCCGTTCGTGAGCTTGTGGAGGGTATTACTATTAGAGCAAAGTTTACTCTGTAAACAGATTTTTGTATAACTATTGTTATCTCAGTTATTTGCCAGGTTTTGTCCCATTCATGACAAATGTACTCTATAACTAACTCTTGGTTACAATATGTTAGCCAGCTAGTCTCTTGGTTACATATAGTTGATCTCTTACCTGTTGTAATCAATTAATTCAATTTTTGAAAATACTAAGATTCTTCCTCTTTCATTTTCTCTCTGCTACTTAATATGCAAGTATAAATATTGAGTGTAATTTCATAATTCAAAATATAATATAGTAGTACCTAGTCAAGATTCAAGACTTAAAGCACAAAGCACAAATAATAGGGAGATTTCGAATTAGAACTGCATAATATACAATGGTTTCTAACCACCAGTTTTTCCATAAAATACTAATTAAATTTTCCTCTACTCGGTTGTAGATTTGAACTCACCCTTTCAAATGATGTTCTTGTAATTGAGCTTGCAGCTGATGGTCTGCTAACACTCCAGATGAACCCAAGGCTGATAATTTTTCTTTTAAAATAGATGCTGCATAGCATCTTTATCTTTAGCATATATCTCATTAAAGAGCTTCATCATTAAAACAACAATTATCGTGCAAATATGACATGTATGACACTAATATAGGCAATGAAGTGACATGTATGACACATATATGCACAAAAAGAAGAGTATGTCAAGAAAATAAGATTTTAATTGTCTATGGGAGGCTGGAAATTGTCTATGGGAGGTCGTGGAAACCAAGGAGGATGTGGTGTGTTACTCCTTACACGATTTCCCTTAGAAAACAGAAAATTTTTAATTTCTAAACTATTGTGACTGTAGATTTTAATCTCCTAATTTCTAATTGGATATTTCAAGTTTTCTCCCTTCCATCTCGATTTCGTTCAGTATTTTAGCCATTAGTTTGTTCAAAGTGAAAAGACATTTCTTTTGTTGTTCATTGATGTCAAAAAACAAAAATTCACACACAAGCATCGTGATAATGACAATTTTGTCAATACAATCAAAGTACCTTTTTAGGTTATAGAAGTACAAGCATTTTGTGTTTTGGCTTGTATATTGCATTTACACTCTGCCTTGTGATGCCAGTCTGTCACATTAACTAACTCCATCAAATGGAATTAGGATGCAGAGACCATATTGTAAAGGATAGAAAATTTTAGGGAACCAAAATACCTAGATTAAAATCTGAGGCCAAAGGTGACAATCACAATAGCTAGGCCACTAAAACAAACTCTTTAAGCGCATTTAAGATTTTAGAATAGAGATCATCACACTATCAACTATCCTGTCATAGTTTTTTTTTTTTTTTTTCAGGTTGGTCACTCACTACGCATCGCTATCCGAGATTGATATCGATGGTATGATGGCAAATTACAAGCACAAATTGGCAGATGTTAATTGAAATAGAAAATATCCTCTAATACAAAAGGATCTTTAGATTCTAGCTAAATAAATCACCTGATGATCCTCTTGCATTTTGCAAAACTGAATAAAGTTTCTTTCTCCTTTCTCTACTGTACGTGCTCTTATTTTTCGAAGATTCTCCACTTGTTACATTCTATTAAAATAAACAACAAATTCATAAATCCAATATTCACGGGCAAAGGTATAAATAATGGAAGGTTTTACGTAACTGCAAATACGAGTGCTGCTAAATTAGATTTTGGATGAAATTCTAAAGCTTTAATTCGTGGTAAGGGATACACAGTTTCTCCACCCTGTTGAGAAAGGATGCGAGGGATATCAAGTGTTTCAATTGCTGCATCGAATGTCAAAAGTATTAGCCAACCATGTTTATAGAAATGAATAAAAGAGTGAAGCAAAATGATTGCTGGAATTATCCTTCTTCTCTATCTTTCCATATTCTAAAGCATTCTATACAAGAGGGGGGCGGGGGGAGTGTACCACTAGAAAGTTTGCACGAGAATTAATATAAGAGAAACAAGCTGCCGAAAAGCAACAGGTAATTCAGAAGGCTTAAAGAGTCAAAGTTAGCTAACCAGCAGGCTCAAAAAAACTTGACGGCATAGGAGGTGTATTAAGATTAACTATAACCCGTGTTTTCCAAACTTGCAGATTTCCATCCCTTGATAGGGTTACAAGTAACCGCAATGTGGTTAGCCAAGCAACTGATGTTATCGGTTGTGATCCAACTTGTGTTCTGAAAATGAATATAACCATCAGAACCCAAGACAAACAAGCCTCAACATGAATATTTCCATCGATTGACAGCAAGAAAACAACAAATTCAAAATACATAACCACGATACAAGATGTCTAAGTTACAGAAAAGGGAAATCTCAACCATAGTCACAGCTACTCACAATCCAATCATACTAGGTCTCTCAGTTGATACATCCCATGCCAATAGAGTACCACGTCGGTCACCAACAAATATCCATTCTAGAGTTGGGTGAAATGCAAAAGCACCGGCACCATTAAGCTTTATAGTATTGTCAACTGAATAGGAAACAAAATATAAATAGCAGTAAGGATATGACTCACAAGAAAATGTAAACCGTCTCATCAAGAATAGAATGTGTCAGTAGTCATCTCACTTTGAAGTGTGTAATGAACACCGTAGGTGTGAATGTTATATGCTCGAATCAAACCTTCTGCATAAGCTACATACTAGGACAGAAAGGCAACGGAGTCAAAAGGACAGAGCTGAAGTATCATTAGAAGAGAGACTGGAATCTAAGTCTTTATTGCAGCACAAATATGCATAGCAGGAAAAATATATTGAAATAAATACCAGAACGGGGAGGCGAGGATGACAAGCAAGATTCACAATAGGCTTCTTCAAGTCTGTCTTGATTTTTGTGGGTGCTCTACCGCCTTCAACAGTTCCAACAACTTCATTTATACAGAAACAGATATACACCAAAAATATTAATATTAGTAGTCAAATCGGAGACAATAACACGTCTAACTTCACATGTGAGAAACCAGATCCAACCTGTCACACTCATCCGTCTATGGAATCCAAAAAACACAATAGATTGGCACGGGGTCAGTGCCATATGAACTTCTGTTTCAGAAGAAATTTGCTCAGTCTTCTTCTCTGGTGAATGCAATACACATGTTTGCTCTAAGTCAAAATCACAAGATCGTATCGTACAATCCTGCAGATGGAAAAGCAACAGTTGTATTAAGTATAGAAGATCTTTGCTGTCACAACTCAAAACATAAACCAATAAAAACAGGACTTAGAAACATTACATTCAGAAAAAACCTTTGAATTTAAAGCTCCTTTCACGAAGATCATGCGTACAAAATTTTATTTTAATTCAAAATTATTTGATACTTCATTCATATAGATCAAATTTTACATAAGTATAAAAGATCAAAGATTATTTGGTCTTTAAAATTATACTAAAATATGAATTATATGATTACTTTTTTCTTGTTGTTCAATGTTGAAAAAATTTGACATAAACAATCAAGATGATATAAAATTATAATTAACAATTGAACAGACAAAAATCACTTTTTATGTAAAGTTATTGATGGTGTAATGGTTGAAATAAGTTACATTGGTATAATGCCATCTCTCCACATTAACTAATGATAAAATCAAAATTATTCGGCAGATATAACACCATCTCATGAGAAATACCTTTCCATAAAGAGACTCAAAAAAGGGAGAATGACACTCTAACCAAATATCAAGTTATAATTTAAATAGAAAAATGAATTAGTAAATTATCTTCCCAAACAATCCGAGTACGTGAAACCTCTCTACATGCCTATCTCAGTTACCCTAAAATCAGAAGAAATATTTACTACAGCAGACTTTAACTAGCACACTTTTTTCTTATTTTGAAGGATAAAATAAGGAAATTCAACCAAATTGCAGTCCAAATCTTATGTGCATAAATCCTTTATGTACATTTTAATGCTAAATATTCCACACGTAGTTTCCAATATTTTCCCTAAAATTGTTTCTTTTTCTGAACTGATCTTAACCATGTGAATGCTTCAGCTACCTCCGACGATCTTGTCCTCGTTATCTTAAATATACCATTGAGGACCTGATTTGCATTTCTTTTGCACATCTAGCCAAAAATACAAAAACACAAAAAATAAGTTTCTTAAAATTTATCGAATCTTAGGAGAACAACTCGATAGGTTATAACACATTAACCCTAAGTATAACATTTGTAATATTTTTCCCTTCCACAGTCCATACTTTAATGGGAGAAGAAGTTTCACAAGTTCCTCTGAGAACTGAAGCATTTGAAAAAAAAATGTTACCGTACAACAAGTTTTATCCCACTAAACAAAATTGACGACATTTGATCACACAACGTCATTGAGCTCAAGTAAAGACCAAATCCTCATAGTATTCATCAGATCCCTCTGAACAATTTCCTTCATTGCCTTACTTTGGTCTCCCACTCCCCCTTTTCATAAAACTAAAATCCATGCAATTTACTCTCCTCACTAGTCCTTCCAGTAGCCTTCTTAGTACACGTCAAACCACCTTAACCGATTTCCTAACATCATTTCTTCAATCAATTTCCAATCAACATCTCCTCATCCACTTGCATTTTGAATACTAAAGAAGGTATTAGATTAAACTACAAAAGAAAATTCACATGTGCACATAATGGAAGTCCGATAGGTCCAACCTGGAGAATTGCAATCACAGTATGCCCTCTTGTAGGACTATATAACATGCGGACAACTGGAGCACCAATGTCAAGTGCAGAAATCTTGCTTCCTGTTAATGCATCAAATTCTGCGTACATGGAAACAGATTAATTAGGAACACATATGCCAAAAATATGTCAAAAAGAAAATAATGCAGCAGAAAAAAAAAAGGCAGGTCTACTTCACAAGGTTAATTCGCAAGAGCGCTCTAGCCTAGGTGCATGAAACCAATGACTCCGATATAATGGATCAACAAAGAGAACTGCTTTTATCAGTAAAGCTTCAAGATAAGTTAAGCAATGTTTACCAGGCATTATGTTACGGTGGTTTACAAAGTTTTTTAGTTATTAGTGAACTATGACTTTAAATGCAGCATCAAATCGGATATCATTGTTTTAGGTTTAGTTATGAATGAGCTAACCAATTCTTCCATCAAGATAATGGTTCATACTTTGCCTTGCTGCATTGCTTCTCACATCATGTATTAGTTTCCAAATTCTATAAGCAGAGTGAGGTTCATTCCTGAATCTAATAACATGACAAGAGAGAGTGACAATACAGTAAGGTACTCACCGACGATGAAGGTTCCGATGGCGACGGCGACGAGTGCCTGATGAGGATGGAAGGTAGCAGCATGCGGCTGCAGAGGTCTCACGCCAAGCCCAACATGGCGCAGATCAAGATGCTGCAATGTTGTCCACTCCATTGACACGGTTCCTCGAGGTTCCACCTACGATTTCATCCTTACGATTAGAGTTTAGAATACTGAATGGAGAAGAGGATGCAGAGCTTGATCGGGTTCAGAAAAGGCTAGAATGGTAGCAACAACAACTTGTAACTGTAAAATGAATGTGCAACAATAATGAACTGCGAAATAGCGCGACCAAACGACCAGGTCCGATTTAAAAACTGAAAAGTAAATAAATGGTTAAGAATAGGACAATGGTCAAAAAATATAATTATCATAATAATTAAATTTTACTAATATTTTTTATTTTAATAATTTTTAGTATAATATTTTTTATTTTATTTTTTATATTTTACCCTGGTAAACAAAATTAACCTTATTAATTTTATAATTGATAAAAAAACTACTTACAATGACTATAAATCGTGTTTATAAACCATAAAAATTACAAGTGTGGATATTATGTAATTATATATTATAACACTAGTTGAAACTACTTTTTAGGATCTTTTTACGTGCTATGTTTTTTTAACTTAATATAAATTTTAGTATTTCTTTATTTTAATAATTATTATGCACTTTGGTGTTATTTTTTAATAATAAAAGATTAAAATATAATTATTATAATAATTATTGTAATAAAGTGGATAAGACTATTCAAGAGTACATGTCATTATATCTCCATTCAATTTTTTATACACTTCGTTTTATTATATTATTCAGCGAGTTATATATTTTTGATTTAGATTTTTATATAATATTATTGTGATTATTTAATTGAGACAAACATCAAATAATAAAAAATAATAATTATTAATTCGAATCGGTAGCATATGTGAACATACAACGATGACTGTTAATGAGAACTGTTATAAGTGTATATACATCAATGATTTTGCATAAAATCATTGTTAAACACCTTTGTTTTGAACGATAGTTTTCATCAACGATTCTAAAATTAATGTTAGAATACATTGGAAACCGTTATTAAATATGTATTTTGCAATAACAAATAAAAAACAATTACAAAATACAAAAAAAATAATAAGAATTTATACTCTTACCTTTTCCATAATGTTTTTTTTATATATTTTTAAACATTTTAATTTTAATTTTATTTTTAACATATTTCTATCCCATCAATCTACTTTTATCATATCTATTATTCTCATCTCTATCAAGAAAAGTATAAAAAGACTAATAATAGTAAGAGGTGATTAGATTTACAATAAAAAGCATGACTACATAAATATTTTAAATATAAAGTCATATATAGGGTGAGAGTGTTTATTTTATTTTAAATAAATCATATTATTCAAGTCATTTTTAAGACTTGTTATAAATTTTCTAATAAAATAATTTTGTAATATTTGTATAATTTTTTATTTACATCTTACAATTTAAAACAAATTAATAAAATAAAATAAAATAAAAAAGTAGTGTTTTAAAATGCAGGATCTTTACAAAAGTTAGATTCTAGATTCTGAAGTTCAAACCTTTATGGATATCATATGTGTATCTGGAATAAAATATTGTTGCAAGAGTGATTGAATTGAAGAGGATGACCCTGGATGAGATATACATCAAAACAAAAGAAAAAAGCATATTGTGAGTGAGAGAGAAAGAGGCAACCACAATTATAGTTTGGGCCATATGCATTAAATGTCTGCTATTAAAGGTAGTAAAGTACACTGTGTCTTCTTTTCTTTCCACTAATGGAATTCTCGACCCTTCAAAATGCTAATAAAGTAATGTAATGCAACTTGCTGAATCAGAAGCTAGAAGAACCTACCAGATAACATCGTAGACACTGTTGAAAATGACAAACGCCGCACTCTTCCTCTCCCTCGTAACGCTTCCTTTTCAGGATAAAGACATACGCCTTAACCATATCTTAATAGAATAGATATATAGTTTGTTGAAGATGATAAGAAGCACTGCAAGCTCTAGCTCCTCCCGAGGCATTGCTGCTATAGTCGGTGTGGGGCCCAAGCTCGGTCGATCCATCGCCCGCAAGTTCGCTCACCATGGCTACACTGTCGCCATTCTCGCTCGCGATCTAGGCATGTTTATATTGTTACTATGGTTGTATTGTATCATGTATAAATAGTATGGTGATGTATGTGCAGGTAGATTGTCGAGAGTGGCGGAAGAAATAGCGATGGAAGAGAAAGCGCAGGTGTTTGCAATACGTATAGATTGCGCCGATTCCAAGAGCGTGAGGGATGCATTCGAAGGAGTTCACTCCCTCGGATTCGTGGAGGTTCTTATCTATAATGCTAATTACCAACCGCTTTCTCCCAACCCTGTCTCCTTCCAACACATTCCTCTCGACACTTTCCAGAATTCCGTCGCTGTTTCCGCCGTCGGTGCCTTCCACTGCTCTCAACAGGTTCTCCTTTTTCTGTATTTACTTACAGTCAGTAACAAAAATTGAATGAAGTGTTTGTTTTATTATATGAATATTCAGTGTTTTCTGCAAATTGAAGAGGCTGATTAGGTTTGTTCTGGCAATGGTATTTAACATTTATGGTTTTTTTTTTTTTTTTTGAGCTGGTGAATCAGGTGTTGAAGGGGATGGTGGAAAGAGGGAAGGGCACAATCCTTTTCACTGGCTGTTCTGCCTCTGTAAATGCCATACCAGGATACTCCCAAATATGTAAATGAACAAGCATTAATTGATTTGTTTGTTTGTTTGTTTGTTCTCTTTTCCACCAAATCCAGTGGTTTTGATGAATTGAATTGATGAATGTTGGGACAGGCTGTGGGAAGTTCGCGTTGAGAGCACTGGCGCAATGCTTGGCAAAGGAATTTCAACCTCAGGGAGTGCACATAGCACATGTAATCATTGACGGTGTTGTTGCCCCACCCAGGTTCGTTTTTGTTGTTTGTTCATCGGTTAATAGATTCCCATTCAAGTCCTAATTTTCCCATCTTTATGCATGCATGCGTCAACATAACTAAAAGGGAAAGTCTAAAAGGTGTGAATCAGAACTAACTAAAACATGCGACAACGATTCATTAATTAATCAATGCTACAAAGCTTGTATAAGGTTATAAGGTTTGATTAATCCGATGTTGTGGACGTGCATGTATAGTTATTGTCAGAGAACCTCAGGTTCGGTCGGGGATGAAAACATGAGCAGTGGAGAGGATGAGGGTACAGTGGACCCAGACGCCGTGGCTCAAACGTATTGGCACTTGCACATTCAGGACCGAACCGCTTGGACCCAAGAAATGGACCTGCGTTCCAACGCTGCTACCTTCTTCTGAGCTTTTAAGTTTGTTCAATTCCCATCATTATCTTCAAATTGTTCTTTAGTATCATCCACTCCGATCTAAGAAAATATGTAGCTTTAGAAAAGCTTTTGCTTTTGGCACTGTACTAAACTTTGATTATAATAAACTTTGATTATAATGAAACCATCTTTACTTTTCCTGTTATGGTTGTATGGTGAGATATCTGATTAATGAAAGGATGAAATTAATTATTGTACATGTACGATTTAGATATAAAAATGATTTTGGTCATATGCAACCCAATGATTGTATTGGAAAAGGGTGATGAAGGAGTTAATTGGTCGATAATAATGGATGAGTTGCATTAGAAGGGGAACATGATATGGGCCCAGCATTGGAAAAGGGTGTGTTTAGAGAGGAATGGGATGAGAACAAGGTTGCATGGATACAAGCACCACTTCGTGTTCTTTCCTACGACACATAAACTCTCTATTTCCCTCACCATGACGTGGATATTTTAGCTCAGAGGAGGGATGCTTTCATACCCTTCAGATAAAATACGTCCATTAATATTTTAATTAAAGTTATTTTATTTTAACATAAAATACCAGTATATATATATTATTACATTATTAAATGGTGTAATTTTTTTGTCAAAGTTTAGTTTCCCTTTAGCTTGACATTAGTTGGAGTTTCGATGATCTAATTAAAATCTGTGTTGTTGTACAACTTTTCCTACTGTAGACGTACTGAATAGATCTGCTTTTAAAACTACTCTGTAATTTTTTCTGCGACTGTCAAAACAATGTTTTATTATAACAGTAAATATATCTAATCCTTATCCTGACTGCATAAAAAGGTTCAACAAATATAATATAAGAAGATTCAGAATTATTCAACTTAATGGCATTTTCCGTTTTTTTCTTTTGGTGTAAAACTCATGTGATTTATCGATATATTTGAGTAATTTTGTTGTATGAACTCTAAGAAAATAATTAGCCTCTCAGATTCCCCTATCCAAAACAAGGTTAACGTACAATATGTATTGAAATTAGTTTTAGAAAAATAATTATTCATCCTTAAAATCGATAAAAAGAAAAATAAATATTTTTTTTATTCTTACTGCCGTCATTTTGAAAGTGGAGGTAGAAGTTGCAGTTGCTGACATGTGCTGCCATACTTAGCTAGTATGTGAGAATGAATTGAGGAGTGACATAATAATGGAAAAAAGATGTTTATCTTTTTTATTTAAGTTTTTGTTGAATAGTTGGAGAAAAGAATGAAAAGCAGTGAGAGAGACGTGACAGTGGAAGAGTGAAAGGTATAATGAATTGGTGGCGTCATGCACCGCCAGCTGCATTTGTAAGTGATAACTCCTGCTTCATCAATTAGAAGACGTGAATGATAGAACAACTACACCGAATGCTGAACTCATCATCCATCCTTTTACTTTATTGACATTTTATTTATGAATTTATCTAATTAAAAATATTAATATCATGATTGGTGTGTTTAGCAATTTAAAAAAAATAATAATTGATGAAAATAAATAAAGGAAATGAATATATATATATATATATATATATATATATATCAATTAAAAATACTGATATAGAAGATATTTATGTAATATCAATATTTAATTCTTTTTAGAAAGGTTAAAACGAAAAGAAAAAGTTTATTATAAAAAATAAATTATTATTTTAATAAGTCGATTGTAAATGAAAATAATTGATTGATTTTTTTAAGAAATTTAATTCTGTTCATTTCATTGGATAAATATATCTAATATCGTATTAGTTTGATAAGGAAAAAAGTATTCATACAAGTGTCTTGTATTTTGAATTTGAGTTGAGACGTTGATAGTATTAAAAATTAAAAATATATGGCTGAAGAAGCGAATCAGTGTTTGGATCTTTAAGTTCTCTCGAATAGTATTATTAGAAAGTAATATTTGTTGGAATTGGTAAATTTTAAGGATTTTATATTTAAAAGATGTCAATAAATTAAAAGAAATGTATTTATAAACTATTTTTTTTATCGTGTTAAAACATCATTTTTTAAATTCTTAAAAAGTTTAAATTCGTTCGTAAGTTTGAACAAAACAACAAAATCAAAGTATATTTAGTAAAAGTGTGACATATAAAAAATTATAATGAAACTTTACGAAGTAAATACTAACAAATTTTATGTTTGTTTGTTTTTTCAGATAATAAAGTAATAATAAATCATTTTTAGGCCCATTTTTCCTTTTCTTTTTACATTAGAATAATAATAAATCATTGATAAATTATAAAACTTATAGTTAGATATTTTTAAAAAATAATTATTCTTTAAAAATTAAATTAAATAGATATTTAATTTGATAATTATGAAAATAATTAATTTGAATTATAACTATACTAACGTTGTGACCCGTCACGTACATACACTACTTTAACAATTTAGACATTCGTTTTTTATTTACTTTATTTTCAGTATAAAATTTTAAATTAATGTCTCTTTTAATACATGTATATTAGTATTGGATCCAAAACTTTTGTGATTTATATTTCTTAAATTACTTATAATTTAAAAAGTATACTATTATTTATTTTCGTTTCTCTTTTACATGCTCACTCAAAATCCTGAAAGCCTTCTATATTAGAAGCCAGCAGATAGTTAACCGATGCATACAGTGACTTTAATTTTTTTTACAAAGACAAGCAAAGAAAGCTTCCGGAAAGCTAAATTTTCATAGCCTTGTCCAAGAACACTTCCATAACTTCAATTTTCATTCTCATTTACATGCTGACTCAAAAACCTTCATATTTTATACTTTTAAACAATCACTAAAATATGTTTTAGGCAAAGAATAAGTTACGTCACATCTTATTTCTATCAATATTTAGAACTTAATAATAATTTACTTAATAACATTATTTTCTTGTTTTGTATAATATGAACACATTACTTATTGTATAAATTTTCTTTTAAAATATTACTTCATTATTATCAAATTAATTATGATTAAAAACCATCAAATATAAAATCAATAGTTTCCCATAATCTCCCGACTATTTTTTTTTTCACACAATCAAAAATCAAACTTAAGTACCTTACCTATTTGCCAAATGGATCCAGTTTTGTTGATTGACATTTGAATTATATGGATGAAAGTTTTAAGAGAATATGTAGTAAACACTAATTACAAGTATCCAAAAGCATATCAGTTCAGCAACTATGATGAAGTATTTGTACATCCCAAAAAACCTAAGCCAAACCCCACATTTCAGAAAAAAGAATGCTTAAATTCCATCCACTGTGATGTGAACTAAAACTGAGGAGCCCAGACCAAGCCACTTTTAGAAGGCGAAATCAAACTGGTTTAAGTCTTAGTCTTACAAATGAAAAATAGATCACATCATATACCGTAGTTTCTCCCTCCATAATTCTTCAATTCGAAGTCGTATAGATTTGTCTGGGCATGACGATTATCGTTGGATACCAGGTGTCGCGATCTAGTTGTGAATTCACCAACATGAGGCCTGGAAGGTGGAATTAGACCTCTGTTGCGATGAAAGAATTCGCTTGGCACATTTCTGTTTTGAGAATTTACATGATATCGGTATGCACTTTGTGGATAACTATCATAGAATGGATAAACTGGAACTTGGTAACGGTCAAATTCATCAGAATGATAACTTCCTCTAGTATATCTGGACGCTCTTGATGATGCATTCTCCTTCCATGTTTCTTGAGTTGATGAAGTGGCCTTTCGAGGTTGAAAGTTATTTTCTTTTCTGGAGCCATCTTGGTGCCTGACCTTATCTACGCAGGATCTTCCTGATTTTGACCGTTTTTTATTGTGGATGTCATGCGGTCGTTTTGAATCTAATAATTGCAAGAGTTGAGTGAAAAGTTACCACCAATACTGTGAAAAACTATAAGACAGTGCAACAAACCCGGCTGCTGAAATTCAAAAATTACCTTTAGATTCGTTCGCAAAACAGCTTCTCTTTTTGTTCTTCAATGCTCTCTTAGATCTCGCCGCTGCACCGCGTTTGTGCTTCTCATGTAGTACTTCGATTCTATCAGCTTCATTTTTCCATCTCTATATCATGAAGGATAATGAAAGTAACAAACTGTAGCCCGGAAGAGATAACATTGATAAAGGCTTGCAAACACTGATACCTGTCTGTATGTTTTCTGTTTGTAGAGATTCCGTCCCTTTACGAGCAAAGGGGAAAGTGGAGGCAATTTCCTAACCCCAGTACTCCACAACACCTCCACCTGCAAGACATACATGAAGAATTTTAATTTTATTAATTTGAAAAGCAGCTAGTAAATTTGTTAGGTACAACATGCAACTACAAAACCAATTATGTTAGTTTTTATTTACGTTTCTCCATTCTCAAGTACAATAAATTGGCTATTGACTTATAAAACAATTGTACCAACGCTAAGAAAAGATTAAATAAAAAAGCAAAGCGAAATTCTCAAGACAAAATTTGAGAGAGATACCAGAACTCTACTTTACTAACCATGATAGCCATTGCACTGCTCCGTTTTACAAGAGCAAGAGCATATATCATCCAGTAACGGGTGTCCAAATAAAAGACTAAAGCGTAATACAGAATTCTTTTTCATGCATCCAACTAATTGCAGCAAACTTTAGACTCACGGTGAAGGTATGCTGTTGTTTAGCTGCACCATAGCTCTCCTTCACAACCCTGCCAGCAACAGTTCTGTTTCCTAGAATTTTTCCACGCCTAGTCACTTTACTAAACCTGGCAAAACGTATAACTAAGTTGTAAAGGTACAATTCAGGGATAGGAAGAAATCATTGATTAAAAATAACCAGAGCAAACAAAATACTTTTCATAAACCTTCTGTCTGAACAGTACAACATCTCCCGTGCAGACATCACCTGAGGAAAGCGAGGAAACAAGTATTTATTCGAGAACGATAAAAGTAAGGCAAATGACAGCAAAAAAGGTCAAATAATTTACCAGTACAATTAATGGTAAAGGATGATTTTGGGTAGAGCGTGTATCCACTTCCATATTTTAACCTGAGATATTAAAATGTTTTAAGTACAGCAACTCAAAACCAAAACTAAAAAACCTTATCTTCTCCAGAAAGAAAGAATCATTGTATTACTCTGAGATGGATATGGCACAATTTTTTCTTAGAACTATGTAGGACAAAAATAATTTCTTCGGCTGCAACAAACTCAAGCAAAACTCATTGACATGAAATTTTTTCTTTCTCAGAATAATGAGAAAATAAAGACAACCACAAATGATTATTAGGTTTTGTAATTTCATACAAAACTTCCTGAGTCTTGAAGTTGCTTCTAACTCAATAGTCAAATAGGCTTCTCGAATTGGAAACGCTTACCTCCAATGTTCCCTTATCCTGGCAACACAAACATCTCGGTTTCCCGAGATTCTCAGGCCATGATTCCGTAGATACGCTTTGCATTCCTTTAGTTTCAAAGATTCAATATCCTTTCCTTCTGGCAAAATCAAACATAAAACGCAGAATTCAATGATACTGATCAAATACGCCATTAATAACTTCGTTACAATTAGTAAAATTAAAACCTCGAAGTAGGGAGGCGACTTTGTCGGAGAGAGAGGAATCATCAACGTCATTGTCATCGGATTCGGATTCGGATTCGGACGCTTCATCGCAATCGCTATCTTCAACATCGCTTTCTTCTTCTTCATCATCATCATCATCATCATCATCATCATCGTATTCTTCTTCAGAAGAAGAAACCATGACAATGTTCTTTCCTCTCATCTGATCCATTTCTTCAAACTGTAATAGTGTTCAGGACAGGCCCGTAGGAGTTGTGACAAAAAGAAAGGTACGAAAATTGAATCGAAAGAAAGACAACGCGGGGCTGAGCCTTTGGGCCTGGGCTTTATTGTGATAGTTTTCGTCAATGGCCCGACACCGGCTGAATTTTGAACTTCCCAAGGACAGATTTTTTTAGTCTAATTTTTTTTTTAAAATTAATATATTTTAAAATATATATTTGAATTTTTTCAGAAAAATAAGTGAAATGACATTATTAAAAAATATACATGATCATTATAACATATAAATACATGTTTTATAGAAAAAAAAAATCACAGCGAAAATACGAATAAATGGTTTATACTTAATAGTGACAATAGGAACCAGATTCAACGTGAATCTATTAAATTATTTGTAACGAGTAAGGTTCTTAACTCCATTCGCAGCCGCATAATATATATTTATAATTTTAAAATACATTTTATTTAAGCAAATTTACTTTATTTGGAATTTTTATGATTTAAGTTATATTCTCTCTGAATATGTTCTTTCTCATATTTTATTATAACAAATGTCTTTGGATATTTTTTATATTGTTATATACTACACTTTTAATGGAGATATTCCATTTTGTATTTTGTTAATCATAGTCCTGTTATAATAATATTTATATTTCATTAGTTTGTCAAACAAATGCATAAGAATATACTACATGTTTATAAAATTTCATGTGTTTAACAATATACTTATTTAAATTATTATTGGGTAGTTTCAAATGTTTTAATTTCAATTTTTTTAGTCCGCTATAAATGAAAATACAAAAATTAAATTAAATCCAACTATTTTAACTTTCAGATTATCGAATTTGATTATAAGGTGGTTTACATGAGTAGGTAGTAATAATAATAAAATTTTCTTAACATAGTTTTAATGATTTTTCAAACATTCAACAAACGCAGAGACAACAAAAGATTTTAGAGCCATAACAGAATTTAGTACCATGAACCTTGACATCAAAGGGAATTTTGTAGCTTAAATCTTGACATCAAAGTGCTTTCTTCATATAATTTGCAAAATATCCCATTCACATCCCTGTATTTTGAGATATTGAAGTTTTAATCTTCCTTTCTTTCTCTTTTTTTTTTTTTTTTTTGTTTGGTAGAATTTTCTTTACCAATTTATTCATTTATAATCTAAATATACTGTAGGTGAGAGAGATGATGATACTATGTAGTCAATTGAAACTAAAGAGTAGATTATATCACAATCTGTCAATTTAATATCATATTAATTATATTAAATATAGACACATAATACTAATAACTTATTATTATATTATTTATAAATTGTCTTTAAATTGATCACATCCTCCCGAAAAACACTACAGTGCAAACTATTCGTTATTTATTTTAAATACTATTATTATTTTATTCATTTATTTCAAGTGCTGAAGTCTAAAGTGCGACTTTTCTTAGATTAATTGGATTCGAGGGAATAACAAATTTGTGTTCACCTTATACTTTACTACGAGTTAATTGGTTGTCGAAATCTTAATCATTATCACTATTTACTATAACTAATTATATGAAATGTATTTAATTATGGTTACTTTTTTGGAAAATAAAAATATGATTCCGTACTAGTTTCTTAAAAAAAAAAATAAAAAGGTATTATTTTATTTATTCAAACATGCACAAATTTAAGCACATTTCGAGAAACGGAAATCAATGAACGGACTAGTTAGAAAAGCATCGAATCTCAAATGATATGTCCTTGGTAATGATGCGACGCATTTACTTTTGTTAGAAGTTACCCTATCTTCGTTTCTAAAGACGCGGAAAAAGAAGTTAGAAAAATAAGTATAATTATTTTAAAATATAAAAGCTATACAAATTGAGAGAGATGTTAAGCTTTCTTAAAAAATTCATGAAAAAGGTACGTAATCAATTATATTTTTAACCTATGTCATAAATAGTAACAACAGTTATATACAAAAATATAATTAATTATATTTTTAATATAATCGATTATATTTTTAATATAATTAAACATTGTGTTATTAATTTTCTATTAATATTTACATTTTTTACTATAATAAATAAATAATGAAAATGAAACTATTAAATAAAAATAAATTATTAATAATAAATAAAAAAATTAATTATCTTCTTTTTTTTTTCTTTCTTTTCCCATTTTACTCATCTTCTAATGTCATGGTTTTATCTTTCTGAATGATAAAATAATTGAGCCTCTTTTTGTTTATCCTACCTATCGTTAGTCAACTAACGTACGGACCAAGACAAATTTTAAATGCAAAAATATATTCCGTTTTCCTTTTTTTTTTTTCATTTTGAAAAAACATAACATGATTATTACTTAGCACTTTTCTATATTTTAGAAGAGTTTTTTTTCACCGTTAATTATCTTTGTTTTTTTCTTTAAAATAGACTTTGATTACTTTAATATATTAACTTTTTCATATAAATATTTACTCGATTTTCCTTTTTATTAAAATAAAAACTGTCTTTTAAATCATTTTTTTTTTACTTTTTTATTTAAAATAATTATACAAATTTTATACACTCTTCTTTTAGTTTATATTTAAAAATATTATTCAAATTAAAGATTACCCTTAAAACACAGATTCCTAATACCAGTACATATTTTTTCTCATTACCATTGGCAATCTGGCTTTCTGTAATACGAGATACATTTAGTAACATCTATAATTTTATTGCAACAGTCAACAGCAGACAGGTAGGTTATAGAGACATGAGTTTTCGTGAATTTAAACCCGATCATAAACATGAACAGCACCTTTAAATGATGAGAAAATCATCCTAGAAAAATCAAATAACAAATTCCCAAAAGCTATAATAATGTTGAAAGCCCAAAAGAGCCCTAAAGCCTCTTTCCTTCATCTCTGGATATAAGGCAATGAATTTGCATGTGGACAAGATCACAAGAATGATACACCTCCATTGTGAATCATCTAACATGTTACAGATTAGAGATTAGCCTTTCAATACACTACAACTTTACAGTGGAAAATACAAACGCCTGTAGCAGGTTTGCCTCCTGCCTCAAGTGGTGAAAGAACCAGATAATTCTAGAAAGGTATATGCTGAGCCACAATGTGAAAAAAGAAAACCACCTGAAGATACGGTAGTGATGATTCCGTTAGCAATTTTAAAGCCAGATAGATCATCATATAGTTTAGTCAAGCACCCTTGGATATTCGTTAAGCTTCTTAGATCTCTATTGAGCTTTTGCAAGACTTCTAGATGGGCCATGCAACAGTTTGACAAACCCAAGGAAACTTAATTTTCCATCAGTGTGCCGAATCCAATCATGGAGAACAGCATGAACAGGGACAGATGGACCAAGCCCAAGCTCCTGGTTATTTACATAAAACTAAGTTAAATCGCTGTTCAACTGAACCCAAGTTAAATCAAATTATCACATAATAAATAGGCAAACATGGACAATACATCAACTGAATCTGAAACTAGTTTCATGCCTTATACCTACATTGATATTGAAATTGCTGTTCTATTGATTCAGAAACAACTAGGCCTTGCGTAAATGTAACTCATTATCATAAGGAATGAAGAAAATTAATATATTAAAATACACTGCAACACCGTGAAAGTTTGAAATAGGTATGTATGCATAAACTATATCATCAATTCATCATGGTCAAATAAAACATACCGAAGCTAGTTCGTCAATGACTATGGCCTTGTTTCCGTCCTTTTCAAAAAGTTCGTAAGCATAACGTGCACGTTGCTCCCACTGCTCATGTGTTTCAAGTTGATGAACACTAAGGGCAGCCGCACAAAACTCATCAAAATCCATCCTTCTAAATTGTAATGCATTAAGCTGCCAACCATATTATATTCGTATCAATTACCGCTACAGGTACAGAATGACATGTGAATAATTTCTATGGCTGAATCATAGTACTTAACTGATGTCAGAAAGTCAGGTAAGCGTGACTCGTTCATAGCATCTGTTGCATTCACCATCAAGACCTGGGCCAGCCCAAAGTTGTGAGATGACAAATACCTTCCCTTAATATCTTAAAAAAAATTGAAACAAAACCGACCGATTTGATATTTTCCAAGCCAATGGAGCCATTTTTGCTTGGCTCTAGAAGTGCAAACTGCTCCCTCAAAGAAGATAACTCATCCACAGTTAACGTCTTGGACAGAGCCTGATCCAGTGCCCGGGAAGAAAAACTCCAGTAAGTTATTCAGAAGCAAATATAGTGTGATTAATTAAAAAAAAGGCAGCAGGAACGATCAAAATAACTGAAAGAACCAATGCTCTTTAGTGACGCCATACATTTTAGAAACGAAACTGTTACAGTTATGAAACAGTTCCAAAAATACACTTCATCCATGAAAAAACCTGGGTCTGCCTAGTTTGAAACACTGTAAAATAATTGACAGGGTTGATGCTGAGATGATTTGAGGAACAATAAAATCGCTTATCCAGAAACATTAACTTTAAAACAAACTCTTAGATAAGTAGTATATCTATTAATAGGTGAAGAAGATGAGACCATGGAGAACAAAGTCATAGAAGTGAAAATCAATAGAGATGATGACAAAGGAAAATGGGACATACAGTTCAACAAGAGGCTCAGTTTTTTTATCAATATCAGTTTTTAAAAGCAGTCATAATTTTACATAAATTTTCATACCCTTAAAGCCGCTTTACGTAGAGATGAGGAACGCATGTATGCCTTCATGAGCTTGAATATTAGAATATCCAGAGGTACTTTCACATCCTTGTTTTTAATCCATGGATGACCTACAGTTCCCAATTGTTGTCAGTAACAAATACAAATACAGACACAAGAACCAGCAATCATTGCTGAGACAACTCACTTAACGCCTGTGCTGCAGACATTCTTTTCCGTGGATCCTTATTTAGTAATCGCATAACAAAATTTGTTGCCTCATCTGACAGAGAAGGCCAAGGAGGTTCATCAAAACTTGGATCAGCTTTTAATACCGCATGGAAGATACCAGACTCAGTCCGGGCCCAAAAGGGACGACTGCCACATAATAAAATATATGCAATCACTCCAATACTCCAGACATCAGCTTCTGTACTGTAAGCTCTATGTAGAACTTCGGGAGCCACATAGTATGCACTGCCAACAATATCATTAAGTCTTTCATCTGTAAAGGACAATGAAAAGTCAAGAAATAAAGCAACTCCAGGATAATAAATAGCACAACATATTTAAAAGGAATCAAAATATACCCGGTTTAACAAAATCTGACAACCCAAAGTCTATGGCCTTCAGGTTTGAGTTCTCGTCCTTGGATGTGAACAAGAAGTTCTGATCCAAAAATTAGCCATCTTCAAAAGTTGTTCTTGATAAGAATCACAAGACAAGTCCCATATGCCAAATCAATCAAAATCGCAGGCATCTTATTGCCTATTTGTACTAGATGATTATGAACACAAACCAACGTTGAGTAAAACGAAAAGTATGCTCCTTCTCACAAACGCCATCCAAAAGCTAGGAATGGAGCATCAAAATTTGTACTTTCCCCTTTTGCATTTGTTTTGAAATCATAAACAAACACAAGATAAATGAGAAAAGGACTATATTTACAGACAATACAACCTTTCCCATAGCTTCCACTTTGTTTTTTTTTTCTACCCCTTACTCCCCAAAAAGATAAATAAATTTTCAATCATAAAAGTAAAAGGTCGTTCTTTAATGCAAAAGATACTCCAAACATCTGACTACTTAGGCTAAGCAGCTGAGTTCAATATTGTAAAACAGAAAAGGGTGGGGTGGGGAGAAGAAATCTCAAAAAAACTACACATATATTTCACCTCAGGTTTAAGATCACGGTGCACGACACCCTGAAGATGGCAATAGGCAACAACATTCAGTATTTGTCTCAGGACAACTTTTGCATCTTCCTCTGTGTACTTCCCACCTCTGAAAGAGCAAAGAGATATCTTACACTCATTAAACTCAAAATTTTGCCGCTAATAACTACCATTCAACCCCAATTGGCATCAGTGACATCCAAATTTTAAACATTCACATGTACATTTTAAAAAATAAATGAATACCTTGACAATATTCTGTCTAACAGCTCTCCTCCTTCACACAACCTAGAAGATGCATAACAGTTTAAAGAAAAAACTGTAAATACAAAACTCATTACGCTTGTCCTTGCTTAATTATTCAATAAATGAGGACAAATTATCTTCATATCATAAATCAAATTGCCAAAAACAGTAACTAAAGGATTTAACTTAAACAAGCAACATAATTGAAGCTTACTCCATTACAATATAGACATTATCATGGTCTTCATATGCATCATAGAATTGTACTAGATTCTTGTGCCCAGTCAAAGCTCTCAATATTTTCACCTCCCTTCTCACATCTTCAATAGCAATTGCAGTGGTCATCTACAATTAAAATAAATATTATGTACATTTAATAAGTATTTATGTGTATGACTTTGCTTTATTCTCAAAAAATAAATGTATTATATAATTCAAAGAGGCTGGAGAGGTTTACATCAATAAATTACAAGTAAAAGGAACATAGACAACATAGATCACAAATTCTGAGAGATTGGACATGGATCCAAATCTCATGTGTTAAATTTCCGTAACAAAGTTTATGTCTACATCTCTCTACAAAAGTATTCACAAAGTTGATAAGGCACTAGTTTAATGCATAGATCCATTCCCATTAAAGATCCAAAAATCATGGAACTGTGTCAGTAACAAAGTAGCTTAAAGGAAAATAATAAAACAAAGATAAGAATAAGAAAAGTAAGAACTTTACTCAACTACGACTGTAGCAAACTAACAGATCCATACTTGACTATAAGCTATTGAACCATTCAAGTGGAACTCTCTTATACATTCCAAGTCCAAACTAGCATTGGATAATTTCAGCCGGTCATTTTCTTCGCCTCAGCATTTTATTATATATGTTTTAGAGAGCATAAACTGATACATCACCCTTTCATGACACAATTTTCCCTGTGTTATGGAAAAGTAGAAATGCATGACCATCACAATTGAAAAGCCCCATGCAACCAGTGAAATCCACAATACTAACAACCCAAACTAAATCACTTACTCACAATACAAACATCAATAAAACTAACAGTTAGCAGCAAGGTTTTAGAAAACGGTCCCCGACCATGATTTCGGCCACAAGGTTTTTAGATTCTCTACAACCACAACTGCATCAGCAACATTTCTCCGCAATTTCCCACATTGTCAAGGATAGCGACACAATTCAAAACCTTAGCTAGGAATGACAATTCAACCACAATTTTCAAAAACTAACAGTGAAAAGCTGAAAATCATTAGGGGTAATAAAATGATAACCATAACTAAGCTGATAACAAGAAAACCATAACTAATACTACTTATGAATTGCATATGAATTTTGGTGGAAACCTTGGCTTTTGGAATGACTTTAACGGCCACTTGTTGTCCCTTCAACTCTCCTTTTTTCACCTTAGCAACAAGAGTATATCCAAAATGCCCCCTCCCAACCTCATCTCCAACTTCATATTTATTTCCGAAATGTTTGGAGAATCCGAAGTTCTTGTCGAGCCCCGCGACCGCCTCCGCCTCCGGTATGGCCGCCTCGTTGGGTTTCACCGACCCGTGCCGCCGCGCCAGCGCCGCCCTTATGTGCTTCGCCGGCGAGGGCGACAGAAACGATCGCTTGAAGAAGCGGCGCGGCGAGACGGGGAACATGTAGCGGCCCGGACTCGGACTGTAGAACGGGAAGAAGGGAGATCTCTTACCGTTCTCCAGCTCCTTAGGGTTTTGGCTCTCGCCATTGGTGCTGCGCACGTGCGGTTCGGCGCTGTGACTGTCAGTGGTTGCGACAGCCACGTTTTGAGAAGGTAGCGCCGGGGAGTGAGTGGCGGATTGGGGAGAGGAGAGAGTGGGTTTGGAAGTGCAGAGACCCATTTGGTTTTTCTTGGTTACAAAGAGAACACGCACTGTGATGATGCAGTGAGTCGAGGTCAAAGCATTGCATGTGATAGTGGTGGGGAATGGATAGTGGATGAGGTTGAATTGGGAAGTTCTTCCTTCGAAGATCTTCGAGTTCAGTTGAAATGTGAAGTTTGTGAGAATTAAGGTTTGTTCTGTTCGTTGATCTTGGAGAGTGTTCGTTTAACAATGGTGGTGGGGACTGGTGTGATGGAGAAGAAGAAGAAAACAGAGAGAGAGAGAGTGTTTCGTACAACAAATTTACTCCCAGTTAACCATTCAATATATTATTATTTTAATCATATTTATTTTATATTTAATATAAATTATTAATATATATTATTATATTAGAATAGGTTGTGAATTAAGAATATTTTGTCTTATATGAGGTTAAAGTATAATTTTCAAAGAATGAAACGCAAAAATTTCGCTTTCTTTCCACTTGATTTTGGTGTCGGTTAACAATAAAATTAAATTAAATAACTGTGATGCAAAACTATAAAGTTTTAATTACCACATTGAAATTATATTCCAACACGGAATAATATAAAAAACAGGGGTTAAAATCCAAGTGGTCCTCGTGGTCTTATTTACCCTCCTTCTGTCTAATGTACTAGTATTTATGTTCACCGTATTTTTTATCTTGTCCCGTACATTATACTGTAGACACTTATTTTTAAATTTACATAAAATATGAAAATAAAAGTCTATTCTTCAAGATTTTTACAACCTTTTAACTAATAAAAAAAAAATCACTCATTTGATTTTAAAATAGTTATTATAAAAATAGTAAACTTTCCGTCACCTAATAATATTGAGTTGTTGACAATATGACAATACACAAAGGTCATGTTCATCTGGTATTTTACAATCAAAACTTTGATTTAGAAAAATAGGTAGCTTTTTTTATAAGTAATAAACTTGAAAATTTTGTAACTAATTTATTTTTGCAAAAGGACATGTATTTAGAAACTTCCTATTAGTGTCAAACGACGGAATTATTAGGGACAGGGCCAATGCTTTTCATTTTCACCTGATGCGAAAATATGCATCCTATTCCATATTTAATTTTCTTACCTTTTTCTTTTAATTTTTATCATTAGTTATTGGATAAAACAATAAAGATGTCAGACAAAAATTATAGAAAAATAAATTTGGTTAAAAAAAATATATTTTTCACTAATTTTTTCTTTAACTCCCAGCCCTGTAATGCTACTTCTTTTTCATTTGGTTCAAATATTTAGGCGAGTTGAAGGTCAACTAGTGATTAAGATTATGACATGTCTTAGGGTTTAAGTAACACTTAAAAGAAATTCTTATACATTGTATATTAATAAAGTCCTTAAATGAATAGTGAGATTGAATCTGCGGACCTATAGACTGTAATTTAGATTCTTGTACTAGGTATACTTTTATTGCTTAATCTATTTCAGATAGAAAGAAAAGTTTTGCTTCAAGTTAATAAATAAAAAACATTCACTTTATATATTATAGACATGATTTTTTTAAAAGATTATTTTTAAGAAGTTTCTCTTTTTCTTTCAACCACTTTTTTAAATTTTAAATATTCGATCGTTTATGTCCAATTAATAAAATAATAAAAACATAATAATTTTCAATTCGCAATCTTATTCTTTATATTAAAATTCGAATTCTAACAACAAAAATATGTGTTATTACATTTAACTTACGATTATACCATTATTTAAACACCTATATAATACACAATAATAAACTTGATAATTTGCTGTTAAAGTAGAGAAGAAACAAAGTTTTCCATTATTTTGTCGTGTACATAACATCCAAGATATGCCAAATATCTCTATTTATTTTAACAAACAATATTATGTTATGCTGTGATGTCTTATTTGTAAAGAAAAAGATTTTAAGGGGTGATTTGGTTTTAAAAGTATTTTCTATTTTTTTAATTTAACTATAAAATGTTACTTTTCATTGTCAAAATTCGTGTAAGAAGAGGTAAAATAACAATTATTATAAAATGGTATAATAATAAAAAGAAAGCATTTTATACTCTTTGACTCAGAAAATGGGAGTGAAATGGGGTAATAAAAAAACATGTTGTACTCTTTTTTTTTAATGCACACTGAACTAAATAAAAAAAGAAAGCATTCTTATGTATATGGATTCATCCCTATGTCGAATGTGCATTATCCTCCACATAAATAAGATTTAAATTGCTTTCAGTGAACTTGAATATAAAATACTACCAAAGAGTGTCAACGTGACATAAATAAAATTATTAAATTTTATATTATAGCGCGCTGTTTCATGATGTAACTTAACATCACGAAGTTTATACCTTTCTTTTCGTCTGAATCTTAAATTCTATGGAATGAATCATCCTTTCGGTATAAATGACAAACAGAATAATCCATTCGCCCACTAATTTCAATAAATAACCATTATTTTTTTCACGAACAAATAAGAACCATAGTTTTTCTACATGATACCAAATGCAACTAAAAATAATTTAATGTGAGTTATATGGTGATGCCACCAACTCGTAAATGCTCCCGTCAGCATCTCATAAAATAAAATGTGACATTACTTAATGAAGTTTAGTCTATTATTATTCTTTGTGACAAATGAACATAGTATCTGGTTTCTGCAGGATAATAAAAATTAATTGTAACAACAAATGTGTATACTAAAAATAGATAATGATTATTGTGTTATGTTTTCGTTTTGAATGGAACCTCGTGGGAAGAGTGGTTACAGATGCATTATGTTCTTGCTGCCCACTCACTACGCCATCAACATGATTCAGCTCCCCACGTACGTAAAATGTTTCTCTGCAATTTCATTTTACTTTAAACCACACAAAAAGTAGCATCACCTATGTCTGACTTCAACCCTGTTTTATGTTTCAGCACTCGATGATGATCACCTAGTATTACTATCATTGTTGGAACATGTTTTTCCTAAAATTTCAGTTCTCTTGGCACCGCTTAGGTTCAAATTTACTATAATGAAGAGGTTGATTAATTAAAGATGAAGTAACACTGCGTCATTTATAGAAACTCGTTCAACTGTCTCTGATTCTTTCTTTCGTCTCTTAGAAATTTAAAAGCGACAAGTTACCTTCTGATAATCACCTCACCAATGTTGGAACAGGAAAACAAACCAACGTACTTGTAGAGTTTTTCTTTTAATATATTATTCAAAATGAGAAGAATGATTATTTATTGTAAGATTCATATGATTATGTTATTTTCTGCACTTGAATTTTAGTTGACTTGTGTTTGATATTGATTATGCTGGAAACTGATTATGGCTCACTGAAACACAATGCCGGTGGCATTTGGCGGCAAATCCTGAGGTAATTATTGGCACTCCATGTATTCTGATGTTTTGGAAATGAGTAGAGTCAAGAAAAAAAAAAAATCTATAGTTTCTAAATCAAATTCAAATTCGACGAATAAAGTGTCAAGAACTACTCCAATCCAAAAATCACCAACTTTTTGAAAATGACAGAATTTCCCTCTTGTCTTAGGAATTTAATTGTTATTGTTTTTTACAGAGACAGACAAAATGAGTGTAATGAAAAGATGAAGACCATTTATCGTGATGATGTGATATGACTTAAGAAGCACATAATATAATAAACCACTCCTGATTAATGCAATATTTTGATAGCCAGTTTCCTTGTCACTAATTCATTACATTGTTCCACTGTCACTTTCTTCATTACTCTGAAAGAAAAAGTTGCAACAAATTGGTACGTCCTTCTGATTTTCTCATTCAGCACGCACGAATTCGTGGTTTTTGGTATTTGCTCCCAAAAGGGATGTTAAGGTAATTGATTCCTAACTAGATAATTAAAGTCAGATACATTTTATATTTTTATCAAAGTGCAAATTGGTCTTTATAAAGTTAAACTGAATTTACAATGTAGAAAGTTTGACTTGGTGAAACTTTATATAATAGGAGTAATTAAAAAGACATTATTGTAATGATGGTAAATAGAAATGTTTGATGAAATTGAAAGAGGGAAGTGATGGAGGAAGAAGAGGTGGTGGTTCACGCATTGATGAGTACCTACCACAGAATTTCGTATGAGAGAGCCCCACTATTGATGCGCATGCTTACCCTCTTTGTCCCCAACAAACAAGAAAAGGAACTAAAATTAAATATTCCCTCCATTTTTTTTATCCAAAGTCACCGTCATTTTCCTTCCATCTTACCCTAACCAAACCCATGAGAAATTCTATATATTTGTTTATTTAAACTGCAGGTAAAGAAAAAGATAGATAGCGAAATGAAGATTAATTCTTTGTCAGTATTCATCCCATCAATTTGATTCCTTCTTGTGATAAATCAGCGTCAGAAATTCAAAAAGTAACTATATCACATGTCAGTTTTAATCTTTCGGCTCATAAAATATGTAACCTACAAATTTAACTTCAGAGCTACCACATGTCAATGATTCTGCATATCACGTAAAAGTTTGGAACCCAAATGACTGGGTATTTTTATTTTTTTTAATTTAAAAATAATTAATAACACTAAATTGTGTGTCATGTAAAAATTATTAAAGACCATGTTATTCTCATATGGTCTAATTACTCTTCTGAATGTGATATTGTAATCTGAAAGATTCTATGGGCTTACCGGCCCAACTAATATGCAATACTTAGTTTTCTGTTCTGGGCCTCTTGTTGCCTTTCGAATAAAAAAAGGAGAAAAACTCTAACATTGTGTATGAATCCAGTTCTGTTCATCTGAATGGAAAAAGAAGTATGAGATAGGTTTGAATTAAATGATTTGTGAGAAAATAAGAGCGGAGAAATGCAAGAGAAAAAATTGTGATGATCCTTTCAAAGTTGTGAAAAAAAAGAAAATAGGTAGCATTGGTAGGGAAGATAAAATTACCGTCATCTTCTTTTTTTTATTGTGCATGCTGTGTTATGAAACAATAACCTTTTCCTTAATTTAAAGAACTTCATTTTTCATTTTCTTTTTCCCTAAAATCATTTTTTCCTTTGGCTTATCCACTCTAGTTACTTTACTCTCGTTACTTTTCAAAAAGAGTCAACCACTCTACTGACATCTCTGAATATGTGGCATAATTGCATGCCATTAAGTCAACCACTCATTTCTAACTTAACTGTTAGTCTTAATTTTATATCTATGACTTGTTTTTATATTCAATAAGAAAATGGTATACTATTTTCTTTGTGCATTTCTGTGTAATTCTTCTAGGTTATCATCATATTATCATTTTTGAGTATCAAAATGGACACATTTACTCAAATTCTCCCTACTTACATTATATAGTCAATTTCATTATATTTTTGTTTAAGTTATGGTCTTTATTAGTCCTATAAAGAAGGTGTCTTCCCTCTTGATATTTAAACTAACTGCACATTTTTATCTTTTTTTTTTGTTGAAAGTTGCATGCATTACTTAAATTCAAACACAAACAGGCTCCTAGAATTTATTATATATTTGTAAAAGCAAATGTGCAAAGGTTTTCAAAGGCAAGAGCAACACAATATTCAGTTGACAACCCTACAGTTTGCCCTTATTTGGCCTTGTTGTCCTGTAAAGACACCTATGCGTCCCATTTTCTCCATAGATACTGCAAAGTCTCTAAAGAACAGACCAGGCCACTTGCTATAGTTCTTGACCAATGAACCAGTTGTATTATCACCCAAAAGAGCCTGGTCTGACTGAAGCAACCCCGAATTGTTCACAATATTTTTGTAGTAAGTGTTATCAAATGTGTTAGTAGTCACGGGATCCAAGGGAGCCAAATTGGTGTCAGAGTCAGCTTGGTTTGGACACACTCTTTGTAAACTCTGTAGAAGTGAGTCATCTAGTGCCGGATCAGATTTACCAGACCCACCAAAGTCGAAGAGCCTTGGCTTGAATGTGAAGCATTGAGCAAACCCAAAAGTGTGTGCACCTGCATTCGTGACATATATAAACATGAATATTCTAACTAAAAATATGAATAGAGGTTTTCTTGTTTACTTAATCATTTGTGTTTAACATGTAAAAAGTTTTATACTAATTTGACATACAAACCTGAGAGTACTGCAACATCCTCCTTTTGGAGACCCTTGGATATAAACTTGGCCGTAATATTTTCTAGAGATTCAAAGGGTGATGGCAAGTTATTTGCCTCGCTCTCACTTGCTGTGGTACCATCTCTACGACCCAGAGGCACAGACCAAAATGGACCTTTGCTCTGAAAAAATTACCAAACACTTTTAACACAGGTTGATGTATATACACATTCAATAATCAGTTATGTTCATGTATGATTGAATCATCTTAGTCCAGATCAAGAAAAACTTTTTAGCCATAAATTAAGAGTGGTTACGATGAAATAAATAATTATGGAGTGTATTTTTTCAATATAGTTTGATTATATTAAACAGTATATTCCAAATAGTGAAAATTCAGTCTCTTACAAGATAAACAGCCTCTCTTGCTGCTAGGGTTAGTATATCAGCACATGACACAGTGGAAGGACAAGCCTTTTCCAAGTTAGCCTTGATTGTGTCAATGACTTCAAATCCTCTGAGTGAATTTTTATTAGGCAGTGCATTTTTCTCTCCCTTTAGAGCATCCGTGTCATCTAGTAGCACCGATGCATCACATCCCTGTGTCACGAAAAAGAAAGCAGCAGCACGTGTAGTCAATTTGAATGACAATTAAAAAATTCTTTGAAACATTTCCCAACTAAAAGAATAATTAACTAAAACTGAGAGAAATTATTTACAAGAACGAAACAATCATGAAAATGAAGGCGTAAGAGAGAAGCAGCAATTCTTGCGTCCTTGGCCATAGCTGACCACACGTTGTATCGAACAATCCCGGTGAGGTTTGGACACGTTGAGTCATAGAAGTTATAGTAAAGTTGACAGCACACTAGAGGGCTAAGAAACACAAGCCAAAACATTGAAACAAAAGGAATCTTGTTAGAGGCAAATGACTCCATAAGTTGACACCAGAATATGACAACAGGAGAAATTAGTTAAGAACTCAATTAGAATTGGTTGTGACATTAAGTTGCAAACTACAACCATTTATAGGAAAAAAACACACTCACTAGCTTAGTTTTTATGGAGAGTGGCATGGCCACTATCCTTGTCCCTATCACTGTTGTTTGGTACAAGTCCAAATTGTCTGCTCCTTTTGTTTTGGTATAACAAGTGAGTCCGTATTTGGTTAATGGAGTGAAGAACTTATTGCATAGACCTATCTCATAGTTAACAATTGCTCTAAGTGGCTACATGATGTAATGTGATAATGTATCTCTGATAAAACAAATTATCGAAGACTACACAAAGAAAAAAAATAAATTGGACATGGTTAGATATCTAAATTTCAGTTTGAGTCTAATCTTACGTTAAATAAAAATAAAAAAAAATTATAAATTTATTGTCTTATGATTTTATATCAATTTTTATTTTATAACTCAAATTTTGTTTTTATTTAATATTTTCGATGTTAGATGTGTTTTTTATTAGGATATATGTACCAAATCATTCACATAATATTTTATAATAAACTGAATCGGTATTAAAAAATAAACCACACTATGGAGAAAAATCCAAATAGACGTACCTATTATACACATTGACAAAGATAAAAAAGAAGTTTTAATTCACAGCTATTAGCTAAAATGCGAGGTTTGGTAACATGTCAAGGTTGCACTTTGAGGATAAAGTCGTATGCATTGTGGGAGTAGGAGAGTTTTGAAAGAAAATTTATAAAAATATACCGAAAGTGTGTTACATTTGACTGTGTTATGTGGTGGACTATGTGTGTACAGTCATGATAAAAGCTAACAAAATAGGAGATAATAACCAGTCATTTTGTGGGAAGGACGTGATCAAGTTCATGTTAGTGCTATGTAATGCTATAATCTAAAGTACTAAATATATATAAGTTGTGTAGTTTACACAAACTAGTCTAACTTAATGTTTTTTTTTATTAGAGCACTGGTTGGATTATAAATTGTTTCCTTTACAAATTGAATGGATGATTGTGTGATTTGGCAGTTGCTTACAGAAGCAACACTCTCTCTATTTCTGCCACTTCGTTGCCGTCAATCGTGCAACTACACTACATAGAAAACAGTCGTTCAACTACAAAACTGTTGAAAATATAAATTAATCTATATTGTGATTTGAGGTTATAGTTTCATCTGAGTAATGAAGTAGTTTTGAAATTTAGAGTTTTATTATAAGTTTTTCTTTAAAAGATGTTTCAGAAGATTAAAAAATAATAATGTAACTAAATTATTTTTCATCTTAACTATTAAGTCACATGAGATTATTGAGTTTATCAAAATAGACTCGTCAATCAAATGCTAAGAAGAACGATTGTTCTGTTTTTAACTGTTTTTCTATTCTATGTCAAAATGTTCCAGTAAAAATTGATGATTATTTTATACTTAAATCTTTGAGTATATAATTGTAACGAATTAGAAGAATGAATCACTTACTTTTTTTTTTCATCCCATAAAATCAAGTTCTATTTATAAGAGGAAAGACTTTACTATGTCTTCATCCTCTCTTAATTCCTAAGAGGTTAATACTTTATTATACGAAATTATAGTTATCTTTTCAAAATTTAATTAGTTCATTTTAATTATTTAGTTGGTTAATCCAATTGTGTGAGTTTATATCTTAAATTGAGTATAAGTGAAAGTTGAACAATATATGTTTCGGATGAAAACATTAGCTTGGTATATAAAGAAATTTGATGTTGTGCGATTGACTTGGAGTATTTAGCTTTATTTCTAATTGACTTGGAGAGCTTCTTTGAGTAAAGTGTTTTCTTCAATTAGAATTGTCTTATGCAATATGGAGGAAATATTTAAGTTAAACGTCTACTTCTTGATTGAAGAGAGAGGATACGTCTAAAGACACTCTGATAATTAAGTTAATCTGAATATAAGTAAAAAGAGATATGAACAACAATTATACCTATGAAGATTGTTTCCCTATTTACAAAAATGATATTAGGCTAGTCCACTTTTCATCAAACTCATTAACATGCCCATATAATAGACCTCATTAGTGACTTAATTTGTACTTAATCTCGATAAGCATGTTTATTCAATTTAATCTATAGGTGAGATTATTGTTCATATTTGTCTACCAAAAATAACTTTAAAACCAATATCTGGTAAACACATATCATTCTCTACCTATAATAAATATAAGAACAATAATAAATATAATAACAAGAAAATCCACAAATCTATTACTTTAATATTTTAAATTGAAAATGATGCCTTAAAATTAAAATTAAAGGGTGATTTCTTCAAAGTAAACAGCTATAAAAATCCAACATCGATTGATTATCATGATAAAAAAAAGTAGCCTATACTATTCTTTATTTATATTTTGGTGTATATATTCCTTTCTTTATTAAAAATGAGAAAAATTCCTTCTCGTGTGCATCTAACAGAAGAAAATATTTCACTCTTTTATCATAAAAAAATACTATGTTCTACTTACACATCATTTTTTTTTTCAGTAACAGTTGGCATCTATATATTCCAGAATAAAAAATATACTAAATTCTCCTTACTAAAAAAATTACTGTAATATGTATTATATTTTCCACCAACTCTTTTTCAATTGTTTAAAAGAATTACATAATATACTGTTATAAGATCGATGCAAATGTTATAATACAGATTACGAAAAACATTATTCTCTTGAACGAGCTTTTTTTTTTTCAGTTTAGAAGCGTATTTTTGTTGCATAAATATTACATTCAAAGTTATTTATAAGTAATCGCCTGTATAAAATATAACAACTTATAAAAATTAAGCTCTGATAAAATTCTTAACCAAACATCTAATTCATATCTTAGCACTGTTTTGGAAAAATAATTAATTTTATGAAACGTTATATTATACAGATTATAAATAACAGTTCTAAATCTAGAAGCATATTTGCGTTGCATAAATTAGTTTCTTTATGAAAACCACATCCCTCCAAATATTTAATGCACTTGCACAGAAAGAGGTAGGGTCAAATTCAAAAGCACAATTAAATTACAATAAATTCACGTCAGTTAATCCATACATTCAATAATATTACAGAAATCTGTCTAACATTTATAAAAGTTATGTTTTTTCAAAAAAAAAAAAAAAAAAAAAAAAAAAAAAATAAAAACAATTTAAAAAAAAAATTAAAATTTAAAAAAAATATTAAAAAAAAAAATAAAAAATTTAAAAAATTTATTTTTTTTAAAAAAAAAAAAAAAAAACTGCTAAAAATACGTTAATACTCTTTCAGAAGATACTTAAAAATTAAAAATAATAACATAAGAAAAAAGTTCCTAGAAACTCAATCCCATTATCTATTTTTTTTTAAGTAAAAATAATGCGCCAAATAAATAAATGGAAGGATACGCTTATTCCCTTGGAGTGATCTTCACACCTTAAATGGATAAAGACTGACATCATCTGGTGGACTCAGATTCTATCATAACTGACATTTTACTGTTCCAGAAAAATTAAATATGTTAAATATTAATTACTTTTATTTAATTTTATTAATTTCGTAACTGTTTTCATTAAATAGAATAATTCAAATGTGTTGAATTTTAATTTTCTAATTTAGAAAAAATATTTCAATCATCCCAAAATACAAAAAGTTGTGAATAAATAACAACATCAATTAAAGAACAATTTCTCTAAACATCACAAACCCATTACAGACTTTAATAAAACAAATTTGATCCATTGAACGTACTCTCACATGACTTGAGAATAGCGTGAAAAAATAGCGAACGACAAAATAGCATTGTTCTATATCTTCATATAAGTAATTTTAGTAATATTAAATAAATTCTCCATCCAATATTAGTGTGCAGAGTCTGAAAAAGGTTTTTCCTCATTTTTCATTACCAATAATTTAACTTCCTTCTTATCTTTTAATTATGCGCGTTATTCATTAATGTGACTAGCAGGAAATTGATTATTTGAATATTTGGTTGGAGCTTGAATCCCAATATTATAATATTTGCCAGAAAAACGTGTGGTGATTCTGTGCCAGTGAATGATTTTTGCAGACCCACACCACTTTATGGTAACAGGATCCTCTGCTACTAAAAAACAACGAAATTCCCAAACGATTTGGATAGTATAATGATCTTAGATTCTAGAATTATTCTAATTTCAGTGTGATGTTTATAACAAAACTCTCAAATTCAGATGGCAAAGGCATCCGAAAAGACACAGAAAGGAAGAATGTTATTGTATTAATTAGTCTATGATGAAAAAGCTTTCATTTTTCTTGGTCAATTGAGATCATACATCAACCAGCTGATAAAGGGGAAGAGAAAAGGAAGATCTTGATGGTTACATATTGGCTAATAGTATGAAATAACACTAATCCAAGATTTTTAACTGCAGCACAAGAAATCGAAGAGACCCTGTGTACAGTCATAGCAGCAAGAACAACTACGTACATCCATAAAACAAAACAATAATTAGATTATTCAATAATCAAAGATGTTATCTATTTAGAAATTTAGAAGGCGACTGAAGAAAGAAAAGAAGATTACCACTCGTTGATGACACTGTCATGTGTATCATCCCCAGAAGTCTGAAAGGATTGTGACGGAGGAGGTTCCATGGCTGGTTCACCTTCTTCCTCTGCACTATAGGAATAAGAATAGGAATAGGAAGATGAATATAAGGAATAAGGTTGGGCACTGAAAGTGAAATAAATTCTAGAAATGTATAAATGCACGTGAAGGAGCTAGTTGTCACCAAAAAAGACAAAAGAATCAAATGTTTCCCCTGTTTTTTCAACACTAACACGTAAAAAATGTTTGTTCCTCTGTTTTTGTTAGTGAAGATTTTATTTTATTTCAAGAAAATATGCCAAAGTTTGGGCCCTTTTGTGATTGATCTTTGAATAATTTTTTTTATAGAAGTCCCAAAAAGAATTTAGTTCACATGTCAGTTTCTTTAATGAAAAGGTTAAAGTTAATATGCCATTAGTTAATTGCGACTGTTATAAACTGTTTTTGGGTTATTGAAAAAAAAAATATTTTTAATATTTTAGCCTTTTCATTAAAATATTATTTTTTCTTTCCATAATATTTCATTTATTTATAGACTTTTAAATGAGTTTTTAAAATTTTGTTATTGGTATTTTTTTTTTGCTAAAACATTAGTTTTCATTTTAATAATTTCAAGAACAGATTTCGACTAGAGGATTTTGATTTGTATCTCATTTACTAGTTCCTCAATTCTCGATTAAATAAGTTCTATTTCCAATTGAAGTGGAAGACCTTTTAATGTGACGAGAAACCATGAAAAAGTGTCGAAGACTTGTTCTCGTACGAGTCATTTGTATTAGCAACTTTTATGTGAAAAAAACCTCAAAATCTAGGGTCAATTACTATCATCCATCATGTAGTGAATCAAGAAAATTTTTTATTTATGTTTTTCATTATTTGTTTATGTGATGGTTCTTAGATAGATTAATTAATATTTATATGTAATTTAATAATTTATTATCATATTAAATTACTTAATAAAAGGAATATAACATTCTTGTATAAAATTTTATTTTAACTTAAGAAAGTTGAATTTCACTTTTCCATAAAATTGTTTTTGTAAGAATTTTGATTTAAGAAATCATTATAAAGAAACACAATTTTTAAAAGGTAAATAAAACAATAGAAACGCATATTCCCAGCTTCATACCCTTAGAAAAAAAAATCCTCCAAATATTCTAAGAGAGTTTGTTCTCATCTTTAATTATTATTTTCTCTGAATGACTCTATCAAGTTACTCTATATGTCTTTTAAATTAAAAATAAAATAATAAATAACTCTACCAAAACAAGTTCATTACATTTTTAAGAGAAAAAATTAACGCTTAAACAATATAAAATAATTTTACATTTTCATCACATCATAATCTATACAGTAAAATTATTATTTTTATAATAATTACCATAAATTTATTTAGTTAATCTTATAAATTTGCATAGTTTTAATTAATTTTTTGTTAAAAATTTCCATTTTGTTAAATATTTAAAATATTGTTTACTTTTATCTAAATATTCTATGATTTAATTTTTATTGTTAACAAAATGATGTATTAATAATTATTTTTGTTTTCATGTATCTAACTATTGATCAATTTATTTATTTCATCTTCAATATTAAATAACAAGTTGGAGGAGATTAAGAGAAAAGAAATCAAATGACTAGGTTGAAGACGAAACTAATAATCACATTTTGATAATTTAAAGAGAAATCTCTTAATGGATCAGCAATTGACACAGATGGTATCTTCACACAATAGGAAAATAAAAGAATAAATTAGAGAAATTAAATGACTAATTAATTAGTAGCTGGTGGCTTTGACTTTGATATTATGACCTAACAATAATCCCACAATCTGCAGAACAAGGGGCGTAAAACAGGGAATTCGGTGTACCTGTTACAACAATCACTCATTAATCATGCCGTTCCTTTATTTTAATCTTTGATCATCATTTCAACAGCCCTGATAGATAACTAAAACTTGTCAAATGGGTCAATTTGGTCAGGTGGCCCAATAGTGGAAAGTAGGTTGAACAGGCCCAATTTAAATTTCTTATAGGCTGTGCATTCAGTGACTTCACCTTGCTCTCTTGACCCTTGAATGGACTCAAATATATATCCTTTTCAATCTATATTGCGTAAATTTTAAAAGGAAAAATAAGTTAGCCTTTTAACAACTTTTCTTATATTCAGTCTTTTAATCTTGAAAAGAACAGTTAACTGTTCATAATTTTGTCCATGCAATTTAAAAAATAAAAAAGATAAAATCTATAACATTTAATAATAAAAATTAATTTCTATCTTTTCTTATACACCTTATTTTTACCATTTTTATCCTTTATATAGTAACAAAAGTTTTATTCTAATTCTAATGTTCGCTTAGCTCTCAATTATCATACTACTCGGAAAAAAATAGAACTTCATATCCTATATAACATATCATATCAGAATATGTATATATACAAAATAGACTAACAAGATTAGGTTGATTCCTAGTTCATCCACACTTTAATTATCTTCAAATTCTTGTAATTTTAAATAAAAATTGGATTAATTTGACATTGCAAATAAATTGTAATCTGTAAAAAAAATGAAATAATGCACTTTGCTTTTAACTTGTCAGACAAAGTTAGATCGACTACTTTGACAGATGTACATCAAGTACCTCGACAACAAATGGATAAAAGAAAGGTCTGTATAATGAAAAAATTGAATGTAACACGGAGTTATTTGTCGGACTAATTTAGTAAAAAATAAACCATTATAAACCATTTAAAAAAAATAAAAAGTAAAAAAAAAAAGAAGACGAAAAAGATGGATTCCTGGAATGAAAGTAGTTTTGGAAACATCCAAAAGTAGATGCCATATGGAGCTAGAGGTAAAAATGTGCCTCTGTCACCTCCTTTATTATACAATTTTTTTGTTAAAATGCATAATAGAATGGTGTTATTTGATCAGTGTGTAATGAATAAATGATCCAATTTAATGTAAAAAATCATTGCTGTTATTGTTAAAAAAATTTACAGGATTGTGTCGCTTCTGGATCACTATAATATTATACAAAATTTGCTTCCAGAGTCTCATGCTGTTAACTCCATGGTGAACACTGAACAAGCTTGTTACTTACAGGGGGCATCAGTGACAATCCCTGGCAAGAACCTGCAACATCTACAGGTGCAAGTCACCTTAAACATGTCCAGATGAACTCACGCCATTGGCAAAATGTATGAGAACGTACTTTTCCCAGCGCAGTCATTATTTTCCTATAGCCATGACACAGAAATCTCATCGAAAGTGTTGCAGGCACTTCAACAGTAGAGCGAGTAGGGCACTGAGATGACACTGTAACGTATCCAATCTCAATTCCCAGCAGAGAAAAAGGATAATGGCAAGGAAATAATAACGGGAAATCCTCACCTCGCAGTGGCTATTTTCGCTCAGCAATATGTGCACTGGAAATGGAAATGTGATCAAATCTAGTGTCAGATAGCTCTTTGGGCTATGGATATCCTGCCAAGTCAACAATTGATAAATTTAACACCAAACACCATGGTTTAATAAAAGCAAAAGGGGCACGACATTTATATTACCATAAAGGGTGTTGCATTACACGAAACATCTGGCTGTCATAAGTTTTTCAGAAATATATGATCTAATAACATTGAGGCACTTGGTCGCTCGGCTGGATTTCTTATAAAGCAAAGCCTCAAGAAATCTTTACCTTCAGCTGACAATGTTTCTGGTATAGGAGGTGTATCCTTCATAACCTTAAACATAGCTGCGGCCTGCATAATTAAATGAGAATTTCAAGCCTAGTTAAATAAATGAAGAAAACACGTATAGATACAGGATCTCTGACAAATCCACAGGCTGCACAGAAAAGAAGTTGCATCAAGGTGCTTTAAGCTGATTGTTGAACCTGAGTTTGCCAATTAAATATACATTATCCATTAGCAAACTCCAGCATCTTACTTCAAATCATATAACCATGCTTATATGAATTTATCATTGTTGTTACTTAACCAAGAAACGTTGTTTTTTAATGAATATTTCGGTACTTTCATCAACAAGATGAGAAATGATATCAGTATATTAATTCTCTAACACTTTTGTTACAGTCATTTTTATTTGTCGAGAATCATGTACGCCTCATTATGTGGATCTTATTTCTTAGTTAGCAGTGTACCTATTTCTAAACTGCTGGTCGACGCAAATTTTAACTAATAGGATAGAAAAGTGTGTCAAAAAAAAGAATTTTAAAAAGAGAATTCTAATGTACTACACCTTGTGGGTATTGTTCTGAATAACAAATTGGTAACAAAACGAGAAGAAAATTTTTGTAGATGCTTACTCCTTCGTACTCACTCCAGGGAGGCTTTCCCGTAAACATTTCAATAATTGTACAACCCAAACTCCAGATATCAACAGCAAAAGCTACTTCAGCGCTGTTCTCTTTTTGCACAACTGCTTGTATAAGCTGCACAAGGAACGAGTATTAATAGAGAACAACCGAGACGCTACGGAGTAACATTGAGTGAGAATATACCTCTGGAGCCATCCAATATGGACTTCCCTTCAAAGAAAGTTCTGCAACGTGTCCAGTTAGCTGTGGACACAGAAGTCCTAAAAGTATTATAAGGGGCACAAAAGGACTACTAGCAGCAACGGTGCTGGTGAAACCAACTATTAAATTTCCAAATAAAACATAAATGTACTGCGTAAGAAACTCAGACAACTTACATGTTTGGCCATCCCAAAGTCAGCAAGCTTAACAACACCAGCAGAATCAACAAGCAAGTTAGCCCCTTTGATGTCCCTACAAAAGAAAAAAATACATCATCAGATCTTACAAATGAAAACTAAATCAGGAGTTTCTGAAAAGAAAATTATAGTATTTATGCAAATATTTCTTATCGATTTGATATACTAGTTGGACAAATCTCATGCCATGCAACAGATCAAGAACGTGCCAGTACCTATGAATTGTTTTTTTGCTATGCAAGTAAGCCAACCCCGAAAGAATATGACGCGTGAAACTCCGAACAACACATTCGGTTATCGCACCACAATGTTCACGAACGTATTTATTCATTGAACCAGGATGTACATATTCCAAATATATATAAAACTTGTCTTCTACCTAGTCAAAACACAACCAAAAGATGTCAGATGTTTTTGGGGGGAAGTTCTAGAAATAATCATTAAACTTGGACAACTAATCATGAATAAGAAATCCTTACTATTTCGCTACCAAAATACTGCACAATGTTTGGATGTTTCAGTTGGCTAAGAACTTTAATTTCCTGAAAAAAGGGTGAAAATTAGTAATGAAAATATATGAAGTGAATTATAAAAAAGGAAATAATTTTGGATAAATAAAACATTACAGATAACTAAAGTGGGATAATCTTAATCACAAAGTACAACATCAGAAGATAGTGTATTTTACAATTACAAAATTCGTACAACACATCATACAGTTAACAAATAACTAAAGAGGTTAGCAACCTGCTCTAACTGCCTTATGCACTCTGCAGATTTTGGATCATCGGAAAAGACTTCTGCTTCCTTCATTGCACACAATGCTCCAGTTTTTCTGCGAGGAACAAAAGTGTGTTCAGGACGAGCTTGTAAGAAAGAGAGAATGGAAGAGGTTAAAAGAAAGAATGCTTCCGAAACATGCATGTAGCAGTAGCACATACCTATTGGTGGCAACATAAACAGATCCAAAAGTACCTCGGCCAATAAGTTTCCCCTTTTGCCACTGGTTTTTCATTGGCAAGGATTCTGTTTTAGCAACGGGAGGGGAAAAGGTAGCAGATGGTGAGAGTAAGGGAGCCACAGGCCCAGCCCAGGGAGGCAAGGGTAACGGGTGCACAGATTGAGGAGGAGTGCTTTCCCGACGTGCCATTGAGATGTCAAGAGATAATCTTGGGGGTATGGATGGAGAAGAAGAAGAAGAATGGGCATTGGGGCTTTTGGGGTGTTGGGTGGGGCTTTTTCCCCGCGGGCTTTGGTGGGGAGAAAGGGCGGTATCAGTGCGCAGTGCTGATAAATCAAAGAAAGCAGGAGGTGGGTGCCCAGCTGAAGGGTCGGATGTTGGCATCTCTGGTGCTGACCAGAACTGGTTGGCTTTGGGTGACACATAATAGTACGGGACAAAATCATCGGTTTTGATAGTGTTTGGGATGACTCTGGGACTGGCAAAAGGACTCGTTGGAGCACTTCTTGCAGGAACACTCAACCAGAAGTTATCTCCTTGAGCTCTTGTACTTGCACCACCGCTCGTGTCTTGCTGAGCCACCACCCCTGGTGACCTTGTCTCCACATGCTCCATATTTGTTCTATTCTCTTGCCTCGCGAATACACTGTACACACAAATCCCTATGTCAGAACACAGATTATATTACTAATTCCTAATTTAAAACAACACATTTTCACTTAAAACAAAGAACATAGATGTATATCTTGTGTAGATGGAATTAAGTTCTATTAAATATTTTTTTTCCTGATTCGAAACTCTAAGCACAATTAATCAATGACATCAAAATATACCAAAATATAAAAAGCACAATTAAGAAAAATTAAATTAAAATGATTTGAATAACCTATATAGTACGTAAGGAAACGGAAACTAAGGAATTGAATTACCTGCGCATTTGAAAACCCGCGGGGAGAGTAAAATCGACGGCGGCGTTTGGTTTGTCGACGGCGTTGGGTTTGTCGGCGGCATCTTTGGGGGAGGGTAAGCGGGATTCGATGGCTCTGGGCAAGGGTAACGGCTGAGGTCCAGCGGAGGGGGTAGAGGAACGATCGAAGGTGCTGGTGGAGCGAGACAAGGGGGTGATGACGACGGCGTCAATGTCCGCCACGTGGCTGAGCTTCCTGGAGCGCGTGGACCGTCTGGTGCCGCCGAAGAACCAGGCGGAGCGGGTGTTCTTCCCGGTGGATGATGACGTGGAAGGGGAAGATTTGAGAGTGGCCGATGAAGAAGCCGGCGTTGACGACGACGACGGTGACGGTGATGGTGAAGAGGATGAATTAGAATTAGAGAAGAGGAGGGTGGGGAACCAGCGCATGTCGATGGTTGCAATAATCTACAAGGCTTCATTGTGGGCACGTGATCGCCATTGTTACGAATAGCTGCGAGACATGCAACGGAATTTCGGAGAGGGAAAGAGAAATGAGAAATTAAATGGAATGGTGTTCCTCTCTTAATCATATCTCCATCCTCTGTTTTTTGTTTTGCGTCCATGCTTCTGCACACAACAGCATTACGCGCTTTTACAACGCCAAATCCGGTGCTGCTTCTGCTGCCGCCAGATGTGCAACCCTTCCTATCTCATTGCTGAGTCGTCATAATAACAACATTAATACCCATAATCATACATCGTCACCTCATGCACACCGTTAATGAAAGAAATAGAAAAAAAAAAAAAAAAAAAAAAAGGAAAGAAAAAAAAAAAGAAAAAAAGAAGGAGCGGTTGGGTTTGAATGGAAAATAGGGGTCTGAGGTGTGTGGTTAATTAAGAAGAAT
>Ga0099824_1000468_pt1 | contig 47437 bp, 22 predicted proteins | sample SiratrowhiteBW_FD_76837 | JGI IMG/M metagenome (GOLD analysis project Ga0099824, IMG submission 76837) | Root nodule microbial communities of legume samples collected from California, USA - Siratro white BW | ecosystem: Host-associated > Plants > Roots > Nodule | place: USA: California... | reverse complement strand
TATATATATATATATATATATATATATATATATACACGGAGGAAGAGTTGAATTAAGGTTGTATACGAACATCTTACCACTAAAAATATGACAGTAGAAGAAGACGAAAAAAAGACATCTATTATGGTTTTCACAAGGAATTTGTTAACCGTTGAATGAAAAAAAACTTTTTAATAGAATATCCAGAATGGGTGGTTCTTCATTTTCAATGATTTAATTATCGACTGGAGATTTAAAGAGAGATAAAGGCTATTTGCATGAGTGCTTATATTAGGAGAGTTTTCGTTTTTTTTTTCTTATCTGTGAGTATTATTATTTACTTTGATTTGATTAATTGCATGTATGATTTATTTACTTGTGAAGATTTATTACTGCATACACTAATTTTTACCACATTATATTAAAAAAACTCTTTTAATTTTTTCCAATTGGTATTTTTTTAATATTTTTTAAAGTAATTAGATATAGGTTATTATCATTTAATTATATTACTATTTTTTATTATTTTTTCTAACAAATTAAATAGAAATCACAAGTGAAGTTACATTTTAACTTTAGAATATGTATAGAATGTTAAATATTACATTTTAACTTTAGAAGATAACCTGTGTTATATCTGACTCATTTTCAATATCATGTGTTTAATGTTATTGATAAATAAATATATTTTTTACTTTTGTGTGTATGCACCTAACGTATAATACTTGTGTTAGACATTGTTTTTGTTAATATGACACTTTTAACATACTTTTTCATTTCTATTTAAGACGATGAGACATTTTTAACTGGTTCAAGTTTGAGAAAATATTTTAAAGACTTTTGGGATTATTAAGACTTTCTTAAAGACTTTAATTTTCTTCTTTGGTTCTCCATCTTCCTCCATAGTTTTTTTTTTTTAGTGTTCTAAATGATAATAAAGGATTGTAATTATTTAGTAGGAATATAGTAAACTAACTAAATTTTCATATAATTTATATTATTTGTATATTATGTGTGTCTTTTTATTTATTGCTAGTATTTTGTTTTTATCCTTAATACTTGTTGTGGATTGATCAATCATATTGATATCTGATTCATTGAATATTATAAAATATCTTTTATGATATAGTATTGAAGCAAAATACTAATGATGCTTGTATTAAGGAATAAAGCTTGACGTATTAATTGTCTTAAATCTCTTTTGAGAATTTAGATTTGTTTATTAAACCATAAGAAATTGACTCATAATGAGGGAACTCAGGCTCACTTTACTAAAGGATTAGGATTTTTGAGTAAAATTGTGGAAAATACGAGAACAATTTGATTGATTATATACATAAAAATGAAGTTTAACTTAAACTTTCATTTTTATTACTTTTTAAGTGTTTGATAACATCTCAAAAAGAATTTATTTGTATTTTTTACAATTTCAATTTTTTAATATAAACAAAATTTATGAAAATATTATTTTGTCTGAATTAATTGTCAATTATAATTATTAGTGTGTACTACACACATCATTTAAAAGAATGATAATTACTTTTTACTTACTAATTGTGTCACTAACACACTCTTTATTAAACAAATCATCCTAACACTTATTCGTCATAATGACTTAATTCTTGAATTTAGGTCATTCATGTGTTCTTATTTTTGCATTAAGGGTTTTCCATGTTACAAATTGATGTATTTCTTATTCTCTGCTTTTTTGATACAATTTAATTTCATTGCTTATTTTTTTATTTTATTTATTTTGACATATCTCTATCAAAGTGGTACAATAACTCCTTAGTTAATAATTATTTTTTGTGACGTGCTTGGATAATGAAAGTATATATAAAAAAAAAACTTGTTTAAATGGAACAAATTATTATTTGTGAAAGGGAAAAAAAATGAAGAATTTGTTTATTTGTGAGAAATGTGTATCTTCATGTATTTAGTCCACACAAGTTGGGTTCGTATCTAATGGATAATGAGATATTGAGCATAAATGAATATGCGATTTTATTAAACATTTTGTGTATGACATTATAAACCGTTTTATACTTATTTAAATTTTTTATGGGAAAGAACGTTCATTCCTATATGTTTATAAAATAGGAGAGAACAAATTACACATATTATATATTTTTTTTATAAAATTAAAAAACAAGGAAGAAATTTTTGTTCTTCAATAAAATATGATTAGATCAACGAAAAATAAGATAAAGTGGTTACATGATAATTACACATTTTATTTTGTGAAATTGCTTAAAGATAAAAGTGTCTTGGATAATAAATAGATATATTGGGTGAAATATAAATAACTCTTTATTTCATGGGTACAAAGTTACGAAAATAAAGAAATTAGTTTTAGAAGGAGATGACTAGAGCAAGTACTTTGCAAACTTTTTGTAAGATTATAATAATTAAACTGTTATGAGTGATTGTTTTATAGTAAAAAAGAGTTTTAACACAAACAACCTATAAAAGTCAACCAAAAGTTAGGATAAGTCAATGGACAATATAAAAAAACACTTTAATATTTATATTGATTTACTCCAACGTTGACCAACTCTAATCTCCTTTGCAAATCATAAAAAATTTCATTAATCAATACACAATTACAAATATTTTATATATTACTTATATCTTGCATCTAGTACATAAAATCATTGTAGGTTATCCTCCTCATCTCTTTGCATGAGATGAATAAAACAAATTTTCATTATCATTGATAACTTGTAACAAAAGAATTATTATAAGATTTCAAAAATTTTCTCAAAGATATATCTCTTAAATATGATTGTTTTGTAAATATAACATACTTCTTTATCACACTTTACTTGTTGTGATTCACAATACTATAGCCATGTTTTCCTTATACTAACATGACTGTTTTAACTTTATCAAAACTTTTAAAAAATGCATGAGTGAATATTCTATTCATTTTACAAAGCAGTTTAATAGATCTCAATATTATCTTCGTCTTGTTATAATTTTTATCTTATGTCTTGTATATTGTTTTTAGGATCTGTAGGAGATCATCGATAAATTGTAAAAATAAGACAGTTCAATGATATAATATTATATAATTTTTTTTAAAAGAGACAATTTTGTAAATTTTCATAATATTTAATATAATATTTTTTTAAAAACAAGATCCATTTAAGATCGTTAAAAACAAAGAATTACAATAAAATAATCATCCCAAAAATATGACAAAAAGATTATTAAAAAATATTTAATTTTTCATAATATTTTTTTTAAAGTACAGATTTTTTTTATTTGATTTTATATTTATTTTGTTAAATGGTGCTGCGGTACTGTTAAGCCAACTGTTCATTTGATTACAGAATGTTACAGAGATAAAAAAATATACTTAATCAATATTTTTTTTTTGTTAGGCATGAAAGCACCCAACGGTGATGACTAATTGTATAAATAAATCAAGTTACCGGTTAAAAGTTACGACTTAGTCCATATTTCATGATTATATATTTTTTTAAAGGATCAAAGTCATCAACCTAGATATAAATGATGTATAACTTTTAATATGTTTTAAAATATTTTGTTAACTTTTTTTAAAAATAATTATAAAACTAAGTTTCGAGATCAAATGATACAAGTTTAATCACTTATCTGATCTCATATTTGTCGTTTTAGGCGTCTACAAATACAAATTATTTGTTTTGGTTTCGGTACAGATATTTTTTTGATTTTTTTATAATTATTGCATATATATTCATTTTTTAATTTTAAAAATTCAAATATCATAAATTATGAAGGATTCAAGTATATGTAAAGCCTAAAAACACAGATAATTTTGAAGTAAAAAAACTAATCAAACCCCATTTGCATCACAACCTGTGGCTGAAGCTAGATTAATGACAAAAAAAAGTACAACATGATTAACATAGTTGGTGATTCTTAATTTTGATTGATGAAGTTTTGAGTTAACCTGTTTTATTCTTTTATTAAGGAGGGTATTTATTATAGAGAATACAAATAATATTGACACAGTATCTACATATATAAGGTGTGAAAGATGAGAAGTAGCAATCAAAGTCCTTTCACTTTCCCTGTCTTTCATAGTTTTGACTGTTTGGAATCCCTGGGCTTGCTGAGGTGCTTCGTCAATGCTTCTTATCGTTTTTTCTTCTTCAATTCCTCTTCATGCTTCTTTCTGATCTCTGATTTTTCAAAAAAAATATTACATGCTTCATTGCTTGCTGCCTTAATTTCGTGTTCTTCTAATGCATTTTTAGTTTTTCTACGCAAATAAGTGTTTTGGAGCTCATCTTTTGGCTGATTTGATTGTTTTCCGTTAGAAATTCAGGGAGGCACCGTTAAAGTGGATTGACCCAGCACTGCTCTGATTTGCTGCTGACAGAAAGGTCTGGTTTTTTTATCCGTATATGTTGGATATGCGTTCTTGGTATGCTTGTTTTTTGATAATTTCCTTATTGGGTAGTTTCTGTCCTTTTTTCATTGTTAACTCTTATTGGGTTCTCCCTACCGAGCTCAGCATGGTCCCCGGGGACATTCAATTGTGAATTTGTGATGAGCTCCGTACAGAAACTGCTTGTTGTGGTGGGTTTTGTTTTCTTAATTTAAAAGGGTTTTTTGAGTGTTGAAAACAAAATCCAATTTTGGTAAGTGAAGGCCGACCAAACTTGTTCTAGCGTAATTTTGTGAATCATATGGTATGTAGTTGAAGATGGTGTTAGGTTGAGAGGTTATTACGGTTTTAAGCTAAAAGGGACTTTTGGGTAAATTGGAAAGTGTCTTGACTAACTGGAATTTTCCATTGAGTTACAGGGTTGGGATGGGTTGTGACTTTTCTAAGTACTCAGCATGCTGCATGGGTACAGAGGAAGATGGTCATCCGGCTCCTCAGGATCAGGTTGATGGTGGTAAGTGTCTCAATGCCTAGTTCCCGTTCTTAATCCTCTGAGAGTAATTGCTGTTTATGTGTTTATATTTCTTGTTCAGGAAACGAAGAGCATGTTGTTGAGGGCATTGACTTGCCACGGTTTCATGAATTCACCATCGATCAGCTTAGGAGGGCTACATCCGGATTTGCTGTTGAAAATATAGTTTCTGAGCACGGAGAAAAAGCTCCAAATGTGGTCTATAAAGGGAGACTTGATAATCAGATGCGAATTGCTGTTAAACGGTTCAACAGAAATGCCTGGCCTGAAGCGCAGCCATTTTTGGTAAGCACTCATCAATTTACATGTTACTTTCAATGTTTATTATAAGTAACAACTTTCTTGTATGTTTATTCTTTTTATAGTGATCTTTGGTTGGTTTTACCAAACTTTTGTTACTTTTTACAACTGTGTATGTTAATTTCATTTTGTCGATTTTGTCTTTCTCTTTTCCTCCTGCAAACAGAGTTCCTATGTGCTATGGGGATTGGGGGGATGACTGATTCATATACTAGTTTGTCTTATGAAAGTGAACTTTTAGTCTAACTTAACTTCACAAGTTTGGTAAGGTGAAATTCGTATCTAGTAGTCTGGGATCTTAAACACACTTCCCCGTGTGAAGGATATTGAGCGTGAGAATAGAGAGGACCCGATAGCGGATGACATGATAAGTTCAACAAAATTGACTAGAATAGACTTTGAATGAATCAGATACCATCTTTTCCTACTGAAGACAGAGTTCCTACGGGTTATGGGGGTTGGGGCAAAGGCTGATTCATGAAAAAGTTTGTTTTATACACGTGTCTCTTGTTTTTGTGCATTAGCATTTCGTTATCTAGGATGAATAAATATAATATTGTCCAATTTAAGTGTGTTTTTAAGTTGTTTAATTGCTGTACTGTCAAATGGTTTCAATTGGTCGACCTGGGCAGCTGTCCTGCAATTTTTGATGAACATGCACGTGTTAAATGTTCGTTTTAAGTACAAGTTGAAGGTTTTTTTTGTGTGTTTTTACATTTTATTAATGCTGCAATGTGGTTGGTTTATCCTGCTTTCTTTTTTCCACTTTTAACTGCTGAATGAATTATTACTCTGGATCGTGCAAATTTGTCTTTTATTTATTTATTTATTTACGTTGGTTTTACCTCATTCTTGTCCCATTGAGGACACAGTTCCTATCGCGGTTTGGGGTTCAGTGGAATCATATCGTGAATTAGCTTTTTTATAAATGCTACTGTTTTATTTTGCTCATTTTCATTTCTTTGCCTAGGATAAATATATGTAAGATAGTCCATCATAAGTGTGCTTTATTGGTTTAATTTCTATGAAATGGTTCAACAGATCGGCCTGGCCAGATGTCCGGCAGTTTTTGGCAAGCTTGCATGTGCCAATGCTGTAGAATTTTAATTTTAATATTCTCCATTTCAATTATGTCCTGCTGAGGCACACAGAAATCTTACGGGGATTGTTGAAACAACTGGATCAATTATTAGCATCGATGTTCTTTTCAGACATGTGTGTTCCATTATCCAAGATGGTCCAACATAAGCCTGTTATACACGGTTTAACGCTGCCTAAGTCATGCATAGTGACATCTGATTCTTGTTTCTATTGAATATTTTCTCTTGCTGTGCAACATTTTCATATTTCATCTTTTTTACATGTAATGCCAGTTGAAAGTTATCCACTTTTTTCACAAATTCTTTTGCATGTGATTAGTGATGTGGTTTTCTTTGTTCACTTAGCATGCTATTCAACATTCAGTATTAGCTCATTAAAGAACCTTCTTTTCCCACTTCAGGAGGAGGCCAGGGCTGTTGGTCAGCTGAGGAACCAACGATTGATAAATCTGCTTGGATGTTGCTGCGAAGGTGACGAGAGGTTACTTGTTGCAGAATATATGCCCAATGATACGTTGGCAAAACATTTATTCCATTGTAAGTGCATAATTGACAACTAATTCAATTTCCTGCATTTGGTTTTGGCATTTACGTGTTTGCGTTCTAAATAAATCTCTTATCAAGCTATTGACTGAAAGCAACCTCGTGTTATTAGGAATGTCCCCTTGTCATGCGATTCTTTTAAATCTGTTTTCGAGTAAGGCAATTCATTGCCATCACTCTTTTATTTGTGCAATTCTTCTTGGTGAACTGTAGCTGCGATTTTTTGTTGCCACTATTTCATGTTCTTGTTCTCTTTATGGTTTGGTGATAGTTTCTTAGCAATTTTTTACACAATTTTTTAGGGGAAAATCAGCCCATGAGATGGGCAATGCGAATGAGAGTTGCGTTATGCCTAGCCCAAGCTCTGGAGTACTGTACCAGCAGAGGACGTGCGCTATATCATGATCTAAATGCCTACAGAGTTCTTTATGATGATGTAAGTTTATTTCCTTTATCTGTCTCATGACCTTTATTACTAGGGTTTAAGGTATTGTTGGATGGTGCTCGGAGCATGCAGTGTGTTAATTGTCTTCATCCCCAGGAAGTGCTATCCAGCACACATTCTGCATGGTGTAATCCTGGAAAGCTTAATCACTGTTGATAAAATGATATTCTATACAGTAGAGTTGCTTAAAAATTAATCAATATCATTTAATACTGACAACATTCCCCTTAACAAGTCACAAAGTTAATACTTATTTTGTTCTTGTCTTCAAATTTCATATTTCATACTCCGAATATTATTTCATGATAATTGGAAAAAGAAACATTGAACATGGTAAATTATATAAATATACTGTTTCTGTAGAATTTGAAATTATATCAAAAGTTTATCAGAACCAAGATATATAGTTGATCATTGTTCAATACTTCATTGTCTTAGAGTGGGTAAAGACCAGGAGTAGCTATTTACTTGATTAAAGAGGCAATGATAACGGGTGGAACAGTGGAAGCTACCCTATAAATTTGTGTTCTTAGCCTGAATAGTAAATGTTGACTGTCTTTTTCTTTCCTCCACTTGTTATTCAGGACTACAATCCTAGACTTTCATGCTTCGGTTTGATGAAAAATAGTCGAGATGGAAAAAGTTATAGTACGAATTTGGCGTTTACTCCACCTGAATATCTGAGGACAGGTACCCCATCAAACAAGATGATATTTTTCATCACAAAAATTGTTACTTTATCTTCTCTGTCTGTGCTTGGAGATAAAACATTAGTACCATGCTTTATTAAGACTTTTTAGTTACGATAATTGACATTTCTTCTTTCATAACAGCTGATTCAGATATGATAATTTAGTTTCGGTTGTCATTGCTTTTCACCTTTATTTGGCTGTTCTACTCGAACCAAAACCTACTTGTCTGTTCAATTTTTATCTGAAGTGTTGATATGGTGTGTAAAAGTAGTTTGTCTATATGAGCTTAAGTAATTAGTACCTATTGTGATGATATCCCTTGGAGCTGAAATGTCCTTAGATGATACCTCTAGCAGTTTTACTCCTGGACCTGAACTACTGTCATTATCATTAATGTTTTCTTATTCTCCGTCAAGAAGAATTCACCGGTTAAGAATATGTGAAACTATTTAGTCATACCAGGTCTTCTGCAAATTTTGTTTTTATATCAATTTAATGCTTTCATGCCTCTCTTTATAAATTTTTAATCCAATTGCTGACTTATTTCTGTGGACATTCATCTTCACATTGTCGTCGGTGATATTTGAGCAAATTTGGGGGAATATTAGTGTCATGGCTAATTAACATGTTGATATATTTTTTTTATTCTAGTGACATATTTCAAACTGAATGTGCCTTGAGTGGATTATATAATTCTCATCTTCCCCAAATATAAAAACAAAATCAGTTTATACAATGTGATGGTTTAGTTATTATACTCATTTTATATCACATACTCATGTAATAAATACAAGTATTTGATGGCATTGTGTTTGCTCTCCTATTCCCTGGTCATGCAGGCAGAGTTACTCCAGAGAGTGTAACTTATAGCTTTGGCACACTTTTGCTTGACCTTCTCAGTGGAAAACATATTCCTCCAAGCCATGTAAGTTTCTTTACTTGATAAAAAGTTATGCAAACCATACATACTGTGGCCTGTCCTATAGTGTTGTATATCTTCTTAATTGAGCTTTCTTTTGATCAATTTCTTCTTCCGCTTGTTCTAGCTAAAATTAAGTACCCCGTTGAGAATTTTAAATTGCACATTTTTTTTGGACTAACTTGAGGCTCTTGTGATTTGAATATGGTGGTTTTTCTTTGAACAAGGACTAATGGTTTTGTATTGATTTAATCTAGATTTTGTTGTGCATCTAACGTTTAAATTGTTCAATTACCAATTATTGTAAACTTTTTGAGAATTTCTGAAAGAAAAAATCTCAAAATAATCACTTCCAAAACATACACTTCCTTTCATAATTTTTGCCGCTCATTGACCTGATTAGAATCAGGGACCCTGAGATGCTATAAGGACAATTGTCAAATGATCTGGGGACTGGACAGTTTTTAAATGATCAGGGACTGATCAATTTTCAAATGAAAAGGGGACTGAACAATTTTCAAATGATTGGGGACTGTAGAATTTTTCAATGACCATGGGACCAAACAGTTTTCAAATGACCAGGGGACAAACATTTTTCAAATGTAGGGGACTAAACAATTTTCAAAATATCACGAAACTGAATTTGTGCTTCCAAGTATGCCCTGTTCCTTAATGTGGTCTATCTTTTTTTCTCTTCATGAACCTTTTTGATTTAATTGATTTATTCTACCCTAGCTAAAATCAAGTAAGAAGTGCCGTGTTTGAGAATTTTAAATTATCTATTTGTTAAGACAAACTTAAGGTTCTTGTGACTGTGAATGGTGGTTTTTATTGTCTTAAGTACCAGGCGTTCTGTATTGATTTTGATTTAAATTGTTGTGCATCTGACATTTATTTTTGTTTTTAGTTTGACTTATTTTAAAGAAAAAGTTACTAATTTTTGTCAACTTTTTGGACAAAAAATTCCTCAAAATAATCACCTTCAAAACAGACACACGCTTAAGTTCATAATTTTTGCAGGCCCTTGACCTAATTAGAGACAAGAACCTTCAGATGTTATCAGACTCTTGCTTAGAAGGGGAGCTTACAAATGATGATGGGACTGAATTAGTGCGTCTAGCCTCACTATGTTTACAATCTGAACCACGAGAGCGTCCTAATCCAAGGTCACTGGTTGCTGCTCTAATTCCTCTACAGAAGGATTCTGAGGTTAGCTGGCTTGAAAGTGGTTTAGAATAATTTATTGTCTGAGCACAAGGATAGCTTGACTTAATTTTAAATGAAGGTAAACTATAGCAGAATGCTTGAAGACTGGTTTTTCTAGGATCTTAATTTAGCTTTGACTGATGTTTCTTACTTTCTCCGCTAAATGTTATTATATAAAAGTTTATATACAAGGGTAACATGTGGTTTATATATACGAGATAGCATAAGCTTTGAGACTAATTTATATTCGCAAGGCATATCTGTCTTAGTAATGATATCCCGGTTCAAGTTCTGGACACAAACCTAATTGTTGACTCATGAATTGTAAATCTTACTGAATATTCAGTAATTAAATGAAAAATAGTTTGAAATATTTGTCATAAAAGATGTATACGGGTCAATATAATAATTTTAAATGAGAAAATGAAAAACGTCTTAACTATAAATCTCACAAAAAAGATAATTTCCTAGTCCTTAATTTAGAAGTATGAAAAAGGGCAATGGAACAATGCGAAAAAACCAGAACAGAAAATAGATAATGAAAAAGTTTATTTTATTTCTTGATTGGAAATAGCAGAACAACGACTGAGGTTTCTTTTCCAAGAATCTGCCTTTCACAGAGTTTCCCCTTTCTATAATGGAACTAATGCCTGAATCTGAATTGATACAATTCAAATGCCCTTCCATCCTTATTCTCCCCTACTTATGTAGTTAATCCCCGTATCTAACTAATCCCACATGGCTAAGTGTTCCTAATTTATTTTCCCTTCTGAACTAACAGTACAACCCACCCTAAAATTCAAGCTTGTCCTATACAAAATCTGAAAACTGCAAAATATAGGAAGTGCTTCTATAAGCAATATTGTGCCTGCTGGGCAACAAACAACTTTAATGATAGCAATCGAGTAGTCATTTATGTTATTCTGTGACCATTTAGACCTATGCTTCCGTACGAAGCATACGAGAGAGAATGACTGAGTCCTTGTCGTATGCCCTAGGTGAATGGCCTATAACTTCCAGGCCATCCTGGACGTAATTCTGAATAGTGTACAAAATGAGTGTGGGTGTAAAACTCCAGTTCAGAAAAATGAAAATGTGGTAGTGGAATAACCAAATTGTATGCAATTAATAGTACTCCGTTAATATCTTTTTATTTAAGAGCTAGGTTTAAAAGATGCATGTTGTATAGGTGCCTTGAGCTTGTAACTCTAATTGTTACACTCAATAAAAAGAGCAGTTTGAAATACCTTAGAATGTGAAAATATGAGTTTTTCAACTTTGAGTAACCTTATTTTATAAGATGGATGTGGAACAATGCAAATTGCTGATGTGAGAATTAAGTAGATATGGATGTCTCGACAAAGGAATAGAGAATGATAAAAAATCAATGACGTGACAATCAAACAGAGAGCAGAATCACTGATGTAATTGTGACATCTAGGGCTTCAAATTTTATACGTTGTAAATAGATAAATAAATTTTACGGTATTTAACTTTCTAATTTCTTTGTTGGGAATTGGTGAAGGAATGTGAAAAAGAAAATAATGATGAATTGCTTAGTCATGAGTTTTGTATTGGTGATACAAAATTGTACCATTCATCCATTTATTGTGATTCATCATGTCATATTGATTGCTTGTTGAAATGTATCGAACTGTGAGATTTGAATAGAATCATAAGACACTTGGACCATATTTTTTATTGTTGGAATTGATAATCGATGTTTTTTCTTTTCTAGGTTCCTTCTCGTGTACTGATGGGTATACCAGATGGTACGGCTACTTTCACCCTTACACCTCTAGGAGAAGCTTGTCTACGAATGGATTTGACTGCTCTGCATGAGGTGATGGAGAAAATGGGGTATAAAGACGATGAGGGTGCAGCAACTGAGGTTTGTTTGATATCCAAATTGTAGAACCAGTGATAAATCATTTAAAGCCATTGGTTTGTTATTCATTTTCATTCGACTTTTGATTATGGAATATCAAGGATTAGTCGTGATCACAAAGTAACTGCCAAGCTCAAAAGAAAGTTATATGAAATTGCCATATATACAGTTATGCTTAATGGTGTTGAATGTTTGGCTTTAATGAAACGAGAAAAAATATGAATGTAGCAAAAATGAGAAGGTTAAAATTAATGTGTGGCTAAACAGGAATAATAGGATACCAAATTATTGTATACGAGGAGATATTAATGTGACATAGATTGGAGAAAGTATGACATACTTGGTTGTGCGAAGAAGACTAGTGGAAGAAGCTATATGAAAAATATAACACATGGTTTTTAACGGTGTAAAAAGGGTAAGGAGCCTAAGAAGGACATTAGCAGAAATTGTTATGGTGAATAATGGGTTAGTTTGTTTAAATTTAAATTAAATGTTTTTTAAATAAGTTATTTTTTTTTAATCACTTCTTTAGGAAACATATAAGATTTGCTTATTAAAATTAGCTACAGAATGCTTATTTTTAAACTAAACATGTTAAACAAAACATAAAAAGAAACATAAATCTGCTTATTTTATTAAAAGAGCATATTTTTTTTTTTTTTAAATAGACAAACAAATCAACCCAATCTCTTTGAGAATTTGTTCTTTAATTGAATCCGATGGTGTCTTGCAATCCATATAGCCAACCTCACAGTGAGACAAGGCTTTTGTTGTTGTTTGTTTTGATAGTGGTGTAAGTAACATGATCGACCCTGAAATAAGTCGTTGTTGGTCTTAGGACTTTGTTAGATCCTTTATTTGACACTTTAGTAGTTTAATCTTCAGTGGGAAAGGGAAGCGAATATTGTATGCTATACTTGGTCTGCCATATCAGACGATACAATAAGAGTTAGTGTACATTAAGTTTTTCACTTATAAACTTCAATATTTTGTTTGCACGTTTAGTTAAATCATTGAATCTTGAATCTTTGACGTCTTTTCTTTTCACATTTCTATTATATTGGCTTGTTTTTCCATGTTGCTTGGCTGATTTTGTTGTCCACTGATTTTCTTTTGTGATACTTTCCTATCAAACAGCTTTCATTCCAAATGTGGACGAACCAGATGCAGGAAACGTTGAACTCAAAGAAGAAAGGGGATGCCGCTTTTCGACAAAAGGATTTTAAAACGGCAATTGATAGCTATACGCAGGTTAGTTTCACTTTTGGTCCTCCTGTTTTCTCAATTTCATGAATTTCCCTACTCTAATATTTTTGTGAATTTGATCCCTTATATTTTAATTGTGTTCTTTTTAGGGATGGATAACTTAGGTCAAAACAAATGTTTTTTTAGATTCACTCTAGTCCGTAAAAGCCTGTGGACAAAGAGATCAGTCTTGGGTTGAAATAATTATCCAAAAAATTGAAAAATCTATTATTTGTCCTTTTTTTCTTGTTGAGATAAAATTTACCAAATTAAAATTTATAAAATAAAATCTACCAAATTAAATGAAATTCCTTTTTTTCAATTGTTGGTTACTTCTTCAACTTTGCTCTCTAAAATGTTGCAGTTTCAAGTCCGCAGGAATCAGTGAGTTTAACGGATCATGTCAATAAATTGACTGTAATTATGAGGATTTTAATAAAAGTTCCATTATCAGTGAGGTCCCTAGTTATTTTGGTTGATCCATCTTAACACCTAATATTTAACAAAAATAATAATGTAGCAGGTATAGTGCAAAGTCACGTCAACATGATTATTGTGCTAATATGTCATGGCATTAGAGTGTCACATCATCATTTTTGTTAAATATTGAGTGTTAAGCTAACATATGAACCAAAATTGTATAATAGATAGTGGAGGGATAGATTAAGACAAAAGAATGGGTGTTGAACTTTGCTAGATTGAGAAAGTAGAGGAATTAAGCTTTGTATGAAATCATTTGGTGTCCCTTCCTGATTTGACAGCGTGATAACAGGTCGGGATCAGTTTGGGATGTTAAATTCATTATATAAAACAATAATTTTCCTTTCTGAACTAGGAAAGAAAGTGATACAATTTCAATATTGGAATGTTAAGAAGTATATTATACAATCTTGCAAGATTTAATTGATACACAAAATGAAGATATAATGTGAATGATTTTGAAATATATTTTCACTATATGATTAGTTCTGTCTATTAATAGCATATATTCATAATATGTATTGGACCAGTTATGATGTGCCACTGATGGTTTTGTTGTGTAACACAGTTCATTGATGTCGGAACCATGGTTTCTCCAACGGTTTATGCACGTCGAAGTTTATGTTATCTTATGAGCAACATGGCTGATGAAGCACTTACTGATGCAATGCAAGCACAAGTAATATCCCCCGTTTGGTACATTGCGTTTTATTTACAAGCAGTTGCACTTTTAGCAATGGGCAAGGAGAATGATGCCCAAATGGCACTTAAAGAGGGTTCCACGCTTGAAATTAAAAAGAGCACAAATTAGTTGAGTTCTTTGGCCAAACCTTGCCTTGTTGTTGGTGAAGATAACTTACATAGAACAAGTGCTGGTTTCTCAATGTCACAGGGGGCCCCAGTTCCTTATCGGACAAATTGTATTGCATGGAATAGAGTGGTTTATTATACTTGTGCATGACTGGTTCATTGGTTGCCTAGAAGCATTCTTTTGCACAGACTAGAGTCACCAAAGATATACAATATCTATTTGCATTAGGGTTCTCTTTTTGTTGTTCAGTCAGCTATGTTAGTATAAAGATGATGGGAAGGATTTGAGAAACTTTTGGGAGAGAGTTGTGTTGTAAAGTTAAGGATCACTTGTCAGTGTATGTCAGCATTTGTTCTGTAAACAGCAGATGCTGTTGTTGTGCTTGTAATTTAATGTACAGAACAATTGGTTATGGCTACGTTGTCAACATGAGATATGTTGTTTTTGTATGTTATGTTGATATTGATTTTGCATCTAATAAATTCTTTTAATATTTCATTGTCTATTATTTCTCCATGTCAAAAACACGTTTTTCTTCTCTATTCATCTCCTTGCCTCTTAGCAGTAGTTTTTTACCAACTAAACCTCATCAAATTTTTCTTCTCTTGGAATATGTTTGACAACGAATAAGTTTTAATAATTTTCCAGACGTGTTTGGATATTAACAAAGGGATGAAAATGAGCAAAAGAAAAACAAAAATTTAAAAAGTAGGGCCCAACCGGGTTCGAACCGGTGACCTCTTGATCTGCAGTCAAATGCTCTACCACTGAGCTATGGACCCAATTTGATGTTTAAAGTCACATTTTTATATAATTGAATATGAATATCAACTTAGGGTGAATTTGAAAAACCTTAATCATCCACTTTAAAGACTTTTTTCCACCAATAATAAAGAGGTGAGGAAGACAAAAAAATAGAAAACAAAAACTATGAACGAGCATTAACATTGACAAAATTAACAACAAAAAACAAAACAAAAGCATTGGGAAATAAAAACAGCAAAGCAAAATCCTTACAAATATTCCTCACCCCAAATCACTATGTACCTACCTTCAAATTGCAGACAATGAACCCATAACTATACACATATGTAACACACCCTTCCCTTCCACATACAAAGAGTCTTCACACTTACATGAAATTATTAGATGGTTGGTATCATATGTTTTCGACTAGTCCGATGTGAAACACAGTTACATGTGTTTCATTCTCAAGCAGGCAGTTCATCCTCTTCATCCTCATCAACCTCTCCCTCTTCCATGGCAGCGGCATCTTGATACTGCTGGTACTCAGCCACCAAGTCGTTCATGTTGCTCTCAGCCTCAGTGAACTCCATCTCATCCATCCCCTCCGCGGTGTACCAATGCAGGAAGGCCTTTCTCTTGAACATCACCGTGAACTGATCGGAGACGCGCCGGAACATCTCCTGAATGGAGGTGGAGTTCCCCATGAAGGTGGAGGACATGGAGAGCCCGGTGGGGGGAATGTCGCACACGCTCGACTTCACGTTGTTCGGAATCCACTCAACGAAGTACGACGAGTTCTTGTTCTGCACGTTTATCATCTGCTGGTCCACCTCCTTCGTGCTCATCTTCCCTCGGAACATCGCCGACGCCGTCAGGTACCGCCCGTGCCGGGGGTCGGCGGCGCACATCATGTTGCGCGCGTCCCACATCTGCTGGGTCAGCTCCGGGATGGTCAGGGACCGGTACTGCTGGGAGCCCCGCGAGGTTAGCGGCGCGAAACCCACCATGAAGAAGTGCAGCCGCGGGAAGGGGATGAGGTTCACGGCCAGCTTCCGGAGATCGGAGTTGAGCTGGCCGGGGAAGCGGAGGCAGCAAGTTACTCCGCTCATTGTTGTTGAAATCAAATGGTTCAGATCACCAACTGCATTCATTCATTCATTCATATCAGTTTTATTACACTCTCATATGAAGTGTGAACAAAACATCACTGATAATGAAAAAAATGGTTTTTTTTAAACTAATCCAAATTACTCTCATGATGAGATTGCTAATTTTGAAATTTTCTCCTCGAACATGACCTTTTCTTAAACAATGTTTGATCTTTTAACAGAGATAACAAATGGTAACAAATGGGGTGACAACACTTACAACTTGGATTTGTGAGCTTGAGTGTTCGGAAACAGATATCATAGAGAGCCTCATTGTCAAGGACCATGCATTCATCTGCATTCTCCACCAGTTGGTGAACAGAGAGAGTGGCATTGTAGGGTTCAACTACTGTGTCAGAGACCTTCGGAGATGGGAACACTGAGAATGTCAGCATCATCCTATCTGGATACTCTTCTCTTATCTTTGAGATCAGCAAGGTACCCATTCCGGACCCAGTTCCACCTCCCAGTGAGTGACAAATTTGAAACCCTGCCATCATCATCATCATCAAACAAACAGTTCTCATATACATAAAACCATAAACAAATCCACAGCTCCAAAGGTACAAAACTTATATGAAATTCTCTTATTTACCTTTCTATTCTATCAGAATTAGAGTTTCATAAATGTGAACGCTACATTTAAGAAAACGTTGTCAACTAAAAGTCTAATTTTGATTGAGGATCAGATCAAACACGCTTAAAGAATAAAAGTACACAATTTGCATACAGCTTTTAAGAGATTTTAGTGCTATCCTTAAATCACAATTAAAAATTTACTTTTGTAATCCCAGTAATAAAACATTTTACTAAGGTGAAATTATCATTCTAATATGATAAACATGAAAATTTTGCAAGGATCGGAATCTAGAGTGTGTCAGCGATAAAGGGCATGCCTGAATGAATGAACATATATATAATTTATCAATTTACTAAGAGCTTGAATTAACTAAGGAAGCAGTACCCTGCAAGCAGTCACAGTTCTCAGCTTCTTTACGAACAACATCAAGAACAGAATCAATGAGCTCTGCTCCCTCAGTGTAATGCCCCTTGGCCCAGTTGTTTCCAGCTCCATTTTGACCAAACACAAAGTTATCAGGCCTGAAAATTTTGCCATAAGGACCAGATCGCAAGCTGTCCATGGTCCCCGGTTCAAGGTCCATGAGCACAGCTCGAGGAACATAGCGTCCTCCACTTGCTTCATTGTAGTACACGTTAACCCTCTCAAGCTGAAGATGAGAGTCCCCTATGTAATTTCCAGAGGCATCTATGCCATGCTCATCACACATCACCTCCCAAAACTTGCCTCCAATTTGGTTGCCACATTGACCTGCTTGAACATGGAGGATTTCTCTCATATTGAAGAGGGTTCAGCTAGTGAACTGTTATTGGTGTGGTAGAAGTTGAGAGGGGAAGAGAAAAGATTGGTCCTTTTGTAGAGGCAAGGCTAAAGGGGTGATAAGATTTATAAAAATGGTACTTGCTTTTGTGAGTGTCAACATGAAAATAAAAATGAATGGAAGTTGAATTAAGAGGTTCATGTGGGTTTGTTGGGAAGGGGCTGTGTCTTACTCCAAGTAGTGTAATGAGCTGGACGTGGAAAGGGACAAGAACTTGCATTGCATGATTGTTGTTTATGCTAGCTAAGCAAAATATCTGAATTATCACTACTTTCCACCACTTGATATCCCATCTGTCAATTACTATTTCCAATAATTGTCCATTCCTTCTTTGCTCACCATGATTTTCCTCTCTCATTTCACAACTAATTTTCACCTCATTTACTGCATAAACATTCTGAATTCGTAGATTTGTTCTAGTCTTGTCACAGAGTACAGAATACGTACACCAGACACAGTTAAGTTAAACTACGTATATTGGTCTCTTCAAGTATATTGTAGCCTCCATTCACTTTTAGTCTTATGTGACATGTAATTGATTTCTTAATTTACTGTCAAAAGTTAATGATATGTAATATTCAATTACATGTCACGTAGAGACTTCCAGAGACAGGAATGATTTATTTTTGTAGTTGAAGGAGCCTTGGCCTTAACATTTTATTAGCTTTAAATGTTTTAGTATGCATAAATTAATGATTACTCTTTTTACAAGATTTAGTTTTGATTAAAAATTTTTTATATCTCTTTTATAATCTTTGTTGGGAAGAGAATAACTTTTTATAAGACAAGTGCTCTGTATCCTTTTTATAATGTTTAATTGTGAAAACAATTGTACCTTTTCCTCTTTGTAGAAAAACTAGTTGAGTATCATTTATTTCTTTTTAATATTTTTTTAGACATTTTAATAAATGTTACTGGACACATGTTAAGAAATGCCATCTCTTTCTATCGTTATTCTCCCCATATTATTAGAACATAATTAAGAGAAATTTGAGTAATATTTTGTTGAAATCATGATTTCAGATCATGCAATAATTTGGAAGTTTCACTTCTTGTTTACAAGCTTTTTTATTAGGGTTTAAGCTTTATTGTCGGTTATCCACTAAAAGAATTAAAATATGTGTGCCATATGAATCCCTAAGCATCTTGACAGAGAATAGTTAGGTATTGGTGTGGGAATCCCAATCCCTCAACTTCATTAAAAATAATAATATAAACACCATATATTTTCCATTCACTGTCATTCATTCATGGAATATCACCAGCTGGTGGAGAGATTGTTTACCCTTCTTTTCGAATGAGAAACTGTAAATGAGAATTGTAAGCGATTACATTAACTTGAACATTTTAATATTTTATTATAGGGTCTTAATGCGCAAGGTCAATAATAAAAATGATAAGATAAAATTATACGAATTTTATATATTAAAAATCTATGTATTCTTCATACGTGCTATTTGTATTAAAGTTTATATTAAATACTAAGTGGAGAAATTTTGATCCGTAATTTATGAAATAAGAGCGAAGGAAATGTGAAAGGAAAAGTTGTGAATGTATCAGATTATCTCATACAGCTACCACACACAAGAGATTTAAAGTGGTTGCTATTTCAGCCAATATCTGGTGGTTGCATTATCTGGTGATTGCGACATACAATGTGAGTTTCGAGACTGAATTATTTCTGAAGAGTATTTTAATAATCAATTGTAGACTTAATCAATTTCTTCTATAATCAAATATGTAAAACAATATCATTGTAATCATTGTTTTCGTATTTAAATTGATGATAAATAAAAAGAAGCTAAGATAAAAAATAATTTGTTACCTTCTAATCAATCTTAAAAATCTTGCTTTTATAAAAAAATCTTTGAAATAGGAATAATCTATTTTTCAATGATATACTAAACGAAAGAACATGAATATAACATTTTTCATCAGTATGTTTTAATCTGCAAAAATAAATCAAATACAAAAACAGTAGCATGAGAGGAGAAGTTTAAAGAGATAGAGTTATGCTGTTGAACATATGGTTTTCAAGTGAGTGGATGAAGCTAAGAAGGTAGCCCATCAATTCTGATTTAATGAAATCAGGCTTCAAATGACAGATAGAATGTTCTATCCACAGCAATCACCAACCTCTACCTAGTCCCCTCATTCTCCAACTAGTTGCGTTTCAAGATAGATATTCACGTTTACATTCAGAAGGGTATTCTGTATTGTGTCCCATGCTAATGGCTAAACTACTGTTTATGATAGGTATCATGATTTAGAAGTAAGAACTGCTATAAAGCTAAAACATTATATGCTCGATGACTTGCTATCACTTGTTACAAAAAAAAAATGGAGTTAATATTTTGGTTGGTTAAGATATATCTTTCAAATGGAGCATAGATTAGTGAAAGTTTAACACAATGATGGAAAATAATAAACAAAATCATTTTAAAAGCTAGTAACTGAATGAGTCTAGCTTAGAAATAAAGAAAAAATAAAGGTTATGGAAGCAACATTTGTATCTACCACAAACATTTGATCTATTGATGCTCTTGTTAAAATGACTATGCTGATGGATTTTCAAATTTGTGACATAAATTAAATGTCAGCAAGATCAGATCGTGTTTCCAAAAAAGGTATATGAGAAGCCACAAGGCAAAAATTACAAATATATTATTTCCTATATCTAAATGAAGCTCAAATGAGAGATAGCCAGGACTATAACCAAAAGATTACACAATTAATCTTCCACTGACATTTGAAAGATAAGACACCCTTAATAAAGCAATTCCTCAAAGACATGATCTACGGATTGCTCCCACTTTCCATGATACAGTTCCAAAAGCCTCTCAGCCGGAGTGACACCTGCCACCACAAAGATCGTTAGTCAAAAACTAAACGAAACAGAGAAAACCTTTCATGAAAACAACAAAAAACAATGACGAAGGCTGCATGCGTGCGAGCATGGCATAGTAAAGATAATCTATTTCACCATGTATAGGTCTGTATAAAGAAAATCTATTTCAAGGGGTCGGTATATGGAAAAAGCAATCTTAAAATTAGGTTAAACTTGCATAATTATACTATTATATACCTATAAATAATACATTACCTGTTCTAACCACCTCGGCAACCTCATTCAAAAATCCCGATTCCTTGAAGCCTCTTCTCTCCAAGCCATCCTGTGGAGGAACCCCAATGTCCTCAGCAACATTGAAAACAGCAGCAATAACAAATAATGACACCTTTTAGGCTTTTACCTTTGCCAACTGTAGAACATCTTCAGCAACATGCTTTAGCAAACCGTCTCGGAATGGTGTTTTCAGACCAGTTACGGGAACCTGCCATAGACCCAAGTGGTTAGTATAGGCATATAGTACGAAAAATAGTCATTGCTGAAATATAAACTGTCCAATAGGAAGAATCAACCATTGACCCTTGGGTTGACGTATATATCAATCCTCGTGAAGAAATAAGAAAATCTGTAGGCCTTGCAGTATATACACGTTTACGGGTGTGTTAGCGTGCATGTATGTGTGAGAGAGGGGAGGAGACTTAAATCAGAGTCCTCTGAAATTCAAGAACCTAATAGTAGAATTTGTTAAAAGTAAAACTGCTCCCCTTTATCCATCTTGCACCGATCATAAAATAACATGGCAAGGATTCAAGGCCACTTTGATCAAATGATGAAGACAAGATTTCGGTTCTCACTTATCCCCCTTTTCTAATCATATTTCAGCACAAGGGTTAGTCCCCGCTTCCATCCCAGAGATATTTTGCATGACAGAACTTAACAACTTGTGCGTCTGGGTTGAATAATAGCAATACAAATGAAAATAGTGGTATTAAGGATGCTACCTTATTCCGTAACATCTGTCTTTCTTCTGGGGTCCAATCAGCTGTTAAATCCAAAATACTTTGTAGAGAAGCTTCATCGTACAATAACCCTACCTGACACAATCAGGAAAATTAGTTAGCTTGTTACTAAATTGTTATTGAAGCAGTTAAATATGTTAAGTGAAGAGCATGCAAGCAAAGATAAAGAGTTTGAGCAACTAAATATATTAGAAAGCAGGCTTAGGTATAATTAAACCTTACGAAATCAATTGACAATATTTAATAGTTGATGTGGCATTTGGGTTTTCCCAACAAACTTCCCCAAATCCAGCACTATTGGGCTAGATACGTATACAACATGGTGAGTGACCCTTTTAACGCATATAGGATAGACTCTAATACCCATGTGGGAATTTTGGACATACCGGAACAAGTACCAAGTGAAAGCCAATGACATTTTATATACACCCTTCTCCTTTAACTCACCAGGAGACTTTTAAAACAAAATCATGACGAAGCCAAGTCCAAACTTCATACCTCAAATGCGATTAGAATGTTGGCATCTTAGGTAGGGGCCAGGCCACCCCATCCCCTTAACTTTGACAAAAGAACTTGTTCAATGTATACCAAAAGTCCTACATCACTTAGGAGTTCAAGGACATAGGTAGTTTAAATAAAATACGTGACAATAAATTTGTTAGGTTTCATCTTAAAACCAATTGGAATTAAGTTAATTTCCAACCATGACCCCAAGGATTAAGACGAACGACATGAGACATTCCTAACACTCCCCCTCCACCTCCACAAAGGTGTGCCAATCCTACCAAGAATAGCTTATTTGCCAAGATGGATTATAGGCTTTTATTTTAGTTTTCAACTCAAAACCAACTGTCATTGTGTAATGTTGTCCAAATATACAAGCAATACTCCAAGAATGACAAGCAATACTCCAAGAATGTAGACAGGTGATGTGTGACTTCCCCAACAAAAATTTCAAAAATTATTATTAAAGACATTACTCATTTTCCTTTTTAAGACAATAAACATTAAATTGTTGCATACATAGCACCCCCATGAACAAGCTAAATGCTAAGTTACAACCCCCAACTTCGACATGCTAGTGCTTACACTGTAAGGCACCACTTTTTTTATGTGAGTTGTGGACAAATAATACAATGAACTTCCAAATGTCAAAGGCTAAGTGACTACAAACATAAAGGACAACTAGTAAAAAGGCCACTCACCCAAAGTGCTGGCAATGCACATAACCTTCTCCAAGGCCCTCCATCAGCACCTCTCATCTCCAAATACCTCTTCAGCCTGACCTGGAAAGAAAAATGGTTTGTAATAGCACAACTAGGAAAATGCTGCAAATCCATTGTAAAGAAATATTATACCAATTAAATTGTCAACCCAACAAAAACTAACCTCAGGAAATATAGTTGTCAAGTGATTTTCCCAATCATTGAGAGTTGGTAATTCACCAGGAATACAAGGAAGTTTCCCAGCCAAGAAGTCCTGCAATAAAAATAAATATCAATTCTTTACATTGAAAAATCAATATTAAATGCACTGTGCTTAAGGAAAGCAAGGTTTGCAATAAAGAATGGCAGATCTACGATAAATAGCCTTAAATTACAGTAATATTAAGGATAGATGGGAACCCTGAAGGTCTTTCCAGTACAATCGATATATCTATGTTTCCGGTAGACAAAATACATAGGAACATCAAGAGCATAATCAACATACTGCTCAAACCTACAATTAGAAAATTGGAGGAAAACAATTACCAAATCATTGCGCAAAATATAACTGATAAAACTGTAAGAAAAAGTAATTCAGAATGTTAGATGAGATGACGCAATACAATAATTATCATAGTTCAAATAACTATTACTGAAAATAAAAATGATATTTAATAAAGATAAATCCAGCATTGTTGGAAATATTAATAGTTAATGCACTTAAAAAATAGTATCATCATGTATCAAATGATAATATGCATTCAGTATTCATGGGTATTGGTCCCTAGGGAGTGGCACTCAATTAATAATAGCCTCGGAACCAATCTCCATTAAGTCTATCAAGAGTCTATATATGTAGAAGATATGGAAACTATGTACTACATTTTTTGAATAATATAGCATTTCTGATCTCTAAATTCTATCTGAAATATTCTGTTCTATCTTACTCAAAAAAAAAAAAAAAAAAAAAAACATTTTTTATTTTTTTTTTTTTTTATAAAAAAAAAAAAAAAAAAAAACCTGTAAAAAAAAAAAAAAAAAAAAAAAAAAACCGAAAAGAGAAAAACTGGAACCAGACATGGCCAATAAATCACATGAAAACATTCTATACTAGATTGATTATAAATAATTATATAATCAATATTTTATGTATCTTTAATTGAGTGAGACAACACTGTTCAATATTAATGAATGACAAACAAAATTATAACTAATGAAATTATGTTCTTTTGTGTTCCGACTAATGATAAACAAATTTAGCCAAAAAGTTTGTGAAAGTGTAAAATTTCAGTAATAAAATATGTAATTATTATTATTTTTTTATTTTGAAGCTAAAATTATTAATGACAGTTCTGATGTGTCCATTTGTTAATCAGAAAAGTAATAATAATGAATATTTTTCATCTTTAAGAATCTTAATCACTTATAAAGTCACGTACACTTTAAATAAAGTGAATTGTGAAATAGTTGATAGAATTTTCAAAATTTTATTTATCATGATGATAGACAATTAAATTTTTAGACCCTGATAATCACTATTTTATGACTGATACTCTTTATAGATATAAAATTTTATTCTTATAGGACCTGAAGGAGAACGTACTTATAACAGTTAAGTTGCATTGCACAAGAAGGGAGCACGACAATTCGAATTTGTTGAAAATAATAAATAAATAAGAAAGAAAATTGTAAATTCGTAATTACGGATATGTACGGATGTGACTGTCCCTTTCTCATGCTGCACCACAAAAAGAGACCGGCCAAATTTATTTATTTCGGATTTTCTTTTTTCTGTTTGGATTCCAGATTGGAAACGTAGGAAAGTAGAAAAAAATAAAAATAAAAATAAAATGTGTAATTGTTTAAATTAATGTTATTACTGTTATTATTTATTTTTCTATTATTATTGTTATAATTTTAATTATTTTTATCACTATTCACGGTCTACTCCTATTTAACACTATATCCCTAATTAACACTATAAAATATTATTATTTTATTGATATATAATATTTTATTAACAATATTTTATTAACATAATACAATATTATTTATTAACAATATTTTATTAACATAATACAATATTAAATGAATGTTATTAGGAACAGTGATCAAAACATAAATATAATATTTTTTAAGTAATTAAGTTTATTAGCGTATGAGTAAGAAAAGATTTAAAAATACGACTAAACATAATGTAATTTATTCTATGAATATATAATATATAATTTTTAACAATTTTTATAATTAAAGAGAAATATACTTAAACTATTTTTTGTTTTATAAATGGTAAATAACTTTACTAAGCTATTCAACAAAATTAATTGGAATAATTTAAAATAATGAAATACAAATTCACCGATTAGGGTACATGCATTTTCTATTCGTACAAATAATTTAGATTACAAATGAAATAAACATCATTTAACTTTTTATACTTTAAAATTAAATTGAAAAAAGAAAAATTGAAATTCTCTTTTCTTCACCAAACCATACACTGTGATTGTGTTTTTGTATTGTATATTATTTTCGAATTATGTTAATTTTTCTAAATGCAAATAAAATTTATTTATTGTAATTAAAGTATTGATTGAATTTGATTATTTTTTTAATTTGTATAGCATGTAAATCTTTATATTTATCAATTGCGATTATCTTGATTGTAACATAGATTGGAGATCTAGTGTTATGTCATTGTAGCTTATATTAAATCTCTAACTTTTTAATTAATATAGTATATAGAATTAATGAATTTTCAGCATGATTAATTTAATATGAATTTGTGATTATAATAATGTAATATTCGATCAAATAAATTCAATATTAAAAGATAGAAAATTATAATTTTAGTTATATGAAGATTTGTGATAGTGATTTATTAATTTTCGAAAAGTTATATGTTATTCTAACCAACTTCTGATGGACCTTTTTCTGTTGCAGAAGAATATTGATGTAAATCTTAACAATTAGAAGACTATCTTAACAACCAAAAAAAATAGTCAGTAGAATCCGCTAGCATTGATTGGAGTAATGGATAATTTAACGATTTAATTACTTTGATTTACAAAAAGAAAACCAACAACCATGTGAGTCAGATTTAAAGAGATGCCTCACCAAAACCAACAGCTTAGCTTGAAATAATGAATTATACTTTGATTGATGAAAGGAAAATATTCAAGCTATATATCAAACATTCTCTTTTCAATTAGAGAGAGTACCCAACTTGTTTCAAAACATACATTAAAATGAGAATGAAACAAGGAAAAGAGCACCCTCTAAGTTGTATTTCTTCAACCTTCAAAAGCCTCCAAAAGCCGCAAGGCACAGTATATATATACGTACAGAGAGAAAGATCAGTGACTTTGTTCAGTAATGCTAAACCATCGGTGTCCTGTTTAAGGAAAATTTAAGAAAGAAAAAGTAAATCCTAAATTAACAATCCTTTTAAACTGTAATTTCTGTAATGAACCAAATACTTAAAAGCCAAAATCTTACTCAGAACTTGTTCAGCAGAGAACCTTCTAGAGACATCTCTGCACAACATTCTACGAAGGAGATCCTTGGCGGCAGGTGAAACAGAAGAGAAAACCCGGGTTGGGAATCTCAAACTGGAGCGCAGCACAGCCTCAAAAACCGCCACAGGGGAATCGCCTTCAAAGGGCAAAAACCCGGCCAACATTTGATACAAAACCACGCCGCAACTCCACACGTCCGCTTTCTCGTTATAATCCCTTCCGGCGAGGACCTCGGGAGCCACGTAATGAGGTGTCCCCACCACCCCTCTCATCGCCTCGCCCTCTTTGAAAGTATCAGCGGACCCGAAATCGGCTAGCTTCAGCCGATTCTCCTCGTCGAAAAGAATGTTGTCCGGCTTTATGTCTCGGTGGGCCCCGCCGCGTAGGTGGCAGTGGGCCACGGCTTTCATGAGCTGCCACATCACCGAAGCAGCTTCGCGTTCCGGCGTGACGTGGTGATGAAACGTGGGTTCGTAACAGAGGTCGAGAACCATGTGGAGGTGCGTTTCGTCTTCGTATAGTTTGTGAAGATTGACGATGTGAGGATGAGGGGAGAGAAGCTGAATGATCTTGGCCTCAGTAACGAGGCATTGGGCGTCCAGGGAGTCTCCGCCGGCACTTATGGCTACCTTGTCCATCGATTTAACGGCGTAGGACTCGCCGGAGTCCGCCGACGAGCATCGGTAAACGGTACCGAATCTTCCCCGGCCGATCTCTTCCGAAACGACGTAGTCTCGCTGGAGGTATTCACTCATCACTACTGTTAGCTGTTTTACTTGGTTTGATAAAAGTTGTTTTACTTGGTTTGATAAAAGTTTTAACAAAATTTGACGAGGAGAAGGCCTTTTATAAAGGTGACCGCTAGAGTGGCATATTGAACTAGAATATTCTACCTATGATATGGGGAGAACTTTATCAAAACAAGATCCAATAGCTGAGTTAGTTACATACGGTTTTTTCAATTAGAGGCCTATCCCTTTGACTGCTTTTTCTACTCTTCTCAGCTTTCAATCATGCCAAATCTTAACTGAAATTTAAATAAAGTCATAATTTTTTAATGATTTATTCAATATATTAAATATATATTAATTTTTAGAATTTAATATTTGTTGCATTATTAATTTTTTGGAATCTCATGGAATATGACTTTAAGATAATTTCTACAAAAATTAATAAATTCATTAAATATCATAATATGCTATTAGATAATAATAATAATAATAATAAATTCTTTATAATATTAATGCATTCGACTTAAATTATTTTGTTTTTTTCGTAAAGTGTTAAAAAGATTTTTAAGGAAGCTTTGTAGAAAAATATAATATTATGTATATCTAAATCTTCTTCTATTAGATACTAAGAAATATTACATTTTTCTTTTCATATTTAAAGAGTCTTCAGAAGATAAAAAATAAAAATAAAATCATGATAGAAGATTACGACTTTTATCGGCCATTAACCAAATTTTGTTTATAAATATTTTTGAATATTTATTCATATTTTTTAGAAATAAGATATTTTTGTGTTCAGTTTCAATCAGAATTTTTTCGAATATACAAGTATGTTTTCAAAAAATGTCATTTGAAATAAATAACCTGATTATATATTTATGTAGAAAAATATTATTTAAACTTTCAAATATTTCATTTTATTTATCACAAGACAATCTTTAATGACGGTAAGGTGATATTGGATTAAATGAGTTAACAAGGATACATTGGTACTTTTACAACGTTTAAAGATGGTTAGATTCTCAGCTCCTGTGGCAATTTTGGTAGAAACATAGATTAAAAAATTAAGAAAAATAGTGTTTTCTGAAAAATATTTTTAGATAATAAACCAAGCATCATATTTTTGACAATGATATTTTCATTAAATATTTCTATATTAGGTTATTTTCTTAAAACTTACTTTAAAGAACACAGTGTGATTTATAATACTTGACAATGTAATTTTTATTTTTATAATGAAAACTCAGGAAAATTAAATTCTCTCTATATATATAGTTTCTGTGTAAACATTTAATAACGCTTTTGTGAGTTTAAAAGGAAATAAAATTTACTGGGATTTACCTTTAGGGTTGTGTCAGTTACTCGAGAGTTTGAGTCGAAAGATTATTTTCGTCACCACGTATAAAAATACAAGGCTTAAATATATATTTCTTTTATAAAATCTATTTTTTAGATTAGCCTTTCTTCATTTGTTTCTTGATATATTTTAACTTTTATTACTTTTTTAGTCTAAATTTACTAACTAATGACGTGACTCACATACACTAAAGTGGACAATGTCACATAAACCATCCTGTCGTCAATTTTTTTCACATAAGCGTTTTCTATTTTTATTTTATTCGTTGCAATTTTGAAGATAAAAATTAAAAAAATAAATACTTGAAACTTTCTGAATTCAATTTTGATCCAAACATTGGTTCTTACAGTAAAGAGATAGTAAGAAGAGAATCATGCTAAAAAGGCATCATCAACATGGATAGTGTGTGTGGAACTATATAAGAAAAAGGTTTAGGTGGTTGAATCGTATTTGTATAAGATAACTGGTTATTTTTAATTTTGCAAAAATATAACCATACCGTTTTTCTTTAGAATATTGGATTTTTAAAAGTGGGATTTTGAACAAAATGACAAATTGAGAATAAGGATTTTTGTGGTGTTATTATTGATTTTATAAATTAATTTTAAATGAAATTGTGGGTGATTAGGGTTAATTTTGAAACTAAGATGTTGTTGACACTAAAAATGTATTATGGTGGCCACTAAATAAATTCTACAATATAATATGTTGGGAGTAATTTTAAGACTCTAAGTTATGATGTGAGACTAAGGTGAAGAGTTACTAATTTTTAGTATAAAGAGATTATCATTGACAATGTAATATTAGAGTCATCTAATTGTGTTATTTATAATAAGATTAATGTTGAAATGTTTGTGATGTAGATAAAAATCATGTCGTGGATAATAATTTTTTCAAAAATAGTGAGAATTTTTGTTAGGGGTATTTAATTGGATGATTCACAAGAAGATATGACAATTGGTCTGAATGGGCAATTTGATTTACCTATTCCAAAATTTGGTCAAGTATAACATATACAAAGAAAGATAATAACAACCAAAAATATAATAGTATCATGGAATAGGATGAAACTAGTAATGATAACGTTATTAATAACTTAGTTAATACTTAGTGCATGTGCATGTTAAAATTATTTATTTATCTAATGAAAATGATGTTAAAGTACCTAAAAATGGTGGTAACTTATCTAACATACAAAAATGCTTAATTTTAACATGTCAGGTGTGTGAAAATGGTACTAAAAGAAGAAAAAAGAATATAAGCATTGCGTGAATTAGTTTGTTTATGTTAGCAAGATTGGTCATTCAAACATTGTTCTTCAAATATTGTTCTTGAATAACTAGAGCTTTTTGAAACACAACGAACTGTGGAAGCATTGTTTCTTTTGAAGAAAGACACGGAGATGAGTGAAAGGAAAGGGCTTTGTGGAGGAGCAAATGACAAGAGTGGAGAATTCAACTTTATGGAGGAGAAATAGAAAAATTAAGAAGATGTGGCACAAGATAATAAGGAAGGCAAAGTAACTCTAATAGAAACATTTCTACATTCATTTTTTTTATGCAATCAACATAAAAAATGATAATTACTCCAGTTCTATGTAAAACCAGTGTAGAAAGTGTCTCCTTGATCTTATACGCAACTTATATAATATTGCATTAGTTCTTTATATATAATATTGCATTAGTTCTTCTCATAAAGAGTAAGAAAATACAAAATTAATTTATCCATTTATATAAAGAGTATATTAAACTTGTATAATTTTTTGTACTGCAAATGATGACATATTTTTACACATCATGTGATTTTGTTCACTACTAGAAAAATCGTAAATAGTACTATTCACTGATTATTATATGTGATCGAATTAATGACCGAATTAGTGACTAAATTTATGATCAAATTTTTGACCTAATCAATAACCAAATCAGTAACCGAATTTGTAACCGAATCAGTGATCAAATTTATGACCAAATCAGTGACTGAATTTGTGATTAAATTTTTTGATCAGTGAACAAATTTTCAGTCACTATTTTTGATCACTATTCAACAGTTTTCTAATAGTGGTTATTTCGATTTAAGTGTTTTTAACTTGTTAGTGTATGTTATTAAAGCTATTATTTGAAATTAATTTTTTTCTTTTCTCATCTTATATAAAGTAATTGTACCCCGAAATTATACTTATGGGATAATATTTTGTTAACAATGCAAATTATCCTCTCCATGATATAAAAGTGTGTATCTAATCTACCTCTTATAATGGAAAAGAATATAACATTTTTCAAGTGTTTCTCCTTTGTTATGCTTTATTCTAACATCTCAAATCCTTGTGTGTATATAGCATCAAACTCTTATACATACCAAATAAAAAGATATTTGATTTTTGCTTACAATTAGTTTTGATTTTCATTAGTTCATATATAATTACATTTCTTAGTATAAATAAAGAAAATAAAAACATGTTACTGGATTAGAATTAAAAGTGGTTTAACAAAATATGCAAATGGTTGAACAAAAAAAAAACAATATAGGAGCTAAAATAAAATATTAAAAGTAATAATGACATTTTTATATAAAATCTTCAGTGTCAAAAATTTTCTGGCAGGATAATATTTCAACTTTTCATCAGTAAAAATATAAATTTCAATCAATTAATTATATTCATTTAAAATATAATTTGTTATTTTATATATATATATATATATACATATATATATTATTTTAGGTTTACCATCAAGGAAGTGCACAACAAACAGACCATAATCAATATTCAATTTATTCTCAACCCAAAAAATAATATTTCTTTCCTACACATTTTAAATTTTACATATATATTTTAAAGACATTAGTAGTTATTTTCATATGTTTTATCAGCAATACAAGTTCATCATGTGACAAAAATTGAATAATTGGTAAGTTCATCATGTGACAAAAATTGAATACTTGGTCATTTACCAATTATTTAGTTATTAATTCAGCACATTAATTCCTTTAGTTTATTTTAGTTTTGAAATATTTACGTAAGTTTTGAGATTTTAGATGTAATCATGACACAAAATTTTGACTTTTATGAATGATTACTGCAATTAATTAAAAGCTGATGATAAAAATTTATATAAAAATTATATAAATTTTAGGTAGTCTTGCATTAACAAGTTTTAAAGGTAATGTGATATAGTAGTTTCAAACTAGTTCAAAAGTAAACAATGTAAGAACTGATTTTGACATTTACCGGAAGTTATAAAACTGTTGGTAAACTCATAGGAGTAATCTTATGACATGAGTCAGCTTTAACAAATCGTAGGTGATATTATGGTGTCACGAAACAATATAATATTATGATGTTATAATGTTTGGAATTAATGGAGTTAAATCATCGTCCGTAATCATTGGCTATAATAGAGGTTCTAAAAAATTTTCAGATAAATTACTTGGCACAAATGCTTTATTGATGATTTTATAACTAAAAGTACGTGGATAATGCAAGATTAAAATAGTAAATTTTTATAGTGATATATATTAAAATAAAGTTTTATGACAAACCTCAAAAAACACATTTTTATATTTTTAATAAGTCTTTGATAATAATAAATTGAACTCAATGCATATAATTACTTTAATTTTTTATTTATAACTAATCTAACATTTATTTACTCTTTGACAAATTTTTTGTTTGGATAGATATTACTTTTGATTAGTTGCAATTGTATTAGATTTCAAAATTTTCAGAGTTTCAAAATAAAGATAAGATTTATTAGATTTTGAGTCTTTTATTATTTTATGTACTTTTTGGAAAATGAGATAAATTTGTTATATGTTTATATAAAAGTTTATATAAGTTTGATTTTCTTTATTGAAAGTGGAGTACACTTCAATAAATAAAGAAAAGAGTTACGTTGGGCTACACCAATGAGATGAAGATGTCATTTAGCTTTCCAATATAAAGGTGGAGTCTACTTTCAACATATACAAGTTAAGAAAAGAGCTACGTTGGCTTGCACCATGCACCAATGACACAGAAAGACATGTGGGGACCATTCTAATCAACAAGTTTCTCTTGGAAATAACCAAGCATGCAACCCATGCATTAACTAAACTTCAAGAAACGTGAGCACTCTTCCTTAAAGATGCACCAATAGAACATATTTCCAACGAGTAAACTCATGGGGGCTTCACCTAGGGTCCCTCCACTAAAGGTGGTGCCAACCATTGAGGATATGCCATATGACAGGTGGATGTAGGTAGCTTACTTCATACGCTACTTAAGGGAGAGCTTCTAGTGCAAGCTTCTCATCATCTATAAATAGATGTGTGGCTCCTTGTATTTCAAGCTTGATTTACCTAATGAATTGATGCCAAATTGCATTCAACACTTTGTATCAAGTTTCCTCTTTGAGCTTCTTCTCCAAGAAGATCTTGAAGAACCTTGAAGGTTAACCCAGCCTCCTTCAATGTTTTCTACATCATTCACTCCATCAACTTCCATTAGAAGCTACCGTAGCTTCTTCATTCTCTTCCATATTCCACGATGCTTTTTGATTTCTTCACGGCTCCACATGGTTTTCCATTGCTTCCGCTCCAAGAAGACTCCATTTGATTCGATGCAAGCTTCTTCTCCAAGCTACATCACTTGTAGAATCCACAAGAAGCGACATGCACCAAGGTGCCTTCTATAAAAATTCATCTGTCTATATCTTAATTTGAAGAAAAAAAATAAAAAGAAATAAGTGTTGATTGTCTAATACACTTGTTAGTCATTTACTGCATGAAAAAAGAAAAAGAAAAAGATGAAGTCCTAAAATAAAAAGAGGAGTAGATTGTAATTTTGAAGATGTTCTCTACTTACATTTGTTTCTATATTTATTCCCCACAACTTCTTTGTTTTTCTATGGTTTTAAGTCCTATTTTTTCTCTCTCATTTCACCTACCTTGGCCCCATTACATCCCTTACAAAGTCCTCTTGATCCTTGTGTGCATGTTATTCAATTATCATGGATATTAGAGTTTTGCTAAGCCTATGGTAGTATTTTCTTGCATGAGTGCTTAGTGTATATACAAACCTAAAACACTTGAGAGTTTGAGAGTTATTTTGAGAAGATTTTATCATTGTTGATTCATCCAGTTAATTTCAATTACGTTCTTGTTTACTAAGATATAGAATTTTCCATTCACACTTTTCTTGATTTCTTGATTTTTGGAAGGTTGTATTTTGCTAGCTCCTGTACATTCCTTAAGTCTATTTCCGATCTGTTATAAATCTTCTTTGTGTTTATTGTCCTTTTTGTCCATTACTAGTGTTTTTCCAGGAGTGCAAAAGGGTAAGTGTGGGGGTATTTTGATGAGTATACTTTTATTAACACTTACAATGTTTCACCTTGACTTTCTTAAACTATAATTGGGAATAAATCTATTGTTTTAAATAAGATTTACCCAATCAGGATTAATTTGACCTTAATTGAGATTATTGGTTAAACTTAGATTTTAAGCATATTCTCTTACTTTTCTTGTTTCTAATTATTTGCAGAGATTCTATGGGTTGATTCTCTTGTGATTTCACAATCAATTTTGAAGTTTTTGTTGGATAAAATTTTGTTCTTTACATTCTCTGTAACAGTTGTGCCATATTGTTGGTCTTTTTGAATCTGTTTTGGAAAAGTATCCTTTTTAATGCTTGTTGAGAATTCAATTTTTTTTCCTTATTTAGAGTTCTTGGTTAATTTGTATAGTCTTAATCAATTTCTTGTACACTTAGTCAAAAGATAAAAGATATACATCTCATTGAGTATACACTTGGAAGCAAGGTGATATATTGAATATATTAATAGACGCTTGTTTTGCTAATAAGATTCGTTGAATTTGATTGATGATTGTTTGATTGAGTTCAACTCTGTGAGGAGAATTGAAGGACAATAATCTTAAGAAAACTAAGGAAGAATTTGTTGTGAAAGAACTTGAGAGTCAACCTGTTTTCTTTATTATTTTTAAACAATCTATGTTAGTTTCTTTCACAACAATCTTCAAACTCGCCTCTTTAATTTCTTTTAATGTTATTACTAAGTTTCCTTAATGTAGATATGTTTTGAACATTTATTGGCCAAATTTACTATTGGATTCATTGGAGACGTCTCGGGGTTAACTTTCCCTTATAAAAACAAAAAAATATGTTGGCAACATATTATACAATGAAAAGGAATCACCGTCATTGAAACAACACCAAATTACAAAAAAAGAGACACGTGTTATTTATAAGAACACACAAAACTCCTGTTGAAATAAATATTTATTTAACCCAAAAAGCTTAGTCTTAGAGTGGTTGCTCATAACCGAAAACCGAGTTTAATCCCACACTCTGTCATTCACATAGAACATCAAACAAGTAGGTGGTGTTGAATTCTAGTGTATAACAATTGAAGTAGAATCACTATGGCAGCATTTATAGTTGATGAAAATTTCCATTGTCCTGCCACACTTTGGATATTTTATGGTTTCTAGTAACTTTCTTGCAATATTAGGAATTTCAAGATGTACGCAGCGATGTGTGGTGCGCACAATCCTTTCATGGTGCTCTTTGAAGGAAGACTCAAAGCCCTTTTTCATCATAGTTGGTCTAGCACTATCAATATTGGAATTCTTTTAATTTGCTCATGAAATGACAGTGATCAGTTTTAAAAGACAAATTTTGAATTGTGAACAGGTAGAAAACCCAGTTTGAGACACCTGCATGTTTGGGGGTATCAAGCATAAATTTGAATTCGCAACAAAAGAAGGTAGATGTAAGAACAATCAGTGGATATTTCATTGGTTATATAGAAAAATCAAAAGGGTATATGTTTTATTGTCCTACCCATAGTACAAGAATTATTGAAACTAGAAATGTCCGGTTCTTTGAGAATGGTGAAACTAGTGGGAGTGAAGTTTCATGAAATGTGAAGATTAAGGAAGTTAGATTACAAGTTTCTTTAACTATTACTTTTACTTCAAGAATTGTTTTTCCTTATGTTGATGAACCACACAAAAATCAAGAAGAACAAATTGATGATCCCGAAATTAACAATGAACTTGTAGTAGAACAACCACAAAAAATAGTATTAACTAGACTAATTGGCTACAAATTTTTATTTTAAGACTTCAAGTAGTCAATAGTATTGCCAAGCCGTTGAAAATTTTTGTGATAATTCTACAAATGTCTTATTTTCTAAAATCGAAAAGTATTCCAAAGCTGTTAAACATATGAAATCGAAATAGTTTGCCGTTAAAGAAGAAATTTATAAACATAAATGAAAATGTTTTTAGGTAGAGTTCAAGAGGGGGTTGAATTGAACTTTACAAAATTTGAGTTTATTAAATAAGGAAAACATTTTATGCAAAATGAAAGTTTCCAAGAATCTCAAAGATTAATGATTTAAGGTGCAGCATAGAAAATCAATCAATTTCAATGCGAATAAATTACTTTAAAAATTGGCAGTTTTAAGAAAATCAAAATTTTCAAACAAGGAGTTCTTGATCAGGCAAAGTAGGATTAAAATGCAATCAGTGAATAAACAATTTCTCAAACCAGTAATCAATATATTGTTACACCAGATTCAATTTAGGAATTAAGACAAAGCAGATAACAATTCAATCACACACAGTATGAAAAACAGTGAACAATCATGCAGAAAAGTTATTAAAGAATTGCTTTGATCCAAACAACTTTGACTTAGCTAATTGAATTGAAATGCAAAACAAGAATGGACAAGCTATTACGTAGAAGGAGTTATATATGAATTGAGCAAAGAATATATTCAAAGATTAAAGATTGTGATGCAATGCAAGCACAAATGAAATAATATATGAGCAACGAATAAACCTATGCAGAATTGAATGAAAGGCACAGAACATAATCTTATGTAGAGAGAAGGGTCAGAGAGAAACACACAGAACAACTATACTGGTTCAAACTTCCTCAAGGAATATGTCTAGTATTTCTTGCAACCCTAGCCAGAAAAATTTCACTATCAAACACTCAATTGTACACACTTACAATCAAGAACATCTCTTGCACCCTGCAAGATCAAAATCACCACTGAATATTCAAGCTTGCACCCTACAACCCCAAATTTTCAAAATTAAGTAATACTAAACCCTATAGTATCACCAATATTCAATATGAATCAAAAGATTACAATTATAAAGATCACTATGCAACACTTGAATCAACACATGTTCAAGATTTAAGTTGTAGAAAACTCTCTGATTTCCAGAAAAAGATGATTATTGCAGAAGCTTGAAGAACACCAATGGCACAAGAAAACTCAACTCTTTGAATTTCTTGAAGAACAATTATTTGTTCTTTGAGAAACCAAACTGCTTTGTCTTTCTCTCTCAGTATTATTGTTTTTCACTCACATATTCACGTTGTTCTCTTCTCTATATTCACTTTGAATGTCCGGATATTTAAAATATATGATACCCAAACAATTTTTGAAAGTAGTTAAAACATTTTGAATTTAATGTGCAAATGAATCGATTTCTTAAAAGTGGAATCAATTTATTTTCTGTTAAAAACTGAAATTTCAAATGATTTTCCTAAAAAACTTTTTGCTCAATTTGATTACTTTGATTTTAGGTATGATTTAACCATTCCAAAGGTTTTCCTTTTAGTTGTGCACATGATCACCTTAACCTTCAATCATACTCACTCACACCCATTTAGAAAATAACTAAGTCTTCTTCTTCATCTTCCATGCTTGACTTTGCTTCTATCCAATTGCTTGACTTCATTAAATATTGAATCCTCTAAGATTCTTAACAATAGTGTCAGTAGAACATGTTAGCACCGATTTTATGATTACTGACTTGTTAACAAAAGGGTTACCACCCAAAGTATTTATTAGCCATGTAGAGAATATGGACATCATGTGTACTAGTGAATGTTAAATGATGAATGTTGTTATTAATGCTTATTTGACACTCTGAACTCATTATTTTGTAAGTTTGTGAAATCTATGTTTTCTACTTTATGTATGTGCATGCAAATTATGATGTAAGAAATAAATTATGTTGTTGTGGATGAAAAATAATATTATGTTTGAACCTATTATGGAATTCTCATTATAAAGTCATATTAAGGAGAATGATGATATATTAGTACATGGAAGGGAATATGTTGATTGAATGACATGTAACCGACATGAATCTTATTATCCCTATATCTTTAAGTTTGGTGAATGATGGAACCAATTTATTGAAGGTCCTTTAATGCGCATTACGATATAACACCACATGAGTCAGGTGGGAGAGTGTTAGAAAATAAATAAAAATATTTAATAATGTGACTCGTGAAATATAATTATGCGTCTGAATATGATTTAATAAAAATAAAGGGACCTATTGGTAAATATGGGAGGTTATTTATTTTATAAAGAGTAGATAGTGACCAACTTGATGGATGCTGGTTAAAGAAAAAGAAAAATAGGGTTTTGTCTCTATAGTGTGAGGATTCTCCACCATTAACCATCAAGAGAGTGTGTGGGGAAGAAAATGATTGCAAGAGATAAATTAGGTTAAGGAGATTGAAGTTCTTGAAATTGACCAAAATATGTTCATTTTATACACCTATGTGCATCAATACTGGTTCTGAGCTTCCAAAACATCAGATGTTACCCATACTTTAATGAGGGGACACCTTAGTTGAACTTTTGGCAACTGAACTCAGTGGTGTTCATGAGGATCATTTTCACACATTAAGTTCTTAAATTCTTCAATTACACCCATAATAAGGATTACTCACACTTTGATTCACCAAAATATGTTCATTTGATACACCTCTGTGCATTAATATTGGCTTTGAGCTTCCAAAACATCAGAGGTTACCCACACTCTAAAGAGGGGACACCTTAATTGAACTTTTGGCAATTGAACACAAACGTGTTCATGAGGACCATTTAAGCATATTAAGTTCTTAACATCTTCATTTACAGCCATAATAATGATTACTCACACTTTGATTCACCAAAATATGTTCAATTGATACACCTCTATGCATTAATATTGGTTATGGGCTTACAAAACATCAGCGGTTACCCATGCTTTAACGAGGGGACACCTTAGTTGAACTTGTGGTAACTGAACTCAGACATGAGGATCATTTTTCTTAAATTAAGTTTTGAACTTATTCAATTGCACCCATAATAAGGATTAATCACGCTTTGATTGACCAAAATATGTTCATTTGATACACCTCTATGCCTTAATATTGGTTATGAGCTTTCGAAAGATCAAAGGTTACCCATGATTTAATGAAGGGACACCTTAGTTGAACTTTTGTCGACTGAAGCAGAGGTGTTCATGAGGATCATTTTCGCTTATTAAGTTCTTAACATCTTCATTTACACCCATAATAAGGAATACTAATGCTTTGATTCACCAAAATATGTTCATTTGATACACATTTGTGCATTAATACTAATTCTGACCTTACAAAACATCAGAGGTTACTCGTGCTTTAACGAGAGGACATCGTAGTTGAACTTTTGGTGACCGAGTCAGATGTGTTCATGTGTTCATTAGATTGTCCACTATTCAGAGTAACTCCTTTTCCAACCATGAATGTTGAAACTTTCAAACACTTAAACAAAACAATCAATTCATGTCGGCAAATAATCCATTAAAAACCAACCAACTCACACACCCACCACTCATTCAAGAGGAAAACACTTTCTAAATGAGCACACAACCCATCCTTCTCGACACAAACCCTATAAAAGATGAACCTCTACTCCACAACCATAAACCCCAAATGGAAATCAGACATCAACAGAAATCAAAACCTTTAAACGACCAAAAAAGTCTTCCTTTTTCATCAAAACCTCCATAAAAGATGAACCTTTACTCTGCAGCCATAAACCCCAAACGGAAATCATATGTCAACAAAAAACAAAACCTTTAAACGACCAAAAAAACTCCATTTTCCATCAAAAACCCCATAAAAAATTAACCTTTATTCCAACCACCACACCTTCACAGTGATAATCACGACTAAATTGGAACTGTCAAACCACTGCGAGAATGACAACGAAGGAAGTGAACTAAAAGGATAGTAGTGATCAACAGAGGAGAAGAAGAACGATCGTGGTGCATGAGAGAACGAAAAAGATGAGCGAAGCTTCAAACGTAAATATGAGATGTGTGCATGTTCTTCTCAATCTGTGTTTATGGTCTTCTCTTTAATACGTTTCCAAAGCACCTTTACATGTTGGATTAAAATAATATATATTTGACACCTCAGCGGCGTCAAATAAAGGTAATGCCACGTCACGGTATCAAAATAACATTATTCTGATGTGAAACCTAGGGGAAACGTCCATAATCATGCATGCATTTTGTATTACTTTATCAATGTAAGCTTCATGTTGACTTTGGAGAAATATAATAAAAGTACTTAAAAAAAGTTATTTCAAAAATTAAATTAATAGTAATTATGTAATAAGGAGGATATATAATAAATGTTTGCTTATTACAATATTAATATGAGTTATATTTATAAGAGTCCAAGAATATTAGAATCCTTAGACATGACTTTTTTTAGGGGTAATATTGTTTTATTTTAGTGAATTGACGTGGCAAATTTTTTTCAAACCTAAGTGTGATTATTTTTCACAATTTCATTATAGATGGTAAATTTGTTTCAACCAAAATGTGATTTTTTGTTCTCAATTGCACTATAGAAATCTTATGCTTGAGTGTTGTGGACTTAGTTGATCTTCAGCAAATTGGGTAAGTCTACAATTTTGGATCAAGCTTACGAACTAAGTGAATAATTTTTTTATGATGTTTGTATCTAAGATCACATGACATCACATGACGCGACTAAATTCCTCTCAATTCATCGTTAGGCAGAAACAAAAAATCATTTTAAAAAACTCTAAAACTTACAAGAATCAAAATCAATAAAAGAAACTTATAAGACAACAACAATTGATTATATTATAAAAAAAAATATGTTGGCAACATATTGTGCAATGCAAAGGAATCACCGTCATTGTAACAACATCGAATTACAAAAAAAGAGACACACGTTATTTGTAAGGCCACACTCCTGTTGAAAGAAATATTTATTTAATCCAAAAAAGCTTAGTCTTAGAGTGGTTGCTCATAATCGAAAACCGAGTTTAATCCCACACTCTGTCATTAACATAGAACATCAAACAAGCAGGTGGTGTTGAATTCTAGTGTATAGCAATTGAAGTAGAATCACTGTGGCAGCATTTATAGCTGATGAAAATCTCCATTGTCCTGCCACACTCTGGACATTTTATGGTTTCTGGTAACTTTCCTGCAATATTAGGAATTTCAAGATGTATGCAGCGATGTGTGGTGCGCACAATCCTTTCATGGTGCTCTTTGAAGGAAGGCTCAAAGCCCTTTTTCAGCATAGCCTCTTTCCATTTCTCAAACTCTGACACTGTCTTTAAGATTGTGGTTCCATGACCACTCATCACCACAGATGGCCCTTTGCATAGGACAGCCCACCCAGTTTCATTCTTGTAAGAAAGCATCCTTTGCACTTCTTGAGTCACTGCATCAACTGTGTTGTGAGCCTTGGTCACAAACAAGCTCTCTATTCCACTCCAAAACCTCCTCAAAAAGCTTTTATCTTCCTTTTCCACACAAAACAACTCTATTTGAATATTTGCCTCCTTTAAAGTGTTGTCATTTGCAAAGGTATTTGCATACTTTGTGAACTGTTGGATCCATTCTTTGTCGCTGCCTCCGTAGATGAGAATGTACTTTTGCTCTCTGATCTGCATCTTAGAAAGTGGCACCATAACCTTCTAATTAAGCTCTTATGCAATACCAATGCTTGAGATAACAATAAAAGGCAAAATATTCAAACTCGATTGCTCAAAAAACTATACAAAAGAGTATTTGCAAATCCATTTGTGAAATGTACTTACCCAGGTGCTTATGTGAGGGTGAGAATCCCCTACCACTGAACCAATCCAGTGAATTTCTCTATCAATTCTCTCTTGATCAGCAATAGTAAAGGGGAAGGCCTTCATTCCATAAACATGAATAAGATGGAAAGCGTTTGCATGTTGCACTTTTCCTTGAGGATTCAACACAACAACCATAGGTTTCTTTTTGAAGTGCCATTCCTCCTTAATGTACTTGTACCCTGCTATTGTGCCAAAGTGCTGCACCACATACCGTGGCATCTTGCTTTTCAAAACTTCAAATCTTTTGTGTAACTTTTCAGTCCATTCCTCTACAATTGGAATCCATACAATCTTATATTGATCATTAGTTTTAATATATTCATAAACTGGTCGTAGCACTGAAATTTCTTCATCTGTTATGTCTAGAGTGGATATCAACAAGTACACATTCTTCCTTTTCAGCTCGGTGATCTCAACCTGTCAAAAAAAAAAAAAAAAAAACAATGAATCAAAATCAATAGCGAATGCTACATGTGAATCAAGAAAAATGGACATACTGTGCACAAATGATTTTGCACAACATTAAATTTATTTTAGATTTAGTGTCAAATAATTTTTTTTACACATAATTTAGGTTATGTTTGTATTATATTTTGTACAAGGAGTAATTTAATTTTCTAGTAAGGGTCATATGCTTCAGATTATATGCATGTATCTATACTTACTTCACAGAGGATGTCTTCATTTTTTCTTGTTACATTTTGATTGAATACTCCCAGATCCAAAAATTGAGGATGATGAGATGAACAATTTGACGTAAGTAATGTTACATATTATAGCATAAAAATGTACAATTACTATAAATTACCTAACTTAGAGAGTAAACTGTTTAATTTTCTTACTCTCTTAAATTAAGAGAATTAATTATTTCATTGTTTAGAATCTTTATGATAATCTCCACATAAGGCATAATCCATTTTTGTTAATTGTTTTTATAAATTTAAAATGTCAATTAGTGCAACGTAAAATTGATTGAGTTGCTAAACACATCATATTTTAGATCATAATTTCTCCTCAATAAATATTTTCAATGCTTCTTTTTCTTTTCCGTGAATGTATATTTATGTGTTCCACACATAGAAAAAAAAAAAATCTCCTAGCTATCTAAATCAATTTCCTTTTCCTTTATTTCTATTAGGAGAAACGCCCTAATTACACTTATAATTGGGTTATGTTATTTTATTGAGTTAAAGTTTCAATGCTTATATTATATTAGTTTATGTTATTAATCTGCATGCATTTGTTTATGAGTAGAAGCTGGAAGATTAAATTTTTGTTTTCAAATAAAAGTTTGACTGATACTGCTGTATAGATCGTGGAAAGTTAGCCCATATAATTATATTGAAGATAATTTTGTAGGTAGTCGAATGTTCACGTAAAAAGAAATATTTTAAGGGTAATTAAAAAAAGTACACTAATAAACGTAAATACGCTTTATCTATTATTATAGATACTTGATTTTCTTAAGTGGCCATGATTTCAATCTATTACCTTCTATGTTAATCTCTATATTAAATCTTAATATTTTAAAAAAATTATTATAAGTTAAAAAAACTTTATATAATTTAAATTCTTTATTATAAATTTTAATTATAATATAATTTATATAGTTATAATATTTATTATAAAAATAATCATTTATTATTTAAACAATAAAATATTTGTTTATAAATATTTGTCTTTACCCAATTTTGTACTAACACTTGAATTATAACTTTACTCTATCCTAGATCTGGTAATATAAGAAAAAAAAAAAAAAACAGTAATATTCAACAAATTTTCTATATATTCATAAAGAAAACAAGTGTATTTTCTATTTAAGCGGATGCAGCATAAACTATTGATGAGAAGTGAAACTATTAATTGTGGATTAAAAGTTAGAAGTTAAATTAAAACGGTATATATTTAAAAATCATAATTTTTGCAGTTATTATTGGGAGGTAAATGATTGCCCAAAATTTATAGAAATTTGGTTTAAAGTGTCACAAACCGTGGTCTTAGTAGCACCATCAAACAGTAGCTGTGGGGCATCCTTCGAAAAAACAAGAAACTTAAACACCTCCATTATTTCAGTAGGCGTCTGAAAAAATTTCCTGAGCCTGTGATGATACTCTGCCTCCTCTGAAATGGAAAAGACAAATAATCTGCTTAACATCTTAGCCACTTCAAGTCTTTTCTGTTCAATTTTAGTTTTAATCCAAAAATTCAATTTGTAAAGTTTGCTTGCCATAAAAGATAAACGGTTATCCAGTTAAGTTACCGACCTATCTGTTGTCTGCAAAGCATGATTTGCTTCCTAAGTTTGCTAAGTATGATGTTGATCTTTTGACCATAGTGGGACAGATCTTGCTTGTTCCCTCTGAAACAAGCAATTATGGGAACATTAAACAGGTTGAAAAATGTGTTTAATAATAACTTCTACTCATAAAACGTCAAAGAACATGTTTTGCATGGGAAATTGTGATATATGTTTACCTAAAGGACCAATAACAATGGAAGTTACTTACGATTCGGTAGTGAGGTAATCAATCTGAGTCTCAATAGCCACAATGGTGATGATGGCCCAGTAGACATCAACAGGAATTTGTTCTATTGCGGGCAACAAAGCAGGCACATCCTTTGTGTCGAACGTTGTAAGTTTCTCCAACTCAAAGATTAGCTCAATCACTAGCAACGTTGTTTTGACCAGATTGTTGAGCTCAATGATGGCTTGGCGATGCTTTTGCAGTGCTGCAGGTCTTGTGAGCACCGGGACTCGCCTCAGAAAAGCCACAGATTTTGCAATGGGGTCGGTTGGTTGATGCTGAGCTAGCAACCAGAACTCTCCATATTCCATTGCAAAAGCTGCCAGTGTCAGCACCGCCTTTGCATCCCACTCATAGTTTGAAAGCTTCACAAGTATCGTCATTGTAGTTTTGTGAGCAATTTCCTCTCCGGCAGGCTTGCATGACATCTGTCATCATTCAACATGTTAATTTGCTGAACTATACTAGACACAAGAAATTGTCAGATAGATTCAATCACGTCACATGTTGATAATCCTGATTAATCTACACATAATTAAGTATGATTATTTTTTTTTTTTTTTTGCATTAAGTTGAATATTTTAATGAATGACCTCGGAAGAAATTTGCTTCAGGGTGCAGAGTGGTGAATTGAAGTTGGCTTGGGGGATCTTGTCTTCTAGCTGCTCCAGGCTTGATTTGGATCCCTGTAAAATTAATCACAATGGCATGGAAATATGAAGGAAATTGAGAAAAACAAAGACGGAGGGAAATAAGGAAACACAAATAGAAATATTAAAGATGTTTGTATATAGGTAAACCTGAACAACGTTGTCGACAATGAGAGTTGAACGCCTAAGGGTGTTCTCGACAAGAACGAAAAGAGAGTCCACATCGAACTTCGTGTGACTGTGGACATGGGTTGAGTAAATTTGCTCCAATATCTGCTCATCGGACATGTTTAACGGGTTGTGCTCACTCTCTGAACTTCGGTGAAAGAGAGACTTGAGTGAATGCTTGGTGGCCATTATGGTCACAGCTCTCAAGAATAATAGCAAAGTCTGAGAGATGGGAAGATTAAAAGGAGAGTTGTGTTGATGATTAACCAGACTCAATCTCTATTTATAAAGTGAAGACGTGATTAACTACTAATTAATTTAATCATCATGACTGTATGTGAATTAGGACATTAGTTCCTAAGATTTATAAATTATTCTCCAAATCTCTAGATTTATAAATTATCAAATTTGCATGATACATAGAAATACCAACATGAACCAATTGCAATTGTTAGAACAAATATTGATATTTTAAAGTATAAAAATATGATTTAACTAGAAATTAGAAATTCGAGTGTTTTTTCTATGAAAAGTGTTTTATATTTTTCTTTTATGAAGCATCACTCACTTAAGTTTATTTTCATGTGAATCAACTATATAGAACAAAGTAGAATAATTTAACTAAATAATATTTTTTTTGTAAAATCAATATTAACACAAGATATTTTTTATTTTCGAAATATTAGGAAGGTCCTATACAATCTTAATAAAAATAGAATAAAGCTTATATTTAATATTTTAGTTCCAGAAATAATGAAACACTAATACAGTGACCTAGGAATTAGAAAAAATGTCATATAATTTTCTTAAATTAAAATTTGTCTGTCACGTTAATCTTTGTTATTAGTTCTGTTGAAGACTGTCATAATTTTAAGTCATTAAATTTAGAGACTATAAAGTTATTGAGTAATTATCTGTTAATATTAAAATGTGAGTGCTTTTAATTTTAGAAATTTATATAATAATTGTTAAAAGTCTTAAGAATTATTAAATATATATGCCTTATAATTTTAATAATTAAGGTGATACTTTATTCTATATAAAAGTTGATAATTTATTCAATCTTAATGACTCGTTTGAAGATTTAGTGGATGAATATACGTAACCTTTATATGGATATTTGGTAATATAATTGCGTAAGAAGAATATCGGTAATATAACTTATTCAATGACCTTGAATTTTTTGCCTCTTCGAACTAGATTATAGACCTATGCATCATGGAGAATACATAATATATGATTATTTAAATAAACTGTTTATCTAAATTAGTGGATTTTAAGGTTCAAGGTTTTACAATGTGACATATATTCAATTATTTTTCACAATAGTTTACTAATTAAATGTTAAGATTTTTAAAATAAAATTTTGAACTTAATTCACTATCATACTGATATTTAAAAAAAAAAAAAAATCTCGTCGTTATAATTTATTTTGATAATGTTTTTAAATAACATTTAGCTATGTTTGTATAAGTAATATGGTACCATTTTTGTTTTTTGTTTTAATATTGTTTAACATTAAACTATGCACTTTTACTTTTGATGACTGATTTAAGGTTTACTCATTAATATCCAACATTCATTGTTTTGCCTTAAAATGTGTTGCATTTGTATCCCTATATTTTGTTAAATGACTAAAATATTTGTTGCATGGAGTTAAATTTATGTTAATGTCACTGATCAGTATGATTCTACTATGATAAAAAGGAAAAAAAAAAAAATACTTCTCCGAATTGGAAAATTTTTCCAATCAGCTTTTGTTCAGGTAACGGAATGGTTGTGCTGAATGTTTGTTGATGGATGGGTCAATCTCTGCCTACGGGTCTTCATGGAAATTTAGCTCTGATTCACCTTATCTTTTGTTTTTTTTTTCTCTCCTGTTATTGGAAAATTAGTTGTGTACCTGTTGATCATGCATATGCTGTATTTTTTGTTAGTTAAGCTTTATCCCCATCTGTAAAAATAGGTGAAAATTGTGCATGATTCATGTTGATGAAAGAAAGAAAAGAAAAGAAAGTAGAATGTGATGAAAAGCATTATGTAGAAATCTTGTCTTATTAATTGGTTAACTATGTGTGGTGTCGCACCTTTTCACTTTTTTTTTTTTCATTCAATCATTTGCCTTTTAATCACTTTTAGGTTATGTTTAGCTGTCGTATATATCGATCATTCAACACAATGTTTTCATAGCTTGGATGTTTGGTTATGATGTCTTATTACATTCAATCATTGTATTTGGTTCATATTTGATTTGAGCCTTCTTGATGACGATATTGGTTCATCACTGTTCTCTATGTGGGTGAGAGAATTGTTGCAAAAATGATTAAAAGAGAAGTTGTATATGTATGAACTTCATTGTGCTCTTACACATGAACGTCTAAACTTTATCAGCACATGATGCACACAATAAAAACTGAGCTATTTGTAGCGATTGATTTTTTCAAGAAATATTTGATAGATTCTAGATGACCAATTTTGGCAGGTTTTATTGACTTGAGGTCTTTGAAATTTATATGATGTAAATCCTATTATGCTGTGATGTTACCGACCCCGGGTTTCTTATGACTTGTCTTAATAACGCTATTAAGATCTTACCATATACATATATATATATATATATATATAT
>Ga0099824_1000467_pt1 | contig 47459 bp, 14 predicted proteins | sample SiratrowhiteBW_FD_76837 | JGI IMG/M metagenome (GOLD analysis project Ga0099824, IMG submission 76837) | Root nodule microbial communities of legume samples collected from California, USA - Siratro white BW | ecosystem: Host-associated > Plants > Roots > Nodule | place: USA: California... | reverse complement strand
TTATTTTTATTTCTGTGTTTTTTTTTTTTTTTTACAAAATAAATATTTTTTTTGTTATTAATTTTTTTTTTTTTTTTTTTTTTTTTTTTTTTTTTTTTTTTTTTTTTCTTATTTCGAAATAAATGCCCATCGGCTTTATTGTGGAGATATACATTCAAGCAATGTAACCAATCAATCACGCCTCCCCTTTACGAGCAATCCAACTGTCTAATTAAGTTGTGTACCTTTCACTAAGTGAAATTTGCTTTAATATGTTTTCTTAACTAAACATGTCTATGAACACATCAAATCAATTCTCGGAGAATTCAATTATTTTCTGGATTTGCATTCATAAATCATGCTTTTGATTTGTCTCCAATCTCGTGGAGTTGGACGAAAAGAGAGAGAATAGAATTCATGTAATGTAAGAATGTCGCTGCTTTGTTTTTGGATCACTATGCGGTTAATAAAACGTTCACGTTTCAATAATAAAAAAGGCAGAAATGTAGTCGACCTTCATGCAATTATACTCTAGCAGTTATGGAACCACTCAAGAAATTGCTAGTCACTGGCTAGGTACCGTGGCATTTTCTATGAACTGGTAGAATTAGTTTGGGTCAATGGGTACTCTTGTTGAGGACTTATTCGGGTGATTTTGTTTAGAACATGTATGCAAAATCCAAATACCCAAATTTAACTGGCTTCTGTCATTATCATTATGATTAATCTATATCTATCTATATATTACAAATAGACGTCGCAAAACCATCCGTACTAGCTGTACAGATTTGGAAACCAAGAAAAGAATTGCCGAGGTCCTAATTCGAATGCAATGCATAATATTGGTAATTTGGAACGGATGCAAGGAAAATAGGCATTTCCCATGATACGCTGTTTGCACGATCGAGATTGGCTTCCCCCTACTTATTTGGTAGATATAGTCTTTCATTTGCAGCTTTCTCCAGTATCATATCTGACGAATCCCATTAATTCTGGTCCTTTAAGTCTTGTATTATTCTTGAAACTGCAGGAATATAAGCTATCAGCTAATGTTCTCACACTTGTAGATCAACTACTTGAGCATGGATCGAGAGGTAAGAGAAACATGAAATCATAACGGAGGAATGTCATTATCAATGTTATATAGTAGCATGAAAGTAATAGCTAAATTCTACAAATGATCAACATTGAACAGTCAAAAGTAAATTATAAACGCCATTTTCCTATTGATGCTATTATATAATTTCTTGTCACCAATTGTTTGAGTTCAAGTCATCTATTATTATTACTGTTGTTATCAATCTGCAGATATAGGGGCTTGAACCTAGTTACAGAATCTGTGACAGAAAATTTGTGCTAGTAATAATATCAATTTTCCAAGTAGTAACAAAGTCGACGTTGTCAAATAATCAGATTAATAAGTTTTATATGGACTCACCTCTGTTCAGAGAACTTGGAAAAGGAGCCGGATGTCGGGAAAGTACCACACAGATCGTTGTTTGAAAGGTCTCTGCATAACATAAAAACGAATTTAAACTTGAGAAATTAGAATTGATGGTGAAGAATGAAGAGGTGTGCGATATTAAGTGTAGGACAGAGAGACTCACAAGATCTTGAGGTTTCCCAACTTAGTGAGTTCCCTCGGTATTCTTCCAGTGAGCTTGTTGCTGTTGAGCCGCCTGTAATTTTGTATCATAAAAGGCTTAGGCTTAGCCTTGGTGAACTGTCCACTTAATATTTATTTTAATTAACTTACAAGAATTTGACGTTGGAGAGGTTGGACAGGCTGGCGGGGATGGAGCCAGTGAGGTTATTCTGGTAGAGACCCAGGCTAACCAGGTTCTTGAGGTCTCCAAGTTCCTTTGGTATAGGACCCTTCAAATCATTCTTGTACAGTTCTCTGCACATTGGCCAGCCAAATCATACGTTTTCTTATTGCATAATACATACAAAAGGCCATTATTCATCATTCTATTAATTAGCTAGAGAATAAATCCTCATTTGATCTTTAGTGATGTCTGTCAGACCGTTTCAGAAAAGAGATAAATACAAACTTCGCTACGGCGCTTACAGAAACTGAAGGCGCTGGAGCCTCCCTAGCTCTGGAACCAAATGACCCGACAGTTTTGCGTGTCCGAGGTCCCTACATGAGTATGCAATTGTCAGACCTAACCCAACCCAATGAAATAATCAACACTTATCAAACAAAATATGTTACAGGTCCTTTTCCTGATAACACATCGTGATTATGGTGGTCAGACAAACTCTCCTCCTCTTATTCTACACACACACACATATAAAATAAAACAATACAAAGAATACATTCAAAATAAAAAAGTGAGAAACTGAAAGGACAAGATGGGGTTAATTACAGTCGGGTAACTCTCTTATCCTCGTCACAGGTAACATGGAACCATGTACAAGGATCCACCAAGGTTGGATCCCAGCTCTGTAGAACGTTACTTGGGTCTTTCACAGCTCTTCTGAACGCGAACAGAGCATCACCTGTTCGTTTTCAAGTTCAAAAAAGCAGAAAATACTATTGTGACAAGATTCTTCAAAATGAGTGGCTGGATACATGTGGAATGTATATATTCAAAGGTGTGGGTTTACCTTCAGAGTTTGCATTTACAACAGCCAAAGGGTCTGATAGGATAAGAAAAATAGTAAGAACGTGAAAAGGCGCTCTCATGCTCGTCTCCATGAAGGAGCAACCCTGAAAGTTGGTAGAGAGAGAGTTGACTGGAGTAGAGATATTAGACCCTCGACCCTCACACCGGTTGACACCAATAGATGGTTCTATTTGTAGTCGAAGTGTGCCTAATAGTAATAGTAATAACAAAAACATGCAATAGAGACCAAATCTTCCTCTTTCTGTAATGCAATTATGCTTTTGGAATGGAATCACAAATATATGGGGAATTTTATAGTGCCCGTAAATGGATATGGGATGCCACCTCTTTAGTTTGTTTATTCACACTCAACTAGTAATGTAGTCTCACGTGTAAATGTCATTACTCTTTTTCAAAAGATAATTTTAAACGAACAATTTAGTGATTCCCTATAGGCCTCTATAATTATAACTATATAGATATATAAAATTATATTTATTCAATTTTAATCTCTCTCTATATATAATTGTGTGATTAAAATTGTTATTCTTGATATATTTAGTTAGGGCAAAGACTATAAACACTGTTTGAACTTTTAATAAGGAAAATATTTATGTGCATTTAAAAGTGAGATTTGTTTTTTTATTATTATTCTTGTAATTTTAAAGGAGCATTTCTGGAATGCACGTAGGGAAAAGGATTAAAAAAATACGTTAAAGGTAAAGATAACTGTATGATATCAAATAGGATGTTGATTAATTATTTATACTCAAATAATAGAGTTTAAGGCTATAGCAGTAGCAATACAAAGAATGTTTAAGGCGATCCTGGGTCGTTTTAAGCAATTACACTTATTAAACTAAGTTGTTGTTATTCCTCTTGTGTGCTTGTATTTGAAAACAAAAAGAATAATTTTATACTTTAGATTCGGTGATGGATGGTGTGATTTCAAAGAAGGAGAATATTTGTTCATTCTGTTTTCTTTTACTAGAAAAAATTATCTCTGGCAGAAAGCACCAAGGAATATTAATAATGCTATTGAAAACTGTAAGTAAAAAATGATAAAGATGCTAAAGTTAAATTGGTTTTTGATTAGTCAACCATGATGTTAAATTAGTTAACCGGAAGCATCATAGTAACCTTTGTGATTGGACACGTAAAAGTAAGGCACTAGCTAGGAAAGAAGAAAGTGAATAGAAAGATTATTGATTCTAGTTTGGTTGCTAGTTTTGAGCTTTGCCATTCCATTCACTGTGACGCACAAATGCAAATGAAATACTCGTCTTTTGATGCATATAATGTTAATGGGTCCAAGTCCAACACTATAGTTTTGACTTGGGACGGCTCAATGGGTTGAATTGGTTGACAGCATGAAGCATGCATGTTGATGTTGGTTTGTTCTCTTTCAAGTTACTGTACTTTGTATCTTCTTTTTTGATAGTGGGAGGGACACCAACAGCATCAAACTCCCTTTGTGTGATCTTAGACAGATAATGCCATGATCTCCTCATTAAAAGAAGTGACTTGGAGACTTCAGACTTAGACCACATCACTGTCTCTGTCTCTCTTTCTCTTATTATCCACGTTAACTCCTTTTCGTTCTCACACACTCACCATAAGCTAGGCAAAAAGTTATAATAGTATTACTGTACAAAACAAAAAGCCGTCTCTATAATCTCTCTTTCTTCAGCAAAGGGAGAAAAGCTTTCCATACGCATAATTATTGTGGAGTGTATAATCAACACCTCACGTGTAAAAGAAATTATATTGGTTCTTTGACCATTGACCACCACATGTAGAAAGATGTAATATCATGCCCCACCACTCACGTTTTACAGTTGTCTTTTGACGTTTAAGAGACGGGAAAGGGTGGGAACAAAATTTTAAACCATCTAACTCATCACAGGTGTAGACTGAGTTGTAGAAAGTAATTAAAATCTTTATTTTGTTAATGTCAGCCAAAATTTAAACTAATCATTAATCTGTAATTATGTATAAAAAAGAAAGGGTGTTTTGAACCTGTGTTTAGGAGTGGCAAAGGGATGAGTGTTAATATCATTGCACAGGATTGAATAAACGCTTGTCATGCATGTTCACATTCAGGGACCCGTATTCCCGCCATTCTTCCTTCAAATAAAATTCAATCCAACACTTTTCTTAAAGCTACTTTTTGTTCGTTATCAAAGGGCTATGCAATTTAGGCGTTTTAATATCATAATGTGTCTCATAGACATTGAATTTCAATTTATTCACAAATAAAAGAGATCCATTCTTTGCAATCTCCTGCGGACCAAAGAGTAGTTAATCCATTTTCATAAATTAATTTGGACGAATTTTATTTTTAAGTTTTTAAAGTATTTTTAAAATATAAAAATTAAAAGAAAAATCCTCTGATCATTAAAATGCATTCTTTAAATTTCACATCGATACATATATGAAAATAAGATTTTAATTTTATTTTATAATAACTCCAAATTATATTTCAAATAACATGAGTAAATTTAAGATTAAGTTGTTGATATTCTTAAGTGAGTTCTAAACTTATCTTATTCTCACCATTCACATGTATTTTATGCTGTAAATATATTGTACATAATGTGAAAGCTTTTAATAAATAATATTATACATTAGGATAAGCTATGAATGAATATATTGTTTTGATACTTATGCTAGAAAAAAAGAGTTGACTTTAAGATAGGTAAATTGAATTATTATTAATTTTTCAAAATATTTTGAATGAAACTAAATTTGTCTAAATAATTTTACAATTTAGTCACTTTAACAAAAAATTCAAAATTAAGAAGAACATAAGAACATAGTTGATTTACATAAACAATAATAAAGAGAGTAGAAGAAATGAACAAAAATTTATACTATTTCATTTTTTCTAAAGTTACATCAATTTGTCTAGTCATACTAGTCAATCTCACACCATGACAATGTTATTATAAATACATGGTTATTATAAATACCCGTCCACTACAAATAATATAAGAAATCAAATCTTGATTTGAACCTTACAATATTGATTTTCCTGATTTGAACCTTACAATAGTGATTTTCCAACCAGTAAAACTTTATTACTGTATTATGACTGAAAACTTTAAACAACAAAACCCAACAAAAATTGAAAAGTATAATGGAATATATTCACCTATAACATAAAAGTAGAAAAAATACAAGTGAAACTTTATGTTTATCTTTTACACGAAGTGAGTGATATTGAAATCACACCAAGAAATCTCCAAAAAAACTTGTATTAGCTTAAAAACAACTTTCTCACAATAGTGAAAATGATTTTCCAAATTTAAGTTCAAAATTTGTGTTCAAAAATTTTAGTACGAGAGATTTATATAGATTTTAAATTATCAATTTTAATAAATTAAAACTACATTTTAATATATTAATTTCACTTGTTAATGAAATTAATGGAGTAAATTAAGTTTTAACATATTAAAATGTTTGAAAGTTCAAGAAAGATTAACCTATTAAAAACTTGTTTAAATATATTAAAAACATTTTCCACAAAACCAGTTATAGCTCTGAGTAATCTTAATCTATTAAAATAGATATTTAATCCATTGAAATGTTCTTAGATAAGAATAATTTAAGAGATTAAAAACATACTCTAATCAATTAAAAAATCTTATCACTAAGATTAAGTTAAAAAATGAATTAGATGAATTTTTAATAATAATTATAAGATCAAACTGCTCAAAAAGAAACTTATACATGTAGTCCACCTCAACACACACTCCCTGGACATATCTAAGTCTTCAATCTTCAAGAGTCTTAAAAGAGAGTTTGATTTATTAAATTACGATTAGTTTCTTGAAGTATAATTTTGAATTTTATGACTATGCGTAAGATTTTCTAATTAAATAATAAAATATTAATATCATATTTTCAAATTTATTTGCAATCACACATAAGAAAATAATAATTAGAAGTATAATGTTTAGAAACTCCTTGAGAAAATCGCGTTGACTCTATGTCTTAGGATTAACTTCATCTAGCTCTTTTAACATTCTTGAGTCTAGGTGAATGGTCTAGCGTCGTTATCAAGCTCTTTTGAGTGTTATAGATTATTCCTGAAGTCATTATGCATTAATGCATCATCTTTCCTTTATATACTAAAGGTATTGTCTTATATGTTTATTTATGGTATCATCTAGTTTAGGGTTTAGAGTTTATAAGTCTCTTGATTTTTTTCTTGTTAGATGATTTTGTCTACTTCTTTCTTTGTGTTAGAAAACGATAGTCTTTATTCTTTGATTATTCATCTAGTACATTTTCTTTCTTAATGCTTATAGTTCAAATGTCTTGACTAATATAACTTTCAAATATCGTTTGAGTGTCATAACTCAATTAGAAAAGTGTGTCTATCAATTATTCTGCTTGCTATATGTTCATAGTCTTTGTCTTGATTGATTGTCTAGCATATTATCTTTTGTACATCTTTTCAAGAAATATCATAGGTATATGGTCTTCATATTCCTTTTATTATGCCTTATAATATATGTTATCATCAAAACTATCATAAGTGACCTATGAAGTAAGTTATAACTTCTTCATAATAAGTCATTCATAAACTAAAATTGTTTATAGTTTTCATTAAGGATGCAATTAAGTAAGCTTAAGTATCTTCACACTTTATGCAACTAATTATAATCTCCTAGAAACTACTTGATTGTTTTAGAAACTTTCAAAAAATATACAAAAAAATATTTCTTTATCTAATTTTTTCTCAAGTTATTTAAGTTTTTCTCTTGGAAATCTTCAATTGTTTATTTCTTTTTTCCTTTTTCACTTTTGTCATAATTTTTGTAAGGACTCATTGAGGAATCTCTCATCTTTCTAGTTTTATGCGTTTGCATCACATAGTATCATGAACACTAATGAAAAAAAAAACACATGACCTTCATTTATTGATAAACTATATATCACTTTCTATCTTCAAAAATTTCTAAGTTCACTTACTATAGTATCTGTCTAACCTATGATAATATTCAAGAAAACTCAGATCTTATTAATTTCCTTAATAAATATTTTTTTCTTTAAAATCAACAAATACTGGTAGTGTAATACTAACATCAGTGAAGTATAAATTGAAATCTAATTATGAGAGATCAAAATGAAATATATACGCTATGACCTGCAGATGAAAGTAAGTAAAGCAATTAAAACTCCTCAAACTAAATCAGAATCATACAAAATTGTGAAATAAACATCAAATACCCAACATATAGAATTATGTAGACAAAATTCAAAGATAATGTGCATATATCAATTCTAAACTAAAATACATTATAATCTCAAATCAAATGAATATAATTAAAAACTAAAATGAATAAAAATATTAAAGATAGGTTCATCAGCAAATATTCTTCAATGAACAAAAAATAAACTTTGAATCACAAATGCTAGGAAGAAATTTTGAAAGTCCAATCAATATTCATTTGTGAATAAACAGACACAAAATCTCTTCAAATAAAAACTCTAATAGTAATTATGAAGAGATTCATATGAAATTAGACATGAACGATAAAACAGAAAAATCAAAAGAATAACATGGTGTTCCTAAACAGCAAAATATTAAGGATATAACCACGAAAAGATAAAAAAAACAAAAATATATAAGAAACTCAAAAATGGGAAAAAGAAAATAATAAAAAAAAAAAATCGTGAATCTACATACATCAAATCCTAAAAATACAATGTTGAAAAATTCAGATCTATGAACAATAAAGTGAGAAAACACAAAGATCAAAACTCATAAACATCATCATATATATTCTAACCAAAAAAAAAAGAAGAAAAAACAATAACTGGGTAATGAACTATAACCCTAACAAACAAAGAACTAAAGATAAAAATAAAGAACAGAAGACAAGAATCTAGACGGGAAACACACAAATCAAAAAAAAAAAAAAAATATTAAAGAAACATTGACGAACATCGAAAACTCTTAAACCGAAATTCTCCTCAACAGAAATAGCGAGAACTATTGGTGAAATTGGAGACTCACAACCAGGAAGCATGAAGAAATTTTCAAAAAAACAAATGAAAGTAAAAGTAACCAGAGAAAAGAAAGTTTGGGTTTTTATATACAAATTAAAGCAACTTAACTAAACTAATTAAATTTGACCACTGGCTGTCCAAGTGCACTGGTTCACTTCAAAAAATTTCATTTTTACCTTCTCACATTCCAAGCAATTCCCAACAGCACCTATTATCTTTAATTCTTCATCCAAAATTCAGTTTTCCTCTAACCTCCAATTTTTCCAGTTCCTTTCCTTGCTCCTAAAAATTTTAAAAATCCAAGATTTTTAGAATATTAAAAATTTTCATATGCTAAAAAGTTTAAAATAGGTGTTTAAAAAGCTTAGAATATTAAAAGATTTTTAAAAATGACAAGAATCCCAACAGTTTCCTCACATAGTGTTTCAGCTCAGTACTTCAGAATGTTTGAAAAGCTTTTAAATTCTATTGGTCATTCCATATTTTAAAGCTATTTTAAGTCATACTTAAGCTAAATTTTTATTGGTTAGCAGTAAAATCTTTTGCACAATGTGTAGAAATTAAACTAAAAGGATAAAATTGATAACATTTTTATTGAAAAAAAAATAACAATAAAAAACTATCAGTAATCGGTATCTTACATTTTGATGGATATTACATGTTTACAATTTACGGGATCTCCCACTATATATAATTTTACAAACGGTTTTATTTATTTACATATCTCCAAATTATTCTAACTGAAATGCAATTGCACTTGAGAAGATGAGATGTGATTGGACTTGAGAAGTAATTGTATTTTTGGATCTGAAAATATATTTTGAACTGGACAACGTTAAGATATTTTAGATTATGCATTTTGAAATATATGTTTATATTTAAATACATTATAAAATATTCAATTAAAAAAGTATTTGTTTTTTGGAAATAAATTTGTTAAAACATTTATAAAATTTGTATTACAGAACTTATGGTCCAAGGACTTGACAGCTTAAGTTTTCCATAATAACAAAAGGAAATGATATAATTGCTTCTTGAAATGGGGGCATACATAGCAGTTGTGTATGTTTCATTATACTATTGCAAAAACAGAAGTATTTAGAACAATATTTGAAAGAAAGGGCTGTGAAATAAAAGTTGTCTATTATAGCGGACAAGTAGTTTTTGAAGAAAAAAGTTTGGTTTTTTTTTCTTCATGATAATTTTTAAAAAATCATACAACTTTGAGCTATTTTGTTGGTGTATAACTGTATTAAATGAACAAATGGAATATTTTATAGCCTGGTATTTCAGGATGGTAGTTACTCAATATAAATTGCTTTTAGGTATACAAAAGAAGAGCACTTGGATTGTTACAGAACATAGCCAGCTTTATTATAAGTAAATTGGAAAAAAGAAAGTATGCAGATGATGATGCCAGCAATTGTCCTTGAAGTATAATATTAAGAAAACATGAGTTTACATAGCTGTGCAACAAAAGATGTACAAGTAGATAATTCAATTTTGGATGAAACTGGAGAAGAATTATGATCCTACCCAGACAATGCAAAGCTCTGCTGAGTCCAGTGTGGAGGATCCATGACAGCACAGGGATCTGATTTCTCAAAGTCAGCAACCTACAGATGAACATTACCGATAAAGCCATTGAGTAGCAAAGATATTAAGGGCAGAGACAGAGAGTCCATTAGAGGATGGTACCTTTTCTTGACAGTCAGGACAATAGTGATATTTATGCCAAAGGCAGTCCATTGAGGGGCAAAGAAAGCAAACTCCAAGCATCATAGGCATCAAGCATCCAACAAATGCACCCAAACTGGGCTTCGATCTGTACGTAAAAAATTCTTAATCCCATATTAAGCAATTGGTAGCGAAGTGAATGTGGAGTAAGGTTTAAACCTTAAATCTGGAAGTGAAAAACAAATATTTGAAGGGGATTGGATGCGTACCCAACACCACCCTAAGCCTAACTAATAAGATCCTAATCCATCGTTTTGTGACATTCTAATTTGATGGGATAATAGATAATTGATTTGATTTGATTGGAAATTGAAGAGAATAGCATACCTGACGGTAGTGAGAGCGGTGGTACCACAGTAAGGACAGTTGAACGGAGCAGGAGTGTCCCTGTAAATGGTCTGTTGGATGGGGATGCCCTTGGGATCTCCCACCACCGCGTTAGGAGGGATCACCCCCCTCTGGTATTCGTTTTCCCCACCGTAATACACCGGCACACCAACCACCACTTCATCCTTTTTCTCCATCTTCTTCTCCTACCTCAGCCCTAATAAGAAATCTGCCCAAATGAGCTAAGAGTAAAAACATATACCAAAACTGTTATGGAAATGTATATTTTCTTTATATCGTAATTAATATGGATAAATGAATAAAATTAATAAGGCGATTATTCCAACCGACTTTTACCTCTTCCTAAACCAAATGTCTGCCCGGCACGCCAAAAGGACAAATATTATCTATTATATATTCAAATTCAAATAGCGTAACTATATTCAACGATAACTCAAGCGTTTTTAGTCTTTTTTTTAATCTTTTAGAAAATTGGTTTTTTATCTTTAATTTATATTAAATTTAATATCTTCAAAATCATCAATCATTAAAATTAAGTTAGCGATTATTTTTAATTCCCCTGATTTATTATTTTGATTTTCTTTCGTACTTTAAGTTTTCACAATTTGAAGAAAGTTTTAATTTTGATCAAATCTTTAATTTTATTTTACTTATATTTTTATTTTATCCAAATAAATCTTAAAATCAACATATTTACTTAATTTATTATAAAATCAATATAATTAGTTAAAAAATTAAAACAGTTAAATGTATGTAAGATTAAACGTTAAATTAAAATTATGAATTTTTAAAAACATGGAAACTAAGATTGGGAAAATTAGAATGATAAAAACCACAGCTAAAAGTTAAAGAATAACTAACATTATAATACATTGTGAAAAAATAACCTTATGTTGTGGTATAGTTATTTATCACAGATATAAAATACAATTTTTATATTTAAATACTATTTATTTAAAAATTTTAACATAATATATTTATATATTTAAAAATATTTATTTAATATACATTTTAATTATATAAAATAAACACCGGTCATTTATATTATTATACTACCTAGAGTCGTAGATTATTCTTCTCGTAACTTAATCCCGTTCAACTCTTCTACCACCTATTCCCGTCAAATGAAAATTCAGCGCAACACAAATTCTCATAGATAGCATAGAAGAGGAAAATACCAAGAAATTGCTTCTTCTTTTCTAGATAGCATTCTTCTTATGCAAAATAATATATTTAATTAGTGTCAAATAAACTAACATACATCTTTATCCTAAATATTTATATTATTTTTTATATTTATTTTTACCGTATTATTCTTAGTTAAATTTTAAAAAATTATAATGTCTATAAAAGCATGTATAATATCGACACAAATTAATTTTTATAACTTTTTTTCCAGTTCTTAACATCAATTTAGAATATACTATAATAAATCTAATTCTTATTTATCATAAGTTGAATCAATATAAACCTTCAAAATTCATAATGTAAAAAACTAAAACTCATTTAATATCATTTAACTAAGTCAATCTATTATTGTCCTAATTTTGCTTGACACAGATTTTTCATAACTAATCAAGTTGATTCTTGTATTGAAAAACATTATTTTTAAAAGCTATAAATTACTATTAAACAAAACAAAATTTTATCTTTTAAAAAACCTTATTTATTTTAGAGAATAAACTTAGTGATGTTAATTGTTTACAAAACTAAACATAATTAATTGATTTACGAGTATATTAAAATATTGATCACTGATATTTTATGATTAGTTTATGTACTATAAGTTAAAATAATCATCTTATGCAAAGTCAGTTTAAGATTATTAGTTGATAAGCACTACCATTTTGTATTATATATTCTCTAGAACTTATTAGAGAAAGTCACTTCTAGTCACCGTGACTGAGAAGTGTGTACATGATTGAGATGTCCTAGGCCAAGATGACTAAGATGTCCTAGGTCGAGATGATATTAGGATACTACACAGAGTACTTGTTATGTAACTAGAAATGATTAAACAAGCTTAACCATGATTAATAATAAGCAATCATCTTAAATTCATATGTGCTTCCAAAATTAACTTACAAGACTATGATAATCTAAGACTACTATGGATAGTGCATACAGATCAAGACCCATTGTGAATGGTGCATACAATGGTCTATAAATACTAGAATTCTATTTGGTGAAATATACGTTTTTAATAAACTCTAAAACTCTAATATCGAGTAGTATATATATAATTTTTATTAAATGATATATTATCTATAATTCTATATAAAAAATGTGTATTTTATCTATTTAACTGTTAAATTATAATTTGATATAATTATAATTATCTATCTTAAATTTTGTTAAAACTAATAAAAAGGTGATAGATAATTTATAGTTTAGTATATTAAAAATATATTTATGTTTTATTTTTATCAATATAAACGAGTTATTAAATAATTTAAACCGATATAAAATTTTGTATATATAAAATATACTTTAAAAGAAAACTTTCAATTTAAAAATAGTGATTTTTGAAAAAAAAATATATTAAATGATGTAACTTTAACAAAAAAAAATTATTTGTGTAATTAGATCACTCTTAGTACACGTATCCACGAAGAGTATTTAAATAAAAACAATTCTTAAAATTATTATTAAAAATAAAAAATGTTAATTTTAAATAAATTTAATTACTAAAATATTATGATACTTATTCATATTGAATGAATTAATTGTAATTTTAAAATAAATATAATTTTTCATATTATTATTGTTGTCGTATTTTATTTCTAAATATATTTTATGAGAGAGGCAAAACTTGATAAAAATCTAGCTTAAGCACCAAATCTAAAATTCATCACTCAAATGATTATATGCACAACGAAAGTCATGAGGCTAAAATCATGTTGGAGATCCCACATCAATTAGAGATAAGACTTTCAATAATTTATATTGTGAATACAAACATCACTTTAAAATTAAGTTTTATAAGATTGAGTTAGACTTAAATTCCGTTTCTTGATAAATCATTTCAAATCCAAATCGTGATCATAAAAACTCCTTTCTCAAACTAATACATAAGACATGAAAACCTTGAATTTTTCCTATTTTTCACATTCACAAACTCACTAATTTCATTCAATTTAAATATGTAGAGTACATGAGAGAAAACCTTTCTATTTACAAATTAAAGACGGTTTACAAAATATCTTTTTAAAAAAAGCAAAACAAATTAATACCTTCTTTAAGCCATGATTGATTGTGGCATATGTAAGTTATAACCTCTTACTTATCAAGTAATTAAGTACATGATATTTTTTATTTTTCTCAATAATGAGACAATTAAGTTAATTTATGTATCTTCTTACTTCTTCCGAGTTATAATTTTTTAGAAACTATTAGAATATTCTATAAACTTTTAAAATATTAAAAAAAAATATTATGTTTTCTAATCTATTCATCAAGTTATTTAAGTCTTTTACTTGTAAACTATTTTTTTAATTATTTTTACTTCTTTTTCCTTCTTCTCTTTGTCATATTTATTGTAAGGACTCATGGAGAAGTTTCTCCTTTTTTCGAAATCTCACCCTCTCCTTGAATTGTTTTGTCTTCATTCATGGTCACATCACATTTTATGGATTTGCATGACATAGAATTATGAACACTAAAGCCAAAAAATACAACCCCTAAACCCTAAATGCAAGAAAACATACCTCAATGATAGAAGTCAAATAAAGTCACCATAATCTTTCCAAAACTTAGGTCATAACAGAAATCTACACCTATAAATTGTGTAATCAAGGCATAACCTTGAAAGTCATAAAAAGAGTCTTTTGCATCTTGATAGTAGTAAGTGAGAAAGAGAAGGAGAAGGGAATGGTATGAGAGAGAAATAAGAGTGAGTGGGGGCATTACAAAGGCTTTGTTGTCAGATGACCCGCAAGAGTTCAGAACAGATTCCACAAACAGAATAAGTGCAGACGGATGTGCATTAGCATTTTGTGACTAATCAATCCAACGGCTCCATTTTTATTCCCTTCTTTTCCTTTCAACACTACAAATGGTTTTCTTAAATCTACCGCTTTCCATTCAAATTACTTTATCAAATATTTTTTTTATTTCCCCCCTCTCACTCACTCTCCAATTCTTGTTCTGGTCTGTGTTTCTCAAGTTTACCTATTAGTTGCCACCAGCCACAACAGCAGCAGCCCCGAGACATTCGGCCATGCTCCTGTCCGTTTCTGTGCGTCCCACTCTTCCACTTTCTTATTCTCACACCCCCAAAATTCTCTTTCTCTTTCTCTTTCTTTTCACCTCAATTCCTTCCATTTCTTATTTATTTCTCTATTTTCTAAGAAACAATGCCATAACTAAAAATCATACAATCTAACTATTATTTCAGTTTAAATTCACCGCGTGTATTTTAATCTATATTTTACAATTTTACTCAATTTTGGAAGTCCTACATTGTATTCCTTACATTTTGGAATACGGTTTATATTTTTGTTTGACAACTTTGTTTAATGCCAATTAATTTTAAACTAGAATTTAACACAAACTCTATAACTCATCTTAGTGACTGTGTATTCTGGTATGTTTGCCTGATTTCGCAGATATATCTAAACTGCTAGGAAATCTCACACTGTCTGTTTAAAATTGTTCTTTTTTTTTCTATTAAAATTTTAAACATTATACATGTATAATAAAGATTAAAGATAAAACTTAAAAGACAATATTGTTTTTTACTTTTTTCATCTAATTAATAAAAAAGTACAAAATATTAAAACATGTTTAATATGTCACACAACTGAAAGTATTCTTTCCCTGTAAAAAAAAACATACAGTATTCCATTATATGTGTTTCCTTGATGGGGTTTAAGCGAGTTGTGGGATTATATATATGTAAGAAGTGTAATATATATCAATGATTTGTGTAGAATGCCTATATTTTATTAAGAAAATGAGTTTGATTATACTTTGGGATATAAGAAAAAGATATCTAAAAATAGTTTTATGAAATATTTTTATTTTTGTTCAAATACATAAATTAAATAAATAAAATGAAAACTAGGAAAAGATTCTAGGATTAAAATATATTTAAGTTAGTATATGTTTTGTTGAAGAAACAATTAGCAAAATACTATAAACGGTGTGAAGAAAGTCCCGGCATTCTTTTGGGTAACCACGATTCTACTTCCACTTTATTTTATTTTATTATTATCATGTTCAGTTGTTGGATAATCTCAATGATTCCCAATCCCCTTAAATCTCCCAGGGTTGAGTTGTGGATAAAAAAATAAAAAAAATAAAAATGTAATGTTATGGTAGTTTAATTGAGTTAGTGAGGTGAATGAAGGATGGTGGAAAAGCGCGTGAAGTTTGCAGCGAAAGCAGCGAAGCGAGACAAAATGCAACCCACAGTGGTTCCCTGGAGCTGACAGCTGCTACCCCACATGGTGAAGAGGAGCGTCGGACACGCGCACAGGGAGAGCGTATGAGATGTATGTATTTTGTAGCCTTAAATGAACAAGATTGTCAATATCTCAAGCCTCCTTGAGTAGCCAGTTAGTTCTCATTTGTATTGCTTCCAAAATCTCTCTGCGGGGGGTATGTGCGTTGTTCAGTACAACTAGTTTTGGTGCAGCTAGCTAGGTGTTCATTTGATTTTGCTGGCTGGCTGGCTGGCTGGCGAGCTTCACAGTCGCAGGTAATAACGGCGCATCTTATCCGATCAGAAAACAAATTAATTGTCTTGTGGTTTCCATTAATTGTTGTTGGCAACAATGACAGCTCCAATCTAAAAATATGGAGGCGATCACTGCTTCCTTAGAGAGGTCTCTTCAAAACTGTTCTTTAAGCAACGATAACCACCAGAGCAGCAGGGAAGAGGGTTCAGACGCAGATGCAGCAGTAGCACCAGGCTTAGGAATCTCATCCACCTCAGATGATGTCCCGGACCCGGATAATAATCATATCTCTAACTCCGACACCACCTTAGAGCTCAACTCTCACATCTCACTCCCTTATCACTGGGAACAATGCCTAGATTTAAAGGTTCAATCCTCCCTTCCCTTTTTCTCTTTTTCCCCTCCTCCCCGTTTATTATTATTTTTCTCTTCTCTTCTAGCAAATCATACCACCTATACTGCATGAAACTGGATCTTGCCTCTCCCTCTTCTCTTTCCATGACAACACTTTTGCACATGCTCACCCTAAAACCCTAGAAAAAGATTTCCTTTTTTTTTTTTTTTTTTGTTTTAGGGAAGCTAGTTGTAATTTTTCCGATTTAGACCTTCCTCAAGTAATTTATATAATTTTTTCCTTCTTTTCTGCATAAAACTGGATCTTGCCTCCCCCTCTTCTCTTTCCATGACCACCCTTTTTCTCTTTCTCACCCTAAAACCCTAAAAAAAGATTTCCTTTTTTTTTTTTTTTTCTGTATTAGGGAAGCAAGATGTAACTTTTCCGAGTTAGACCATCCTCAAGTCATATATAGCATTTATTGCTTCTTTTCTGTTATTGGGGAATTTAATTTGTGAATACGTATACAAGGTGTAAGGTGTGTGTGTGTGTAAAATACATGTTCTCTAGTCGTTAGCTAGTCTTGCAGAAGAGAAGGACCAGGGGAAAAAGTATGATTTTCCTTTAATATTAGTTATTTGTAATTCTGATCCTTTTGTGTTTCCGTGATTCATTGGGTTTGTTATTTAGTGAAAAGAAGGTTGTGAATGTGTAATTGATGAGTTGACATATATATATGGAACAGACGGGGGAAATTTATTACATCAACTGGAGGAATGGAATGAAAGCAAAGGAGGATCCAAGAAGAGCAGAAGTGGCAGAGTATAGTGTTAGTAGGGATTGTGAATCCGAAGAAGAAGAGAGCTGGTACGACAGCGAAGAGTCTTCATCCGAGTCATGCCCTTCTTCATCCAAAGACAACTATCAGGGTTCGATAGAGAAACAGAATGTTTTGGTGGTGGCTGGGTGCAAAGGCTGTCTCATGTATTTCATGGTGCCCAAGCAGGTTGAAGACTGCCCAAAATGTAGTGGTCAACTCCTCCACTTCGATCGATCCGAAAATGCCTCTCCATGATTTCCACTTCTCTTTTTCTCAATTCCACCTTTCCCCCCTCCTACTCCTTTGTGTTTTTTTCTTCTTTTCTTTCCTACTGTCAGTGTGAAACTATAGTTCTTTCTCTTTTTTGTTTATTATTTTTAGGATCAAATTTTCAATCTTTTCAACTAAGACACCCTTCTTCCTCGCACTTCCATCTTCACCATAGGTTTTCATTTTTTTTTATTAATTACTGTTATTAATTTAACATTTTGTGGTTTTTCTCGGTCCTCAATAAATAAAATGACATATATTCGGTCAATATCTACAGTGCTGGCAGTAAGGTCAGTTTTAGAAGAACGAAAGAATAATATTTGTAATGATTGCGACGTGTAGCGTTCGTGCCTTTTCATATATCACTTTTAAAAAAAATTAAATCAATGCATTGTCTCTTGTTCATTTTGTGTTTTACCGTCTAGGTCACCTTTAGTTTCTTGGTGCCATTATTTGATTATTTCATTTTTTTTTATTAATATCATATGCATGCTTCTGTTCACTGACTCTCTCTTCTATAGTCAAATGGTAGTATAATATATATATATATATAAAATCAAAATACAGTTCAAAATATTTTCAAGAGAACTAATTATTTTATTATTTTTTAAATTAATATTTTGAAAAATAATCCATTTTAAGATAAAAGAGTGAAATATGAGATTTGGTTAAGTTGAGTAAGTGTTGAAGCAGAGAGAAGAGAGAAAAAAAATGTTAAATAAGTTTTCTCTCTGTATAAATATTAATTGTTAATATATTGATTTATGTTAACAACTTAACTGGAAAGTGAAAGAAAGGCCAGGCTGTTAAAAAAACAAATTAAAAAATGAAAGAAAAAGTCAGAATATTAATTTATAGAAAAAGATAACGTTTATGCTTAACACGTGCACTTAGTCAAGCGACTTTGAAACATTCTTTTTGGTGAATAAAAAAAAAGTTATTCCAACAAAATAGAGACGGGGAGGGTAGAGTAGAGAGATTCAAAAATGGTATCATTTGACCTAATAAAGAAAGTGTTTTCCCACACTTAGTTTATGTATATAGTCATAATTCGATATTCTCGGCGTATAAGCAGGGTAAGATTTAAATTCAAATGTATGTAGTCTAATTACAGGGGATTTATAAGATACACGTTCCATCAAAGTTGGCGTTTATGAAAGTGGGATAGTTAAGTTTTTTTTGTAAGGTATGGGTTCGCTCGGGTCAACTGCTTCGGCGTGTTTGAGAGAACTCTGAATAAAAAAGTAGCAACATAAGGAGAATCGTGAGTGGGTGTGATTCAATGACTCCCCACTCACAAATTAACAACAAAATATTCAACAAAACTTCCCACATAACACCATTTTACATAATTAAATTTAAGCATAAAAACCTCTTACATAATTTTCATTATTTGATTACCGCTAAGTTTATTTCATGTATATAAATAAATAACTTCCAATGCAATTTTTTTGTAACCAATTTATGTCAAATTTGTTTATATTCAGCGTAATTAAACTTTTTCATTTTACTTTTATTATGTAAAAATCTTATGATATTGTAAAATATCACATGATAATCCATTATTATATATTTATAGCATGGTTGGGACAGCCTAAAAATATACTTTTCAGCTGTTTTTTTTAATATTTATATTAAAACCTAAATATTTGGGAATTTGACTGAAATTTATATTTTTAAAATAAACCGTTTTGAATTTGCAATTTTATAACTTATGATTTTTTTTCAACATGTTTTCATTGTTTTATTATATAAAAACATTTTCTTTTATTCCAGATAATATTAATTATTTTCCAATAATTTTTTGACAAATTTATCTCAATAAAAAATAACTTTAACCTCAATCATTATAATAATCCATTGTCGATTCTTAAAATAACTTAATATCTATGGATATTTCGAAACGTTATACTTTAGTTTTTCCATCCACGCATGGTTCTGATTATTATTTTTTGTTCAATCATCCATTGCCGGCTACATACATTGTTGGGTCAGTGCGTGCCTATTTCAATAATATTTTCATCTTTTACATTTTTCCAACATTTTTCCTTTTTTCAGGTATTCGTCTCCGGCTACTCCTGCAAAAGAAAAGGGATATCAGGCTAGTAAGTAAAGAGATAAGTTGATTCTCGAATCCAACTTAAATAATGCAATGACTTAAATGCTCAAATTAAACACATCACATTGTCACTGCCCAAGCCAACCACAAAACAAATTCAATATTTTCCCTTTATCTCTTGTAATAGGCTTCCTCTACAACTTCCTGTCTTCCTATTTTTGCTTTAGGAGAAAAACAATACAAATAAAAAAAAAATTACACCCTATTTTGCCCCATCACAATACTTTTCTCTCGTAAACTTATAGTGTATAATGTTTTGACATTCTAAAACCATAAATAAATAAATTAGTAAATAACGTTTTAGTAAAAATACAAAGTTATGGTCATACATACAACTTTCAGTAAAAAAAATAAAAAATAAGTTATTAAAGTAATAAATGCCCTTACTATCGTAACAACTTTTGCAGTAGTTTTCTTACTAGATTTGTTTATTAATCAAAATATTATTTTAATATAGGTATATATAAGTTATTTAAAATTAAAGAAAGTTACTTAATTTATTGTTGGGTAATTGGAAGGAGCAAAATTAGAGACTCTCAAGAATGAGAACAAGAGCCAAACACATAAGGGAATGACACCGTTATCTCTCTTAAGTGAGACTTCACATTGGTACACTTTCTGTTAGGTAATTCGAGGGAGCAAAAATGGGTAGATCTCACAAAAATGAGAACAAGAGTCAAACACATAAGGGGACACCACCTTCAACCCAAAACCTTAAGGCATTAGGTATGTGGGTCTTCTTTTTTATATATTGCTCAACTTTCTCATTCATACTCAATGTGGAACTTAGACTCACACTTGGATACCTAACAATATATTTGTTGGGTTGTTTTTCTCCTTGTGAGACCCAAACCCATTATGTTTTGGTGTGTCTATAACACATGACAGACCCAATATAATGCATCATTATAATTAGGGTAAAAGGCTAACCCTAAGTGTGTGCAATCGTGAGAGCATTGGTGTGTGGAGAAGTGTGTGAGCAACCACTTTGAAGAAAAGAGAGAGAGATAATTCGCAACTACTTCCTATAGCAACCTGTGTTGGTTGCTTTGAAGATCAAATGGTAAAACCTTGTTTGATCGAGCTACAATTTTTATTGAATATTCCTCACTCATATTTCTTCAATTTGGACAGTGTGATTGTCTACTGGAGGTCTGTAGAAGTGTCAGGAATTTTGTGAAGAAGAGCTGTTGTCCGCAGGACGTTCCTGTTACCCTCAGTCTTGATTGTTTCGAAAATGCAACGCTGGAATCTTCTCCAATTGCTCTGAAATTTATACTGGAGTTTTATCACTCACAGTTCGTTGTTTTGGACGGTCGGATTTGAGATCGGAGTTATAGTTTGTTTCCAGAAAATTCGTGAACGTTGTCTATTTTTCTGGTGACGAGATTCTTGAACTTTTCCTTATTAATTTCAATTTGTTGATATTTTTACGACATTGTTGGTGAGCGTTTTGAGGATTAGGAAGAGTTGTACTGATATGCTCTCTGATTAATTTTGTGAGACTCATTGTACCTTTGTTTTGGTATTTGTAGAGTATTTACCGTCCTGTAGGTTTTTTCAATATTTATTGAGTTTTTTACCACGTTAATTATTGGTGTTAATTTATTCTTCTGTTTTCGACTGCATATTGGTTTAGTTTGGATTGATTGATTGCATTCTGAATGTTTCCATATTATTATGATAAATATTGTTCTGATAAAAGTGAATTTTATTGGTTCCTCACTCCCATCAACTTTTATTAACTTTTTATTGTTAATAATTCATGTGTGATATCCATATTAAAATAATAATTTTATTTATAAACACATTGTAAACAATTCATATTAAAATGTTCTTAGAAATAGTTTATAGAGGTAGATACACGAGTTAGTCGGCTCATTTACCTCCAAAAATTCACACTAAAATAATTTGTCTAAGTAGTTCATATTTTAAACTAACGTCATTTCTCTTAAAAGTGCAAAGTTTGTGTACAAGGATAGACTTGCAAACCACAAAACACAAAGCTTTTTACCAATTAAAATATAATTACTATATATATATTCAACTATTCAAAAAATAAAGTTTAACTTCAACCAACATCCAAATAAGAAAGTTTAAATTTAAATAAAAAGTACCTTGAACATCAAATTATTTAACAAAATATAAGAAAATATTTTGTGTATTAATAGTACTTAATTTTACTCGTGATGTAGTTTTTTTTTTCATTTTTTCTTATTTGAATATTTGTCCACTTCATTTACGATAATATATTATAAATAAAAAATAAAAAATTAAAATATATTAAATATTTGATTGAGACTATAAATATACAAATTTATATTATTTACACGAATCGTAGATATTAATAGTTTGATATATATCCACATATTAAATCATTTAAACTGTAAGTTATGCGGATCAAACTAAAAAAAGGTTCTACGTAAAAATACTCAAAAATATAAAAATAAAAATTTACACCGATACGTACAACATAAATAATAAAGAATATTATATATATATTCTTTAACCATGTTTGTCATCATACTTACAAAATCTTAGTTAATTAACAACTTACGTAAATAATCAAAGGACTTTACTTCATACGATTCTGAAAAGTTGTCTGTAATCTAGCACTATACCTGTTATTTACACGTGATTATGGTGATATAAATAAAGTTAATATACTAGAAATCAAATTAAGTATTTCTTTTTTAAATATCGTGGTCAAGTAAAATAAAAATAATCATAAAAAACAAATAAAAAATAATTAATTAAAAAGTATGAATTAATTATTAATAAATATATTAATTATAAAAAATATTTAAATTAAATTTCTAAAGTAAGAAACAAAAAAAAAATGAAGAGATAAGGATAATTTCTTTATTAAATAAAAGTAATCACAACTTTAAAATTTAGAACAAAGAAAAAGAAAGATAAAGAAAAAGAGAAATAGATAATTTAGAACAAATAATTATAATAATTTTAACCTTATAAAAACATTTTATTCTATTTTTAGTGTGTCACTTAAATAAAAAAATAATAGGAGAGTAATATTAAGTTATTTTTATATTAATCTTAATACATTTATATTTATTTTACTAACTTTTTATTTTATTTCAAGTATATATTATTTATTTTTCTTTATTTTTGTTATTTTTAGTATTTCATTTAATCTCTAATTAGGCTATGATTCTATTTGTTATTTATATTTATATTATTTAATTTATCTTTAATTATACATTAATTCTACTTATTTATTTATGTCATTTAATTTATTTCTAGTTACTTTTATTTGTTTCTTTACATTTTGGTTTAATTTTCTTAATTTTATTTATTTATTTCATTTAATTTATTTTAAACTATACATAAATTCTATTTATTTATTTATTTATAATTATGTTATTTAATCTTCAGCAGTTATCCTGTTGGTTAATTTATACTCATGTCATTTAATTTATTTCTAGTTATGCGTTAGATCATCTTTATTAAATCTATAATTATGGTTTAATTTATCTCAAGTTATGTACTTATCATCTTTATTAAACTCATAATTATGCCATTTAATTTTTTTTTAGTTATGCATTGGTCTTCTTTCTTAAATTTATGATGATATTATTTAAGTTATTTATTATTAGACAATGGTCTTTTTTATTAATTTATTTTTTTGTTATTTTATGTGCTTGTGATATACTAACTCATATCTAATTATTTGTTTAATGTTCTTATTTTGATTCCTATTTTATTTTATTTGGTATTATTTAATATATCATCTTTTTATAATTAGAAGAAATACTTATAAAATAATAATACAAATAAATTAAAAGTAAATATTTTTTAATGAAATTGGGTAAAAGAAATTTACCTATATGTTCTATTATTATTTTTATACTGATTAGATCTATTTGAATGATGTGTATATATTATTAATTATTAATTAAGATAAACATGACATCTTACTAATTATTACGTGATGTGATTCTTAAAAGTGTCAAGAGTATGTCTATTGAGAAAGAATCCTAGATTACACTACAATGAGTTGAGACCAAATTAATGTGTTGAGTGTCTTATTTAGGAAAGTATCAGTTTGGTACACTACATGATGAAAGAGAGAGATCATAGTAAGGTATAGTGGTAAGGTATAAGGAAATATTTACCAAGTAGGTGAATATATGAATAATTCAGAATAGTGTCGTAGACTAGAATATTTATAGGTCAATTTTGGGGCTATCCCATACCTGTTGATAATCGCCAAAGTTAGGGAGTGAATATATATATATATATATATATATATATATATATATCTTTTATTGGTTGATAAATGATCAATATTGTAGAGAAAAACAATTGTGATTGTATAATACTAAACTATGTTTTTACTCTTCAAATACCTTTTGATGTTTATAGTAGATAATCAGAAGTGGAATATAAATCCATATGTTTGATAAAGTGAGATTAAGTCTTATAGTTGTAGGTCAATGCACTCATTGTTTATATTGTACTTAAGTTTATTAAGATTGATATTTAAGACTTGTAAAAATCTCACTCTTTTCTTGTTTTTCTTTCATATGTACTTATTGTACAAGTAAATGCAGAACATGCCCAATAAAAGTTGTTAAAGAAAAATTATGAGAGATCTCCTTAAAATATTATAACTCATAGAGAACTTAGTTTTAATATATTTAAAATATATAAAATATATAAATAATTATATATTTTGATGTAAAACTCTTATTATTATTATACAAAACTTGTTGAGAAACTCACGCTATAAACACAGGAATGAACGAAAATGAACGAAGATGAAGAAAATAGAGAACACAAGATTTAACGAGGTTCGACAATTTGTCTACATCCTCGGAAGCGTTTGAGCGGCTGTGTTTTGTTATTAGAGAGATCAACCACTAGGGTTACAATTACAAATAATTATATAAATAACCCTAAACAAGGTACAATAACCAAAATACCTCCGCACTCCTAGCCCAGCCCACAAAGCCTATAACTTCCCCTATTGGTATTATGAACCATACCTAACAAATCTCCACCTTGGCGAATATATACCCCTTTAGAAGATATACAAGCCGGAAATATTAAACACATAGTGGGTTGGACTATCACGCTTCTCTCGCAACTATAAATATTCAACAAATTTTAGCAATGCTTGAACTTGTCTATGGTAACTGGCTTGGTTAACATGTCAACTGCATTCTCCGCAGTACCAATCTTCTGCAACAGTATCTCACCAGATGCAATCAACTCTCTGATATTTTGAAACCTCACATCAATATGCTTTGTTCTAGCATGATATATCCGGTTCTTTGCTAAATAAATAACACTCTGACTGTCACAATGCAACTGAACTCTACCTTGTTGAACACCCAATTCATTTACTAACCCAGTAAGCCATAAAGCTTCTTTTGCAACCTCAACTATTGCCATGTATTCAGCTTCAGTGGTAGATAATGCAACAATAGACTGGATAGTTGACTTCCAACATACAGGTCCTCCATTGATAATAAAAACATACCCAGTTGTCGACCTTCTATTATCCAAATCACCTGCATAATCTGAATCCACATATCCAACAACCAAAGGATCACCCTGCTGATTACCAAACACGATGCCATGCCCCACAGTACCTCTCAAGTACCTGAAAATTCATTTGACTACCTCCCAATGTTGCCTACCTGGTTTAGACATGTACTTGCTAACTTGACTAACAACATGAGCTAAATCAGGGCGAGTACATACCATTGCATGCATTAAGCAACCAACAACACTAGTATAAGGAACCTCTGCCATGTTTGCAACATCCTTATTTGTCTTAGGACACTAGTTTGAACTGAGCTTAAAGTGATTTGCCAATGGAGAGCTCACAGGCTTTACACTGCTCATTCCAAATCTGTCTAGTACCTTCTCAACATAACCTTGCTGAGATAACCACAATTTCTTTGAGCTTCTATCCTTGTGAATGTCCATCCTAAGAATTTTCTTTGCAGCATCTAACTTTCATATCAAATTCTTGACTCAATAAAGCTTTCAAACCAACAACATCATCCAAATTTTTCCCAGCAATCAACATATCATCAACATACAGTAGCAGAAAAATAAAAGAACCATCGTCAAGACTCTTTACATAAACACAACAATTATACTTACAACTCTTGTAGCCAATCTGAATCATGTAGGAGTTAAACCATTTATACCATTTTGGAGACTGTTTCAATCCATACAAAGATTTCTTCAACCTAAAAACCAAATGCTCATGTCTAGGTTGAGAAAAACCCTCTGGCTGCTGCATATAAATCTGCTCCTCTAAATCACCATGCAAGAAAGTAGTTTTAACATCCATCTGCTCTAAATGCAAATCCCAGGTAGCTACTAATGCAAGTACTGGCCTTATAGAAGTGTGTCTAACCACAGGAGAAAAAATCTCATCATAATCTATCCTTGGTTTCTCTCTCTCAGATTCTCCCAAAAAGTGGTATCAGAGCCGTTGGTTTTCGGCTTGGGGCGAGAACAATTTGACCTTGTATCGAAAGTTTTCCTGATGGAGATTTCCGACAAGCGTGTCTCGTATAAGTGTGTGAACGGCGGTACAAGTGAGGGGTCATGAGTAATGTACTCGGGTTTGAGAATTGCTTCCGCTCGAGGGGGAGTGTATCAATGTGGTGGAGGAGGGTCTCACACTTGAGCGGGAGATTGTTAGGTATTCAAGTGTGAGTCTAAGTCCCACATTGGGTAGAAATGAGAAAGTTGAGCAACATATAAGAAAGAAGACCCACAAACCTAATGCCTTAAGGTTTTGGGTTGAAGGTGATGTCATTCCCTTATATGTTGGCTCTTGTCTCATTCTTGTGAGGTTCCTCCGGGTTTCTCTCTCGAATTCTCCCAAAAAAACTGATATGTTTTTACAATGTATAATATATTATGAATAATTATAGAAGATGTAAGATATCCATTTATATCTACAAAATTATAATATAATTAATTTTCTTTCTAAAAAAATGCTATTAAAAAATCTATTTCCAATTTCTCATGAAATAACAATTATCTATATAATAGTTTGAGATTTATAATATCAATGAAATTTTTATGAGAAAAACATCGTATATACTTTAATATTAAAAGATGATTTTGTTTGGGTAAATTTACTTTCATTCCATTATATTTTGCTGTTATTAGATTTTGATACATAGGTTTTAAAAATTTTGATATAATACTTTATATTTTTTCTAAAATATTCATTTTGATGTTTGCCAACTAAAATATTAACGAGTTCGATTTGTAATTTTATATTTTAAAATTTTTGGTCTTTTTAATTAAAATTTTAAATAGATTAAGGGACAGGTAAATGAACTGTTAAAAAATAAAATGAAATTTCTTTAAAATATTAAATATTATAAGGGCTTTTAAGTTTAATATAACTAATCGGAAAAACAGTAACATATAATAAAGACTAAAAGTACTATCTATACATATTTAAGATAAAAGAAAAATAACACTCTTATACACTATTCCAAATTCAGTTTTAGTGCAATTGTTTTAACTTAATTAGATGTTAAAACTTTTACCAACAATTAAATTACGGCCAGTGTATCCAATGTATGGAAAAGTATTTCAGAAAATGGTGAAAAATACTGGAAAAACCATTTGTATGGTCGAGATAAGTTAATTATGTATTAGTGACAATATACTAGCTGCTATTTAAGTGACCATTAAAAATACTATAATTTTTTTAAAATGTTTTTATTAGTGTATATACATTTACAAGAAAAAAAAGCTTCTTTAAGTGTTTAAATTATTACTTAGAATTTTAACATGGTTAAAATTTAGCGCAGTAGCAAATAAAAAAACAATACAAGAGCAGAATTTTAGAACAACCAAAAGCCTTTTTCAAAAGACTTATTACATGGATCAAATGACATTTACAATAATGCAACCTTGTAAGTAAATTCTCATATTTTCTGTCTTTGGCTTATGTCCATCTCTTTTCACATATCAACATTTCTCACAAGATAAAACCTATGTTAAACATTCCATATAAAGTAAACCAGAGCACGAGAAGAAAGCTTTCAATGTCTCCTCACCTAGACATTATCAATATTACTAACAGAAATACTAATACAAGTCATATGCTTACAATGAGAGCAAACAATGCATGACAAAGGCAAGGAAATTTCTACAGTAATATAATATTTATAATGTTAGCATTATAACTTATTTGGATTTAAATCCCCTAACATAGTTAAGGTAAATTATTAAATTGGAAGTTTTATTCATTTTGAAATTTGATATTTTTATCATAGTTAAACGATATCTTGATAGGTTAAGAAAATATATTGCATATAAATTATTTTTAGTTTTGACTCGTAACTAATATGGGATTTATGGGCCTAAGTCTACTAAGATCAGATTTTTTTGTGATAATTTATCTTCAAAAGACGTTTAAATGAATTATGAAATATATATATACACATATACATGAAGCAGAGATTTGTTTTGTTTATTTATATATTATTAGTGGTCCGAAAGATTCCAAATGAACTAGAATGCATGTAGAGAAGGTGGAGGTTGGGTGCAGAATGCAGATGAAGGGAGGTCCAAAAGGACTGTGGCTGTGTCTCGTAGGCATAGCTGGACTCTGAGAAAACAAAGGAATCTTTTCTTTTATACAACAGTGGGGAATCTATGGATAGAGGCCGTGGTGACAGTGGCAGAATGCAGCAGTGCATTGTTGTACAGATAGAAAGAGATAGATGGGAACGGAGTATGTGTGTGTTTATTAACTTTACATCTTACGCTGTCCACTAGTTCGCTTGGTCAAAGACAAATGGCTTCATACTCATCACTGTAACCGTCAACCTCATTTTTCCCATTCACCTTTTCCATTAAAAGGAACAATACTTGGCTGCTGCTCATTCATTATGCAGCTAGCTAGGTACCTAGCTTGCTAACCACATATGACAAATGCTGCTTAAAATCAAAAACCTAATCACGGGGCTTAACCCTTGCTTCCTCTTCTGTGTTATAGCTTCCGCACATATCATTCTTAATTGGGTCTGGTCCCATGTTATAGCTACCCTATTCTCAAGATTCGCCATTGATCCGCTTATATCTCTTGAAGGCGACCACCCCAATGACAATAGGGCCGGCCATGTGATATGGACCTGCTACTAGTCCATTGCTTCCTTTCTCCTCACCACACCACACTACACTATCGCTATAGCCACCCAAACTCATCAATTTAAATCAAACATGCTTACTATCCTTGCTTAAAACATTATATCTACTCCTGCGATTTCCTTGGATATGTATACCTGAAGACATTTGTGGAATTTTTTATTTTTGCATTGTGCTTAGAAAAACTACCCAATTCATAAATGTAATGTCTCCCAAATTCTAAAACATTATAATAGTTATGAAAAATTAGTTATTATATTGTTTATTGATTCACATCACTAAACTACATTGTCTAGCAATTTCAAATTGAAAGAAGGTTAAGATAAAAATCTCTTATAAAATTATTATTTACAATCTTAGACAAAAAAAGATGTGTCTATAGTGATAGTGAATGTATTTGAGAAAATAGATTCTATCTGAAACATACTTTGATCATTAGACAACACTAAAGTCAGAAGATAGAATGAAAAGATTTGGAACGTAAGAGATGAAGAATTCATTTATTGGAAAAATTATAAACAAATGGTCTTTGTATTGAGGATCTACTCTTCAGAAACGACAGATGATAAAAAAAAATGGAACGAGGTACTGGAGAAATAAAGTAACCATTGCTTATGGATGCTTAGATAGTAAGTTCCTCTATTTTCAAGGATAAAAATTACTTCCTAAGAAATTTAGTACACCTAGATAAAATATATATGCAGAAACACAGTTTGAGATAACAATAAATATGTGGACCCTATTTTTCACTAAGAGATATTTCACATCTTAGTATTTATCTCTTTATGACTAAAATTAAACTAGATTCCAAAGAATCATTTACAATTAGAAGGTTACAGAGGAATAGTAATAACTTGTGAATCCTCTATAAATAGGCAGTATAAAAATTTATTACATATTTATAAAAATATAATGAAAGAAAACATGAGAAAAAAATGAGAGTATATTGATTAAGGAAGCTCTCCTTTGAAACTCCCAAGTTAGGGAAATAAGATATATACATGTATTGCATTTATGTTTTGTATTCCTGAGAGGTACCCCTAAACCTCATAACTCTGCAAGTGTTAATACTTGTGTTGTGTTTAATGACTAGTGCACTAGTCGCTCATGTTACAAGGAATAAATATATCATTATCTCTCAAAGGACTTGTGCAATACGCGACAATAAATACAATTGATAACAAATTTAGACTTCAATTTATTCCTAATATTTGAATTGATAAGTAAAAAAATAAATTTATGCAAAAAATAATTAAAATATATATATATATATATATATATTTTTTATTTTTATAAGCACTTGAAATGTGAAAAAATAATAGAGAGGTGCAATTGTTAGGATTAAATTTTATCAAACCCACTCTCATGCATAAAAACAATTACCTCATTTCCAAACAAAAGTTAATGTCAACTCACAATAATACCCAAGCCCTAATGTCTTAGGTGAGTGAGCTTAAACTTACTTATTAATCGTCAATCTCTTGATCAATCATATATAGAAAAGACTTGCAAGTGTCACAAGGGTCTTAAAACAACAAATGAGTCATGCTCTATATCTAGATACAAGCTTTCATTTGACATTTTGATTCAGTTCTATATTACAAATGATATATCTCAATACCCTAAGAATCAATAACCAAACCATGAATCAACATGTCAGACAATGGACACGGAAACAAAATATTAACATTGAAAGGAAAGAGACACACACACACACACACACATATATATATATATGTACCAAATATTGATTACATGAGAATTTAAATTGATTACATCAAACCCAACAAGATGAGAAGAATGAACAATGAAGAAAGATGATTATATAGAGAGGAGAAAAAGGAACCCTTCAAACCCTATCATAAGGTTATATTTTTTTGACTCCTAGGCGGAGCTTGCGTCCCAGATGGATTGAAGTTCCTTCATAGTGCCTAACCCTAATGCATAGACCTTTTTAAATACACAAAGGAGTTTGGTCAACGATGTCCAAACCCGACTAAGCTAAAGTGGCTTCAAATCCATGTAGCTTTTGGCCCAAATGACACCCCACCTAACTGAAGTGGCATTGGGCGCGACATTATTTGCATCTAATTTAATCTTTTATTTCCTTCTTCATGGATTTCAATCTTGCTCTCCTTTATCCAATGCTTCATGTTTAATTATTTGAAAAAAAATTAATGAAATTTAGAGTAAAATTTGATTAAAATCTCAAGTGACCAGTTATTTATACAATAATAAAATTATTAATAAAAGAAGATAAAAACATGAGATTTAACATGTTTCAAGGCTAGAAATAGTTGATTTCATTATAAAAATAAGCATAAAAATATGATAAAAGAATGTTATTAGCAAGTTCTTTTCTCAATATTTTGTGAAATATGATTTTTTCTAGATCTTATATCTAATTATTCATATCATATATTAAGTTTATTTTGAAATTCTGAAACTTTCCTACATAAGTAATGGATAATCTTTACTGATAATTATATTATTCCTTTATAGAGGAAGACTTCATGATCATGATTGTTGCCATTTTTGACATAATATTAATGAAGGATTTAATTCCTTGAGGATTGAGATGAGTTGTAGTGTTGATGATGGATTGATATGTGTGCATGCTCATCTATCTTGACTAGTCTTAATCATATGTCATCTTTATTTATTATCAATATCAATATCATTCTCGATATTTCTCTGTAGTATGAAATAATTAATGATGTCATATGTATCATGGAGTTATACTTTCACTTAAAATTTTTAATGGTTATCATTTCCCAAATATTATTCACGATTAAGATTTCAGATGATTTATGGGATGAAAATCATTATGATGATTTGCAATGTTGCGCTATAAATTATGAAGCCTGATTTTCTCATTTAAATTGTTTCTAATAAAATTGATGCAATATTGTTGTTTATATGCATATATCTCACTTTTCCCTTTGTTTCTTTGTGATTCATGAACTACATATGAACGTAAAGACAGAGTTTCACTAATTCTTTAATGGATGGTGACTCAACCTAGCCCTTTGGAGACTCAGGTAGGAAACATATAATTGGATGGTGTCTCAACCTAGCCTCCAAAAGGGATCTAGCAAAATCGAAGTGGCAGAGGACTCTAGAAGAAATGGCTTTGCCCAACCATGACTGGCCATCACCTTACGGTCAGAATAGGAAGAGACAAGAAGTAACATGTTAGAACCTCAACCTCTATCGTAGTATGATAGAGCAAAATATTATGTAAAAAGCTTCTATAAAGAATGCACTAATTTTAGTTCTATATATTTGTTGTAACTAGACGATACAAGAAAGTTATAAGTAAGATGTAAAATATTCAAGACAAATAGAAAATTATTGTCTTAGATGAATACCATCATTTGTTTAAACTTGTGTATTATTTCATTCGTCTAGTTTATCCTTTCATCTAATATCATATACTCTTTCATTCATATATTCAACTCTTAGAGAATTATATTCCTAGTTCCATATTTTTTAACTTGTTTTGTTCATTCTAATTCATTTTAAACTTTTGAATGATTATTTTTTATTTCTTCACTTTCATGATAATATATTATCTAACCTTATAAAACTATTTGTCTTATTAATTATTTCGTCTACACAATATTTGAAGGACTATTTCTTCATATTCTTAATGGTATTTAGTTAAATATCATATATATTGGTCTAATCGTTGATTAATTCTTTTGTCTGTTGTTATTAACTACCTTATTTGGTCGACTTTATGCTATTCTTTAACTTCTTATTCATCATATACTTTACATGATCTGTCAAGCATCGTTTGATAGGTTTTTAGTCCTACACTATATTTCTTATACCATGGCACTGCTTTATCTTTCTTTGTTACGTTGTAGTCAAGGTTTTGCTAACGATTTCCATATCTAGTAGATAAAGTCTTATGTTCTTACTATTTGCACCACACTTCGTCTATTGGATTAGTAATGTTTCTTTTCTAATATAATTTTAAGGAATGGTTTAATATTGTAATAAAAGCTTATATATTGTATATTAGAAAAGAGATGTCACAATAAACATCAAAGAGGCATGATGCGGTTAATATTTTGGAGAAAAATGTTATATACATGCTTAAACTCCCTTGGGAGTTTGTTTATGGTTTAACAACTCGATCTCAATTAATGAAAGCCAGGTTTTTAATAATAGTTATCATTAGTTTTCCATTTATAAATCTTCTTTTATCTAGTAAGGTATTAAAGATTGGTTTTATATTATTTGAGATAATTCAAAATAGATTATTAATAATGATCAAAATGTGAGTTTCTGGAATGACGAGTGGCTTTTTGATAGAGAATTTATACCACTTAATTTAGATTGTAGAATTTTTGATCAACTCAAAAGGAGATGAAGGAGAAAACCTCCATGGAAGAAGAATAAAAATGATACAAATGGAAGCGTTCATGGAAGTTAGTATTTGACAATATAAGAAAATACATAAGGAAACAAGAACAAGTAAGAGAATGAAAGTAAAAATGGAGTAAAGGAAGGGAAATGGGAAGAACACGCCACCTTAAATCAAGAATTCCAAGAATGAGTTCAAGATGATTCACCACTTAAGAAAGCTTCTCTAGATAAGATCAAAACAAAAGAAAAGAAGAACTCAAACCCTCACAATTGAGATTTCATTAATTTTCAAGTTTTATTTACAAAGAGAGAAACAATCCTTATACAGATGTATATTTCGCCCATGAGAAGAAGAAGGGATACAAAAATAGAGTTAATTTTACTAATTGACACTTAACTATGTTTAACACCTCTTAATCTTTTGAAATTAGAGAAATAACTTGGTAGTTTATAAAAATTAAGAAAATATAATGATTACATGCGAAAAGTAATGTTGATATGGAGAAATAGTTACATGTGACGCCACATGGGAGTTCTAAGAGTCATGAATATGTCTTGAAAGCTTGAAGTGTCAAATGGAAGACTACAACTAACTTATATGGTCATGTGAGTGTCATATTCTAGTTTAGAAACTCCAAAAGGCACTATTAGCTCTCTACAATTTAGACTATGGTCTCTTAAGTTGCAACCATTAAGTACTTACTTTTCTTAAGTTCTTCCTAAGTTTTAAGAACTACTTATGTTTAATCCTTTAATCTCATCATCTAAGGCTTTGAGACTTCTCCTTTTTATTTCTTCATCTACATCTTTATTTGTTATGCTTCTTTTATTTATTCTTTATGTCTCATTCTCTCTCTTTCTTTAACAATTTTTTTTCATCTTTATTTACATCACTTTAGGACAAATATCTTTCTGAGTGTTTGCTTATTCCTTCTCATTTTAGTTTGAATTTAAAAGCTAAGATAGTTGATGCTTGGTATGGTACTAGAGGGTCAATTCCATCTTTTTTACTTAATATTCTAACTTTTCATAATGTTCATGATATGATTATTAATGATGAGATCATGTTGTTTGAACTATGGATGATTATGGTATTCTTAATATGAAAATTACTTGAGCTTATCTTCTAAAAAACTAAGTGGTTAATTCTTGGGGAAATTTGATTTAGTCTTCTAACATTCCTCTGCCTGAGACTTTGGTTTTTGGGAAACTTATTCATTGCATGATCACTATTATAATCATATTTAGTCTCGTGGCATTTATCTTAGTTTCATGTGTAATAATTGTAAAGCTTCCCAAGAAAATGAACATAATTTATTCTTTAAGTGTTCGTACTCTTTCAGGTCTTTGATATTGGATTTCTCAATTTTTTCCTAGTTTTGCTTGATATCCTTAGCTTTAGTTTTGTTGCTCAAAACCCTATTATCTGTGAGATTAGGCTTGCGATTATTACTTACATTGGATGGATCATTATGAAACTATAAAAATAATGAGAAATTCAAGCAATCACTCAATTCAAACATACTCTACACTTGATTAAATGACATGTTCAAAAGAGAAGTAATTTTTCTACTAAGATTATGAATGACAATATTACTGACTTGTCTAATTTGAAGTTTTTTCATATACAAACTATGTCAATAAAAACTCCTTAGATTAAGCATGTTATTGGATGATGCCTATACATGCATGTGTTAAAGTTAATGTGATACTGCAAGTTGAGATAATTCTAAACACCATTTTTGTAGGAATAAATTTAAACTTTTAGAATTTAAGTTTTGTAAGCTCTCTTTGATTATATTTTTTCTTTGATTATATTTTTCTTTACCTGGCATATGTTTGGTTTGACTCTTATGCTTGTTTGTATTTATTTTTAATATTTAATTGATGATAAATGATTGTTAAAATTTTAGAATATCGATCATAGTTGAAATGCTAAAACTTCATAACGATGTGTAACATAATTTTATTTTTAAAAAATGTAATTATTAAAAATTTAAATATTTTAAATTCTTGTAAAAATGACCTTTATTTAATTTTAGTTTACAAAAATATTTGTTAATTTTAGATTTTGTCAATCCTTTTACTATTTTTCCTTTTTTAAGTCCTTATTCTAACTAATGTAACCGCTTTAATGTTAAAAATGAAAAAAAGTATTAATTAGATAATCAAAGTAATGAAATACTAACACAATTTTAAATTATTTTCAGATATGTAAGTCAAACATATTTATTATTTTTTTAAAATAAAAACTTGTATATAGTATCATAAATATTTAATTTTTATATATTACGAACAATAAGGTTTATATATTTTGGAGAAAGAATTACTATTTTTTTTTTTCACAAAATATTGTTTAAGGAATATAATTACACACACTTCTTACTTCTGTACTTAATATTTTACTTATGAAATTATAATTTTTAAAAATATATAATTTACTTGCAAAACTTATAATTTAATTTTAAAATATTAATTTTTAATTTAAGATTATAATTTTAATTTCTCGTCATATAATTTTTTAATATATCAAAAACAATATCTTTGAAGACAAAAATAATTAAATTATTAAATAAAGTTTATAATTTAAAATCCCTATTAAATGTAATGTTAAATTAATATTTTTTTACTCTTAAAAAATAATATATTTTTAGAATATTTTAAATACATTTTGTTATATGTAATGACATAAAAAATACTATAATTAATGTAATGTAAAATAAAATAATATACGTAATGACATTTTGAAATAATATGTTACGATAAAGTAATGATTATTTAAGAAAATTAATGTCAATTTAATTATTTATATTATATTAATAAATAAATAATAAAAGAATATAAAATATTTTTCTTCCTAAATAATTAATTGCATTAATTAATTAAATTACCTTTCTGTAAATAAATTTTAATTATCTTGTTTTTAAAATATAATTTTTATTTGTATTATAATTATCTTATTTTAATTAAAGTTAAAGGTTAAAAAAACATAAAAAGAATGAGAGATGTAGATTAAAAATACTTCTAAGGAATTAAATTTAAATAGGGTGATATTTAGATAAAGTTAAAACATATTAAAAATAATATAGAAAATTGGACGAAATTTAGATGACTTAAAATGTAAGCGAATCTATTTTTAAAACACATCTATTCCACAAGTGATGGAAATTAGAAATGCTTCGTAGTTATTTATGAAAACAAAATCACAAGGGTTTGGTTTTGGGAGGCAATACTACCTGCGTCTTTCACCTGCGCAGCGCCTGTACTGTGTCTGTTATTGTGAGTGCGAAATCGGGTTAGTGGGGTTGTCGGTGCGGGTCGGCATCACAGAAAAACATGGTTGCCGAGATGAATATCCGTGAATTGTCCGTATCTAAGAATGACCGTACTTCAATGCCTGCCATTGCCAATTCCAAATTCCTTACTTTGCCCACCATCTTGACTCTTGGCCGTGTCGCCTCTATACCTCTTCTTGTTGCCGGTACGTTTCCTTTTCTATTTTACTTGTTATAATTCAATTTTTCCCTATCTCCAATTCTTTCTTCCTAATTTCCTTCCCAAATTGCACCTGCTTCCATCCTCTTGATTCAATCACTTGTTACAATGCACTGATTTCATGTGATCAAATCTAATCTTTTCCCTTATATTTTGCTTAGCCTTCTTCATGGATGGTTGGCGAGGAACAGTTGCTACTACCAGTATCTTCACGGCTGCAGCAGTTACAGATTGGCTTGATGGTTATATTGCTCGTAAGGTACCTACTCTTAATCTCTCTTCCCTTTTTGTACACCTAACGTTGAAACCATTTTCGGTTTTCAACTTAACTCATTTATTAAGACCGTCTTTTACTTGCAATGCAGATGAAAATGAAATCAACATTTGGTGCCTTTTTAGATCCTGTAGCTGATAAGGTAACTTTCTTTAGCTAATTCTTTCTCTCAGAAATATGTGAATTTAATTTGACTGAAACTGAATGCAGCTCATGGTTTCTGCCACATTGGTCTTATTATGTACTAGACCTTTGGAAGTTGCTGTGTTTGGACAATTACCATGGCTATTGATTATACCTTCAATCACCATAATTGGTAGAGAGGTAATGCATACATATGTCTCGTATCTGCAATTTCTTGGCTTTTATTACTTGTTGAACCTTTCAATCAATGGAACTTATGCATCTTCGTTATTTTGTATTTCCTTAAGTTATTCTATATAATGTAATTCTGTGTTATTAAATTAGCTTCAAACCAGTTTCTACTCTTGCCATGGAATCTGAATTATTAATGGCTAATTTTTCACACTAGAATGCGCTAAAACATAGGCTTGGTTAAATTCTCTGCATGAATATCGGGAAAATCCATTGTTTTATTTATCAATAATGTAATTCTGAGTCTGTAAATTTGGATTCACTTATGATTGTTGTGCTCCCGCTCTCATGGTACGACCATTGAGCTACCTGAAGCTCCGGAGGACAGAATCAATGATGTTCTCATAATGTGCACCATCTTGTTTATATAGTGTGCATATCTTTTAATATTTGTGTTGATGATTTAAATCATTATCCAAAAGCCACCAAACCTGTGTCTGACTTTCAGATCCATTCTTCAACGTGAGAATAGAAGTGAATATGATCTGCGGTGTGACTCTGCGTGTATATGTACTCCCATTATTTCACCTTACAAGAAAAGTTAGTATGACTGTTTTTTTGCTCCGGTGTAGAATTGCAACACATCTATAGACCGCAGACCTGAGTTGAGGATAAATTAAGACTAGTAATCATGAAAAGTCCAGATTTCACTCTTACATCTGGGGGCTATTGCTTATCCTAGATGCGGGGGGTAATTATTCTAGATCCCTTGTGTCTGTGCATGTATGCAGACATATTTGTTTATATACGATTCTAGTTTTATATAGTTCTTCTGTTTTCCTTTTCATTTTCCATTTGATTTTCCTTTCAAGTCATCATACCTTGTCTGGTATATGCTATACCCAGCGAATTGAGAACAAATGTTTTACAATTTCTTCTTGTAACATGCAAATAGATAACCATGTCGGCACTCAGGGAATGGGCTGCTTCCCAGGGTAGCAAGCTTCTAGAGGTTTGTTTTATTTCATGTTCACTTGAATCAATTGTTTGCTCTACATCCGAGGTTATGAGCTTGTATAATTAAGCAAAAGTTAACAGGTTGTTGCAGTTAACAATCTGGGTAAATGGAAAACTGCCACACAGATGTTGGCGTTAATTATACTCCTTGCTACCCGGGACTGCAGGTATTTATTTTCTTTGAATTTCAAGGAAGCTCTTTTATTTGCAATCAAAAGAAAAACTGTTGATCCTGTCCCCGTTTGACATGTGTGGTTGCATCCTTTTTCAGTCGTGGAGGACCTGCCATTTTGGTAGGATCTGGTGTTGTCTTGCTTTACATTTCAGCAGGGCTTTCCTTATGGTCATTTGTAGTATATACGAGGGAAATTTGCAAGGTGTTGCGGAGGTAGAATGATTGCTTGCTCTTTGCTTTCACATATATCCACTTCTTTGGTGGCTTTGATTCTTTTGATAATTTCTTACGTAAAAAGTTTGGTTAGTGATTCCATGGAAGGGAAAGCACTCCTTGTGACAAATATACGTAATGTTTACTTTCCATAATGTCCAACTCTGCAAAGTAACACCATTTTTCCTATTCTTGAAAATTGTATTGTTTTTTCCCGTAGTCAACCAAAAGAAGAAACAAAAAGAAAAAAATGACGTGTGGATTGAATTGGAAGACTCTAGGTTACTACTCATGCGGATCGAATTCCTATCTACATTTTGGAGCCTATTAAAGTTTGCTACAGGAGAAATTTCACTAGAGGAATTATTTTATGGTTGTTGTTGACTCTTAAATTGGCTTTGTTCTGGTCATATTATTTAACAGCACCTAAATATAAGAGTTATTTTTCAGTGCCCGGTAATGTTTGAATCTTCCATGCCATTTGACCTTATCTTACATTTCTTTTTATGTGTATTTCCATTTCACTTCGTGCCCTTTGCATTTCTGGTTCGAGGAAAAATAGTTGCTTGAAGATGTCTTGAGCTTCAGCCTCTTACTTATTATTCATAATTTTATTTGAATTTGAATGAACTTGAGCATTAAAATGCTCTTATCTCCGTATATATATGGTTGATAGAGAAGTTTTTAATGCAGAAGTCACTGACAAAATCATCAGACTGGTGTTCAGTTATTTGGTGGATTTCACAATGTTTGATGCCCTTCATTTTACTGACACTTCCTCGGTAATTCAGCTATTTAATACTGTGATGAGACCTGAATTTAATTTGAAAATATCCGTAGGCTCCACCAATGTTAGCAACAAATTCAAACTAATGGTGTAACATTTATTGGAATCTTTAGCTGTGTCTTGGAAGATGATGAGATCATTTGTCTTTGGAGGCTAGTGATGGAGTATGTTGCATTTTTTTTGTCTTGCCATGAATTTCTTCCATACCACTTGTTTATAAATTAATCATGTTTGTGGTACACTGATTGTCTTTGATTGGATGATTTTTTTATCAACTAATATTTTAGTCTTTGTATTGCAAAGGATAAAAGTTTTTTACATTATTAAAAATTATAATAAATAATTAGTTTTAGTGTGTACATTTTATTATAATTAAAATTGATGATAAATAAATATATTTGAGTATATAAATTATATTTTTGAATTTACAAAGATAATTCACATTCTGATATAAATTGTTTTTCTTACGAAGGTGTTGATATCACTTAACTTTTTCCTGGTATTGAAAGCAAAAAGTTATTCTAAGTTGGAGAGTTCTTCTCATATTAAGAAACAACTTCGGCCTTTGATAGGTAAGATAAGTTTTCTTCAAAGATTCATCTCCAAAAGAAGAATCTAAAGGATTTTAAGAAATGCTTGACCACTGATGATTCCTTCTATGAAGAGTAGAGAACAAAGAAGCTATATATTTTTTAATATGACATCCCTATAGCGATTAGTGTATGTACCATCTTAGTTAAACTGGATATGTCAAGAAATTATATTCATGTTTGTACTTTCACTATTACCAATTTAAAGTATTACATTAAACCATTGGATGTATTTGATCTAATTATACTCCCAAGAACATCATTCTTGCTATGATTACAATTTCCAATTTCCAACCCTCATAATACTTTCCTTCTCTTGTTCCCTTTTTTAGGACTTTCCCTCCACTTATTACAATTTCTTTTCCAGCAAAAGAAATTTGCAGTTCGGAATTGAACTACAATAAAATATAAAGAGTTAAAATGGGTAAAACTGATAGGGACTAGGGTATTATGAGTGTCTAAAATTTGATAGCTCAAAGAAGAGATTGTGACTAGGAGATAGTTAGAAATTCTAAAAAAAATTAGCCAGTGGTGTTCTAGGTCACACAAACAGTATCTCAAAAACAATGTTGAAGATTAGAAATTTAAACAACAAATTCAAGTGAGAAGGAAAAAGTGATCAAGAAGGAAGTGTGGACAGGAAGACGAATTGAAGAAAATTTGGCAGAAAAATTGGAGAAAAATGCAAATAGGAAGATACAACATCAAGAAGATAATCCATTTTAGCTATGCAACATTTAGTTTTTAAAATTAATTGAAAGATAATAGAGAAACAAGCAGTCAAACGGAGAAAAAAAGTGAAAAGGAATTCATTTCATATAGATCACTGTGTCTACTGAAAAGGAGGACGAAAAGGGGCAGAAAAAACAAGAGGGGACTGGAGAAAGAGAAAAGACTCTAAAAAACGGGACGAGAACATAGACGAAAAAAATGGGAGAAAGACCTTGAAAGAGAGAGAAAAAGAAAAGGAGAAGACTAAAGATCAACGTGTAATTTAAATTTGTCATCACACAGGTAATGTTCGAATTGTTTGTACCATTGAATCTATTTTTCACCTTTTGCTGTTAAATTGCTTGGACCCCATGATTATTTTCTTGTTATTATAGTCGTCATAAATGTCAAAATAATATTGTAAACAATCCTAAGTGATACATTTTTTACTCCAATGGACAATTAAAATAATAGAAAAAAAAGGAATATTTGTTTTGGTCTGGACTTCTATTTTTGGATTATACCAAAGCTAAATGCCTTTAACCCAAAACTAAATCCCTCTAGCTTGATACCGAATGCCTTAGAACCAAAACCGAATGCCTCCAATCCCATACCACATGTCCCTAATCCAATACCGAATGTCTCTAACCCTAAACTGAGTGCTTCTAGCTTGAAATCCTAAACCCTAATCCAATACCGAATGCCTTAAAAGCCAATACTAAATGCCTTTTCTAAATGCTTTAGCCGAACGCCTTTAGAAAAATCTTTATCGAAAGCCTTTACCGAAAACCTTTACCGAAAGCCTTTACTGAAAACCTTTACCGTAATACTTTACCATATGTCTTTTTCAAAAGCCTTCTCCTTTTACCTTTGGGCCTTTTTAGGATAAAAAATAATAATAAAAATAAAAAATATAAAATAAAAAATTCAAAAAATTCAAAATACCAACAAACAATTTTCTATCCAAAACTACGTAAATCCTGATTTTCCATCATGAATGGAAATACGTAGGAGTAAGGTTGATTCTTATCGGATCCAAAAATAAAAAATATTTTCTTTACTTGCATTTTTGTTCTTTTTTTTTTTGAAAAATAAACATTTTAACAAGCCACACTCATTTTACTCATTGATTAAAGGTACTGTTTTAAGATAGACGTTGTAGGGTGCTAATATCTTCCCTACATGTAACCGACTCATTAACCATTTATTTTGATTTTGCAAACCATTTTCTTATATTTGGTTTTTCTATAATTTTTCATAATAAACTATAGTAACAACCCCATTATTTGTTTTTTTTTTCTTTCTAAAGAGCAATCTCAGTTATTTTCCCATAATTCATTTATATACAAAAAATAACTTATGTTCTCTTTGAACGGTCATTTCCCTCCTTATCGTGATCCCGGTTGTGACAAAAAAAAAGGAATTTTTTTCTTGTTTTTATAATTCCTAATGTTTCCCAAAATATCCATCTAGCACGGGTTTCAAAAAGGTCTAAATTTTTTAACAATTATGAATGCTTAGAAGTAACAAAATGGTAGAGGGAGAAATAGGGATGGGGTTCATCACATACCTCTGACACAAAAGAGTTGGTAATGGTATGATAAACATTGATAACATAGAGAGGAATGGAGAGAGAGGTAGCCTCAGAGTGGAGAGAGGAAAGGTCGTCATTGGTTCCAAAATACAAAATTTGTATTTTGTATTATAGATTGTACAATTTAGAATACAAATTTTGTGTTTTTTTTTTATTTCAAAACGTGTAATACAAACATTGTATTCTATATTGTACAATCTGAAATACAAAAGTAGTTTGGAAAGTATTATGATTTCACATTCTAGAATTAAAAAAAAAAAAAGAAAAACTATTTTTTAAAGGATATTTTTGGTACTTTCAAATGTATGGGAGTGTAGGAGGAAACCATGAGGGTGCAGAAGAATTTTCTGGCAAAACCCAGGTAAATCAGACTCTAAGTCATTAATAGTCCATAAGCAATTACTTCTTACACCCTCACATTTGCTTCTTGCACTCCATCAAAGATGTTAAAGGACTAGCGTATCCTTGTCAGTGAAGACAAAAGGGGATTAGGAATATTTTTTTATGGCTCCGATTTCAGTTGTAAAAGGTGTTGTGGAGGAGGCGTCATCGGTAAAGGAGCATTTTGTGAATCTTCATCAATCATTGTACGTTTGTTTGGGTGGTGGAGGTAAGTATTCACCGTTGATGGTTTTGATGTGTGTAGGGAAATTATTGGGTTAAATTGTTTTGATTATAATGCGTAAGTGAGTATAGTGGTGTGGTGTAGTGGTTTTAGAGAGCAATTTGGGTGATTTTTGGTGGGTTTTGGGTGATGCTAGTGTTGACTCGAAGAATGGTTCTGCACGTCATGGTTTTTTTATACATTTCGAAAATCGGTTTCCGGAAGATTTTCGTAAATTGATTTCTGAAAGCAAATTTTTTAATAGTTACGAAAAATATTTTCCGAAACATGTTTTGGAAATGGTTTTTCGTAACATGTTACTGAAAAATATTTTCCGTAACATGGATTTGGAAAATGTTTTCCATAATTCATTTTTGTAACATTATTTCCATAATACATTTTTGGAAAGATGTTACAGAAAACTATTTTTGAAAACATGTTCTGGAAAATATTTTTTCTTAACTCAAAAAAATTGAAAAATAAATTTTATTTTTAGCTGAATTTGATGTGAAGAAATAATGTGACTGATGTTAAATGAATAGGATAATGGTGAGGACTCGAGGTGGAGGATTTTAGACGGATCGTGTATGCCCAACTGCTTTTGTAAGATGCAGAGAGCGAGGTGGTCATTCAAACATTGTTGAAGTGGATGACATTGGAGGCAGTGTTGGTGAAGATGTTAAGATCATACAGGTTGAAGGATATCTTGGAGGACCATATGATAAGTCATTATTGGTTAGTTATGAAGACCATGTGGCTATGCAATTATGGAGTGGCGTGGTAAGTTATTTATATGATTTAATATGAAACATTGGAATTACTATTTGGTTTTTGGTTGTTGTGTGAATTAAAATGCATTGGTTGTTGTAGGATTGTGGTGAGCTTAAATTGGTTTCTCATGGAAAAAAATTGAGTAAGTTTGGGTTGTCCCATGAAAGAATTGAAACAGCAGTTGAGTTGTCCGGATTAAGTGGCTTAGTAGGATGTAGTTATGAGATGACAGACAAAGGATTATTGTCAGCTTTGCTAGAGAGCTAACATCCTAAAACAAACTCCTTTCACCTGCCTATCCGTGAGATGATCACATTAGATGATGTGTCTACTTTGTTGCACCTCCCGATTGTGGGTTAATTTTACACCTACCCTACCCTGGATGTTGTTGTAGCTACCGATGTATTAATTGAGTCTCTCGTATTAATCATGCTGATGTGGCCACATAGACAAGCTATTATAGGGGTGGCCATGTTTGATTGAGCTGGTTGAGACAAGTGTATGAGGATACATGTAGTAACAGACAATGGACAATAACTGTCAGAGCTTATTTGCTCTACCTCGTTGGAGGCACTATATTCGCAAATAAGAGTGTTACCTTCGTGAATGTCAGTTACTTTGGCTTCTTTTGTTGATTTGAGGGTTAATGGGCAACAATTGTGTTGACTCATATATATAAACAGTTGGGTGATGCCAATTATGCATCTATGAAGTAACTAGTTGGGTATGTGACCTTGTTACAAGTTAGTTTGATAATCCTTTAATTTCATTTTGTAATTAAGCAATGTATTATATTTGTTTTAATTGGATTTAATTTGATGCTATGGTAGGCCTAGATATATGAGCATTTCCCAAATATAGGTCATAGACGTTTGCGTGCATATTACTCTGAGGAGCAACCTAGGTGCCTAAGTTATCAAGTTGATAGATTGTCTTCCATTGTTGTTGTTTGATTTGATTTATTTGGTATTCGATTTACACCATACGAGGAGCATCGGGAATCATACCTATTTAAATGGATCTCATTGTTCTCGGGCTTCATTAGATTGGCCAGATGGAGCCGACTGTATTTTTCTGAGTGTGCTCTTCGCCAGTTTGGATTTATTCAGATGATTCCCTGCCACCCATCGGTTCACCTTGAGCGCGATCAGTCCTCTGAGGAAGTTGACCGTTGGTGGCTACACTTTAATGCTTATGTTGTTCAAGATGTGGCATTCGTGCATCATTCAGGATAATGTGTTCCAGGATATATGGAGTGGTTCGAGTTGGTATCACATTAGTATATCATTTAGATGCTTGAGCATGACCGTCCTCCTATTGTAGCCTAGGTGTAGATGATGACATAGTCGACATGCCATGGTGACGCAGAGTATGGTCAGCCAAAGTCTGCTACTATGGTTAGTTATATACTTATTGTACAAATATTATCTTTATTTATAATGTTAATGATAAATACTTCTTTTCTTTTTAAGGCATTTGTAGGAGAATTGCAGAGACATTGTAATCGATGGTGGACGCAGGTCATGTGCCTAAGGGAACGCCTGTATGGGATAACATACAAACCACCCTCATGCTAGCTAGGGGAGCCACAGAGCAAACAACAATTTATCTCAGACAACGTGGACGTTGAGATTTATCTTCTTTATTTTAATGTTGTGTGGACAAGAACACGTGGAATATTATTTTGATGGCATATTTGATGATCTTATGACAATTTTATTTTAATATTTGCTTAGGTTTAGCTTATTTGCCTAGTAATTTCCAATTGATATTTAATATAATAAAGTAATTAGACGAAGAACGTAAATTACAAATATTACACAAAAGCCTTTATATGTCTCGAATCATATGGTTTAAATACAAATATTGTGGCATTACTTAATACACCTTAAACCTAAAAATGTCTTCTAATCACCATCAATTGTGTAAAAACTTGCATGAGACTAGTGTAAGGAGATGCCCAAGCTTTCGCAATCGGATGACACTGAGTTGACCAACACATATCAGTTGGCGGAATAGGAAATTTTACCTACCAAAAATGAAACAGATAATAAATGTCATACTAGATTAACTAATAAGTGTGATATTGCATAAGTGAATTTTACCTTCACAAAGTGATTGCATAAACATGACCTATAGAAATTATTTGTCTGTGCCTTCACAAATTTTACTTTATGTGGGATTAGCCAAGTACCATTAACATAATCAACAAATATGGGCCATGGAGAACAAACAACTCAAAGGCCTGGACACGATTTTCAAATTGCTCTACATCATCACAATCAACTACAGATCCCCAAGCTTCCATCATTTGATTCCATGCATCTTTCGAATGGATTATCATTTTACACTTTGCTTTGACATTTTTGGCAACATGAAAGCGACAAAGAACATTACAAGCTTTAGGAAACACAACTCCTAATGCATTCATCAAAGCAAAATCTCATCACTTACCATTACCTTAGGATATGCATCAACTCTCATGAACAACCCTTTCAATCTTTCAAGAGCCCAAACAAAGTTGGTTTCATGTTTGGCTTCAACTAAAATAAATGCCACAAAAAATGTTAGCCCGATTGAGGTCACAACAACTACCTTAAGTAATGGAAGCTTGTACTTGTTGGTCTTATAAGTACTATCCATCATCAATACAATGTGAAATGAATTAAGTAATTTAACTGAATTCGGTTGTGTCTAAAACAAATCTTGCACCACAGTTGTGCCTTCATTTAAACCTACACCAGTGAAGATACATGTCTCGCTCAAGCAACATCATCAAATGTTGCATTTCTATTTTGTGACCTTGTTTTGTTCTTCGATATGTATTCATGGCATTATAAACTTGTTTTATGGTCGTCATATTATTCTCGTTACACTCCTTTAATTTAACAAAATATTTCTCGGTTTGACTGAAGTCTTAGTCATATCAACAAGCATGCACTTCTCATCATTTATCAACCTACCCGCATATGAATGACCTACCAAAGTATCTGCCAAGTCATGATTGTGAGACCCACAAAGTAACTTCACAATCCATCCTTCTCAATCTATCCTTCACTGGTTTTCCTCAAAGTCTAAATGGACAATCACATTTTCTGCTTCCACTTTCAGTAACATCTAAATCCTGCTTATATTGCCTGTATTTACCTTATCTATCACAACCTAACAAAACATATGTCTTCCTTCCTTATTATCCATTTGCAGTATCTGACCTTAATATAACAATAAAACATAATACGCAATCTTTCTTGTCCACTTCAACAAATAATCTCGAGAAGCAAATACTTGGTTAAACATCTCAAAACAGTAAATTTTGTTCTTCAAATACTTATCGAGGATCACCATGGCCTGTAATTCATCCTTACTTATTGTATTCTCCTTCAGATGACCAAAAAACCAACCAATACACATTCAAAAATTACTTAATTACCAAGAAGGCTGACTCTTTCTCTT
>Ga0099824_1000466_pt1 | contig 47459 bp, 24 predicted proteins | sample SiratrowhiteBW_FD_76837 | JGI IMG/M metagenome (GOLD analysis project Ga0099824, IMG submission 76837) | Root nodule microbial communities of legume samples collected from California, USA - Siratro white BW | ecosystem: Host-associated > Plants > Roots > Nodule | place: USA: California... | reverse complement strand
TATATATATATATATTTTCTATAAATAATAATCTTATTCATATTTTTCATTTTTTTCACACGTTAAAATTCTCACATGATGTACAGAAGAATACTTGCCACACACAGTTAACAAGGACTTTATGTTTTATATGTAAGCTTACACGAACGTCTGTATTACAAAGTCTCATGTCAGTACATTTTATAAAGAAAATCATTATAGTTTGCTTTAAATATGTACGGTTTTTTTTTTTTTTCTTTTGGCTTTGATACACTCTTTTCTAATGTGTGAGTTTACTTAGCAGGTTATAATAAGGGCAAATAAAGTGTAGTGTTATGATGTAAGAAGGTGTGTCTTTCTTGAAAAAACGGAAGTAGCATGAAAATTTTGAAAAAGTTACCTAGGTGTTACTTGTAGAAGAAGAAAGAGGTAAACTAAAATACAAAGTAGGTTTACGTGTATTTCATGGCAACTGATGTTGTTTAGTAGAGACAGTAGTGTGTGATTGTTTCTTGTCACGTAAGGTTGTCGGAAAGAGTCCCACATTCCCAAGCTTTTAATCTAAATATTTGTATTAAATATGTTTTTAATATATACAAATAAGTATTGATTTTTATTTTTATAAATTTTTCATTTTTTAAATATCATCTTAATCCTTAATATTTTAAAATAGATCAAAAAATTGCTTTTTCATATATTGATGCGTGTTAATATTATATTACAACATTATATTTGTCACTTTGAATTATTATTTAAAACTTTGTTTAATACATAAATAATTAATCATTATCATGTAAAATAAAATAAAAAAAGTTATTACTTCCTACTAAAATAAAAATTTACTTATTTCACAACAAAATCAAATCAAATATTAAAGCTTAAACATTCCTTAATATATATATATATATATATATATATATATATATATATAATCTCTCAATTTAATACCTTTTTTTATTACTTATTCAAAAAATATATGCATCCTCCAGAAAAATATTTTCTTAACTCTTTAAATAACATGTAAAAGTTAGTTCTATAATTACAATGTGGATCTATTTTGTTTATTTCGTTTTTATTACTTCTTAAATAGGAATATGCTCCCCACTACCCGTATAACTAATGAATTCATTATAAAATAAGAGAAATATAATTATATAATTTATCTTTTTTTTAACTTGTTTTTGTAATTTTTTATATTAAATTCTAATGTTGGCGAGAAAAATGATTATATTTTTATTTTCTCTAATAAGTGAAAGATTGTGCAATTAGTCTCTAAGTCGCCAAATAAAGTCCATTTTTTCTTTCTCTTCCATCCAATCAATTTCATGCTTAAAAGAGACAAACTAGTTTCTCATTGCCATTAGAGATTTAATAAAATGTTTAATAATACAACTCTTTGTCAAATAATGTGAGTATTATTATGCAGTAGTTTCATAATGCATCCGTAGCATTTGAAGATTTACTTTCCGTTTGTCATATATTAATGAAATTGACGAAAATGAACCTCCACAATTTCTTAAGATTAATTTTCACACGTATTTAAAGAATTAAAAAAAATAATTATATTTGGAAAGACAAATTTCTATACTTTTTTTGAAAAACAAAAAAAAAACAATTATATCAAATTCGATTATTAAAAACTTATTTAAGAATGTATGAAGTATGTAATTGAAAAAAAAAAACGTCTATAAAGCGACAACCATTACGATTTTTCAATATTTCATCAATAGATAATAATATAAATAAGTGTAGTTATCTTTATTTTAATTACAAAGTTACCGTGAGTTATTTATGTATACACGTATTTCAACTTAATACTTATAAAAGGTTAACCCATTTTATTATAAATTAATTATCTTTTTAATTCAACTCTCACGCTTTACTAGTGATGTGTTGAAACGATAACACAGGAACGAATTAACTAAGAATAAATAATTAAACATCACATATATATTGAACATAAATTATCCCTGTTTATTTATATCCTCTCCACGTTTTTCATATTTATGCGTGACTGACATTTTTAGTTTACTGCAACCCCATAACAAATGTATTTTAAACTTCTATGGTTGTTTCTTCTGTTAAGTAATCAAAAGAATCAATCTATACACTTTATTTTAATTGAATTTCAGTCGCTCAATATTTTTTAATTTAAAATATTTTCATTGTGAGTTTATTTAAAATACTAAAATTATATAAAATATTTATTTATGAAATTTAAAAAAAAAAAAAACTAAAAGACCCCTAAGAACCATTTTGTTCTCCTCGCTCAGAAATAAACACACTCTTCACCTTGTTTTATTCGTCTGCTTATTCACCAACATTTCACCCTCATAAAATTTAGAAGAAGAACCTCCCTGTTGCAAACAATTTTATAATGAGCTGTTGACACAATTACAAATGCAAATAGTTGATATTACTATATAAAATAGTGTTGGGCTTTTTTAAGTGAAAATTTCGCTCAGTAGCAATTAATACTCTCAAAATTTTCTCAGTCTATAATGGTTGATGAATCAGCATTTTCTGTGTAAATATGAATGGTTGAAGAATTAGGTATGAGGAAGCAAACTAGTGTGCGACTTTTTGATGGACCCATAAATGTTACAAGGGACAATGAACGCGCGGTAGTTGTTGGTGGTCTTTTTCATTACACTGTAATGCTTTTCTATCACATGCAACTCTCGTTAATTAAGCCTTAAGAACTACTCATACAATCAAACTTCAACTTGAACACAAACACAGTCCAAATAAAGTGATGGAACAGCAAAAGAAAGTACTTCTTCCATTCAAAACATTCCACTCGGTTTCTTGCTTCAATTCACTTATATAGGAAAGTAACCAAGTTAATCAAACACGTTTCAGAGGAGAAGTACCACAAGAAATGCATTTTAAAATAGTACGTGAATAACTGATCGTTATTTCTAACTATATTACCTATAAATGCTATTGTTTTCCTTAATCATCACGATTACAATTATTATATAATGAGTATATAAATATGTCTCGAAATGAGTCTCTATGTTGTATGAATGATGGATGTACGCCCAATAAGTTCAAGTAGGTACAATCAGTTTAATTATTTTTCTAACCTAATTTACTAGTTAATTGTTGCGTGTTATCTAGTAATTATCATTAAGTTACAATCATAAACAAGTTATAATCGGTACCAGAATGACCAAAATGTCGAGATGTGTATAAAGGTCGACATCTCGACAGATAGTGTAGTATAATTAATTATCATATAATAAATATAATTAACTTATAAACAACATACATCTTAGAACCTAATAAATTTGCACCATTTGTGAAAGAAAATAGAAGTTTACCATTTCTGTAAAAAATTATCCACATAGTATAAAAATATCTACCAACATGTTAGATTGAGTTTTTTCAAATAAAAAAAAAAAAAAAAACAGAAAAAAAAGAAAATTGAAAAGGAAAAAAATAAATAAGAGAAAAAAAAAAATAAAAGATAAAAAAAAGTGATAGAGTAAAAAAAAATATATAAAATATTTTTTTTTTTTTTTACACATATATATATAACACACGACACATATATATATATATATATATATATATATATATATATATATAAAGACTTTCAATATGATTATAACTTTTTAATTTTGAATTTGAGTCCCCCATAAAAATAATATACTCAAGAAAATAATATAATAATATTTTTTAATAAATAATAAATAAAATTATCAAATGATATTCAACCTAAAAATAACTATATATAACAATACAAAAATATAGAAAAAATAAACTTAAAAATACCAATTGCGATTTGATCCTTACTTCATAGTGATTTGTACCATCGACAGGCAAACCCAACGCAGAAGGAATCTAATCACGTGTTACCCGTCTCACTGTCTGCATTCCTTTGACAAGCTATATTTCTTATTTTTAGGGTTAGGGTTCTCAGAAACTATATTTCTTATTTTTTATCTAAACTAATTAATGTCACAATACCATATAATATATCCATGTCCTGTTAATTCTTAATAGTTTCTATTTTTAATCCCTAAAATATGTTAACTTAATAAAACAATAAAAAAAAAGTATATAGTTTCTCTCCTTAATTAATAAAAAATAGTTTCTCTCCACAATCGCTTGATTAGAAGTCAAGCGCCTTATCCATTAGGCCATGGGCGCTTAGATGTCAATTGTATACAACGTACATATTTAAATAAACTAATTTATAACTATTGACACATAAATATATATCATTAGTCCTGAATGTAATTAAATTATTATTTTGGAGAAACATCACAAACATTATTAAGAGAAAACTGGAGAAAAGGAAAAAAGTTGAAAAAAAAATCACTAAGTAACTGTTTTTAAATAAAAGAATAATACACACCCGAAATTAAATAAAAACTTTAAAATATAGTTTTAACTACTTATTATGTTTTTATAGTTATAAGTTTTTTAAAATTTAACAATATTTTATTTCAATTCCTACGCAACCATTTTAACTCTTTAAGTTTACATAGTACAAACTAAAAGTAACTAAATGACATAACTAACAATGACTGCTTAAATAAATAATATATATATATATATATATATATACATATATATATATATATATATTTAAATTGGATTTTATTATTATAATACACAACTTAGTTATCTGCAATATATAATGATATAATATAAACATTGTTTTTTTTTTACAAAATACTAATCTAAAAAAAAAAAAAAACTATTTCAAGAACTTATCTACAAAGCTCAAATACTTCAAAAGTGAAGAAGTATTTCAGGTATTGACACCCCTCAAATACTTCCATAAAAAAATATCCCATGTAAATTTTTCATCTCAGGTATTTGTTGGATTTTTCTTGGATACTTTTGTAATACTTTAAGATACATAAGTTTGATAGCTCCGAATAGTATATGAATATATCAACTTTTGTCTGACAAATATTAAAAATATTAGTTTATGTTAAAAAAATAAGACAAGACTTTGGAATATTAAAAGACATGGCATGCCCTTTACACGCCCAGTGGGACTCGAACCCACAATCGCTTGATTAGAAGTCAAGCGCCTTATCCATTAGGCCATGGGCGCTTCTTGAAAGACAATTGCATTAAATATAATTATTATAATTTGACATAACCAAAAAGAAAACGAGTGAAGACAATTAAACAAATAGTGAGTAATATTTTATTCCTTCTTTATTCCACTTGCAATGAGCATAGTCAAGAAGAAGAAAGAACATAACTAAATTATTTCATCCTAGAGCTTTGATTTTAAAGAGAATGAAATAAGAGTGATATAACTAAACCTTAAAGTATTAGGTTTGTAAGTCTTTCTTTTTTTATATGTTGTTCAAATTTTTCATTTTTAGACAATACGGAACTAGATTTATACCTGGTTCTTAATAATCTCCTGTTAAGTGAGAGTTTTTTTCACATTGGTATACTCATTGAACAAAAATATTTTTTAAATAAAGTACCTTACAAATCATTTTTGTAAAGTACTGTCATCATTATGGGATATCCTTGTATGAAAATGTGATTAAAAAGATTTTCGATACAAGAGTTTAACCTTACTCGTGAGACAAATTATCTGATTCTGATATCAGTTAATAAAAAAGATACAGTTACACATCTCAAAGTTAACTATGATTTGTTAACTATGATTTGTTGATATAATTTCCATATATGACAATGATAAAGAAAAACCTTTTCATTCTAAATAAATCAATTGTTACTTTTAAAATTATAAAATATAAAGTTGGAGATCTCATGTCCATCAAAGAACTTTCAATGTGGGGATGTAAATCTTTTATAGGGTGGAATTTAAAATTTAATTGTTAATATATAAGTTGGTATACGTTTATAACCTATTCTACCAAAGTTGTTAGATCTGTCGTTATACTACTTAAATATATTAATCAATCCCACGCATAAATTATGAAATCTATGTACGAGGAAGATATATTAAAGATCACACGTCAACTTTAGAAGTTGTAAAGTTTATTTGGTAAGAAGTAACCTAACCATGCAACGAGATGATCAATAGTTCTTTGTGGAGCTGGTGAAGAAAGGTAGGTCATGCATCCTTCACTTGCAACTGAGTTGAAAGATAGTTAGATAATTAGCTTGATCATCTTATCCTCGTGAGGACTGAGGAGGAGGCATCATATAGAGGCAGGGAGAAGGGCAGGATCCATCAGCTTGGCTTCTGATATGGAACACAAAGGCAAAGTATGTGTCACTGGCGCTTCAGGCTTTCTCGCTTCTTGGCTCATTAAGCGCCTTCTTTCGTCTGGCTATCATGTCACTGGAACAGTCAGAGATTTAGGTTTCTCTCTTACCGTCTCCTCCATACATGTCTTACACTTCACAAAAATGTTTGTTTCATAAGTTTCTCATTTAACTAACTACAAAAACATGCAACTAGTGTACAAGCATTTACGTATTATTCACATGCAGGGAAGCAGAAGAAGTACGAATACTTATGGAGTCTAGAAGGAGCAACTGAGAGACTCCAACTAGTCCAAGGTGATTTGATGGAAGAGGGAAGCTTCGACAACGCAATCATGGGATGCAAAGGAGTCTTCCACGTGGCTTCTCCTGTACTCAGCATTATATCTGATCCTAAGGTATATGTCACATGGTAGCAAAAAATAATTAGTTTTTAATTGTTTGCCAGTACCATAATACGTAGTAACATGGATTGCTTTAACTTGGTTGTCGAAAAATAGACTCAAATCTTGGAACCAGCAGTAAAAGGCACTCTTAATGTGTTGCGGTCTTGTCGGAAGAACACAGCTCTTGGTCGTGTGGTATTAACCTCATCATCTTCCACTCTTAGGCTAAGAGATGATTTTGATCCAAACATAGCACTGGATGAATCATCATGGAGCTCCTTGGAATTTTGCGAGAAACTGCAGGTAAGCATTTATGTTTTTTCTAGCTTCAAAACAAAACGTGGGTGGGCTCTAATTTTGAGCATATATTGAAGGCATGGTATGCGATGTCAAAGATCGAGGCAGAAAGAGCAGCATGGGAATTCTGCAGAGAGAATGGGATAGATTTGGTTACAATTCTGCCATCGTTCATCATTGGACCCAGTTTGCCACCAAATTTATGTTCTACTGCATCTGATGTGCTAGGGTTGCTCAAAGGTAGAGGAGTTGCTCTTAAGGTTGGTAGATTTTGTTGGAGTAATAACTGGTTATTGTAATTGATTTAACAGGAGAAACTAAGAGATTCCAACTGCTTGGAAGGATGGGATATGTTCATATAGATGATGTTGCACTTTGCCAAATCCTTGTTTATGAAGATGAAGGATCCCATGGTAGATACCTTTGCAGCTCTACAGTGATGAATGAAGATGATTTAGCTGCATTGTTATCCAACCGTTATCCTACCCTCTCCATCTCCCAAAGGTTCGTTAATTAACGAAATTATATTTGATCAAAACTTCAAATAAACTCATGAACATTTTATTATTATGTCTTAACACATTTTATACAAAAGAGAAGAACAGTGATAAGTGTAAATTAAATATTGTTTTTGTGATTTTTTTTCAGGTTCGGGAAAGTAGATAGACCACATTACCAACTAAACACTCAAAAGCTGAAGAGTCTAGGATTTAAGTTTAAGAGCATTGAAGAAATGTTTGATGATTGCATTGCATCTCTGGTTAAGCAAGGTCATCTCACAATTCCTCAATACCAAGATGCCATTTGATGAACTTCAAATTAATTGGGACTGTAATATTAAGCTAAAATATCAATAACAATTATTAAGTTTATAGTGTAAGTCATGTCAAAACATCTATATTTATTGTGATGTTTATAGTATTTATGTGACAAATTAAAATTAAAATAATGAATCACACACGATCAATAGTATAAGCATATATCAATTTAACTCTCCGTCACTATATCACATAACAAGAGTAATAGGAGTATCATCTAATAATTACTATGAAGACAAACTTGTACTACATAAGATAGACTATCTTCGTCACACTGCGTGAATGTTGTTAAACAACTTCGACGAGAAGAATCATAAGTCAACCAATCCTCACTATATAAAATTGCTCATAAATATTTTGTGAACATATCATCCAGATTCTAAAAACACTCAGCCACAAAAGTTTAATATCGAACGTAGATATTTACATTTTTTTTTCAATATAAATAAATCTCTTATAAATGACTAATAATCATGAAAGTGTCTCTAAATTATATTTTATATATTTCCATGATATGTAAAGAAATAATTTTAAAATATTAATTTCAGTATTCCAATAGATAAATAAAGTTTCAAACAGTTTTACTATTGCTTCTATAATAATTTTAAATATAATTTTCAAAGGCCATATAGATAAGAATAGACGCTCAAAACTAGTTATTAATCATATAAAGAATCATTACCCGAGACAAAAATAAAACTCTGAAATACTCATTTTACATTGAAATATATATTAAGAAAGTAAAATGTACATATTAAAATAAGAGGAAATGGGAGTGTAATAGTTTATATACGGAATAAGGCAAAATTAGTTTATTCTTGAGAAAGAATATCTGTGATGTTATATAATCAGGCTAAACGATAAAAAAAGAAAAAAAAAAATTGTGTGAATGCTGAATGGCTATCATATTGAATACTGCAATGTCTTTTAACAATGTAAACCCATGTTTTTTTAAAGTTGGCCCTACAAAAATGGAGTGCATTGTATTGTCGCGTTGCAAGCTCCTTTTGAATTACCATTCATTGCACAGGAGTGGGGCATCTAGAACTTTTGTCTATTAATTAGTAAAGACCAGGTAAAAGAGAAGAACAATCATGCTCAAACTACCTCACTTTTCATAGTACCATCCAATTATTCCGACCAATTTTCTCTATCTTTAACTAACTTTTTTTTTTTTTATTCCAATCACATAAAACCTCTAATAGTTTAATTTAATCATTATGAAATTCAAAACAGTTACTAAAAAATTGAATGTAATCTAAACAATTTCTAGAATCTAGTGAACCAGAAAAACACTTAACTTTCAACATTTTATGTCATGCATGAGCAGAAGCTTCTTCGAAAATAGTTGTAAACACCGTTGACATTTAGTTGTTCTAAAGCATTTTCCTTGAAAATGTAGAACCGTGAGTTGTTCACAAATACATCCAAATGCACACGCTCAATTCCTCATAAGTCAATGCCCTAGGTCCCACGATAATTTTCCAAGCTTTTTCTACAATTGGTTCTTACGATAAGAACCCTTGTCTACTTAAACTATTACTCCTCCAGAACTTTCAAGCTCAAGAATATGGATCCAAAGTTTTATGTTGCAGTTAGGAACAATGACATGGCCACATTTTCAAGCCTAGTTAAAGAGAATGAAGAAATTCTCCAGCAGAGAACAGCTGATTCCTTGAGCACTCCATTGCACCTTGCTTCCAGGTACGGTTGCACTGAAATAGTATCTAATATTGTGAGATTGTGCCCTGACATGGTTTCTGCTGAGGACAAAAACCTGGAGACACCAGTTCATGAGGCTTGCAGACAAGACAATGTTGAGGTCTTAAAGTTGCTGTTAGATGCCAATTTCGCAGCTGTTTGTAAGCCTAATCTGGAAGGGAAAAACGCTTGTTTTGTAGCTTGCAGCCATGGCCATCTTGACATGGTGAATCTCCTGCTCAATCTATCTGAGATGGTGGGGCCAGAGGCAGCAGGGTTTGATCAATCTTGTATCCATATTGCTGCATCAAGAGGGCACATAGGTAGACATAAAAATACTTTCTTTTTCTCCACTGAGTTTGCGTGATTGTTTAATTTTTATCTATTTTTGTTGGAAACTCTCACATCCTCTGACTCAGTTCCCGCTATGGGGTATGTATATACCTGGTTTGATTTAAAGTTAACTGGTTTTAAGATGAAATATAACAATTTTAGATAGTTCATCTCAGAAATTTTAAATTTTCTTGGCAGATGTTGTTAGAGAGTTGTTGAATAAGTGGTCAGAACTTGCTCAAGTGATTGATGACGATGGGAACTCACCATTGCATCATGCTTGTCAGAGGGGACACAGAGAGATTGCATGGATCTTTCTAAGACATGATCCAAGTCTTGCTTTAGTATACAACAACAACGGATATACGCCATTGCACCTGGCAGTAATGAACGGGAAAGTCTCTATCCTTCAAGATTTTGCCTCAAGAATTGCTGCATCACTTAACCGGATCACTAGAGAGGAAGAGACAGTATTCCATTTAGCTGTGAGATATGGATGGCACGATGCATTGGAATTCTTGGTGCATGTCTCCAATGGTACCAATCTATTGCACTGTCAAGATCGTTATGGTAACACAGTCTTACACCTTGCGGTTATACGCAAACACTACAAGGTGAGGTAGTAATGCCATACACATCTATTCATGATATGTATCTCAAGTATGTCATGTACTCTGCCTTTACTACTCTCCCTCTTTCAATATCCTTTAATTGTTGATTCTGTGATGAAAAATTGCTCGGACTTAAATCCATAAAATGAACTTTCATCAATTAATATTAAAGAAAAGTAAGTTCTAACAATTATGCTCATAGTTTCTTTTATGATAATTGTAGATGGCAGAGTTTTTTATCAACAAGACAAAGATGGATATTAATGCTCGGAACTCTGGAGGGATCACAGCACTTGACATCCTAGTTCAGGCTAAGGACAGTGCAGAAAAGAGGCACTTACAAGACACTTTTATCAGAGCTGGTGGTAGAAGAAGCATCCAATCTTCACCATTTTCGAGGGAAACAGACAACACTAATTCAGTGTCTCCAGTAGCATCTAGTCTTTCTATGTCATGGAGGTTTGCGCCTAATCCAGTGGAATTGCCAAATCAAAATGAATTCGTTACTTATTATGATTGTGCAAGTCCAGCACAAGCTGGCACAAGCTCCAAATCTAGATCACCTTCCCAGCCTCAGGTGAGTGAGATAATTCAGAATGGAAACTATAAACCATATTACTTCTCCCCAACAGATTCAGGGAAACAGAAGAAGCATCAGACCAAAAGAAAAGTGGAAAATCTAAGCCAATTTTGCTGTACTCAGAACAACAGAAAGAAGCATTATGAGATGCACAGAGAGGCTATACTAAATGCCAGGAATACCATCATAATAGTTTCTGTTTTGATTTCTACCGTAACTTTTGCTGCTGGCATTAGCCCCCCTGGTGGTGTGTACCAAGATGGGTCAGTGAGAGGTGAGTCAACGGTGGGAAAAACAACAGCCTTCAAGGTGTTTGTAGTAAGCAACAACATAGCACTATTCACCTCTCTATGTATAGTAATTGTGCTTGTTAGTATCATTCCATTTAAAAGAAAGGCTCACACAAGACTTTTGACAATCACTCACAAGGTACTGTGGGTGGCTGTGGCATTTATGGCAACTGGCTATGTTGCAGCCATGTGGGTGATCTTGCCACACAGTCCAGAGATGCTATGGCTATATGTTGTGGTACTTGCTCTAGTTGGTGGCTCTCTGGGCACAATCTTCATTGGTCTCAGTGTGATGCTGGTGGAGCACTGGCTCAAAAAATCAAAGTGGAAAAAGACTACGAAGGAAGCTGTGGATGAAGCTGCAGACAACGAAAAGGAAAGTCAAAATTCAGATCTTGAGAGCTCTTATTCAAAGGGTTACCATTCATACTGATTAATTTGGCTCCCAAAATGAGAATTTTGTGTGCAAAAATACTACCCTTGTACAATAATTATTGATTTATATTCATAAATATTCTTCTAGAGCTACATCACAAACTAAAATATCACAGAAAAAAAATCTAAAACTGAAATGAGGGTAAGAGTATCGAAAATGCTGAAATTGTTTTCATTCATCTTTCTCTTGAAAGATTGTACTTAACATTCTTTGTGAAGTGTTTGAGTAAAAATAAATTTAGACAAAAAAAAAAAAATGGTGTCTCAATTTAAGGTGTGGAGTAGAGAGTCTTGAACTTACGAGTTACATTTACCTCTTACAAATGAAAAAGAAACTTGTGAATAAAACATGGTATGATTGTTAAATACTTTTATTATCAAAGAAAAACTAATAATGCACCTAACAGTATACTTTGATTTATTGAGATTATCGATAAAATATCTATATGAAAGTTAAAACTTTTAACAATGATAAATCGTAATTCAAGTAGCAAAAATCAGTTATATTTTTCATCTTATTTTGTCTCATGCAACTTTTAACAAATGCCCATGGTCTTCTTGTAAATTGAAGAACTAGTGGTGACCACTGAATAATTTATACGAAGTTCAACCCCACTGTTCTCGTTAAATAAAAGTCTGTTTCTTTGTTAACGTTACACGGCATTGCTGAATAATATTATACGCATTAGAGAGAAAATTTTATAAATCTTACTATTCAAAAATGTCATACAAAATTAAATTTTTTATTAATTCGTGGATGAAATTAGTTATATTTAATAATTGTTAAAAATAAAGTTGATTGACAAAATATAAATTTTGAAATTAGAAAAAAGATTGCTAATTGATCTGCTTAATAAAATTCTAAAAAAATTTAACAAATTAATAGAATTCAATTTTTATATAAATTATTCAAGGCCTGCAATTTTAACCCTTCCTGCACATCAAAACCATTTACTAAATTATTTTCCTTTCGCAGATTACACAGAGCATGAAGGTTGAATTAATTATTTAGCTCTAGTTTCAGATAATAAATTAAAACAATGATATACACGTTACACGTTTGGCTCCCGTTTTAAACTTTTTGTGGTCATCAAAATCATTTATTAAGAAAAAAATCAGACTCTTCCGGTGAATAATTCAATTTGAATGTTGAAAAGTTTGCATGAGAAGAAGTCAAACAATGTACATAAATACAATACTAAAACCCACAATGATCTTACAGTAACTGTAATAACTAACCTAAACATTCTAGAAGAAAACAAAAGCAAAACAACTAGTTGTCCAATGTAACCTTAACAACACATTCAGAGTGCTAACAACATCACAATAACAAATGAAACCAAAACAGACATAGAATTTGCAATAAGCATCACTGAGGCTGATGTAAAATCATCTTCTAAGCTTTGATCAGAAGGTGGAGGAGCCATCGGTGGCAAGCCTTCGGGTGGAAGAGAAATGGGTGGTGGAGATGAAAGGAAAGGATGCGGGTGAATCACATCCACAACCAACCTTTGCCCATTCTTGCAGTGTTCACTGTTTCCACTAATGAAGTAGAAGTCCCCGGGCCTGTCAAGATTGAAAGTGCTCTTACCATTGTCAAAAGCTGTGATGGGGTTACTTGCGTCACAATTCATGTAATCCGATTCCTCCACGCTAAGAACTGAGTCATTCTGGTACTCAAAAACTGCGTAAAGAATAACATTACAATTAACAAACGTTGTACATGTTACAAATGAAACTCACGTTGTACATGCTACAATTTTTTCCCTGTAGGACATATATTTTCCACACCAACGTTGTACATGTTACAAATGAAACTCACGTGATGCATGTTGATGTGAATAATAATAATGAGCAAAGTGAAGTGATTCAACAAGCTTACCAAGAGCATCACCAACTTGAAACCTGTTCCTCTCAGCCCATTGGCTATAAAATTCAGTATTGTTGGGGGCAGGTTCATGCCAACCGAGGCTACCACCAACTTGGAACTGAATGGAAGCTTGAACACAAGTGGGCGTGGCAGCCATGAAAATGATCACGCAAGTGCATAGGACGAGCGAAAGGGATGCCATGGTTGTTATCTTCTTTTTCTGCCAACAATGTATAGAAGCAATGGATGGTGGTAAATGGATTCAAATAGAAGAGAGGAGTATATATAGAGCAGAAGATGAAATAGTGAGTGAGAAAAGGTTTAGTGGGCAGTTTTGGTGATAACGTGTAAGTGGCGGTTACACGTTCATGCAGTTCATGCAGCTGAATTTAGAATGAGGTCGAGAAAGTAGGCAACGTGATCTATAAATCTCTCATTTTTCAAATTAAATAAATTACCATTTTTTACCCGCCAATTTTCCTGTGAAAATCATGCTGCAGTTTAATACGACCGCCAATTTCTTTGATAACAATCTCATATTTTCATACCAATCATTTCACTGGATCATTAATTATTCAAGTTGAGCATATCAATGACAGTTTTTTTCCTTCTTTTTTGAAGGAATGATATGTACTTGTTTATCTTTTCATAAACCTAATTCAACTCTGTTTCGGATTCAAAAATAAATTTAAATGGGAAAAAATCACACCAAGGTCGTGGTCAGGTAGAAACCTTTTGTTTTCAGATCATCGATAGAGATGGTTTCTGGTAAAAACAGAGTTTTTGTGTTTATGTGTATATATATTTTTATGGCAATAAAAGAAAGTAATTATAATACCATATTGCAGAAGAACTATGTTAAAAAACAAATATCAAAATTTATCAGTATAGATTTTTATGTTACTTTAGTATGTTATATGTTAAACACACATGTAAAGTTAAAAAGTGTAATATTTTGCGCAAACTGTTAAAAGCAAGCATTGTATTTTGTTGGGCTTATTTGTTAATAGAGACAAATTAACTGCTACGTTTCCAAAGGCAAGTAGCATGAGTGATACACAAATAATTTTACATAATGTCTTTATTTTTTGGTAAGATTTTTAGATCGTATACTCTAATATTACTAATTATTTTTTATCACTTTCTTTTTATTATATCATATTTCTTATTAAATTACACATAACCCTTTTTCTTTTGCACCAAAGAAACAGTTTCTTGCTGTTCCAAAGGGTTCTCACGTTAAGATAGGTGTAAGTGTAACCACGGAAAAGTAACAATTATTAAAGGAATTCTATTTTTTCTCAAGCACAAACATTTATTTTATTTTAATTTGTTTCTAAATTATAACATTTTAGCTTCAAGTATATATTCTACTATTGAAATTATATAAAAATATCACAAAAATATATGTAACAGTAAAAACAAAAAGACAGCTTTTTTCAATAACTAACCTTTAACACTACACTTAAACACAAAACTCATAACGAAAAATAACTACCGATATAACAATTAAATAAACCAAAAAAGAAAAACAGAAATGTCAAATAATAAAGAAAAATAGCAGAAATAAACATTTCCTCCAAAAAAACACCTGCATATTATATTATATTCTAGTGATAAAGTAACACACTTTCGTTACGTAATAAATAGTGTGGATGATTTATGGTGCAGTGTTAGAAAATGTAAATAAAATTGTGGAAGAAAAATAGTACTTAGATTTGAAGTTACCATTCAGTTAATTATTAAATGTACGACAATAAAGGCAGAATCGGAATTGCCGAGATTGGTGGGAGTTAAACAATAGTTAAGGAATGTCTCTGCAAAACAATAGTTGAGGTTGTAACTTGGCTTTTCAACCAAAACGAAAAGACCCAACAAAAATATGACCATACTCCGTAGGAACTTGTGGTAAAGAATGTAATAATATACTACAGCAACAAGGTACAGTAAACACGCATACACAGTAGAAATATTCCCCAAAATTGATGGGGCATTTGCCCCTGCAATTTGTTATGCGTGGCTACTCAAACTTGCTTCCTTTCCACTATCGATCAGTTTTTGGAACTCTCTACACTTGGCAATTCGTATGTCAAGTATGCTGGGTGGATTTGGTTTTATGGAGCCGTGCAAATCTACCAGACGGAAGAAGTCTTGTTTGGTTAAGCTTTTCTTCTCAACCAGTTCATTCACCACAGCTTCCATCAGCCTTCTATTTTGATCAAGGATCTGATATGCAAAACAAAGTTTTGACAATTAACACTCGTGCAAAATAAGATTGAGACTTTTACTAAATAAAGAGAATTATATTGTTCTTTAATACTTCACCTTCCTTCCATTATAACATACCTCTTTTGCTCGTTCATAACACGAGTCCAGAATTCGCATTGCCTCCGTATCAATATCCTGACAATGAAATATATTGAAATCGTAAGTTGGCCAAATACTATCATTGCCAAAGATAAGGGCATGTTATTCCGCTTATGCAACCTTTTATTCAAGATACATTGCAAAGCAATCTTATTTAAACTTAAGTTACAATTGTAGCTGACGCCAAAGCAGAAAATAAGAAACATTGCGAGAAAATAAAACTCGAGACAGAATCCATACATTAATTCGGTCGGACACCCAGAAGTGTGACATTCCATGGTACTTCTCGGAAAGCCCACCAAGAACAAACGTCCTTGCTGCAGACCTAGCATTGTCTGCAGTTTCAGCCCATATCGTACTCAACTGAAAGATTCCAAATTAAGTTAAATATTTCTCAAGGTCTAAAATGTACCCATAATATGATATAAGCAAATAAAAAGGACCGACAAAATAGACATTTGACACAGATAACTTGTGTACTGATATAAAAACTGTAATTTACAAAGGTAAGAAATAAATAAAGCAATAAGTCATAACGAATAACATCATTGAAGAACTTAGAAGAAAGTCATTTTCATTTGTCATTTTTTTCTGGCCCTATAGAAATCTTAAGTCCATATACGTTAATTAATTTTCCTTCTGATCTCTCTCAGATTTCATGAATACAAATTTGTGATCCCACTCACAGAAATTCAAAATATCCCTAGAAAAATCGTATTCATATGCCATTCATAAAGGCAAGTTGGTTGACCAACATATTGAAACATGAACAAATGTTAGCTTTATAAATACAAAAATAGAATAAGGAAGTTAGTGGAAAGCATCTAAAACTATTCCATTACCTGACCGCTCCCAAACCAAAGTTCATCAGCTGCACGTGGAGCGAGTTGAACGGTAATATGATCAAGGAGGGATTGTCGACTGCACGATATTAGCAGCTAGAAATTAAGAGGAAAATAATATGGGAAGCACTAAAACAGTTTGTAATGCAATTTAATCGAGCAGTAATAATTTAAAATGCATAATGCAGGCAGCATACAGCTTTTGAAAACATCATCGATTTATACTAGTTATAAACAGTAATAACTCATACGTGAGCATTCCATTATTAAATTTGATTGAATCCATCTTCACCCGAACATAGCCCAATTCCCTACCAGCTCTAGGAGCAATTGTGACCTACACCAAAGCAAACAAAAAGCTACAATGTCACATTTCTTGTCAGCAACATTCATATCACAGATATTCATAGAACAGAGTAAAGATAATTTTTTTTATGATAAATAAACCCAATAACAATTAAATTTCAAAAAGATATAGAACAAAATACCAAACTCAGAAGGTCAACTTTCTGAATTGCTTAAACTATAGTGTCTACTCTAGAGCATTGTGGATGCATAAAGATAACCAGATAAACAAAGGAAGCGCTTGAATTTTGCAAGCTATTGTTCTAAGATGCAGCAAATTTCCATTCAATATAACAGTTAGTTATGTTTTGTCTAAATGATCTTTTTAGCATTGCATTTGTGCTGTTGCATTGTCAGCTTCAAATACTATCCATGAGTACCACATTATATGATTCAAACACAAACAGCATGACACAATATAATATTCATAGTAAAAGGAATGGAAAAAACAACTATTTTTATGATGTAAGACAAGCAGAATCTCGTTTGGTTCCTTTTCCATCAACTTAGTTTCTCTCAAATTGACTTCAAGCTAATTTTTCTTTTTTCTAATAAAATTGGCTTTTTACTAATATTTGGCATGTAATATGCTCAGAAATAATCAGCAGGAAGGATTGCATGCAGATGACTTTGCAAATGAAGATACTGCAAGAACTGTTCAAGAAAAAAAAAATTAGGGCATCTTACAAATAATTCAATCCTAACAGAATTCATCGTTTCAAACATGACAGAATATGGCCTACCAAAAATAAAATGAATAGTGTTAAGCCCTTACAAATTCTATATTTTTAAGGTCAGGAAAGTTCACAGCCACAACAGCCATTGCAGCTTCGTTTATAGCTACTTGTTTCCATGTATCAGTGCTTCTTTCCTTTCTATCTAGCATTCCTCTTTCCTCCATTTGTGCAGCTTGCAATAAGTCATCAGTAGTAATCTGCAATAGTGAAAGGAAGAAATGAAGAGCTGCCAGCTACAACGTTACAGCAACTGGTAGATCCTTTTCTTATTACTTCCTCTTTTGAGCTCTATCCCCTTTATGTACATGTATGAAAGTTTTCTTGTGCCACATTAAGAAACATCTTGTTCTCGAGAGACAGAAACTGATAGCATCCTTTAAGAGTTACAAAGTAAATGAATATATTCAATGAAGCTTGCCCTTACAGTCAGAGAAACACTTTTATTTGCATGCTTGATTTTGGAAAGTATTAAAGATATTGAACGTGGCATACCATACACGAAGCAGCAATGACTGTATCAATTTCCTAAAGGGAAATTCTAGAACAATAACTATCTGGCAATATTGTATACATAAGCCATTACCTCAGTCCTTATGTCACGCATCATATTGATGGCAGCAACCTCAACTATGTTGGCCAACTCTGCACCAACCATTCCATCAGTCATACTAGCAACAGCAAAGTAATCCACATCTTCAGCCATTGGCTTTTTACGAGCATGGACCTATGACACCATAGTGGAAAATTTAATAGCAAACTACTTAATGTGCCATTAATCACAAATCAACAACCATTACTGCAATAAAATAAATAACCAAATCCTGAATGCTACATGTAGGACAAATATGTCGAGGAGCTGCTACCTTTAGAATTTCTATGCGGCCAATTAGGCCGGGCTTGGGGATATATATTTTCCGATCAAACCTGCCAGGTCTCACAAGTGCAGGATCCAGAATGTCTGGTCGGTTTGTGGATGCAATGGTGATCACTTCTCCCCTTCCTTCAAACCCATCTAAGCACACCAGGAGCTGGAGCATTCAGTCAATAGGAAACATCAACCCTATAGAAACACAAATTTTTACTTAAGAAATGCAGTTGGGAAGTTTAGCACTGCCAGCTTAACCTGATTAAGAGTAGCATCACGTTCCTGTCCACCGGAACCTTTAATCAAGCCACGCTCCCTTCCAACAGCATCCAGCTCATCAATGAAGACAACAGATGGTGCCTGAAAAATAATATACAAATATGAAGGCTGATGACCGAAGCTGGAAAAATAGGTAAATTTCAAGACATGACAACAAAATGCAGTATAATGAAAAACAAAGGTCTCCAATCAGCTCGAAACAAATATAATGAGGAACAAGGGGATGTGTCAAGATTACATGCCAATGGACAAAATATATTTATTTGTGGAAGCCAGTAGCAATATCCAACTTATAATTTGACTTAAAGTAAGAAAAATTGTCAGAACACATCAGAAAAGCTAAATAAATATCACGTACATTTTCCCTGGCTTCTTGGTAAAGTGCACGGACACGAGAAGCTCCTACACCAACATATATTTCCACGAACTGTGAAGCGGAAATAGAGAAGAAATTAACCCCCGCCTCACCAGCCACTGCCTTGGCCAGCAATGTCTTTCCCACTCCAGGGGGGCCACAAAGAAGTATGCCACCTGGTGAAGTCACCAATTAACATTTCAACTTTCAACAGGTCAAGAGTAAAGTGCTGTGAAATCAAATGTTTCTTCCTATACTTATATTTGTATTAGATAAGTGATATAAATAACATGTGAATAAAACAGATAATCAAATAGTTATCTAATCGCAACATTGCAAAGAATACCAGAGCTGGTCCCTGAAAACAGTCCTATAAAATTTCATGAACTAAGTTTTCTTGAAGGCTAAGTTTGTTCATTCAAATTATTCTGTTAAAAGCTTATCATAGTAGCAAAATGAGACCTGGTATTTTCACTCCCCTCCTTCGGTACATCTCTCCATGAGTAAAGAACTTGACAATCTCCTCAAGTTCAAGCCGAATTTTACCCAACCCTGCAACATCACTAAACTTGACATCCACACCTCTCTCCAGATACTGAGGAAGCCTTCTGTTCTGTGCTCTCCTTACACGCGCTCCTGACCTCATAAACTGCTTTGCCATTTTTAAATAATCATTCTCCTCCCCTTTCCCCTGCTCATTCTCCTCATCATCACCCTCAATCCCCTCCATCTCCCTCTCCAACTCCCTCATCTTCTTCCTCTCCTCGGCCTCAGCCTGCTCGATCTTCAGCCTGTCCTCATAGTCCTTCTTATGCTTCCTATAACTGAGCACCACAGTCCGGTAAAAAAGGTAGAAGAACAGCACCCCAAGTGCATTAGCCACATTGCTATCGTTAGCCAAATCAGACCAAAAATGGGCCATTCTCTCGTTCTGGGCACTCGCCTGCCGCATCGATTCCTTGTACTTCCTCTTTCTGATCTCCATCTTCCTCCTCTTCTCTTCCTCCTTCTTCTGAGCCTTAATATTCCTCTTCGTTGCCTCCCTCTCTTGCCTCACCCTCCTCAGGTCCTCCTCCTTCTCCTTCGTCAACTCCATCCTCATTTTTCTATACTCCGCAAGCTTCTTCGACTCCTTCCTGGGCCTTCTTTCGCTATCTTCAGGAGTCTCAAGAATGAATTTCTGCACAGAAGGAGGGAAGAAAAACCTTGACAACACAGAAATAGGCCACTCTGGACTCTTAATGGGCGGTGTGTATGCGTTCACACACACTGAATCAATCTTCAACGCATCCCACGAATCCCAAAACGCGCTGTGACTCTCAACCGAAGGCAACACTGTCCTCAACACTCTCGAATCGTCCAAAACGACCAGAACCGCTTCGCTGCGTTGCCTCAATTTCGCAGAAGTGGGTTTGATTATGTGCTTCAGCTTCCCATCCCTCTTGAGTTCGATGATTTCGCTGTAGGGAAGGCGGTCGGAGACCACGGGAAGCCCTCCAGACCATGTTTTAAGCTCCTCCGGCGAGAGAGCTTCTGGTTTTTTGACGGACTGTTTTTTGGATGAGCGTTTCTTGCCCTTGGTGACGGCGGCAGCGGCGGTGGCGGCTTGGGGGAGGGAGGCAGAGATGACGGTGAGGGTTACGGAGAGTTTGAGGAAGTCGAAGCGGTTGGGGTTTGGGGTTTTGTTGTTGTCGTCTTTGCTGTCGTCATTGTCGGATTCTGGGGTTCGAATTCGCGAGGAGATGAAAGGGTAATAAGAGGGCTTTCGAAAGCTTCTGAATTTAGGGTTTAGGGGAAATGAGGGTGACGGATAACGATGGAAGCAATGTGAAGCCATGGGACAGTGTTTAGTGTTACATTCTCAGATATGGCTACTCATCATCAACCTGCTTCTTTTGCAGATAAGTGTTTCGTTTTCCTGTAACTAATAATAATTAATATATATATATTAGACATTTCTTTTAAAATAATAATTTATCATTTCTTATTGTAAAACATTTTACACCTAGACAGGCTTTGACATTTTACATCATTTCAATTTGAATATGAAAGAAAGTGAAAAAGAATGGTAACTATGTGTATCTTTTATTGGTTCTTTCATTTGATATAGTATTAAAAATTGTTTTGGTTATGTGTTAGTTAATGTGCGATGATAAATTGCTGAAGAACAACCAGTTCAGTTTTGGAGCAACATTTGGTTTAATAAACCTCTTGTGTACATTTTCAGTTAACTTCTTTAGTTGAACAGTATACAGAAGATGGAAGATTGTGCTACTTAGATGTCATTAATAATAAGAATTCCCTTTCTTATCACTCCAATCTAAGATAAGCATTTAAATTGATTATAATAAAATATAATTAGATATATATATTATATAATTATTATTTTTTGTCAATTTGTTATTATATATGGTATTGCTGGTTTTTCTGGCATTAGTATTTCTTTTCTATTTTATCTTTTCCCAGCGAGATTTTGTTTCTTATTTGACAAAAAGGAATTGGGTCCAAAAACATTGATCCAAAAGTTCAATGACATATCTAAGTTAGTTCTGAATGTAATTTCTGTATATTTCAGTTAGGCTTTGCTACTATATTGTGAAGAACTTACTTTTTCTTCCGGACTCAAAACCCATCAATATTTTGAGTGTTCATTGTAAACTTCAATTTTTTAATAACTTGTGTGGTCATTCTCGGGTGACATCACCTTCAATCCCGTAATCACAAGCACACGAATTTGAAAACATGAAGAAAAAAAAAAAATGAATGTCGTAATCAAACAATGTAAAAATTTGCGACAAAAAATAATCATTCTAGAGGCCAGAGAGAGAACGCAAAGATAAAGTATATGAATATGTAATGTATAAAAAGTATAGGTGAAAAAAAGTTATAAAATAAATAAAAGACATGCCCAACCACCAATTGCAAAAAAACATCTTTACCTAGTGCGTGCGTGCGTGCAATCATCATTTAACTTGAGCTTCAATTTTTTTAAAAATACATGCTTCTAAAAGGTATAGACATGGGAAACAACCTCCAATGTTATTGAACTACGCAACTACACTTCCAAATTGTTCTGTTCTGCCATTAATATATTTAATAGTCAATTAATGATATTTCCAAACTTGAATCACCACCCATTTTCCAAAAGCATAGGTTCCTAGACTAAAACAACCAAAGCCTTCATCCCACTGCGTCAGATCGAGCTAAATAAATTAAACATCATCATGCTTATTCCAAAATCTCAAGTGCATGGGCAATCATCAGACTTTCTCAAACATAGGAGTACTGATCTGTAGTGAAGTTATCGATAAAAAAGATAGGCTAAAATGCCACAAATTATAACAATTGAGATCCAAAGAGTAAATATTCCAACTCCATCCAATGAACAACACATGCCGAACTTCTTCAAGGTGCATGAAGAAAGTAAAATCATTGCTTACAACAAAACAGAACGATATTTAGTTTGATTCATCCGAACAGCTAATTTAGACGCCAAACATTAAGTCCATGATTTTGGAGACCAGTGATTTTGTTGGGGAAGCAATGGTTCCTCCAGTCTGCCGTGCAGTGGAGTTGCCATTCTGCGGATAATAAGGTCGAGCAGGCGCTTTCAATGTGTTCACTCCTGAGTTTCTAGCAGAGGTTAGAGGTAAGGGCATAAATCCCTGATTGTTAAGCCTTTCATTTAAAGCTTGACGTTGCATGGGATCCAACAGTTTCACACCAACAATTAGTACTCCATTAATTTGCATTCCATTCTTGCTTAGAGCTTTATGTGCATCAGATCGATTCTGTATCAGCAATAAACCAAGTTGGTTGACAAACAATAGAAAATCACTTTGAAAGAGACAAGCAAAATGACAACGACAAGTGCCACGGATAGTCTTGGATTAAAATATAACTCCTGATGTATAAAGAAAAAAATAATTCAATTCAAGCAAGGAAAAGATTGCAAACCTGATACAAAATGTGCATCCAGTTAGCATCTCTAGGACCAGGAACATGTTTCAAAATTTCACCACATTTTTCAAACTCCCTTAAGACCATGTTAGTATCACCTGGTGAAAACCTGCACAGAAAGAGCATTGTTAAAGAAACGCATTTCGGTATATATACAAACACAAAATTAAACTCTGCAAGGTCCATTTCACTTTAACAATGCTTTTTCAAAGAAATGTCTCTCAATTTCTTTTTCAAAGATTTGTTTTGTAAACAGTGAAGCCACAGTATTACTTTGACCATTTCATGTATATAAAAAATTTCAAACAAGAAGCAAAGTGAAAATAAAATAATATTTTTGTAATTGTTAGTGAAAATAGGCAATTCAAACATAAAATATTTTCTCAATACAAGAAAGTACTTTAGTTTTTTGAATTTTCGTCCCAAAAAAGGGCAACCCACTCCCAGTGCGCAGAGCTCCCGCCTAGTGAGGAGGTCTGGAAGGGTAGATTTGCACAACCTTTGCCCTACAAATGAAGAGGCTGGTTTTAGGACTTGAACCTGTGACCTCTTCATTTTAACATGGCTGCAACCTAATTGTTGCTCCAAGGCTTACACTAATCAAAACTCAAAAATAGCCCCATAAAAAAAATCCACAGGTCTCATGAAAAATATTTAAGGGCATATTCTCCAAACTGAAAAAAACATTAAAAAGGAAAAGCCACGCATTAGAAACTCTCACAACACACATTTGATTATCAGAGAGGCAAAAAAAATACTTCTATTAGTAAATCAATTCATAGTTGTAGATAGGACAACTTTGTTTGTAGCAAACAGCAATGTCATACAACTTCAAAAATATAATAAGTTATTTCATTCTTTCATGACAGACCATTGGAATCCAAATGTTATCCTTTTTACTTATAGTTAAGACTTAAAGCATAAAACAATCTAAAAATAGAAATACATAAGAAATGAAGATCATAGAACTGGAGAAAAAGGGATGTATAAAAAAAGGCATCAAGGTCAAGTATTGCCAAAAAAGAGTGAATATGTTTTTGGGTCAGTGAAATATGTGATGATCATTCCACTCCCCCAAAACTTTCAAGAAAATAAAAAACTACATATATTATAGAAAATACTCAATGCGTCATCAACAAGGTCACTATCAAATTCTTATGAGTTATTCCACACATCTCTCCACATTACAACACAGTTCGTGTACTTCTATGAATCCACACAACCACTCTTAACCTTTTTGGTATTTTTGAGCCTTAAAAGTCCCCAATTGCCCTTTGGAAAAAACAGAAAAACATAAAAAAGGGATGGTTGAATTGTGTTTCAAAAATTTTGGTATGTATCGTCTAATACTTCATAGTCAAACGATTTAGTGTTTGGTCAGACAAACCAATAACATACAATGTAAGAGGTTAAAGGGAGAATGATTAATCAGTATTTCTATACTGATTTGTCTAATAGCACAAACAACATCCAATTTTTAATCAACCGGTCAAACTCAATTAAGCATAGTACTGCTACAAAGTACAAACAAGTATTTTTTTCACAATCATGCAAGATGAGTTGTCAGTCCTACTCAGAAATAGTTGTACGTTTTTTCTTACCACATGCATTGCCCAGCAGTTTTGGCAACCGGAATAAGATCTTTTTGTGCTTTAGGAGCAGGGGTATGCTCTCAAGCGGTTGGAGTAAGTTTTCTTGATCTTTTAGGAGTACAGAAGTAAAAATCTATGCTGATATTGTTCACACTATTTTAGGTAAGATAGAAGTAAATTGTGCAGAATTCAAAGGACAATTATTTATACTTAGATTTGTAGCGGAATACATGTATTCCTCAGCAAATAGACAAACATAAATGATAAAGCAGAGTTAAGACATACCCATATACAGTTACCCATTCTTCTTCATTGAGATTCCCAGCTGGCAAAGAATTCCTTTGAACCTCAGGCCTTGCCACTTCCAGGGGTGGAGGAAGAGTTATCAAAGCACCAGGCTGAACCACTCCCTCAACTGGTGAACTTCTTCCCTTCTCGTCTTGTTCCCCACCACTCTTTGCAGTTGCAGGTGACCACCAACTTAAACCCGGTGAGGTCTGTTGGTTTTGTTGTACCCCTCTCAAAGCATAAGATGTGCTAGCCTCAGATTTGCTTTTCACAGGAGTTGAAAATTCCCTGTTAGAAGTTTGGACGGGAGTTCTAATGTCTGACTTAATCTCAGGGGATACTTGATAATCTAGTATGCCTGATTCAGGAGAAAAGTCTGATCTGTCCTCCAAGGTGAAAACAGGTGGCGGAGGAAGGTCCGAACTACCAAAGTTCTCACGCCATAGTGCAGATACTGCAGCTGCCTGACCAGGACTTGAAATTTTTCCTCTACGGGTAGAAACAGGTGAAGCTAAATCCTGGAAAAATAGAGACTGCCTACCGGATCTTGGAGTTCTTTGCACCGTGGTGCTCATGATATATTTATTTTGAATTAATACCTGATAACAAGCCACAGAACAGATGCATTAAAACCAAATTGACTGAAAGAGCTCAGCTAAGACTATGAGTCGGGTTCCCCAGTATGAGGAATGAGCACATTTAACAAGGAACTCAATTCACTGCATACAAAGTACTTCCTTGTGAGCATTGTTGGCACATACCAGAACCTAAGAAATTTATCTACTAATTCAACTTTTTTTTCTTTTACCACAGAAACTTAAACCAAGGAAAAGAGAGTAAAATAATAGGATTTGACTCCTCTAAACTGAGGAAAAATACTGTAAATAATCTCAATCATTTCTAAGAACAATAGTTATCGATATTCAAAAACATCCATGATTTATATACATAATATTAACCATTAATTTTCTCATGAGCTCACTTTGTAGAAGCTGGATCCAAGAAAATAACTAGGCAGTCAGCAAATTTTACTATAAATTCATTAAAAAAAACAAGTTCAAAAACACGAAGAAGACGTAAATAAACAAGCAATCCGCAAATTAAGTTCTCCAACTAAGACACTCAATCAATTTATTCTACAACCAGTCAGAAATTAGAGAACAACCGAAATTTACAACGGAACATATTAGAAATGCCTCGGCCAAAAAAAAATCGAGGACGAAAGTATCAAAATACAGCAATAACACATGAAACTACATCAAAAACAAACAAATAGTTTCTCACAAGTCTGGTTTTCCCATTCGCATAAAACAATCGGTTCTGAAATCCCTTGAGCTTGGGGTTTGAAATTCAAAGGCTATAGACTGTGCAGAAGAGAGAGAAAGAGAGAGTACCTTGTGGATGTAAATGGGATTGAATGTAATCAAATGTGATCACAAATTTTGAGATTTTGGTATTTTCCCTCCCAAACCAAAACGCTGAAGCTCAGCAAGAGAGACCACCTCGCGGAAGGGGCAATTCTATATATTTTGTAATAATGCTGTGAGTCGTTTTAAATTTTTCATTTCAAAACCCTAATTCTCCCTTCTCTTCATTATTTCCTTGTATCTTTGTACACACAGACAAATAAACAATTTTATGCCTAAAAATTATTATTTATATGGTTGATCCTGTTAATATTTTTTATTTAAATTATCAGTGCTTTTATTTTATTTTTTTTAAATTACATCTATCTACTATTTTAATTAATGAACCACGTTAAAAAATATGTAAGTTAAAATAAATACAAATATTAATTTAAAATTGAAAAGTTTATATACATATTTAATTTGTTCAAAAAAATACTTTTAAATTAAAAAACCCAGTCAGTAAACCAGACAGAGTTTAAAATAAATAATTAAAATTTTAAACCTAAACCGTAAACCACGATTTCAATTTAAAAAATAAAAATATACTTTGCAACAAACTGATAAAATCAATTTAAAAAATTATAAAACCCAAAATGTTCAATTTTAAAAAATATTAAATAAATAAAAATTATGTTTCTAATCACCTTTCTGGAAATGAAAATAAATAAATGTATTTTGAAGCACAATATAATATAAACATATAACTCTCAGTTTCAAATTTAGGTTTCATATATTTAAACAGAGAGAAATAATAGAAAAAATCATTAATTAACAACTATGTTTATCTTATTGATTTTTTTTTTCCAATCTCTATAATTAAAGCTATTGAATTTGTGGATAGATTGAAGCTACTTCTTTTTTTTTTTTTCTTAGTCAATAGGTACTAGTAGAACCACATCTAAAACAATATGGCATCACTACAGCTAAGAAAATTATTAAAAGTTGAATTTGAGTTTAATTTATTTTATTTAGTTTTATTTACTTTAGTTTTATTTTTAGTCAAGGTAACATTTCTAATAACAATGTACAGATAAAAGAAAACATCAAATGATTAAATTTATTTTAAAAACACGATTAAAAATAATAATAAGATTAGATGATAATTGACAATTTTAGTTTATTTTTTGACTTCTAAATGACGAGTTAAATTTTTATTATTATTATCATAGCAGTTTTTTTCTTTGAGGATAGACAAACTAAGAAACCAAAAAAAATTATATATGAATATTTTACTTGTACCATAATTTCATCATTTAAATCAACAAACTACGGACATGTCATTTACTTCTATTAACTTACTAAAAAAAATACCAATTTTAATCTTTTAAAATATATAGAGTATTACATTGCAACTTCTTCACATTAACCTAAATCATAATGTAGCAAAATAAAATGATTATGGCTTTTCACAAAAGGAATTTAAATAAAATATCATTTGTTTTTTATTTTCTATATTGTCACTTCAATTCAATACATGTCAAACATGTATTAGAAATTTATATTTTAAAAAAATTGTTATTCTCTATTTTCTTGATATAAAATTCCTCTGATAATATTTCCGATTGCTTTTATAGTTTCATTAGATTACATAACACATAGAGACTTATAATTGATATACTTGAATGTATTGTTAAACATTAAATATCATCATATAACTTTAACTTAAAAGTTAAAATTAAAAGATAAATGTGTATAAGTAGTTAAAACATGATACATAATATAAATATATATTAATCATTCACTAATATTATACTTTAGAAAATCTATTTTTTAAATAGAATAAGTTTTTTTCAAAAAAAAATTAAAATCGCAACTAGTTAAATCAATAACATCTTTCACTATATTCTATGCAGCATTATCTGTTTCTGTGTATAACACTATGAAAAACAAACACGCAACACTAACCAGAAAGGGTAAGTTAATTCAAAATATATCAATTAATCTCAAATGATCTCATAAATATACATCATTTAACACATAACAATCAGTTTACAATATCTATCATCCAACTTAAAACATCACATAATATAAACAGACTCAATTATACTTTCGTAAGACTCGTACATTAAATAGATATCGAGATTTACATCTGTCTTACAATTTTCAATTTGTATGTCTCATCTCATCACCATTAATCTCATATAACAGGGTTAATATATGTCTGTCTTGACCAGTGCTCTTTCAAGCTGTAGTTTTAGTTATATAAACCTCTTTCGACTTTCACCACCTAGTAATATTCATCTATTCGATTTCTATTACTAGTAGAGTTAGGATATCAATAATTAACAAGATCCTTAGACAATGCACATCCTATTACTTCTCAGCACATATGTTTTCTTTTCTGAAAACACTATGCTTCTACATCACATACTATTCATATCATACATAATCAGTTTTCATTTATCTATTCATTCACTTTCCATTTAAATTCTAATAATCTAAAGAAAACTCCACCACTTTATATAATATCAAATACAATTCCTCAATCAATAATGTATAAAGACAAATCCACAGGTAATACCTATAAAAGTCTCATCACAAATAATTTTCAATTCATCAAACAACAATCACAAGTTCTCACATGTTACTTTCTAACATCTTACTCAAATTAGATAAATTAATCATATCAAATCAAGATAAACAATCAAATTCATTCAATGTCTAAAGACTAGACAAACTTATAATAAAAACTTTAGCACTGATAATCACATATGTAAGTCTCATATCCTATAATTTTGTTTGAAAGTAACTAAGTAGTATAAAAACATGTTACTAATTTCCCTTACCTGAGATGATGATCTCTATAACAATTCCTCCAACACCCGACAAATATACTAATCCAAAATTTTAGGGATTTATAACAAGTTAGCAGGACAAAATTAAATTTCAGTATAATCTTAATTAAGTCAAGAAAATATTTTTTTCAACTATCCCTACTAAGATTAGTCACAAAAGCTTAAGGAAAAACAAAAACGTAAAAAATCTCTAGAGCATATAAAAACTTACTCTATTTAAGATTTTGAAAAATTAGAAATAATTATGGACACTTCAATTACTATAATGTTCCATCAAATTATGAAACAAATGAAATATGAAGTGAAAATTTGGAGAGAGATAAGAACTTGAGAAAGTGAGAGAAAAAAGAAGAAAAAATAAATGAAAGTCCAAATGTCATGTTTCTCTTTTTAAACTTAGTATTGTCTTAATAAACTTGTGATTCTTTCTTGTAAATAAATTTTAACAAAAATGTACAAGATTTTATGGAAAAGAAAAAATCAAGATAAAAGAGTAAAACAAAAATTAAATTGAGTAAAGTGATTAAGAAAAGATTTAGATATTCAAATGACAAGTGCATTGCTATTTTACTTAAAGTTAAAAGTATCAAATTTTTAAACATCCAAAATTATATAAAATCAAGTAATTCCATATATTTCAAATATAAAAAATATAAGTTATATACCTTTTATTTGTAATAATAAAACTTTAATAAACAAATCAAAATTCATCTATAAGAAGTAAAGTATCTCGATCTAAGAAAAATAACAACAGGTGAGCAATTCCTTGAAAAGGAAGTAGTTATGTGCATGAACTTATTATAATTATCAGTATTTAAAGTCAATCTATGATACTTAAGGTTGCATAGTAGACTTTTAGAATATTCTAAAATTTAGTTACTATAAAATCCTTTAAAACACCATAGATGTAAATTAAGAATGTCTTTTTTGACAAATCTTCTAAAGAAAAGAATACAATTCAAGTATGTTTAAAAAAAAAAATGTAAAAAAGATATTTTTATTATGAATTTCATGTTACTTAATCTACTTTTCTCTATCTTATTTAGTTTTTGTTTCTCTCATTTTCATTTATTCTTAAACAGCCTTATCAATCTCCTTGTTAGTATTGGAGTACCTTTTTATCTGTGCAATAATTAACAATTCTATTTAAACCATACAAGTTCATAATTAGATCAATTATTAAATGATACTCAAATGTTAAATTAATATTCATAGAATTATTTTAATAACAAAAATTATGCAAAACAATGTTAAAAAACACAATATCATAAATTTCTGAGATAAAAAACTAGAATACTGAAGAAGTTTACATTTATTAAAAATATAAGTTTGAGATGTTAAGTAAAATTAAGAATAAGAAGGTTCACCACTGTATAAGGAATAAAATTCACAATCTTATTATTTTAAATTTTTTACTTAAAGATAATTCTTTTAAAAGATTCAATAATATGTTCCTAACATTCTAAATATATATAAAAACTATAATAATTTTGTATATCACACTTAAATTAAAATTCCAATAATATACTTCAATGGTTATTAATAATAGTAGATTTATATGTATAGTAAAAGGAAAATGACTGATATTTTAATTTCTTTAAAAAACAAAAAAAAATTAAAATCGTTATAAATTAATTTTCTATTCAACATATTGTTTTTACCAAACTGAATGCTTATTCCATTGACTTTTACTAATCTGACATTTATTTCACTAGTAGTTTAGTGTTTCACCCACTTTACAAGCTAATTAAAATTTATATGAAATATATTTTCAATCAAATCAGACAGTAGATTGTTTTCTCCTAAATTAGTCAAACTAAAATAATTCTATGAAATATATTTACCTTCGTTATTAATACTTTGTTTATAACAAGTTTTGTTAAAATTCTCATTATTCTTACTATAGATTGATCAACTTGTTACAAGAATGATCCTTTTGCCTCTCCAAGTTAAAAGTTTGAGAATTTAACTTAATAATAAATAAAGGTATACCTGACACTAATATTCTAATATTTATGCACACATATGCACTTTATGAGTATGAACTTGCCTTTCACCATTTTTTCATTTTTAATTTTCTCATGGTGTCCCTTAAGATATTGCATTATCTACTCTTATTTTCTCAGAGTTTTATTTATTTTTTTCTGCAAAACAAAACAATATTCATAGAGTATGCAATCATTTACCTTTAAATTAAAATTAAAATATTATTTATTTTTACAAGTTTTATCCCTTTATTTTTATTTTTATCCGCAACGCAACCAAATCAAAGAGTTTATCTACTTCCTTAGATCCATATATGTCATTGAAGTACACAAATTTTCACATACAAACAAAAACAGAAACACTTGAAGTTTATATGTTTCAACCATTAACAAGGATTCCACTCACTCTAGTTTTGACTTCTACTCAATCCTTTAAGAAAAACAAAATCTAAAATAACACAAACACCTTTCTCCTAAATAAAAACTATTTTAATTTTTTTGCAAAGTTTACTCATTTGATTGAAAGACATTCCATCTGTTCAAGTATTAGCCATTAAAAGAAGTTTAAATTGATTGATGTTCTCAGGGAGACAGAACTAGGAGTTAAAAAGTTAGATGACTAATTATATAAAAAAATAAAATGTATTTAATTAATTAGAAGAAGTGGAGGAAAATGAAAAATCCAAAGATAAAAATGATGAAAGATATAATATGCTGGTGCTTATGCAAAAACAGTATAATTTGTTGGTATTTTTGGAGGAAAGAAATAGTGTTGTAATATGTAATATGTCACTCTACACACTTCCCATTCCCTCCAATGTCACATGTCGTATCAGTCACAGTCACCCATCATTTCAACCACTGTACTCATACTAAAATCGTATTTTATTTTTTATTTATTTATATCGGAATCATACTCTGTATTTATACTGTACGGATACCGTACATGACGCTGCCACCATCATCTTCTCATCCCCTGTAGCTGCATAAATAAAATAAAACTCCCAAAATTTGAAAAAGTAATAATAATAGTAAACAATAAAAAAATTATTTAGAAATAAAAAATAAATATTAAAATGAAGACGCATGCAAAAAGGTCATGATGGTGTCCTGTGTGACCCACTCCACTTCTACGCAAACCTCCTCTCCCCATGCTTTTGTGTATTTTAAGACTCTCATCACAATCTCAAAATTCCCATCATACCCTTCTGTTTCCTCTTTTTTACTCATCTGCCATTATCACCACTCATTGCACACCCTCCTTCCATATTTCTCTTTCACACACTATTGCCCCCACAAAATAAAAAAAAATAATTATTTTTTAAAGGCTAGGCATGTTAATTATTAACTTATAGCCTGTCCATAAATTTTTGAAGATCAAAATTAAATTGAAAGTTACAAATAATTCTTCTGACTTTATCTTCACCAGTCTAATCAGTTTCAATGAATTATTATTTTTTTTCCTAAAACATGTTAAAGTTTAAACAAAACAAAAATCATGGCCTTAGTATTCACGCCATTGGTGGTTCTTCGCATCAGTTGCAGAGCAAAAGAAGCATTTTTACGATTATGCCCGTGGGGCCTTCAATCAGTTTCGGTAACAAAAGTAAAGTGTTAAGATCCGTGGATCTGCTCAACTGATCTTCTTTTACATCCATTATTTGTCCATATCTATTAGCAAACCAATCACATGAAAACATGAAAAGCAAATCAAAGGTAGAATCTTCTTTCCATTGGTTTAACAATGTTTTATGAGTAATTATTTACCAACTCTTTTTCGTTTTTTCGCATTCTACGAGTTTATTTACACGTGTGAAATGAAAAACGTGTAAAAAATTATTATACGAAAACGGATTTAAATATAAAATTTGTTTAAAAAATAAATGGGTGGGGGTAATTATGAGATTGTGCAGACAATGATATGCAAGCGGCGGGGCCTGCGTTCCAAAGCGGAAGTGTCAGAAGAGCCGCTGGAAAAAGGAGAGTTTGGTAAATTCCAACGCAGTCCAGTGCAATTTTAAAAGTAATAATTAATTAATTAATTAATATAGAAATAAAAAAAAAGGAGGGTGCTCCATTACATTTTGAACCGAAAGTGAAAGAACCAATGAAAAGAATCACAGCAGAGCAAATCTGTGAAACACATGAATTGAGGAAGCAACAACAACATCTCTAAAAAGCAAAAGTCTGCTCTTTCACCTAGCACATCCTAGGGTTTCTGCTCTTTAATCACCCAACAAAAATCCAAAAAAAAAATTAGTAATCAGTAGCCACATCACAGTTCACAGGGCAATTTCACAGTGCTTCAGAATCACCTAAAGAAAGAAATTGAAGAAATTACTCTTTCTGTGTACTATTTTTTTCTCCGTTTGAATCTCTGTCTGAATGGAGTTTGTTTGCTAGCTTCCTGACTACGGTCCAGAGATCAGCTGGAATTCGATTCGATTAGATTATATCAGCAGAAAGCGGCGTCGTTTCTGTGTGTGGCTTCCAAGGATGAATATCGGTGAAGCGACGTCGTTTTGGCTCGTTCTGAGGCTGCGAGAGACTGCTCAACAAGCTTCGGTGGATGCTCTGTTTTGAGAATCGAATCGGTTGCAAAAAAATCTCTGCACAAAAAAATCTCTGCACGTTTATAGTTTTATCTCGGGAAACTGTGTTGGTAGGAATCAGATCGTTGTTGTTTGTAGCATGAGGTTGGTGTCTGAGGGTCTGATCTCGAAGGATTTAATGTTTTGTGGGTGTGTGTTAGTGAGGGAACGAAGGTAGCTAGCTCTGTGTGGAGCAATCGAAATTGTTGTTGAGTTTGGTTGTGGGTGTGGGTGGTAGAGTTGTGTAGGTATGGCAATGTCCTGCAAGGATGGTAAACCAGGATTGGATAACGGGAAATATGTCCGTTACACGCCTGAGCAGGTTGAAGCCCTCGAGAGGCTTTATCATGACTGCCCCAAACCCAGTTCCATTCGCCGCCAGCAGCTCATTCGTGAGTGTCCTATTCTCTCCAACATTGAGCCTAAGCAAATCAAAGTTTGGTTTCAGAACAGAAGGTGCACTTGCCTGCTTGGTTCTTTTCGTTCTTGGATTCTGAGCTTACTGTTTTTATTCGGTATTCTCTTCAATGCGTTGTGTTTGTTGTGAATTTCAGGTGTAGAGAGAAGCAGAGAAAAGAGGCCTCGCGGTTGCAAGCTGTAAATAGGAAGCTCACAGCCATGAACAAGCTTCTCATGGAGGAGAATGATAGGTTGCAGAAGCAGGTGTCGCAGTTGGTTTACGAAAATGGCTACTTTCGCCAACACACTCAGAATGTATCACTTCTCTCAACTGCGTCCTTTTTAGAAAAAGTTTATTCATTTATCTTTGTAGTGATTTGAGCAACTTAGTCTTACCGTAAATTATTCTTGCGTGCAATATAATTGAGTTGGAATGGTGTTCTCTCTGCAGACTGCGCTTCCAACCAAAGACACGAGCTGTGAATCGGCGGTGACTAGTGGTCAACGCAGTTTGACAACCCAGCATCCCCCGAGGGATGCAAGTCCTGCAGGGTTAGTGGGAATGTGATTAATGGGCCTGGGTCCCTTTCTGTCATTGTTGTCTGTAAAAAGTTGGCTTCTGGACTTATGGAATGACTTGTCTTCTTTCCCAGGCTTATGTCCATTGCAGAAGAGACTTTAGCAGAGTTTCTTTCGAAGGCTACTGGGACTGCTGTTGAGTGGGTCCAAATGCCTGGAATGAAGGTGATCTAATTAATAACTCTTAATATTGGTTGACCAAGTAGTTGTTTTATTTTTTTATTTCCTTCATTGAAATGGGGCATTTGCATAGTAGTTAAATAATGACGAAATTAACATATTTGAGAGACGACACATTCTGACTTGTACATTTCCTTGTTATACGTGCAGCCTGGTCCGGATTCCATTGGAATCGTTGCTATTTCTCATGGTTGCACTGGTGTGGCAGCAAGAGCCTGCGGCCTTGTTGGTTTAGAACCTACAAGGGTCAGTACTCCGAATTTATTGTCTTTTCATTAATTTCTTGCTTGTATTCATAGATGGCATGATCAACTATACGTTATCCAGGTTGCAGAAATCCTCAAAGATCGGCCTTCATGGTTTCGTGATTGCCGAGCCGTGGATGTTCTGAATGTGCTGCCCACAGCTAATGGTGGAACCATAGAGCTGCTTTATATGCAGGTAAAGCTACTATATGTGTATGAATGAATGATGACGCTGTGAGAAACAGACTAAATCTTTTTGTGTGTTTGATGATCAGCTATATGCACCAACCACGTTGGCACCTGCCCGTGACTTCTGGTTGTTGCGCTACACTTCTGTTTTAGAAGATGGGAGCCTAGTGGTAAGTGGCTATTGAACTCTTGAAGTTCATGATTGATCAAATATTGTAGCTGATAATAAATATCTCATGTGTGCAATATCTAGTCCTACATTTATATTACACAGTTCTCTGATTCCCCAGTGACATCTACATCATTCTTATAATGCTTCCCTGCTTCAGATCTGTGAAAGGTCTCTTAAAAATACACAAAATGGTCCAACCATGCCTCCCGTGCAGCATTTTGTTCGAGCAGAGATGCTTCCTAGTGGGTATCTAATAAGACCCTGTGAGGGAGGTGGTTCTATCATTCACATTGTTGATCACATGGATTTGGAGGTAAATAAATTCCAATCAGTGACATTAATAATCTTTATTTAACAAAAGTAACTTTTGCATGATTGTGTGTTAGCCGTGGAGTGTTCCTGAAGTACTGCGACCTCTGTATGAATCATCAACAGTATTGGCTCAGAAGACAACAATGGTGGTATGATTTTTATTTTGCTGATGAGGATAGAATCATATAACAGTTCAATAATTTGTCATTTTCCGTCTTATTTCAATACAATTTATAATTCTATGAAGTTGAAAAATATTTATTATTTTAAGAGTACCATAAACGTAGATTAATGATGGGTTTAGTGGTTTACTAAAGGTAATGGCTTAGTTACAATTCTCGTTTTTTTCTACCAGGCACTACGTCAACTAAGGCAGATTTCACATGAAGTTTCTCAGTCTAATGTCAGTGGGTGGGGAAGACGACCGGCAGCTCTTCGAGCACTTGGCCAGAGACTCAGCCGGTTAACATTTAACTGGGGCTTGATTTTTGTTGAATTTCATTGCATCTAATTTTAGAATCTCACATCCATTTCCTGGCAGTGGCTTCAATGAGGCGATCAATGGGTTCACTGATGAGGGATGGTCGATGATCGGCAATGATGGTGTTGATGATGTTACAGTTCTAGTGAATTCATCACCTGACAAGTTAATGGGTTTGAATCTTTCCTTTGCCAATGGATTTCCATCTATCAGCAATGCAGTCTTGTGTGCCAAAGCATCCATGCTATTACAGGTAAGGACGCTGTCGAACTTCATTGAATTTTCTTTAATTAGAAAATAACATATCTAGTGAAGCTGTTTTATTGCTGTAGAAATTTTAAAAGATGATATAGATAAGGCTCTTATTTTATATTGAACATAGATTTTTATTGAGTTGGCAGCATATTGTTTATTGTATGGGCAGTTAGCCCATGTTTAATGGAAAGTGATAGGAACAATGACTACCAATTCTCTCGGCAATGAAACATTTCCCATCCAACCGGATTATGAGACCCATAATTTGGTTGTGGACTTCGTTTGTGCTGCAGTTATTCTTAACAAAAATTTGTGTAGAGGCATTGTTACTTCTAAGTTTTAATTCTGACATTTTGTAACCATGTTTCACATTTGTCCAGAATGTGCCTCCAGCCATACTATTGAGGTTCCTACGGGAGCATAGATCAGAATGGGCAGACAACAGCATGGATGCTTATTCAGCCGCTGCCATTAAAGTTGGTCCTTGTGGCTTACCAGGATCTCGTGTTGGAAACTATGGGGGTCAGGTTATTCTTCCTCTTGCCCACACCATCGAGCATGAAGAGGTAATAAATTGGTAACAAACACTGAATACATGTATTATGAATTTAGAAATTGTGCAAGTTATAACTTCTCTCGCCTATCTGTTCTAGTTTCTTGAAGTTATTAAGTTGGAAGGAATTGCTCATTCTCCTGAAGATGCAATAATGCCCAGAGAAGTGTTTCTTTTGCAAGTAAGTTTTTCCTTGTATTGATTGCTCTATGCTTATCTGGGTCGGGGGTGATACCTCTTGCTTAATGTGGTGCTAACACGCAGAAATAATTATACGAACTTTTAAGCTGCCTGACTACGCACTACTACTCGTATCATCACTTGAATTCTCACTTCTTCACTTCTCCATTTTTTCTGTTTATACAATTTTGAATTACTTATGAATACAATCATTGTATAATACTCCAGCCTAAATATAGCTTGTCATTTCTCTGCTACTAATTTTTCCAAGTTTGCAATGTTTGAGAGTTTGATTAATCAAAATTCAAAGTTGTGTGCGTTGACTTGTTACTTTTAGTACTGAGATTTTTATAAGTTACACGCTTTATATATCTCGGTATATTGTTATTCACATTTCCAATATCTTAAAAGCAAATGAAGATATGAATGTTGCTCTCTGCTCGTTCCCCCCAATTTCTGACGAGGAAAGTATATTGCTACTTCCTGGTCTTTTGAAATCTTCTAGTAGAACAAGTAACTTGCTATAGCTCATTATTATTTGAACTCTTGAGCCTACTGAATGATAGCTTTTCTGTCTTGCCAACCACCATCGTTTTGGTTTCTATCGTATATGTGTTTGTGTTTACTTTCTTATTGTTCGTTTGTTTTGTTTTGATAGCTGTGCAGTGGAATGGATGAAAATGCTGTTGGAACCTGTGCAGAACTTATTTTTGCTCCAATTGATGCATCCTTTGCTGATGATGCCCCCCTTCTACCTTCTGGATTTCGCATCATTCCTCTTGATTCTGCAAAGGTTAGCCTTAGTTATTCTCAAAGCACTATATATTTTTTTGGAATTTGGTATTTACCTTTTCACAACGTTCTTTTGGTTATTGCAATTTAAATTTTTGCAGGAAGCATCCAACCCAAATCGCACACTAGACCTGGCATCTGCTCTTGACGTTGGCCCAACTGGAAACAGATCATCAAATGATTATTCTGGAAATTCTGGTTCAATGAGATCTGTGATGACCATAGCATTTGAATTTGCCTTTGAAAGTCATATGCAAGATCATGTAGCATCCATGGCACGACAATATGTTCGAAGCATTATATCATCTGTCCAAAGGGTAGCATTAGCACTTTCTCCTTCTCATTTAAGTTCACAAGCTGGGCTTAGAACACCACTGGGTACCCCTGAAGCGCAAACACTAGCTCGCTGGATCTGCAATAGTTATAGGTGGGTATACTGTTTTTTACTTATGTTATCTCCCTCCATATTCTGCAATTGACGCTGATGTATTTAGCCATAGTACTGGTTTACATATCCTGCATGATTTCCTTTTGGCATGCGAAACCATTATTGTCTCGGGGATGATAAATCACTCTGGGGTTACCTCTCTTGATATACCTACATTTAGTGATATTCCTTTTTCTGATAGCCACCTCTTGTCTTCAAACAGTTTCGCCTACGACTTTTCCACTTGGAAAAGGAATCTTCTGCACAACTTGTCAGCAAAGATAGGCCGGGTTCTATTTAATAGACTTGTGACACCAAATCTTGACATACTGTTGTAGTTACAACTGTTGACTGCTGTTCCAATGCTTTCGTTAATTCTTGTATCAGATCAACAAAAATATTAATTGATATGCTTCTACATTAATTAACTATGTGTTCAGTTGCATATGCACATGTATTGAAAATTTTGGCTACGACTGATATTTCAGGGAGAGCATTGCATTTCGGACTCATCTGTTTGACTATTTATTTTGTAGATGCTACTTGGGTGTCGAGCTACTTAAATCCAATAACGAAGGGAACGAATCTTTGCTGAAGTCCTTGTGGCATCACTCAGATGCAATATTATGCTGCACTCTAAAGGTATGCCCCCAAATTATTTCAATGTCAAAGTACATGCGTCTATTCTCAGTGTCATGTATTTCGTTGTCTACATGGTTCAACTCAGTTGGATTTTGAACTGAGTGCCTGATATTTCTGTCATGAAAGGATGTTCAATTATTTGAGTTGTAGTGCTTTGCACGTATTTTGTGTGTTCTTTTTTGCATGTAGCATTAGACCGTTTTTGTACCTGGTAGCTTCTAGGAATTATTTTCCTGTAAGATTTGCGAATCAACTATTGATAGTTGTTACTTTTGGAGTTCTAGTGCTCCAAGGAATGAGCACTTCTAGTTATTTTTGAAGTTGTAGTGAATTATGCATATATTTGTTCCTTTTCGTCTAGTATAAATTGGTTTTGTACTTGGTTACACTAAAGGAGTTATACCTGTCTAATTTGTAAGTCTACTATTTATACCCTTCTACTGGTTTGAAAAGCACTTTCGTTAAACTTGTTGCAGGCATTGCCTGTGTTCACTTTCGCCAACCAGGCAGGGCTTGACATGCTGGAGACCACCTTAGTTGCTTTACAAGATATAACATTGGAGAAGATATTCGATGATCATGGCCGAAAGATTCTGTGCTCAGAGTTTCCCCAAATTATTCAACAGGTCCGCGAATTAAAAATTCCACTGCGACCAGGCTTGTTATTGATTCGCATTTTGCTTTTAGACGCGTGACACGTCGTTAGTTCTATCTGTAACTATGCTGCAATCTCTTGTTAAGCCAATGATGAAGTGTTTTTTGACTATGGGCTTTTCCCTTACTTTCCTCCCTCATCTCCTGAATTGGGAGGAGAAAGTAGAAGTAGCTGCATTTCCAAGCTTTATTGTGATTTATAATGAATTCCTTTCATTCTATCTTGTCAGGGTTTTGCATGCCTTCAAGGTGGTATTTGTCTCTCAAGCATGGGGCGACCCATCTCATATGAAAGAGTAGTGGCTTGGAAGGTGCTGAATGAGGAAGAGAATGCTCATTGTATTTGCTTTATGTTTATGAACTGGTCTTTCGTTTGATATGTGATATGATATTTAGGGAATAGAAATCAAAGTGTTACAGATGCAACACTCTTCTAAGACTTGTTTTTGTTCTCTGTTTTGCTGTATTTGCTGCGAAGACTTGGATTGCATGTAAAGACCACGACTACTTGGTTAGCTTATGCTTGCTTATTTACTTATTCAGCTCCGTTTTATGTTGGTCATTCTTGTAACTTACGCTCTGCATGTGAGACGTCTTAATATTTGGGTCATACACGCAATTTACAATTATTGAACAAACTTGATTATCTCCAATTGGTAATAACTTCTTAATGACATTAAGCGTTTTGTAAGGAGAAATATTGTTTCGATCAATATCAACAATATGAACTTGTTTCGACGCGTTTATATGTATAAACACACGTATATACGTAATGATAATTTTACATTAAAAAGAAAAGAGTGAAAAGTATTTTATATTTTAACGTATGGTTAAAATTACAGACTGATTTTTATAAATAAATTTTATATTAATATAAAATTGTGTATATATTTATGTGAAAAGAAACTTTCAATTTAAAACGCATAATTTAATTTCATTCTTTATATATATATATATATATGTATAATTGCAGAAATAAAAGAATTGTTAATTAGAAGACTAGTTTCCTATTCTTGGTCAAATACATTTAAATTTAAAAATATTTAGATATATTCTTTATAAATGTTGGATGATTTGATTATATCTAGTCTATGTCATAAGATAAGATAATTGTACACCTTCTTGTGAATAATTTGTTTCATTGAGGATTAAATTTGTAACCTCTTAATTCTGACGTGATTTCAATTATTAGATGGAATACTTATTATCGGGATAAAAACTGTAACACATTTATCATGTCAAGTATTACTATTCTATTGTGATTTAGTCTTATGTAGGTTGAGATTTAGTCTTATGTAGGTTGAAACAATAACGACTTTTAAAAAGAAAAAAAAAATATAATAAACTTTTTCATCTGATTTGACTTAAATGGCTTGCTATATATTACTGTCATTCATTCACTGTTTAGAGTCTTTATGTAGATAATTAAGACACCTACAGAATTAGAAGCCTTTACTTTTCACCAGTACCTTTTTGTTCTAGCAAAGGTGGATACAATGATTAACACATTATGTAAGCCCCTAAATTGTAATACAATGAGAAATGAAATTAAATGGAGTAAATTGACCTTAAACAATACCTGATAAATGTTTTGCAAGTCTCCATTAGCCATATACTCATAGATGAGAGCCATATTCTCTCCATCATCACAATATCCAATTAGAGCAGTTAAAAACTTATGATGAACTACAGCAACAAATTTGGCCTGTAAATCAAAAGCAATAATCCCTTCAATTATCATAAACAAAATATCATTAACCAGTGTATATATATATGATCATATTTGTAGTTAGCCATACTACCTCTGCCTTAAATTGCAGAAACCCTTCGGCAGAGGGAGAGAGCATTTTGACAGCTACCTCAGTATCATCTATCCAGCCATGGTAGACTGTAGCAAATCCTTCTTTCCCTACCACTCTTTCAAGATTTTTGGTCATGCTCAGGACTTCAGCATAGGTGAATTCTTCTTTATTTGTCTCTAGTTCCTCCTTTATTCTGTAATAGGCAATCCGTTTGCTCTGTTGGGGTGAAACTGTGGGAAGAAAGAAACACTGTCAAAGTCCATGCAAATATCTGCTAATTGTTGTGCACCAGTATCTATATTTTATGCTCAATAGAATGCAATCTTAGAAGATAATCTTGCCGTATGTATGTTCAAAATAAAAATCCAATTGAAAATTTACAATGCAGAAATCAACTTCAATTTTGACACATTGTTATGGGAGTTGTCTCACCAAATGGTAATATGACATTCCACATATTGTTGTAAAAAAATGAGTAAGTCATGGGGAAGAAAGTCAAAACAGAGACAGGGCATTATCCAAAACTGAATTTTGAAACAGAAGATACTTTGATTCAAGTAAATCGTTCTGGGAAAGTAGACTGAGTTGCATTGGAATTGTTCCTGATATCTGATTGTCTTCTAGGTTTCTTCCATAAGGAAATAATAAATCATTATCCATCTTTCATAAAATATTACTCTAAAAGGCCCAAAAGGGTGAAAATTTTATGGAGAGGTAGATCTAGTTGATTACTTTTTTCACTGTAAGATGAACATGGAGATCCTTACCATGTTTCTAAACAATTACAGAAACAAAGTTAATTAAAAAAATCAATTTCAGCAAGCTTAGCCTTTTGAAAACACTACCTCTTTATAAAATATACCCTTATCAATATAGTTAACTTACAGAACTTTTAAGAAGCTTAGTTGATGTAGGAATTCAGGCACGTCCCCGGTTAAATTGTTGTGTGACAAATCCCTAAAACAGAAACAAATTTCTTATACTTAATGTTAGGAGGAAGCATAAACTTGCTGTCATCAACCATATAACTTGCTATTTGTAGTAGATTGAGTGACTTACAAGTATTCTATGTAGTGTAGATTTTGTTAATAAAATTGTAAATTTGAAGCTGAAAGTATATCATCAGTCACCCAAAACTTACAAAAAAGTATATCCTTGCCAGTTTCTCTTGATTCCATACATTGACTTAACATTTATGATACCATCAACTATTATGGTGAATATAAGTAGGTCAGATAGAGAATATAATAATGAGTAATAAGTAATAATAAGAGTAGTGCATGTGAATAATGATGTACAGGGTATGTAATAAATTATATTATAATAAGATGATGGTAGAAAGCAAAATCAGCATGTCTAACATACCATCTATTTGATGTTTCGGATTGTGAGCTTTTTCGTATATATATATATATATATATATGAATGGCGTTGAGAAGAGGTGGAAGAGTTGATCTACAAGTTTTATTAATGGAAATTCCCAAAGGAATTTTCACTTAGAGCAAATCATGTGATATCTTTTCAATACAAATTTTAAATTTATTTTATAGGTAAATATACACATTGGGTGTTTATGAATTTATTTTTAAAAATTATTTTTAACTCCTGAATTTATTTTATTTATAGAAGAATTATTTCATTTACAACTTTTTTGTTTCATTTGTTTCCATATTTTATTTTTAAACTTGACTTCCTTCGAAATATTGAATGAAATTTCTACTGTGCTTGGTGAAAGTAAAATTGGTACTTGGTGGAAGTAAATTTGGTTATAACAATAATTTTGAAAGTTCTTTAACCTCTTACTCTTTAACTAAAGAAATTAGAGAAAATAAACACAAAGATTATAATAAAAATTACTACTTATTCACATGTCCAAAATAAAATACATGAATATATATTTATAATAATAGGAGATGAAAAATCTTCCTAATTTTTTTATGTGGGACTTTTAAAAAATCTTAATTTGGACATATACATATCTTCCTGCATCAACTACTGTTGCAGGTACAGACAGATAATTTTAGACGGTAAATTGGATATAAAGTTTCATGATCAACTTTCTATAACAACTGATTTATTTGTGATGTTCATGTGGAAGATTTCAGCAATGATAGCAAATGAATGCAGTCATGGTGAAACACTCCCAGTTCTATATGTCTCCCGTGACGAAGTTTGCTTTTATTGAGCCTTTTACTACCTTTAAAATATAAATACTGTTCTATTTGTTTTTATTTTGATTGCTGAGGGTTCTGAACACGACAATTGCATGAGGGTCTAAGGAGAATTCCATAAAATAAAATGTGTATTTATATTCCTACTCTTGTTTGAAATACTTGCTGTTCAAGACTTATAAAAAAGATGCTAAATAAAGATGTCAGAAAATCTAAAATACTGGATATCGATACTAAATTGATCTACAAAAAATTACTGCCATGTCTTTTTTTTTTTTAATACCTGCTGGCCTACAATCCTTTTTTTATTAATTTTGGATGGTTGATCCTTATTTCACTGCTTCAACTTTTGATTTTCTTATTTCTTTGGGGTCTCTGATACTTTGTTTTAATTTAACAACCATTTGTTCTCTATTTTGTTACAGAGCCTCAAGCAAATTTGTGCTATAGCCAATCACCGATGTTGAGGTACATTGTCGTGAATTTTGCTGATTATTTTTTATTCTAGTGCCTTTCTTCATACATGAGTTTTGATGTCCCAACAAAGTCTGTTTCACGTAAAATGTTATTCTTAATGGACTATAGTGGTACTGTGTGTAATGAAGCTTCAACAATAGTCCTCTTCTTTTATTTTACTTCATAGTTATCGATAATGCACTTTTTTTTACGCAGAATAGCCATAGTGTGATGCAAAGTTTTAATACTAGTGCATTTTTTTTAGTAGGGGCTATAGCTCAAGTGATACTAAAGTGATCAAAAACTTATTTTTTGCCCTCATATAAGTTATTTAATCTACATATAAAGAGTCATTTCACTGTGTACTGTAGCACTAAAGGTTTTTTTGGGTTTGACTGCTATTGCTATCTACGACTGATAACTGCGTTTTACTTTCGCTCTTTGGTGATAGGACATATTGAGGAAAACTCAAGGTCTATCACCTTGTGCTCTGGTGGTTGATTCAATACAAACTGTTTACCTGAGTACAGTTATCGGAAGTATTGGAGGGGTTAGGTGGGGTGCATTTAGGTTTTGTTGTTCATTTCTCTTTTGTGTACAGTATGTTGCAATTTTATTAGCTGCTCATAAGGGTTAGCTACTGCCATTTATAGGCTAATTAACCAAACATAGTAGTGTATTTTTTTTTCTAAATTACGAAAAAGGTGTAAATTTTTTTTTATTACATATTTGGGTAAGTTGTATGACATGGTGGTGAGATGGTATGAAGAAGTCGTACCATATTGTGGCGAATTTTACTACGACAAAAAAGTCGTACGATAATATGACGACTTTTTACTTAAAGTCGTACCATGTGTGACGACTTTTTTGTAGAAAATGTTATGAAAGTCGTGCCACCGTAACACGACTTTTTAAAAATTTTTGTAGCTAAAGTTGTCAAAGCGTGGGACGACTTCTTTGAATTATAAAACGTCCACTATAAAATATATCTACTATCAGCTTTTCGTTAACCTTCTCATTAATTCTTCAATTAGTGCCACCAACACTTCAGCTTCCACCGATTAACGCTGACATACTTTGTTTGACTATTACATACAACTGTTTTGAGGTTTCATTTCATACTTCTTCTCTCAACTCTCTCCCATTCGTGGCTGCGTGCCTTCGCTTTGGTGGGGACTTCTGAAAGACTTCAAAAGTCAGCAACACTTTCAAACTCTCTCTCTCTCTCTCTTATCTTTTCCTGAGAGATACCAATCTTACTTTACAGTGAAGCAATTCTTCTTTTAGATATGGTACTTTCCTTCAAAACTTCTCTCCAACTCTAAATATGAGCAAAAGTAACTCATTTTTTTTTGTATTAATTAAGAAAGCTAATTAATATTATCATTTAATTCTAATAAACATAGTAAAAAATACATTGTCTTTACTTTAAATTTAATATAAAAAAATGGTGAAAAATAATTTATTAAAATATATTATTGAAATGACATCATTAGATAGGATAAAAAAATGGATCGAATGAATTTATATTTGATTTTCTCAAATATTTTTCTCTTCTTATAATTGAGTATAGACGAGGTATACCAATCATGATCTTTTAATTAAAACTATGTTTATGTTAAAATTCAAAATATATCTATAACACTTAAAAATGGATTTTTCCTTATAATTACTTTTTAATTATTTTATCCTTATTATTTTACCCTTTAAGTAATTTTTTTTAAAAATTCAATTAACTACCTACAATAAAAAAAATCATTTATACAATGAAAAACGTTAAAAGTTTGTTATAAGATTATATCAATTAAATTGAAATGTTATATTCTTATAAATTAATAAAATATTCAAAATTTTGAAAGAAGAAAATAAATAAAAAATAAAAAATAGAAGAAATATTAAAATGTGTTTGAAGGAAAGTTAAAGTTATAAACTATAGAAAAAATTTTAATTGTTTCACTAAATAATAAAAAATTGATAATAAAAATTATATTGATTATATGCATTAAATTTTGTGTATATTAAATTTATATTTATAATTAAGAAATTGGAATGTTATTATGAAGTAGATGTAATTTAGTTTGAAGTCTGATAAATATAGAATAAAGAAAATAAATAATTTACATAAATGTGATTCTTTTTGTTACACAAATGAAATAAAAAAATATCTATGTGATGATGTGCCACATGAGGGTCTTCTTCTCTGCCTTCGAGGTCGTTGTGGCTGAGACTCAGGTTCGGTTTTAGGAGGTGGTGGTGGTGGACTATCATGAGATGAATTATCAGACCCTTCAGGAGGCATGGTCGGTCGATAATAATGCATGGGTGATAATCCACGGAATGCTGATGATGGTGTCATGGTGGAAGTCCCAAACATGTTTGATGGGGCATAAAACATATTTTCTTGTGATGCAAAAGCGGTGAAAGTGGTGGGGACCTGGAATAGAAGTTGCGATGACATACTTTGATGATAGTCCATATATCCGAACATGGCACTTGGTTGACCACAACCATGTTGTTGAGCAGTAGAAAAAGACCCAAAGTGAAAGCTGTGACGGTGTGGATCAGCACCGGAAGAAGAGCCCAAGTGAAAGTTGTGGCGGTGTGGTTGTTGAGGCTCTAATGTGTCATACTGATGAAAAATAATGTGTTAGTTTATAGTTAATGAAAAAAAATAATATATAACAAATGAATCAACTTACATCATCATCAGAAGAAGGTTGAGGTGGCGTAACGTATCAGATAGTATGTCCGATATACCATTGCATGTAAGGGGTATTATCACGCAAGTGGCCATTTCCGTTAAATGCAATGCCTTAAATTACACGGTTATGGTGCTCATTCCACATTTGTATCCATGTGGCGTGATATTGTGGCCAATATTGATCAGTTCTACCCCTCGTGTCCTTCTTATGCAGCTGATTGATAAGTACCAATTTTGAGTGTTTTTATACATGAGAAATATTGAGTACTTGTGGGTTTAAGTGTTATTTAAAATAGTAATTACTCCCAATTTTAGAGTTTTTGGATTTAAATTTATGTTT
>Ga0099824_1000465_pt1 | contig 47467 bp, 16 predicted proteins | sample SiratrowhiteBW_FD_76837 | JGI IMG/M metagenome (GOLD analysis project Ga0099824, IMG submission 76837) | Root nodule microbial communities of legume samples collected from California, USA - Siratro white BW | ecosystem: Host-associated > Plants > Roots > Nodule | place: USA: California... | reverse complement strand
ATATATAACATTAAACACACGGGAACTTAAAATTGTAAACGCGGTTTCAAGTCAAACTTGAGTTGACGGAAAACGCGTCTCATTTTACTTAAATTTAACGTGAAAAACAAATTATTTACCTCGTAATCACGTTTTAATCTGATGTATGAATAAGAGTAATACTTGTGTGTTTTTTTTTTTTTTGAAACTAATATGCTTCTAATATTTTATTATCAACAAAAATTAACTAAAACTCTAAAATAGCTTTCTCGTACAAATGTTCTTTAACCATGCTTAATATAACTTTTTCTTCTCTGATTCATCATACACGCGTGTTCATTTTAAATTTACTTGAAAAAAACACAGTTTATAGGAAGAATAACACAAAACCATCAGAAAAACAGATACTTTATAACCACTCGTGTTCACCTTAATTTTTTATTTTATCTTTTGACTAACATTCTTAGTTTGTATTTAGGATGAGTTAATATATTAGAGACAGTAATTTAATTCTAACTCAACATTACAATGTCATCTAACTAAGATTTACACCTACTTTTATATTATGGTTTGATTTTATTATTAATTTATATGGAATCTCTAATCGAATTTAAGATTTAATATAATATTTTATCATGAAAAAGGAAAATTTTTTTTTTTATCCTATAATCTTAAAATGGAGTTCTTATGGTAGTATAATTTTTTTCTTCTCACTTTGAATAAAGTTTTCATATTAAAAGGTTTGTATATTATCATTTTCTCTTATTATTTCTAAAAAAACTGTAAGTTACATAGGTGAAGAAAAACTTTTTCAACATGAAATCATAATGAATAGATTTGGCATTAGTCTCTTTTTCCATCACATTCAACAGAACCACCACTTAAAGAAACTAGAAAACAAATTAGGAAGGTAGACTTGGCTATTTATTATATATACAACAAATTAATATTTTTATAATTATATATTTTAAAAGGTTAACTACACTGTCAACCTATTAAACACTAAATAATATATATATATATATATATATATGTATGTATATATGATAAATTAAACACTGTTTTTTTAATCTATTAATTATTTGTTCATTTCTTATAATTTTTATAATTATAATATTTCTTATGATCATAATTAAAAAAAAAACCTATATTAATTACCACAATTCACTATTTTCAATTAAATTATGTTGAAACAACTATCATTGTTCTAAAAACCATTTTTTAACAAGCATGTTGTTCTCTAAAGTATAAGTTAAACTAAAATCCATATAAAAATAAATAAATATATATTGCATAAAAAATAATATTATGAGGGAGTTTTAAATTTCAAGGTGTAATATCTTTAACCAATGTTAGTAAACATTTTTAATTGGTACAAGTTAATAAATAATTTATTTTCAAACAAACTATAAACGAATACGTATTTAAAATTTAAAATAATGATAGCAAAATAGAAAACGAAACAAAATATTAAGAAAAAATAGACGACGCAGTTGCATTTATGATCTAGAAAAAGCAAGAATACAAATATTTATATGATGTAATCTTGTTTACGTTTGTTTCATTTAATTGGTTGCCATCCCTTTCAATAAAATATATCACAGTGTTCTATTTATACTTGAATTATATATTTATGAAATGCTAAAGTTTTGATACACTAACAATATTGGTGTGGTTAGGCAAAATTTTGGTTACCAATTGTTGGTTAATTATAGCTATCAACTAGTATATGGACTGGGTTCTTGTTACATATCTTTGTAGTTTCTACCTAATCACTATTAATTACTTCAATTAATATACTTAGTCTAAATCAATTAATATATAATTAGTCGGATCTTACCTTTTTTAGCTCAATCATTTTGATATTATAATTTATTGTGTCGTCTCATGGTTGCTATACTTTTGGATGTCTATTTCTGTGCCTTCCAATTTAAATTTTCCCAAACCTGTCCTTTCTCATATCAGACAAACCAATGAGCTGTAAATAAACATATTATTATTATTATTATTATTATTATTATTATTATTATTATTATTATTATTATTATTATTATTATTATTAAACAATAAAAATCTTTTTATGTATAATAATAGATAAACAATTCATAGTGTTTCAACTCCATTTAGAATACTAATACCTTTATTTTCACGTCAATTCCTCCTGCAAACTTGTTCTGTAGTTCAAATACTTTTTCCTCCAAAAAAAGTGTTGCCCCGTTAAATTATTTTTAAATAAACATAGAAAGTTAAAAGAGATATAAAAAGTAATACTTTTTTTATGAAATTATACATTATGTAAAAGTTTATATATATATTATTATTTTCTGTAGAAATATTATAGATTATTTTCCTCATTACAAGAAAATCTACATCCACTACTGTTGCACCCTTTTTTATTCTTTCCCGAGCAGTTCAATTCTTATCATTTATGTGATTTCTTTTAAAATTTTCACACGTGAATTCTCTCAGCAAAAACATGTCAGGATCTAAACCTCATTAAATAATTACATGAAAAAGTCAGAGAGTAAATCTGTAATGAGTGAGAAGCTTCATGTATAAAATTTACAAAATAAATAATAGCTTGAATCCACCATTACCGTATGTTTATGTTTTCGTGACATTTTTTATTCTTTACAAATTAAAGATCTATCAAGTCTTCTTTTATTTATATTCATTTTTAACTATACTATAACACACATTAAAAGATAAAACAAAAGTTTTTACTTGTTTGAGTTTTTCTTCCACCTTTTATGTTTTTCATCCAGCATAGACTTGGAAGGAATTCCCTGTATAATTTGATTTTTGATTTTCAATCTGTTTATAGTTCCATCTTCGATTGTGAAATGAGAAAAATACTTTAAAAGGTTTTTCGATACTTAAATTAGTATTTGAACATAAGAGTAATTGAAGATTAAGTTAATAACATACATTTTATTTAAAGTATTATATTATTTTTTGAGGTTGAAAGTACCGTACATATGAGATTTTGTTGTTGGATATCCAAGTCCGAGTCCAAATCTCACATTAAGTAAAAATAAAAAAATTAAGCAATATATAAAAAAAAAGACCCATAAATTTACTGTCTTAAAGTTTTAGGTTAAAAATGGTGAGATTCCTTTATATATGTTTGGCGCATTTAAAATTTAATTTGTCTCTTTTATATAAACTCAGATACTAAATATATTATTTAAAAAATGAAATTAAATCTATCTAATATCCATAAAATCACTTATGTGAGATGAGATTAGTCTTTACTAAAGTAAACGAGTTTAGTGTCTAGTGGATGGAGATTTCAAAAAGCTTTATGAATAAAAGGAAATGGGAGAGGTGGGAACGGAATCGTAGTGTATATAGAGATTGTTTTGTAGTTAAGTGGGAAAGACAAAATATGCTGCTTGGGTTGGTGCGTGAGACACTTTGATAACATACCATACCATAGTCAAAGTCAAGAAGAAGAGTATGGCCATATGCCCCAAAATCAACACTCACCAACAACCCCAATCATACCAATTATTCACTTCCAAATTCCAATGGGAAAACTCTCCTTTCTTTTCAAAACGTTTGGTGACAACTACATTTCCTCTTTTTGACCCTCTCTTCCTGCAATTCAATGCCAATATTTTTCAAAATGCAGCTTAACATATATGGTACTGCTTTAAATTCTTTTTCTTTGGTACAATTGCAGACCTTTCTGATACTGTGAAAACTCACTTCTAGAAATGCAATGAGTCATTACACTTTTTTTAATCTAAAGTAATAAGTTCACAGACTTAAACCCGAGTTTCATAATTTTTTTTCTATTATTCAATTTTTTTTTTCAAAATTTCATTTTATTATTTTTAACGTTTTTAATTATGTCTCACTCTTTTTAAAGGAAATCAATATCATTTTTTCTATCAAATTGATCAAAGTTAGCATGTTACACAAATAACAAATCACTTTAAAAATAATGAGAGAATCACTATAAGATAAAAATAGCTACTAAACCTAAAAAATAAATAAAACAACTAATAAAAACGTGATATAAGAGAAACACATTAAGAAAAAAATGAGATGCAAGAAAGTTATTGTTGCAAATGGGAAGAGAGGTGACAGTATATCTAACATGAATTTTTAAAAAAGAAAAATGAAAGAGAGAGTATTTGTATTGATAGAAACACCCTAAATCCCCCTTAATTGATTGAACTGGTATAAAATTTCATCTAATAATACAATAATAAGAGAATATTGAAATATTTTATTTGCACTTCTATTAGTATTATCATGCACATATTTAATTACGTTTTAAACACCAAGTTTGAAAAAGCACATTTTTCACAAAACTTGCTACTAGAACAATCATAGCATACTTTTGGATTCATCTGACTTTGCAAAATATTTAAGGTGTGTTAGGTACATACCGCAGGACAATATAAGTACAATAAAATAATAGTACTTAAATCACATCACAACTTTCGTGTTTTTGTATTTCTATGATGACGTTTGATACGCATAAATATTAAACTAATGCAAAAATTTACACAACACTACAGTGAAGACAATTAATATAGTTTTGACATAGGAGAGTCTTAGTAAAACTGTAGAAGTACATTATATGTTTCATCTTTCACAAGAATTTAGACTTTTGTGTTGTCCTTGTTTATTATGTTTCTCAAGCCAATTTTTAAAGTCAAAGATGAAATCATGACATTACTTTGCTATGTCCAATTCCTCATGCAATGGTATATGTTAGGTACTTTATGCATGAGGGATCAAAGGTGACAGAAATCATTTCCTCTGCTATTCAAAAAATACAAGCCTTGCTCATCAACAGAAATGAAACAAACCCTTCTATTCTAACACAAATACATGGCATAATTTACCTACATGGATCCAAGATTTGAAAATGGTGTGAACAAAACCCTTCTGAAGTAAACAGTCTTAGACACCATAATATCTCAAACCATTCTAAAGACTGACAAGTTTAACTATGAAACAAAACATACTAAACTGATAATCCCTAGGGTAAGCTGAAGTTACAAAGCTTTAGAGCCAACTAGTAAACACTGCATTGAGGCCCATAGCTGGTAACCTTACACAACCTTTTTGCATTTTGCAGAATCAGCTCTCCCTCTTTCGTGTTTTAGGCTTCTTAGAGTCTTTTCTGCTAAAAATTATCAGTGAATCATCATCCAAATCAGATATGTCATCAGCAGGAGCATCTGCATATTTCACAGATTCAGATTTGAGGACGAACCTGGACTGAGATTTGCTAGTTGCAGCTTTGGCTGACTCCAATTCTGATTTTTCCTTGCCTTTTTCTGCTCTGTATATTATGAATAACTTGGCAGTATAAGCTTAATATATCAGACAAGTACTAATAGAAAAATAATTGTGTAGAACTTAATTGAGTACACCAACTTAACATTGGTTGAAATCCAAGAAAAATTTGTCTTTACTATACTATACATAAGATATAATTTAAGGGATTTAAAAAAATTAAAATAAAAAACCTTCTAGTTTGAGGTCCTCAGTGGGTTTTGAGATGTAGATATCTTTAAAGTGAGTTTTTCCCAACAAAGATCTTAGTGTTATGTAGGAGAAATGGAATATACTGAAAGTATTTGTTGTTTGATGAAGGTCTTATATTTGGACAAAACAAGAGAGATCCTTAACTCTCTTATGAGATATATTTGGAAGTGAGAGGTTCTAGGAAAGGGAAGGAAAAGACAATTTTATTGTTTCTTAATTAAGAGAGTTGTGTAATGTTTATAGAAATATATAAAAGACTATTATGTTAATCTATTATTATATTTCTGCCATTTTAAACTTTATAAATTAGACAATGTTTATTGAATTTAAATTTTCTCCTCCCTTTCTTTCCCTTTATCTCCAAAACTCAACTCCCTTATAAATTATACTTACACGTCTGATGCTTCTGCGAGCCTCCGAAGTGCAAGCCCTTCCTGATAATACCAGCATGCACGAATTAAATTTATTATATGTATCATATTATATACACACATGCACACAATAATTAAATAAGTGTTTAAAGCTTTCATATTTATTCACCTCATCTGATGAAACAGCAACAGTATGACAAATGTGATGCATGTGCTTACAATAATTACAAAATTATTAAAGCATGAAACTCACCTCATCTACGAAACAACATGAGCAACACATAAAGTAATTAATGAGCATCAAAATTTTTGCTCACCTCATCTGACGAAACATCAACTAGTTTCCAACGCTGTCTTTTGAGGTTCAACACTTCGACATCACCATCCGCATACAAAATCTATTAAAACCAATTCACAGTATTGACAAATATAATTATCAAACTCATTCAATGGTTTAAGTTTTTCATGCTAAGAAGTGTAAGTCTAATTCACAGGAATAATCTTGTTCCATAATCAATAGGTGAATTTCAAATATCATTTCTGTATTAAATAGCATCAGTAACAACCATCTCACCTTGTGCTTTCCTTTGATAGGATCATAAGACTCGATAACACCTTCATAAAACCTGTAGTGAAGAATTTAACATACGAAAATTACTGAACAAAATAAAGCAAGCAACAACAGCACGCACACATGAAACAAGTTAAATATTTAGTATTCTTAGGGAAAACTTCCAGAACATAGCATTTAGCTCTAAAGCTAAAGTCAGAAAAAAACCCTGATATGAATTATTTATCTAAATCACATAGCATTTTTCTTAATTCAAGTGTTCAAACACAATCCAATGGGCCACCATAGATAAAAGAGATGGTCATCCACTCTATTTTCAGAAGCACATGCAATTATCTTATGAGCCTACTGAATGAGTTAGCAAGACATGGATAGTGTTTTTGAAATCTGAAAATTCAAAGAGAATGTATCAATAATAAACCTTTACAATTATTTTTTTTAAACAATCCCCGCCACAATATAAAAAATATAGCACATGACAACTCTATTAACAGTTGACAGAGCAAGTACACATCATAAACAGATGCCTACAGTAAACGTTCATCCTTCTTTTTTGTACGTGTCTATGATTCCAAACCCAACTACGATGTATAATATAGTTTCCTCTAAATATATGTATTGTCCTAAACCCATAGGTCATAAGCATGAAACTACATGTTAGAGCCAAGATGGCTTAGCCAAAGTCTTTCCCCCTATCGTTTCTCTATTCTCTTTTCTCACTGCAGCATCAGAGGGCCTAATCTAGCTGAGGCTATAGTATGCTTGCATAGAAATTGGCAACAGATGAGTGCAGAGATATAAATAGGTCACGAAATATCCCACCAAGATACTTACGTCTTATCTTTTGGCCACCAGACCTTGATTCTACTACCAACAAATGAGTTATCATGATGAGATTCAGATGCCTGAAGAAAAAGGTACAGCAAATAAAGAAGTCAAAGCAGCAGTAGGAAGGAAGTATATACTGCCATCTGGTTAGCACAATTAGTACATAATCTTAGAGAGTGTCACGCATTAAGGACCTTCCAGAGTAAAACAAAAAAGCATACTGAGCCACAATAAAATTAAAGAAAATGGGACATTTCAAGGCGTGCTATTGGAAAAAACTGAAATTTCACAAACTCCACACTGAATTTCAAATGCATATACCTCAGCACTCACATTACTGTGTCTTCTCCTCCGCCTTGTTTGTAGGGATTCCTTGACACCATTTAATGTTTTACTTGCAGATTCTGCAACCAGCTCCTAAAAGTGGAGATATCAACACCAAAACACAATATGTGAGGTTTTACTAATATATTATGTGTTCTACTGGGGGATTGTAAGAAGATACAAACTATACCTTAACAGCTGATGATTTGTATCGGCCCTCATTAGGAGTAGCATCAAGCCTCCTCCTTTTCTTAATATTTGTTTGAGTTGAGAATCTACCCTCTTTAATATTTTCTATCTCATCATTCATAGATGACTTGTGTTTCCCCTCATCTCCACATGAAACGTTAGGCTCCCTATTAGCAGCTGATTCTGAGCCCATGACAAGTTTTCCATCAATCTTCACAGAAAATTTGATTTTCCTAATGGGTTTTTGTTCAGAGATATTCCTTACTTCAGATTCTTTTTCTAACTTAACTGTAGGGGAATCCAGAGAAATCTTCTCAGGCTGATGATTCAATTTGTCTTTTAACATTGACAAAGAATTAGAATGAACACCTTGATTCTCCGTGCTATTTAATTTCCTTCTCCGGCCTCGTTTGGTGTGACATCCATCAGAAATATTATTCCTTTTAGAAGGAGAAGGATCAGTATTACCATTAGTTTTAGGTTTAGAAGCTGAAGCTTTACAACCTTCACTTGCATCATTAGGGGGAAAATCATTGCCAATATTGTGAGTCCTTCTGGATTTGGCAGGTTTAGCTATGTTCTCACTTTTCGGCTTAGAAACTAGAGTTTCACTTACAGTTTTAGGCTTTCGATGCAACTTATCTTTTCTGGAAGTAGGTTTTTCAGAAGATGGAAGAGGAGATCTGGAGTCGTGAGTCTTTCTGGATAGTGATTTTCCCACTTCAGTTTCCCGACAAATCCACGAGTGATCATAGCCTTCTTCTGCATTCATTAGAGAATTTGGCTTACGCCCCCTCTTCCTTGACACAGTATTCTGCTGAGTTTCTGATTTTGGTTCCTGAACAGACTCTAAATTGTCAGTTTCCAACTTGGCTTTTGCATTCTCTTTTTCAGAGTTCTTGGTAATTTCAGAACGTGATCTCCTTTTCGAACCAGTTTTTTTTGTAACTTCACCATCCATAGTGTCCCTTCTGTTTGACTTTGTATCTTCCAAAATTTGGACATCTCTCTTACCAGTATCATCAGGTTCATGACCCTTGGTTTCCTGATTAAGAATCAAGTTAAAAGTTCAATACTGCACTAATTTTGACTGGTACTTTAAGGAAGCAAGCATTGCAATTGTATTTGCAAGGGAAAATTTAAAATCAAAATAACTAATTGAGAAGAGTAGAAGATAATTTACATCACATGGCTGTTCCTTTGCATCTTTAGGAACATTAAGCTTGTTCCCAGCTTCCTGAGCCTGAAGCATTGCAACACAACCAATCCTAACATTAATCTAACTCAAAGACTAAAATCAAACAACAGCTTGTTGCCAAGAACAACAAATATTAACTAAATTAACTAGAGAACTTGCAGACATCAACTAAATTAGTTCCGTGGTTTCCAATATGAAGCCAAATTAACACTAAGGAAGAATATCACATATTAGCTATAACAGTTTATCTGATAGAGTACTGCAAATAAAACGAACCACTGTCTTGTTAGAACCATTTGCATCATCACATTGGGGGGATTCAGATTCATTCTGGCAAATATCGGTTACTATCTGTGCATACTCATTTAGAGCTCTGCCTGAGGACTCCACTGCCTTCATGAGATAAGGCTTGAGCTTAGCAGTACAGTTGCTGATTACTTGCTCACCCAATGTCCAAGACATAGGTGAAATAGTCTGGGAAAATAAATAAAACCAGATTGACTAAGTTACACAGAAAAAGGACATGAAACCAAATACTAAATAAATAAAAGAAAGAAAAAGAAAAGAATACAAGAAATAGATATAATGCAAAGCATGTTACCTGATTTTCATTTCCTACACTATCCAACAGAGGTCTAAGAAGATCTGGGGAAATTTGTTCGCTTTCTTGTAAGATCATGGTCATTATTGATTCCATTGAATGAAATGCATTACAGGGATGGTTTGACCTTTAAATTGACAAAATATTAGAAATTAATAACTATTGAAATGAATAAAAACTTAAAAAGGTGGGAAAAGTAAAAAAGGAAAAGTTAATCAGCTTTTGTGTAGGTAACAAGCAATCTGCCTTTTCATTTACTAATACAAAACAACTTCCAATGTTTCATCTATGATCTACTAGTCATTGGCAAAAGGAAAATGCAAAGAAAAATCTGATTTCCTCAGCTACACCACTTCATGTTTGAATACGAATAACACAAAAGAATTCAAAGAAAATCGTTTTGTATGCTTCACCAAAATTGCAGAACTGTTTAAATTTTAATATGCTTCACCAAAATTGCAGAACTGATAAATTTTAACAATTTCAACACATCTCAAATATCCAATAAGAGGCTATGTTCATTTCTTAAATAAGTTATTAGAAGTAATGAAACATATAAAAGTTCAGAACAGGAAGAAACAGATAAAAGACATATTGTCAAGCTCTAACCTTATAAATCTCAAGAAATGCTGAAACATTTCAATAACCAGGTCATTACACTCAAGGTCCAGCATGACCAAGCATAATCTGACCTTATTGACATTATCAAGTATGGTAAGCGCTTTTTCATAGCCATGGCCAGATATGTGAGACAACTTCTCAAAAGATGCCACGGTGAGCTTGAAGATTTCCTGCCCACCAAGACATAAATTGATATATTCTAATTTGAACAAGAATAATTATGTTTACAAAAGATCATTAACATCATTTATGGTATACACTATACAGTATAGTTGAATAATTTATAAAAGAAAAACCCAATTTATTAAACTAAAATTGCTACCTTCATTTGCTCATCATCATAAGGGGCATCTGGCGCTGTGATTCTTGTAATCTCAGAGATGCAAGATATAACTAGAATCTTAACATCCTCATCTGTGTGCCTCAAAAGTTCATCTGAAATCAATGCCTTCATGGAAGGTACAAGTGATTCTTGAATTGGCTTAGTTGGTTCTTGACCCAGGGTTGACAATACAAGCTCCAATTTCTAAAAGTAAGAAAACCAAAAAGGCAGAGTTCAATCAAGCTTGGAAGGCCTGTTAACAATGTTGTTAAACTTTGTTCCAAAAATCATAAGAAAAACTGAAATACATGGGGATAACTCCCTATCTTGTTACTTGAGAACCTGATATTTCACTTGATCTTTTCCACTCAACTGATGGAATAAACAAAACTCGTTCTAAATATCCACATTTCAGTGCACAATTTGTGAGCACAGGTCAAATATCAAAATAAGATTTGTTTGCATTTCACCAACAAGCAATATAATATAACTCATGATCAAATTCAACAATGTAGCGAGTTCATTTTACTAATTGTTGCAACCATACAACAAATTCAAAAGGGCCTCGGTTATAACATCAAGGAGATAGAGAGCATTAAACTCCATAGGTCAAAAACTGCTCAGGTGTTCTTGAGTGGCTGAGAGAATCCTTTTTCATAACAGCACACAATCATTTTATCAAAGGGAAAAAACTTACAAGGATTTGGAGGATAGAAATGGAAATTTTAAACAAAAAAAGAGAAAACATAAGGAAATCTGTCCAATTCCTTTGCACGCCGATGGTGAGTAAAAGGGAGTTTATGGTTCTGGTATCTAGTTTGGAAGTGTGCTGCATTCACTGTTCAGTGCAAGGATTTTATAGGGGTTTGAAGGGAAGTCCTCGGACATTTTTCTTTGGTGAAGAGTATCCTACCATGCAATTGTGCTGCCCAAATGGAAGTGTGACCTCCCTTGAATATAGAGGCAGGTCAACAAAGTGTATGTGGCCTTGTTGATTACAGCCATGCAGTGCTGAAGGCTTCCCTAACCTCCCAAAGGAAAATTTCCCTTTTCTCAAGGCGATGATTCCTTGATGCAGCCTCCCTTCCTAGAAATCCACTTGATGTATAGTTCACTACTACAAGGGAAGGTTGGCTCCCTTCACAAGGCAGTGACTTTTGCCTTGCTCTTGCCAATGTATCCACCTCTTCATGGTGAAGTATTCTGGCATGGCATCTCAGATTTCTATCCGTAAAGGGAAAGTAACACCCCCCAATAATCAGTAATAACTAATAATCCTATTAAGCACCACAGTGCAAATGAAAAACTTGATCTTCAAGGAGGCTTTGGACTTCCAAATGGGATTCTAAATGGACATTGGACGGTCACTCTATTCAACAAATGATTCAGAAATTGTAAAAGGGACTTTAAGGAACCCACCCCATAAGACAAGTAAATAGTCACACAGACCCAAAGAGACTCGAAGTCAGAAAATTCAAGAAAAATGAAAACCTGAATGCGGCAGAAAAAATGGAAGTTGTGTTAGATCATGAGAGTAATCACAACAATAACTTTTAGAACACAGAATCTACAGAATCTCTTAGATAAATATCCAAAATTTGGGCGTCCAAATCCATTTGAAGTCAGAAATACCAAACATCAACATAAACAAATATCTACACCAAACACATGAAACTAAAGGCGGCAACAAAAGATCTGTTGAACAGTGATGGTCCAACTGCTAGAAATTCATGATCAATTTCAGAATACAGTGTAATTCATGGCACAAAAATTCAGCAGAGAGATAGAAATTCATGCATGTACAAAAGCAGATGAAAGATCATTACATGAAGCAGCTGCATAAGCTTGTGAAGTGAAGAGCCCTTGAGGAGCTTCCTCCCCAAATGTCTAAGTTTTTTTGCCACACTCCTCTCAGTCTCATCAGGAGAGGCCATTTTCAGGTCACAATGTTTGCACATTCACCAGAATGCACAATCAGGCCTTTATACCTTATAACCCTAAGCAAGTATCTCAGCAGTTGCTTTGTGAATTCAGGGGCTTGAGGGTTGTGTTGCACGTGCACATGCAAACACACACATATGATCACCTTCACAATCCACCAATGAGTTTATAGTTCCACCCATCATCAGTTTCTTTCAAGGTCCGCTTGAAAACTCCTCTACACTGTTCTAAGATTACTTTTGTTTTTTCCTTTGGTTACTTTAAAGAAAAAAAAAAAAGGATCCTTTAAAAGGGTCATTTCTTTTCTTCCTCATTGGCACTTTAAACCACCTGTTTTCAAGCATTGAGAACAGTGCTCATGAACTGAGTTTTGGTGTAATAACCTTGCTGCAATTACCATTATACCACTTCCTCATTAGACTGAAAGTTGAAATCTTTGCATTGAGAGCTTCTGTGTCACTGACACACACTCACATACCTGGTTTTGGTCAAAAATTCCACCAGCTATGCAACGGAGTCACTCTTGTATATGTTTGTATCCTTAAACCCAAAATTATATATTTTCATGTTGTTGCCTATAAAAATATTACAAGTAAAAAATTATTTGCTTTCGTTACAAATTATTTAGCGTATAATTTGTAGTTGTCATCAAACTATGATGTCAATGACTAAACATGATATGTTAGCGTGTATTAGTGACAAACAAGAGTTATAAATGCAAGAGTTCAATTGAAAAAAGTATATGCAGCCAGGGTATAGTAATTGACAAAAGAATATTGCTAAAGCAAAATATAATTCTATATAACTGGGTGTTTCTTTGCATGTGCAACATCATTTTAAGTATTTGAGCTTACCTTAAGGGTTTTGTACTATTTGGTCGCAAATTTTAGTGAATGTGCAACCTATCTGTCTAAAAAAAATAACCTCACCTTATGAGAATTGCTAAGAGTGTGACATGACAAAGAAGCTCACACATGTGTGAAGGAAGTTCCTCAAGCACTATTTCCTTTGTAAACTTCTGCAATTACTTCATGTAATGATCTTTCGTCTTTTTTTTTTTTTTTTTCATGTGTGTATAGTTATCTCTGTTACATTTTTCTGCCATTTCCATTCTATCATCTGAATCGAGTACCAAGTTTTATCAGTTGGACTATCATAAATTTTCTGATTCGAATTTAAAAAATGATGAGTTGTGACGAGAAATAGGAGAATTTGATTTCAAGATTAAGAATTTTACAGACAATAGTGAGGAGAAGTAATTTTGTTTTAAAGCGTGATATTTTGACTTAAAAAACGATTATTTAAAGCAAATAAGATTAAGAGTTTTGCAACAATAAAAATATGAAAAATGATATAGCAATTATTGATTTTAGAGTAATTTATATATCTTCCATTTTGAGAGTAAAATAATGATTTTGAATCTCCAAACACAAAAATGAAGTTCACAATATAAAATAAATGTTGAGATTAGGGATTTCAAAAACTATTAAAACTTTACCAAAAAATTATAAAAAAATGCATTGTCCAAGAAAAAATTATAGGACATTAATCACTATCTTATCATCTTAGATAAATATAATAGATCTTTAAAGAAAAATTCTAAAGATTTGAGTTGTAGCTTAATAATGATATTTTATGATTCGCTCAAAAAATGTTGTACATACAACAACTATGACATAATGCTCCTATTGATATCAATCATAATCAAGCGGCTAGAAGTGAAATATATGTTCGAAGATCGATTTAGGTTTTTTTTTCTTTTATATAAGGCTTTAGAATATTATAAGGATAACTGCTTCTTGCTTTCTCATATTTTCTACTTACACACTTATGAATAGTATGACTTCATCATTGTTTTAGAAACTCTTTCATTGCCGCAAGAAAAGAAGTATCTTATCACGAATAATTTTTCAGTGTCATGCTAAAATATATTTAGAGATGTTTTGGAAAAGAATTTTCTATATATTTTTTAAATTGAAAATCAAAAAATATATTAATAGAAATATAACATTTGAGAATTTAAATGATTTGTTTTTATTTGTAATTATAATTTGAAAATAGAAAAAAAAAATCATCTCACATTAAATGTTAGAGGTGTGGATAGCATCCAATTTAAGATCAAAGAACCCTTAAAAGAAATTATCCTTTTAAATTTTTTACCAAAATTATAGCACTACTCCGCAATAGAATAAAAAAAAGTGTGAAAAGGCAAAATTAAAAAAAATGTTCAAAAGCCATTATAATTACATGAAAATGGACATGTTTCTATATTTAATTAGCCAATAAATGACCCTAAAATAAAAAGTAAAAGAAAGACTATAATTTGATTCATTTTTGGATGAAAAAAAAGATGGTACAAAATAAAGCCAACAAAAAAACTAAAATTACATTAACCACATAATAATGAAACAGAGAGTTCTTCTCACGTAAGAAGAATTTATAATTTATAATAATAATAATGACAAATTTAATTTAGCATAAGTACATAAATATCTTAAAAAAATAAATAAAACTTTTCCCGCCCAGCTTTAAAGAGAACAACGTATATATTAAACATAATTTCAATTACATTTTTTTTCGTTAATTAACTTATATCATATCTAAATAAATTGCATGTATGCGACACAAGGTATCCCATTATTGCCAAAATTAAGTACAGTCGTTATCTTACCCGCTAACTTACTCTTTAATAATTAATTTATTGCAAAGATGTAAAACATTTTAGTAATAGCAATGCTTCGCTGAAGAAAAAAGTAATAGCAACACAAGGATTGCAGCAAACTAAACAATCCAAACCAAAATAGATATAATCCTGCTACAAGGCAAAATTCATTCTCATCGAACAACCTCAAAATGAAATGTAGTGTGCACAAAATCTATTAATCATGCTACTCATTGAGATTTGACATGCTGCAGAACAACGTTATAGGCTTCATGTTCTTCACCGAAATCCTGCAAGAGGACAATACTTGAATAATGATAATGCAATTAAAACACTTTAAGCAAATCTTTTAATCCCTACACAGTTAATACCTTGACAACCACACAGGAGCAACCGGTGACCTTCCTAGCTTTTCCTTCGGAATCAATCTTGCATAACTGTATAGAGAAAGTACACCAGATTTAATACACAATGACATAAAATTAAACCGTTTTGAAGTTCAAATAAAATGAAATTAGCAATTTTACTATCAAGAACACTTACACCAGCCCATTCACCCAGAGTCTTTGCACTAGGAACAGTCAGGAGGCTAACATTGTGCTCTGCACAAAGGGCCTTGACAAGTTTAACATAGTCAGGCTGGTCACAGTCTTCTGCCAGAACACAGAGCTGTGCAGCATGCTTCTCAATCACTTTTGCAGCCTCATGAAGACCTCGTCCAAGACCACCATAAGCCAGAGATTTTCTCAGCACAAGTTGTAAGGCAGTCATGATATCCATGGGCTCACCTGGAATGGCAGCAGCTGGCTCAGCTGCGACAACACCCTCTTCACTGCAGGAGAAAAAATCACGGACCAAGCAACCATTAATAATTGAACAAATTAAAAACTATTTCCAAGAGAAACACGACTATGACACACTACCAGAATAAGGAGGAAAAATTTTATTAATACCCCATAATAGCATCACTTTCCATTCCATCTTAAATATGCTATTCTTAAAAATATGATAAACAGAGCAACACATGCGGGATTATGATAAGCTATTCTCAAGAGACGCTATCACAATGATGAAGGCAAGTTTTTTCTAAAGCCCCACCAAAGATACATGTTTAATACGTTCCTAAATGTATAATATATAACAATAGTTTGACTTTCTGGTTTTCAAATTCAATTATCTAATCAATGTATAAGCAAATTCAGAGCACAACGATTTCAAATAAAAAGGAACAACCAAAAGTTATAACTACATAAACACACCCCTATTAACACAGTAATATCCTATCTAACAAAATTTCCACTCAAATATACGTCTAAGAGGAAGCAAAGCCAATGATGATTACTGTAATACAATCACACACGAAAGCAAAATTAACATACCCTGACATTTTCCTTGTTGATAGATAAAAACAAAACGTCGTTCCTGCACAACAATAACAAAAGGAATCAGATCTCGGGAGCATGTACAATATTATTGCCAATTAAACGGCTCATATATTATTTTTTTCTATACTGTGCTATGAAGCAACATTGAGATAATTTTCTTTACGAAAGCCTTATACTTCTAATAATTTTTTAATATTGGTTTATTGGTTTATGAAGCAGGATTCAGATATTTTACTAATGCGTTGTAAGTGAAATATTTTAGGGTAAATTATCTGTTTGGTATAAGGAGTCAGATCTTAATCTATGAAACAACATTTATAAACAGTAGTCATTCTGCAATTACCAATGCCTTACCTGACAGAAAACCTAAAATCTTTCACCACAAACACAACAATTTTGAAACAAGAAAAACAGGATTTAGCAGGACTTGAAGTAGAGACAAATTATTTGAAGTGTACACTATACGGTAATGCTTAAACGCAGAATTAAACAGAGAGAGTAAGACGGAGAAACCTTGAAGTTGAAGATGCTTGCGCCGTAACCAGGAGTTGCTGAGAACGGAACCAGTGACTAAACCCTAGCAATTAACTCGTATCGACTTAGTTATTGAGTTGGGCCTCTTGGGAAAAATTGGGCTCAAACATGACTTCGTAAACATATTTCTGAGTGCTTCTTTCTTCCTGCACCTCCGTGATCTCGTCATGCACTTCCATACCCCTTTCAATTCCAGAATTAACCCTGACGAAAAGACAAAATCACCCTCGAATAAAAATTAAGACTTCGGAATTATAAAATCCGAAAGTCATTTGAAATTTATTTTGTCAGATTGATATGCATATTTGTCTCAAACTCTTGTTTTCAAGTACGAGTTGGGTAGAAATATTCAAAGCTGGATTACACAATGGTATAAGCTTCATGATGGAAGATTAGTGACCTAAATGAAAACAAATTTTTGAATGAAGATAACATAATGTGTTTGGAGAACTGTTAAAAAGTAAGAAATCATTTGGAAGAGCTTTTCATCAAAAACATGGGACCAAACACACTCTTATAATAGCTTATGTGGAACCAATATTCGAGGAGAAAAATCAAGCAGAGGAAAAAAAAAAGAAAAATTAAGAAGACGAAAGCTATGACTTTCGAGTTGTAAGATTAAAGGCATTTTTAACTTCCCCATCTTACAATTCAGTAGCAAGAATTTTCATATTTATATGGTGTAAAAGGAAAATATGGAGGTGTAGGAAGAAAACCCCATTCGTAGACCAAGATTAGAAAGATATTAGAAAAAAAAAAATAATGACAGTTGTTAGGCTATTTATTTTTACACTTTCATGTGCATCCATTCCCCATAGGGTAATTTAAAGACCAAACCACCCTCTTACTGCTGTATTATACTACCATTATCTATGTGTTATTGTTATGAATGGACTCATAAAAAATAGTATTTTATGCAATCTAAAAATTATTTATTATATAAAAAAATTAGTTGTATAATTTAAAAACACTTTTAAATTACGTAATCTATAAATTAAAACATGACTTTCAAATTATAGAATCTGAAAGACTCTTACATTATTCAAAATAAAATATTCTTTTCACGGAAAAAATTTCTTAGATTTCACAATTAAAAAGATAATCTAAAAGTAAAAAATAACTTACAAATTACACAATTCAAAAATTAAAAATAACATTTAAATCGTGTGAAAATTTTCATATTTACGGGAAAAATTTATAGAGGTGAAAAAAAAGACAAAAATTATATTTTAACCTAAAATTTATTAAAAAAATATTAAACAAAAGGTTTACTTATAAAATTAAAATTACAATTACTAAAATTTATAACTTCCTAAACTGTAATCAATATTAGCATGTGTGTTTTGTTCTTAACATTTATTTATCATATATATATTCAAATTTTGGTCTACGACCTAATCAACATTCAAATCTCTAAACCTAGTGGTAATTTTTGACAATCTTACTTTGTTTATATGTTGGAGTTATCTTACAATGGTCTTGTATTAATTAAGCATCATCAATCAAAACAAGTAAATATGATGAAATAATTAATTAATTACATCTTTGCATAAAATTTGACAATCCTACATACTTTAAAAGAATCATTTAATATAAAATTAAATTAGAAAATCATTCAAAATTTCATAATTTATTTAGGAAACAAAACAAGACTGAATCGTATTTAAACATTTTATAATCACTAGAAATATATTTAAGGCAAAGTGTGGGAAAAAGTGTAAAACCTTTGATGATGGATACAAAATTTGGTAGGATGTGATTAGCTGCCAGCTGTCTAACACTTTGTTTGTTTGGTGACGAGAAAGGTGTTGGAAGGCGAGGAATGAGAATTGTGTACACGTTTTAAACCATCCAAATAAGTTTTGTTTGGTTTCAAAAATATCTTATCGCAGGGTCAGAAGTTGAGCAACCGCTACAGTGTTTTAGCTGTAATTTGTAATAAAGTTTTATTTGGCTCTGGAAGATTTTGTTTCCACGAAACAAACAAACGGATTCTCCCAAACAAATATTAAAATGAGAGGAAAATAAAAGGAAGGAAAAGTGGGAGAAAAAGGAATCCAATGAGCCACTAATTTGTAACAAAATAATTTGATTTCCTCCTCTTTCGCCCACTTCTTCTTTTGCCCCCTTTTCATATCAAAACAAAAAAGAAAACCCTAGAACGGGAGAGATTTCATTTCCCCACAAATCTCTTCCTTCTCTATCCTCATTTCTCACTTCCCACTTTTCCCAACCGAGGTTCGAACAACAATTCCGCATTAATCAATTAAATATCTGTTTTTTTTTTCGTTTCAAATTTTGATTCCGTTTTGTGTAATTCTGAATGAAATTGAACAGATCCGTTGAATTGCGCGATAAAATCGTCGTCGTGGTTGCAAGGAATGCCGCTGATTTTACCCAAAAGCGATTCGATCCAGATTCGCGAGGTGTGGAACGATAACCTGGAAGAGGAATTCGCGTTGATTCGGGAAATCGTCGACGATTACCCGTACATCGCGATGGACACGGAGTTTCCGGGGATCGTGCTCCGACCGGTGGGGAATTTCAAGAACAGCTACGATTACCATTACCAAACCCTAAAGGACAACGTCGACATGCTCAAGCTCATCCAATTGGGCCTCACCTTTTCCGACGAGTACGGCAATCTTCCCACGTGCGCCTCCGCCGCCGACGGCACCGACGATTCCCCTTCGTGCTGCATCTGGCAATTCAATTTCCGGGAGTTCAACGTGAACGAGGACGTCTTCGCGAATGATTCAATTGAGCTTTTGCGCCAGAGCGGGATCGATTTCAAGAAGAACAACGAAGACGGCATCGATGCGCACCGTTTCGGGGAGCTTCTGATGTCGTCCGGGATCGTTTTGAATGACAACGTGCATTGGGTTACTTTCCATAGCGGTTACGATTTCGGGTACTTGTTGAAGCTCTTGACGTGTCAGAATTTGCCCGATACGCAGGGGGAGTTCTTCAATCTGATAAACATGTATTTCCCCACTGTATATGACATCAAGCACCTCATGAAGTTCTGCAACAGCCTTCACGGCGGTTTGAACAAGCTTGCAGAGTTGTTGGAGGTGGAGAGGGTTGGGATTTGCCACCAGGCTGGTTCCGATAGTTTGCTTACTTCATGTACGTTCAGGAAATTGAAGGACAATTTCTTTAGTGGCTCGTTGGAGAAGTATGCTGGTGTCTTGTATGGGTTAGGTGTTGAGAATGGACAGGGAGCCCATTGAGGACAGAAAAAAAAAACAAAAAATAAATAAAAAAAATGCAAAATTAGAAGAAAAAAAAAAAAACTTTAAACTTTGGTAGATCTCTCTTTGTTTGAGTTGCTGTATATCTGGTGAAATACCAATCTCTATTAATGTAAACCTTTGGCATTAAGTGTCTTTATTAATACTCTTCCTTACTACTTATTCCCCATTTGTGAACTCTGTTTTTGTGTTTCAAAACCAACTTGCATGTTTTAATCAGTGTTCAGGGTACAAGTTGGCCTACAATTTCCTGTCAAAAGCAAGCTAATAATGCAGAAGCAAACCTGAGTGTTGTGGGTTATTGCATGTCCGTTCCCATTGATGTCAAAGGAGACATGTGGTAAGGTTTGTTTCTGTGTTATGCGTGCTTTTGATTTGACTTTTCAGGCTAACAGCCATCCTGTATGCCAAGCCAAACACACAATTTTTAGCCAGTGAATTTGGTTTCTCCATGGCATGATTGTTGTCGTTTGAAGCACTGTGACCAGAATTTTTTTCATCCAGAAGGTTTGTATTTTTAGGAAAGGGATGTGATCAGGCAGTTGTTGAGAGCCACCAACTGGTTTTTGAACTATTTCTAGCCTAGAAAGTGTTTCCATTTCTTCGATTTTCTTGGTAGCTGAGCTCGTATAACATAACAGGAACTTCACTGTTTTGTTTATTTTTATTTCAATTGAGAGGAAACAATGTTGTTGCATTAATATACTTTCTACCATTTCATTTGTGTGTGTATATCAGACATAGAATGCCAACTGATAACTAGTTTGGAGGTAAAGACACAGTTTATATTAATTTTACATCATAGCTTAGCTAATGACTCACCCTTTGTAGGTTTAGGATTTTTGGGCCAAATGTAGTGGTTTAATCATTTGGAAGGAATTAATTCTTTCTTGGGAAGTTGTTTCACATAGGCCTTTTTTTTACTCTACATTTGTCACAATTCAACCCGATAACAAGCAGGCAGTTTATTGGGTTTGTAAGTGGATATTCATGTTTGTTCAGCTTGCAGAGTATTGGCAGAAAATCTCAAAGAGTGCTTTGAAGGGCACTATAATCATTTTGGAAGAAAACACGTTAAACTTGTTCTTCTGAGTAACAAGAGCTGGATATGAAGTGGGTAATTTTGACCAATTAGTGTTGTGGTTAACGTTTCTTTCTCAGTATGAGACAGTATGCGGTACTGTGTTTCGTTGATTTTAAGCATTGTCAAGAAGGGTTATCTCCATTTGTTCCTCTTATTTCTGCGTTAATCTGCTTTGTCTGTAGGATGTTAGTGTCAACACAATACTTGAAGATTCATGCAATGATGCACTTTTTCCTGATGCAGTCTTATTTTGTCGAAGAGGTTAAGATAATCCAACAAGATAGATTGGAGGAATCATATTTTTGATCAGAGAAAATGAGAATGGAGGCATGAACATGAGATGAGAATCATCCAGTTTTTGGACAACAGTTTCAATTTGCTAACTGCACCAAATGCTCCTGTTCCTGACTGCCTAACAGCTAGCTTAGAAAACCCTGCTCTAGTGATTCTTGTAAAAGTTGTCACATGGAATGTGATGGTTTTTTTAGTTTTGTAAACGTCATTGAAAATAAAAGAAAGTTTTATTACATTAGAAGTATGAAAAATGGATGAAAGTAGAAAATGTTATTTTTGAAAATAATTTTGTTTTGGCATGCAATTATTGTGAAATTAAGTTTATTAAACTTTGTTGATGACCTATTGAGACAGCCTGAACCTATATTGGGTTTTGATAACAGAAGTTAAGAGAGAAAATCACTAAGTAGAAGGAACATCTTTCATAAAGAGTTTGATGTATTGAATGAAGAGAAACAAACTCGAAAGAGAATATAAAATTTTAGACTGTCCATTAAAATATTTAGATTTTAGTTAGAAAATTTAGATCTTAATATTTAATTAGAAGCAGAATTGTCTAAAATGTCAGTTGAATTAAAACTTATACTGAATTGTTTTTTCTTAATTATTATTGAGTTTAACTAAAGTTTCTAATTCAAACACATGAAATAGTAGAGAAAACAAGATACTTTACAAACATTTCTATTTTAATTATCATGCTTTATGTTTTTAAGATGATATTTGTTCTATTCAATCCTAAAAAAAAAAAGTCATATTCCTTTCTAAGTTTTCCTTATTAATTTATTTATATCACATTTCTATCCCGTTGCTTTACCTAGACAAGGAAAAGGTTGAAGGGCAAATCTCTACATTTTTATTAAATTTTGAACATGTGTTTACATTTAGCTTTTAAAATGACCTTCATAGTTATAAAACTTAAAGATTATATTGGAATAAATTTATCTGAGAAAAATAAATAAAATAAATTTATTTGTAAATTAAAATTAACTTAGGTACAAGTTAACTTCTAAAAGTTTTCTTGTATAAATTTTTAATTTATATATAAACTAAATTTATCTCATGAAGATTTTTTTTATTTATTTTTTCTCTTAAATTAAAAAAAAAAACGTGTAAAGGTACTAACTTTCAAATAATTGTAAACATCTATTAATAGAGTAATAATGATAACCATTCCAGGAACTTGTTTAAGATTTTTAAAATGAGTTTAATGGTAAACTCAGTGATATGAATTAATTAGAATTTATGTTTTCTATAGTTTTTAAAGTAATTATTACGTTGGATGGTGTTATGAAAACATTGCAGATTGTAAGTTCATATCATATTTTCACCTTAAAAATATACCAACTTCCTAAAAAATAAATAAATCAAAGAAACATTTAAAATGAAAAGAATTTATACGAATTTATTAGAAGTGTTTAGTTTGGATGAATTTAAAGAAATTCGAAACACTAATACAAATTAATGAATCTCAATTAATTTAAATTCAAGTAAGCATCTCTTTCACGTTTGGAAACTTATATGACTAAAATCAAGCAATTGATTATTTTTTTCTCTACATATTATTCTCACTCAAGTGCACCGTTGTTATGGGGTAAGAGATTATTATCTAAACTAATTAATTCGAATATATTTTTTTATGTTTATTTTTACATATGTATATGTGTAATATGAATGACATAATAGATTCTAGTGTGACTACTGTACACTAAAAACAAAAACAAGTGCAAGTGAAAAGGATATTTATATAAACCAATCATCTCAGCTTTTTTCTCCGTAATTTTAAAAAAATATTAAACCTATTGAATTAAATCAAATGTTGTTGAAAAGCCAAACCCTGACAAGGTAATTAATTTAAATTACATTATTTTTCTGAAAACGATAAAAATATTTGTGGACTCCTTTAGTATGCACATTGTAGTTTTAAAAATTATAAATAGTCTAAGCAACTTTGTTAGCTTGGTAATTTGTTTATAGTAAAAGCTTACCTCTTATTTACGCCATATAATAGATGATATAATAGTATTTTAAAATTTGGATCAGCCAAATTAAACCAAGGTATAAAATTATGATTATTATGCCCATGTTCTCATATCATAAGTATATGACTTGTGTTTATATTGGCAAATCGGTGAAGTAGGACCACAAAATAATTGTCAATTTTAAGAAATATTAGTTTCCTATTTGCGGAATAATTGGGATTGTTGTTATCTTATATTCAAATTACAAACGGAATGGTTGAAATAACTTTATGTGCTTTATGAACATTTATCTTCGATTGAAATTAACAATACGAACAATTTTTGCTACTCATTGTTTGAAAAGTATCAAGCTAAGACCACGGGGTAAAAAATTTAACTTCACATGTAAATGATGAGTCAACCTCTTATATTTTGCAAACAGTAATGTATGCACAAAACTGATTAAAACATAATACCAATAATAATAATAATAATAACAATAATAATAATAAAATACAAAACAAAAATGCAAGCCAAAATGCCTTCTTTCTGACTATTCGTGTTTGATGAAATTTATTCAAAAAAAAAAAAAAAAAAAAAAAAAAAAAAACATAGAGAAGCGTGTCTCCCCACATATGGTCTGTTTTTTCTTGGTCGAGTTGTCGTTGAATCTTGCATATCATGTACGTGGATTCTGTTACTCAAAACATTAAAACTCTTTATTTTATTAATAATTTAATTATTTTAATTGGTTATTAAAATAAATATATTTAGTGGTTTTCAAAATTGATAAGGCAAACAAGCAGGGTGTGAAAATAATTTATTTTGTCATTTTAAGTTTCAAAAGTATATTAATATTATCACTTAAATCATAGATTTTTTTTAAAGATATTTTTCAAATTTCATTACTTTCCGGGACTAAATTCACTATGGCTCAAACATTTTAAGCCCAAATTCTCTATTTATCCGCATGAAATACTTTCTCTACCTAATCTTGCTTTGCATATCACCATAAATGGATGCATTTGGACAGATAACTAATTAAAGATTTATTTTAAAAAAATGACAATGGATTTATTTTAAATAAGAACTTATTTTAATATAATATATGAAGAAATTTATTCAAATAAGTTAAAGAGTTAGAAAAACTGTGAATTATATTCATAAACTTTCTCCATAAATTCTTCCAAAATACTCCCATAACAAATGGAGCAATGTGGGACTTTTCTATTTATGTGGTATAACAAGTGACAATATGAAGGGTTGAAAGGATATTATGATGTATACCAGAAGTCTAAAGATTATTATCTTCTATAAAGTTAAGTTACCCACAAATACTTCACACTGATTCTGTCACTTCATACATATATGAGAGGTGATGTACTTGGTACTTAATTTGCACCAAGCATTGTTCTCTTTTACACATATTCAATTTCTAGAAATTAACAAAAAATGGGATCTTATTTTATATCCCAGATAGAAGCTTTTTTAGGACTCTGTCTAGCTAATTTACCTTACTAAATTATTTCTTAATCAAATTCTGCTGGACTCCTTTTTTGAGGCAATTGCATGCTTACTATGTCTTCTCTTGGGAGACTATACATTGATACATCGCCTAGTTCATTTGCCACTTGCTGATCTTCCAATGTTCTAAATGTCAGAATATGTGTAGTCTTTTTATTTTTGCGAAACACTAAATATGCAATGCCTCCCATATATAGTGCCACACCCGAAAATCCCAACATTCCCAGAAATACCTTAGTCACACTTCTTAAGTGAGCATGAAGTAGCAACTTGACAAAGCTAGTCACTAAATAGTATATGTTTATGCCCATGATGAGGGAACCAATGATCCAAGTAACAGCTGAAATCTGCAATTGAAGTATACATAGAAAATCATTTATCAGACATGATGCAGAAGAACAACAACCTTTTCAATATTAACTTCAAGAATTATAGCTATTTGAATGAAGTGTAAGGGAAACTGAGCATTAAATTTAAGTAAATAGTACATGTGTTTATCTTGTTTGCAAATAGGTGTGTGTCAGACAACGATTCTAAATATTTTGACATTTGTGATGTGTGATGTTGGCAATCAATTTGCTATTTGTAACAACTTTCAATTTTTCTTGTCACCAAAAAAGTTACCGTGATTGAGTTGACGTGTTCTCCCATCTTGATTTTGCTGCTAGTGAACTTGAGGAGTGGAATCAGAGCAAAAGGAAGCTCAAATGATAAGATCATCTGATCAGCAGACATAGAGGGACCTCAGCACAAACTATAGCATATCCCAAAAGATATTCTCACAAGGTCAATAGTATTATTATGCACAAGATTTATCCATACACAATCTGACAGAAATTACAGAATGATTTCATGCACACAAAATTGATTACAACAAAACAAGTTGTGCACAACTGGCATATGACGCACAAGATGTACCTCTAGACAATTCTTGACAGAGGCCATGTATTCAAATTTGTTTTGCATCCAAAAATATTGTTTGTTTTGGATCTTGAAATTTCGTTACAGTTTTGTCTTTAAAAGACACTTCTGAATGTTAAGGAAGAAATTGTATTTAAATCGACATTGCCTTGACTCTTAATCGAATTTGGATTATTAAGTATATCATAACAAAATAAAAAGAATAACATGACATGATATGGTTAAAAAACATGGAGAGAAGCTAATGGCAAGGTAATCATACTGATGCAATTATGATGAGCTCCCCAGCTCCAGCAGAGCCACCTATGAGTGCAACAATCAAACTAGGAACAATGGCTAAGCAACGGGTTAGCAGATTCCGAATCCATGACTTCAGTCTCAAATCAAGAAATCCCTGAAATAAGATAGAAATTAAAGTGAAATGAAATGTAGAAACAGGTACTCCTTTTAATGACAAAAAAAATAGCAGAAAAAACATCAAACCTGCATGACGTATTGCCCTGCATATGTTCCTGTTATGGTAGAACTTTGACCTGAGGCAAGTAAAGCAATTGCAAATAGTTTTGAACTCCATTTGCCCAAGACACTCTTGAGTGTGGACCACATAAAAAATTATCATCAATGATTTTATTAGCACACTTTCCAGCAAAAATGATATATGAAGCTCAAGAACTAAGTACAGATGGTGGTGGTTACATACTCTTAACAAAAAGGAGGCTTTGTTCAAATCCAAATCCTGACAACTATTCTGATCTTCAGCACTTAAGTTTGAAGAATTGCAAACTGCACCACTTACAGAAATAACGGAAATATTTATGAGGAAGGCCACCATAAGTGCAAAGGCACTTTCTATCATGTAAAATCTGCAAGCCTCCTATCAAAGATAAAAAGAATATAATGGTGATTGACATCAGATACAACTTCACTGTAATTCACATTTGTGCCTTGCTTTTGGTATTGCCAGATTTTCACAGTTAACAAGACCTTCAGGAAATAATTCAAATTCCTATAAGCTTACTCTTGCACAAACACTCTTTGACCAACTTGTTTCAAATTGATCAAAATTCTTCCTTTAAAAAGCACGTACCGTTGTAAAGATTAATGTTGTTTTATTCTACAAACTTATCTTAAAAACGACTTCAATAATAGTAAAAAAAGTCCAATGAATTAATTATCAAAATTATTATAAGAAGACTGGGCTTTTTGTGCTGCTTTTTGTTCGGTAACTTTTTTTTTTTCTAACATGACTGTTTATACTCCACTGAAATGAATTGATTTTAATGAATAAATGCATACAAGAGATTAAATGTTTACTTTGATTCCACGAACTGATCGGGGTATTTTCCGGGAAAGCACCAGCGCTGAGTGGAGGAAGAGATTGTGTCTGAAGCAAATGCATAACAAACAAAGAAACATAGCACTAATTTAGATCAATTACTAAGGGACAGAAGAAAGAAATAACTTCAGAAGAGAAGAGGAACCCACGGCATAACCATTGCCCCAAGGAGTGAAATTGCTAGACCAGTGGCACCATGCCCCCCAAGTTTTGGAACAAATAGACCCTTCACAACTTCTTTGGCCACAGGCTTTGCATATCCAAGCTCAGCCATAAAGCAACCAGCAATTGTAAATACTAGAAATGCAATCAAGAATTCCAGTTTCCTAACCTGTTAAACACCCAAGAAAGTTGTTTTCTTGTAAACATTAGCCTTATGTAACATAAAGCATTAATTTTTTCAGGATATAATAATTTCTGTGTATCATATCAAACCATAGTATGATGGCAGGTTATCATTGGGAAGAGGGCTATAAAGAATACAGAAAACTACCCCATATTGCTGTAATGCTAAGAGGACCAATGTACTGAGTCCTGTCAGAAGAACACCAATCCAAACAGGTATGTTGAAGAGCATGTTCAATGCAAAGGCCGTCCCAATTACTGCATAGAAAGTGAAGATGAAAATAAATGAAGAAACAGTTCAAAAATGTAAATTGGCCTCTATACTATACCTTCAGGAATGTCACAGGCCACTATGGCAATTTCAGCAATCACCCAAAGGATAAAGTTGGGTAGCCGAGAATATTCAGCTCTACAATGCTCAGCTAGGTGCATTCCTGCAAAAAGAAAATGAATTTTGAAAATATTGATAACAAAGAAGGAAAGTTAAAATCCAAACTTGTACCCATCAAAAAAAGATTACTAAATCAAGTACCAGTGACAACCCCAAGATTAGCAGCCATTGTTTGAATTAGAAGAGCAGCACATGACGCCACCAATATGATCCATAGTAACTGAAAGCATAGATTTCAGTTATCCAAATCCAATGCATGCATACTTTAACATTATAAACAAAATCAACTGCTGATCAAGATGTGTCTGTTCTAAATTGGAAACAAATGAATCTAAGCTGAAACAACTGCATGAAACTATACCATACACACCTCATATTTATATTGTGCTCCTGATTGAAGATCCGTCTCAACTGCAAGCCATTGTAAGAATATGATTAGCAAATCTGTGTCAGAAATAATATATTTCCTTTTATTTCAGAAGAAAGCAATGAATATGTGATCTTACAGTTTCCAGGGTCGATATATGCAATCGAAACAAGAAATCCAGGCCCCACGTATGCAAATAAGTTTTTCCAGCTTATTCTCTGCAAAATACAACAAAACATATATAAATGATGGCAGTCAATGTATGAGTTACTGAAGTTTACTTTGCAATCAAATCACAAACTAGGTTGTCTCGTTATTATGCCACTAAGTAAGAAAAACTTCAATATTCTTTTCAGTTCATAAAATGCCAAATGAAAAATGATTTTCTTTTTGCACATGTCAGTTCATAAAACTTTACTAAGCAGTGTGTTTGAAAGCATTCCTAGTCAGATAATCACATTAGGATGGTACAAGACAGAAGCTACACGCAGCCTCTCAAATGAATAACACTAAATTATGCATACAAAGACTATAGAAATTATAATGTGATCGCTAATATATATAAAAATAATAACCAGTTCGCCTAGTTGAATCTTAAACAAACACGGGTTCTTCTCAAATACCAAGTCAAATCAAAACCTACTTCGCCCCCTTTATGTCATTCCATTTTTCATGTCATATTCCCAGCACCCTTATCAGTATATGCAAATCAACAGGACTAAAAAAAGTTAAGATACACTTTAGCATTAGCATATAAGCAGAGAATAAAGCATGCACTCCAAAATAACAAACTTTAAGCTCAAACATAAAGCTATATTCGGCTATGTCCTACACAATTTTTCAAATCCATGAAGCAACCAAGAACATTATGCAAAGTTAACAAGATTACAAGGGTCATTGAAACTGACATCAGGTACAACAATTTGATCACTGTCTGGATTCTCAATCAACGGCGCATTGGACAAGCTCCCGTTACTGGTGCTGGCAATGAACTGAGGCTGCCCAGAAGATGAACCTGTCATACTCATACTTTCTTCTGCACCCAAAAAAACAGAGAAAAAAAAAGTCTTCAGTATGTATAAGCACCAGAATACATGTTTATTGATATTTCTTTGGTAAAAAAAAAAAAAAAAGTTTGTGAAATGAAACATGGTACAGAATCTCGTTGATGGCAGAAAAGAGAGCGTAGTTGTTTTCTGTTAGAAACCAGAAAAAGGTAGCGCACGCAACCTTAGGCACAACGAAGACTCTTATGTGCAGAACACACACACTCCTTCTAAGATAGCTACCTGCTCCCACTTATATTAGAAATTAACGTTTTATATTTTAACCATTTAATTCATTCATATCTTAAAAATAAATTAACATGCATGTCCTATTGGTGTAAAAAATTTACATTAATTAGAAATTATTTTTTTTATATAACTTTTAACATAACAATTACTCTCTTATTACTTATAAAACTTACATTAAAAGCTTTCTCTTCATTTTATAACATATCATGCATAATCTTCATCTCATTTTGATTAGAGCGTAATTGGACTTGAATTTGATGGAGAAACATGTAATTGAATAAGAGACTCATAATCGAGGTTAGATCATGTAAAAAGTCAATGATTTTTTTTTTTTTTTGCTTTAATAAATTGGTAATTAAAAAATTCATGATGCCTTGTCTATTTGCAAGTATTAATGACGATGATATTTTAAAAATATGTACAAATTTATGGGGAAATATTATTATCAATTAAATTTATTTTTTATAAATTAGCTGATTAAGATTTTTAAATAAAATTTGAAGGAATATAAAAGTCGTCTAATTTATGATACATTATATATTTTGTTATTGAATAGTAATGTAAAAAAAACCTTTACAACGTTAATGCATATACTATTTTTCTAGAGAAAAAAAAAATACTAATTATTGTTACCAACAAAAAAAAAAGTCAATACATTTGTTAGATAATTAAGTCATTAAGTGTTTTGCATTTTCCGGAATTCCGGTCCTTATATTGAAAAAAAAAATTATAGAGATAAGATTTTTTGCAATGTCTTATGTGAGAAGAGATATTATTGGTTTAAAAATATTGCTGACTTTTCTGATTATATTTTTTTACATTTATATTATTAAAATTTGAATGAATTAAATAATGAAATGGCCTTAATGGCCCTTCAAAAGTATATATAATTAAAGTAACAGCAACACCTATTATTCTTTAGTACAGTAGCCATCTCCTTTCTTTATTTTACTTCTAAAGTCCGTAAATTTGTTTTTTCTTTCTGCTTTATTCATCAAGTCAACATATACTCTATTCAGAACTTTTGTTAGGCTCCTACCATTAAATATTCTAAATTCCACTTTATTTTTCATAAATTTATTAAATTATCAATTAAACTGCTCAGTTGTATAGTATTATGGTGATGGAAACATATATTAAATTGTAAAATAATTTCAACATTCATCATCATGCAATTTGTTAGTGAAAAATTGCTTGTACTTTAAATACTTTGTAAAACTTAGACAATTGCACCCTGCCATTTTTCTAAAATTATAATTATATATATCAAATTTTTTTTTTTCACTCTCTAATTTTTATGTTGATCTCATTGTCAAGTGATAGATTAAATATTAATATGTGTGCATATTTATATATTGCATGATAGTAATGTTTATTATTTTTAAATAATTGTTTCCACTTACGTAGGGTTTTGGATATGTGATTACATACAAATATTCTTACATATCTATTTTAGTGATAAGGACATACTCACAACTAATCACATATAGTGATTTTCTCATAAAAAACCAAATAATATAAGTTATCCTTCTACGTTAAAGAACACATATTTAGGGAATAGTGATTCAACAAATGGTAATTCACATTTATTTTGGCAATATGCTACATATTAAAACTAAAACAGAAAAAGTATTAATTAATTTTCAAATTTTGTAAAACTTGTGTTCTTTTATTTACTTCATTAAAGATGTCAATATGATCACTGTATTGGCAACTTTTAATATTTATAAAAATATATTAAATGTGTAACTTTAAAAAAGAACATCTAACATAAGTTAATTATAACTATTTGATGTAGACACGATGCCTATTTAATTAATGTATGAGTGGACTAAGCTAATAGGACAACATAATTACTTTATATCAAATTGGCTTAGGTGTGCTTTGAACTGCTTCATGTTTCAGTGGAAAAAAACAATTGTGATACATAAAACTATAGTAAACAATATTATCTCTTGTATGAGTATAATTGTACTTATCTCATGTTATTAAAAAAGTTAACTTAAATCTTAATTCATATTCAAATATTATTAACAAGCCTATATCTAGTTTAATATAAATTTTGGACTCTACAGCCCTTCTCAAAAAAATTTAAAAAAAAAAAAAAAACAACTTGTTTTTTCTTATTGCGCACCTATGGTTATGTAAGATATAGGAAATGTCAAAAATATCCCTCTATGAAATTTAGTAGGAAAAACTTTGATTGAGTGATCCAAAAATTGTCTATATTACAAAATTCAAAAGTTAAAATTTTGAGAATTTTATTTTTAATTATTAAAATCAAGAATTATTTAATATTTTTTCAATTTGGAAATTATATTTCTGATTATTAAAATAAAGAATTATTCATTTTCAATATTGTTGAATCATCTAAATTGTACACTCTATAATACGTTTAATTATGTAATTTGCATGTATTTTCATTCTCACAATCAAAATATACATTATGAATTATATATCTAAATTAAAATTTTTTATTTCCAGATTGAGTAATTAGGAATTAATTTTTTTCAATTATGAGAATAACCAATGGAGAAACATGGCAATCATTCATCTTTCTTCTGTAACTTCTTCCTCTTCCAATCCAGTATCTATCTCTCCAAACATCAAACCAAATTAACTCCTCCAACACCAATATGGTTTTTTATTTTTTATTTATTTTCATTTTTGTTTTCATTATTTAGATTCAAACAAAGTTAGTTTCTAAAAGAAGTTTATGCTCCTTTGATTGAATTTAGCATATCTCCCTTCAATGGCAAATGGGTATGGTGGCCACCTACATTCCCTATATTGGTTACAATTGACACAAGAAAAAATAGATATAGTATATTATTGGCTATCAATTTTTTAACTTTTAAATGGTGTAATATGAATAAGTAAATCCAAAGTCTCATGAACAAATTGGGATTTTTGACATTTGCCATGTCCATGGACTGCTTCTTTCTGCACCTCCAAACGTTTTTTTAGACACCAAATTTGTAAAAGATGTTTAAAATGTTCTTAAATTATTATTATGCAGACGAAATTGCCGCTTAAAACCTTAAAGTCTTATTATAATCTTTTAATTCATTTTTAATGTTGTGTCGTCACTTCCAAATACTTCCATATTTATTATTATCGTCCGTCGACTACCACTATCTATATACTTATCAACTATTTGAGATAAGGATACTTTTTGTGATTTGAGAGTATTTCATGGACTTTTGATTTTTGTTGACAATGAGTTATGGAATGGATTGTTTTGAAACTGTTATTCAGATCCTGATTGATAACAGTTTCGAAACCGTTCATAAACTTATTGTCAAAAATTATTTTTTCGTTAACAATGAACCGTGAAATGGGTTATTTCAAAAGTGTTCTTCGAATCTGAACGACAGTTAAAGAACAACCTATTCCACAACTCTTCTATGCCGCCACCACTGCATTGTCGATCCTCTGCCCCTGTGCCACCGTCGATACATGCCGTCGTTCAAAGGCTTTATTGTCAGAAACACAGTTATAACTGTCTACCTTCACTGCACCTCGTGCATCTCCCTTTGTTCTACTTTAAGTACAGAAGGGTAAAATTATCTTTATAAATAAAGATAATTTAAGAATTTTTAAAAAATTTGGAAGTGTATGAAGAAACCTCGTAGGTGCAGTGCAGGAAAAGTAGTTATCTCCATGAAAAAGAAGGGAAATGGTGGCCCAAAAGAATTTTTAGCAGGCCAAATTTAGCAAGCCGTAATCCAGAAGGATCCATCACCATTTTTAATTTTTTTTTTCTTTTCCGTGTCTCCTCCGTTCTTTTTTCTTCTGTTTTAGTACACATAACTTTCTTTTGTTTAGAATTGGTGGCCATTTCGTGTGTTCAAAGGAACTACATTTTCCTTTTCTTAAAGTTAGTAACTTCACAAATAACAACTCATTAGTTATAAAAAACTGTAGTAAAAAGTATCCATGAGACAAAAGACTTGCAGTAGAAGGTAAAAGATGAGGGTGGTACATAGGTGCAACAATTTTCTCATAATAACCAAAACATTTATTATTTTAAAATAATTATTTCATTATATATATGTAACTAATTAATCATCCTCTTGTTTATTTTCGTAGAATGACATATATTTTTATGTCTAGTATTCTTATATCACTTAATCATTCAGATTAATGTCGATTTTAATATATTTTTTCTTTTACTTTTTGAAATATTATTTTAAAATAAATATATAATTAATTCTAGTAATATTATGTTAAGAAATTAATTATGTTGTGGATACACTGTTAAAAATACTTAAGAACAAATTATAATAAACTCGTATGTTGGAATTCAATTACAGACGGAAATAAATAAGAAATTAAATTTATTGAAAAAGTATGTTTTTAGGTAAAATGAATGATAATTATAAGGAGCTCCACTGAAGAAGATAAGCTGTAGCCGTTACAAGAGAATCAAAAAAATTTTATAAGTCTAAAAGTTGGTTTATAATTTAAAAGATTCATTCTCACCAATTTGTAAAATGTATCATTTGTCTTTTTTAATTTTTAAAAATATTTAAATACAAATTTAAGTAATAAAGTTGTCTCATTTAAAAATAAATAAATAAAAATAAATTAAAATTCTTATTTATTCTGGATAAATAAGTCACCATATAACAAAGTTTATTAAGTTTTTCTAAAACTTTTTCTAGGCCACCTAAATTTTGAATTAGGTCTTATAATTATTTTTTTACTTCATACACTTTAGACTTTCCCATAATAAATCTTGTGAAATTGAGTTTAAATATTTACATAAAAAATAAACATAAAAAATTAACACGATCTAATTTATTTATTGTTATGATTATAAATAAATAGAGAGAAATTAACGTAATCTAATTTATTTATTTTTATAGTTATATGTGAAAATAACATAAAAATTAGTCGTTTTTAAGATAAATTTATATTATAAATAAGGAATAATGGTAAGATATCTATAAGAGATGATTTGTTATTAGATAAATATATTAGATAATGTTATAATTATCTCATAGCTGTTAGTTTGATATTAATCATATAAATACAAAATTAGTTGTAATGTTAGTGTACGATTGAACGATGTTAGATGTCTGCACATTAAAAATTTAAGGAATTGTGTAATTTAAAAAATTTTGGAATCCCAAAATTTTGTGGCCATATTTACATGACGATGGGCTATTCAGATATCCAGAGCTTTGAAAAGTAGTAGGATGTCGAGTGATGAAATCCACAAACCTAAGAATGAGTGAACCAATAAAATGATGAAAAATCTCTTAATTTTCACAATGTCATTTTTAACTTGACATATGACTAGAAGTAGGTTTGATCTTAAATTTGACATGACCGCTGAAAGAAAAGTGTTGATAATAATTTAAAAAAATGACAACAATTTTCAGTTTTTCAAAGGAGTTGAATTGCTAAGTTAAGAATCACTCGTCACAGCACATGCAGAAGATCCTGAAGCTTCCCCTATTATGTGGCAATCTCTGCTTCTTCCACCATTGCAGCATCTACCAGTTTCAGTCAACATCTTCAACAAATTAAGAGGAAAAACGAAACAAAAATAGCAGCGTTTGAAAAAAATAACAATTATTGATAATTTTTTAACATGATAATTCTAGGTGTTTCTACTTTATCCCTTAAATTTCACATCAGAGTGAATTAATTAACTTGTCTTGTTTCCAGCAAAAGCGTGTGTGAAATAATAAATGCATGTTATGACGCAATGAAAGCAAGTGTTATCTATGAAGAGTTTGAATCAATGCATGTTTACTTCATGTCCTACCTGGTTCTAGAGCAATCAAAATGATGACTACGTAAATTAAGTAGTTTTAAATTTGATTTCAAGATGTTTAGAGCTGTTTAAATATTTAAAAGGAAAAATTCAATATAGTTTATAATAAAAGTTAACATATATAGTTTGTATAAAAATCAGTAATATTTTTTCTATGTTTATCTACGTTGGCTTTAGCTGAAAATTTAAAAACTATCTGAAAGTTGAAAATGTTGTTAATGATTTTGTTAAACTAAGGAACTGAATCATAAGTATTCAGTAAAATTATTAACTAAGAAAAGGATATATGTAAGTAATTGATAGGTGTAAATGACAGTTAGATATATTCATACAATATTTTTTATAGGTATAATTTTGTTGTTGTTATAATATGTTTTGAAGGTACTTTTAATTAGTTTTAAACTCTTATATATGTTATTTATTAATTAATTATATTATTTTTACTTTCAACTTTTGTATATGTGTATATGTGTTACCTAAAATACACATTACAAGACTAAAAATATTTATAAGTAATAAAATAGAAACAAGTATATCCTACATCGGTATTAATATATCAAAGTATACTAATGAAATAGTAAAATAAATACTATAAACAATATAGTAGCTAAATAAATTACATAATGTAAAAGTATGTAAATGAAAATAAACTTATTTTCTATATGTTATGCCTCTTTAAGCGGTTGGATCATATGATTTATTTTTTCTTTCTTTTATATTTTCTCGTATAACCATATTTTGTCCAGTGTTTGGTATGTATAAGGATTGAAATACTTATTTTATAAATCTTTTTAGTTGAAAAAAAATTCTATCATTGTCTATATTTTCTTTATAAATTGTTAAAAATAAAATGTTACATAATGTAAAAATAAAATAAGAAAGTCATGCATTATAAGTATATGAGAAAAATAATAAAATCATGTTTGTACAATGGAGTAAAAAAAACTCAAAAAGTATTTGAAGGTTAAAATAAAATTAATAAAAAGTAGTCTTTTACAAATCACTTCTATTCTTAAACAATTTTCCAATTCTTACATATAAAAATATTAAAAATATTTTTATCAGATAATTAGTTAATTTTCATTATTTAACATACTGATAAAGAAAATAAAATAAATTCTATTGTTATTTATATAATAACCCATACTATAATACTTTTTTTGCGTACATATCTCTCTTCTTCATTACTTATTACATGTCATAGTACAAATACGTATAGATTACAAAAATTGTTGAACAAACGATTACGTATATAATATATTATACACTCCCTTCATTCCAAAATTATTATTATTTTATTTCAAAACATACAATTACTACATTTAAACTAAATACTTGTAGTTAAATTAAATGTTTGAATAGATGTAAATACGTATATGACTGAAAAAATATTATAAAAAATCACATTTTATTCCAACTATAATATTTTTTTATGCTTTGAAAGTATCAAAGGCAAGCAATATATAATATATAATGATGACTCATAGCTTGAAAAGGACTTTGCCATTGGCAATCCCACAATCAACCATCATGCAATCTGATTGGCCTGTATTCAGTTTCTCAAATGATTGTTCTTTTCTTTATCTTCTCAAATCAGAGGGTCCACAATCAAATACTATACAATCAGGAGATAAACACCGTTAAACTATATGCTTCATTTGCTTCGTCACAGATATCAAAGAAAAGGTTGTGTCGTCTAATATTACTAGGATGTAATAGAACATTATTGGAAATTTATTTATTTTTAATTATCATCTATATAGATTATTGTTGTTTTGTTTATATATGATTGAGATTTGAAATGTGTTTTATTATTTCAATCAAGGGTGAAAATTGTGTTTAAAATATTTTAGATTTACGTTCGTTAAGTCTGAGTAAATTTTGGATTTTTTTTTGTGTGAGCTAGTTTATAACTAACATAAATTTTAAATTTCTTACCTCAGATATTTTGCTCTTTATAAAAAATGTTTTTTTTTCCTAAATCCAAATCGAACTCTTACCAAAGTCGGACATAAAAAAAAAAAAAATTATACTATGGTACGATATCATAATTCTCTCAGAAAAAAATTATTATACTTATATTTTATATAATTTATAAATATTGATACTTTGATATTGTATACAATAAACTATAATATAACTATTTAATATAGAAATAAATTATTATTTTAATATAATATTCTATTAAATAAAGTAAGTGTTCTATAAATATAGTTTCTCTTAACCTATTGGCGTGTGGGATTGTGAAAGTAATAGTATTCCAAAATGGTTGTTCTATTCTTTGTATTTCTCTTCCCATAAAGTTCAATGATTGGAGTACTATAATATGTGTGCGCGCTTTTCACGGAAATTTCGGGATAAGACTTCTGTCTTATAGTTTCTTGCATTTTTAAACAACACAAACTATTTCCATCGCAATAATCTAATTCAAAATATAACCCAACTTTTCTTTAAATAATCCAAAATTCCGCATTAAACTGGTGAATTATATACATCAGGTACTAGCCAGACACACATATCATCACGTCTCAAATATCAAATTGGGAAGAAAAATATAATAACAAGTGAGCTAAATGAGGAATGTGATCTTTCTGCAAATATTATTCCATAAATATATACATATATATAAATATATTTGTTGATAATATAGTTGAGGCAGGGATAAGTTAGGTATCTAGATGAGTGGCTATGTCGTGGAAAAATTCAAATCATAATATGTTATGGTGTGTGTATTTATGCAACTTGGCAAGTTGAGGTTGGGAATGATATGAATGAGTTGAGCTTTAGGGTGTGGAAGAAAATGAAAAAATGAAGTGTTATTATGAGCCTCATCTTCAGAAAAAGTGAGTATGATCTGAGTCAGCTTATGCTACGTTATCTTATGTGGAGGCCCCGCGAATCGAGATACAACACTTCCTTCTAATCAACCAACACATTTTATTTTATCAATAAGAAACAAACACCAAAACTATTCCATGTTCTTTTCTATGTCTTCTGTTGCCACCACGCAACATGGATAAAATAGATTGGTCTTTTATCAAATACGGAAACTGGTTCGCTTAAATAATTCAGCACATAGTATTCAACTTATGAAACTAGTATTAATTTTGAAAAAAATAGTTTTAAATTGGTAAGTAGAGTTAAAAATATCTAAGGTGGATGATAGCTGAAAAAAATAATGATATGTTCCGCAATTTACCTCGTGGATTGATTGGTATAACTGTTTGTTTTTTAGGGATCCACGTCAGCGGCAAAGCTATGACCGTTTGTTTTGTCTCTTTCGTATGTTTGGTGGCGGCAGCGGCGCCGCATGTTTTATCATGCGTAAAGCGGTCTAATGTATTTGGTTTAGTGTTCAGTTTTTGAAGGGGAAAAATAAAATTCTTTAAAATAGTTTTTGTTTAAATAAAATTATATATATTTGATTTGACACCAAACAAATAACATTCGATCTTGATTTCTCACACTAATTATTCATTCACATATTTTAAAATTTACTACATACTTTTGACATAAATATGTCAGCATATTAGAAAAAATGTGAATTAACTCGACATTTTTCCAACACTCGTTTGGGTTACTGTCAAGATTTGTGTAATATGACACAGGCAAGGCTCAGGTTTCTTGTGCAAACATAATATTAAAAGCTTTACTTTAAGCAAAGGTTGAATCCGATTTAACTTAAGTCTGGAAAGTTAAAGCTCACTTGATTTTTTTTTTTAATAATGTGCATTGTAAATATAAACTATCTACTAACAAATCATATAATTGAGAAAATTTTACCTTTTAATGACATTTATTAGTATCTGTCCCTACAATTTTCAGTTTATCTTTATCTTTTATTATACTTTTTAATTAAGTGGATTGAATTCTCGCTAATATAAATAAATAAAAAAGAATACTTTTCTAATGCAATGAGAGGTTATATCTATATTTTGGGAAAAAATAATAATTTTTTTCTTTCAATCAAGTTTTGAAATATAAGAATTAAAATTTTAATGAAATTAAAGTGTAAAATGTTAAAAAAATTGAAAAAAAAAAACTACTGGATTTATAATATTTGAGATTATTTTATGAACTTTTAGAAAATATTCAAAATTATAAAAGCTAATGAAAATTATAATATTTAAATAGAAAATTAAATTTAATATAATATCTTAATAGTAAATTATTCTAACTTTTAAATCTTTATTTATTACTCTTTTATGCATTAACAATTTGATATTTTGATAGTGGGGTTTAAATAGTAAGTTACGTCCTCTTCAGTAGTCATTGCGCTTTTTACTTTTGTGAGCTTAGTCATTATTTTGGATTGACCTTTTTGACATGAAGAGTTCGGTTATGAAAGTGACATCTTCAAGGTGTTAGTTCAACAGTTCTAAAACTGATAGCAAAATTTAAGGAGGAGAAAAATCTTCTTTACCTATAAATTCTATTTTTGTAACTACAGAAGGTTTAATCAAAACCACACTCGTCATAGTCCACTAATATTATAGATTTTAAATAAAATTTTAATTATTAAAAAATTTGATTGAATATCTTGAGATTTTTTTATATGAAAAATATATGACAGTATTTTTAATTATTCACTGAACACTGCTGTCGGCGACCACTGTGGTGTTCTAAAATTGTCCAATCACAGTCTCTCTTTCAAAATTAACCCACACAACAAAATTCAAAGTCTTCAATTGGTCATCAATCACAGAAACATGGATTAGATCCCTGCAATTACTTTGCAATTACTTCACATATAGTCAAAATATTATTACTTTTTCATAAATGATAAAATTCCAATTGGTCCAAAATAACTTTTCAAACTGAATAACCATGTCTTCACTTTTCCACAATCTGCGAGATGAATGTTGCAATTTAGGTAGTATTTGTAGTTCAATCACCATCACAAACTCCAAAAATATGTACACGGTATGGAACCAAACTCAAGCAATTAAAGGCAAACTCAGATAAAACAAAAGCAAATGAAGTAGGTATTATTACTAATTGTTGGAGCAGTTATTATTATTGCTATCACCCTGCCAGCTCCAAACAACGTCTTTCAGAGACGGTCTCATTTGCTCCTCACACAACTTAATATACTCCAACGTGTCACCGGCAGACTTAGAAAACTCCACCACCGCCACCTCCGGCGCCACCTCAAAAACCTCCACCGTCATCGCCAACTTCCCCTTCCTCCCCTCCTCCGCCCCCTGCATCTTCACCACAAAATCCTTCTTCCCGGTCACCCGAAAATTCAGCTTCTTCGCCGCAGCCTCCACCTTCGCCATCACCGCCGAAGCCGAAAATTTACAAATAAACATCGAGGGCGACCGCTTCCTCGTCTCGAACAAACTCCTAAGATCGAAGCCGTGCGACAAGGACGAGATTATCTCAAACGCGTTGTAAAACGGCCTCGTGGGTTTCCTCATTGTAACCTCGTCCTCGTTGGTCCCCGCGTCGGAGAAATCAATGTTGTTGTCTTCTTCTACCTCGGACTCCTTAATTGAAAACGCAATGGGCCTCATGAACCCGAATTGAAACCAGGGGTCCTTCATTATATCGGGAATGGAATACCTTTTCGCAGGATCAGCAACGAGGAGATTCGAAATGAGATTTTTGGCCTGCGGCGAAACCCATTCGGGTAATTCGTATTGAGCTCGAAACGCTTTTCGATAAATTCTCATAACATTCTCACCTTGGAAGGGTAAATAGCCGCAGAGCAGAGCGTAGAGAATCACCCCACATGACCATATATCAGCCTTTGAACCGTCGTAACCCTTTTTCTTCAGAACCTCCGGTGCCACGTAAGCAGGGGTCCCACACGGCGTTACGAGCATGCCATCGGCGCGGCGCTGCTCCGGCAGCGCCGAGAGTCCGAAGTCGGAGACTTTGAGATCCTCGTTCTGGTCCAAGAGGAGATTCTCCGGCTTGAGATCGCGGTGGGTGACGCCGCGGCTGTGGCAGTAGTCGACGGCGCTGATGAGTTGTTGGAAGTACTTTCTGGCGAGGTCTTCGGAGAGTTTTCCTTTGTTGACTTTGGTGAAGAGTTCTCCTCCTTTAACGTATTCCATGACGAGGAAGATTTTGCCCTTGGTGGCCATGACTTCCTTGAGTTCAACGATGTGGGGATGGCGCACCAGTTTCATGACCGAAACCTCGCGTTTGATCTGCTTCACGAGACGCTCTTTCTTGAGCTTCTCTTTCTTGATGACCTTGATGGCCACGTTCTCGTTGGTGATGAGGTTTCTGCCGTGGTAGACCTTGGCGAAGTTCCCCTGCCCGAGCACCCGGCCCATCTCGTACTTGTTGAAGATTATGTTTCTGGGGTTACCTTGGGCGTGTTCGTTTTGCGGATCCATGGGAGGAATGGCGTAAGAAGTGGGAAACAGGTTAATTGGGCCAGGAGAGGATGGAGATTCTGAATTGGTAGAGATGGGAAGCACCCAGATGAGAAAGATTGATGCTTTTGAGGAATATGGTGTCCGATGGACATACCACGTTCCGGAGAAAGCATTCAGAGGGGTTGAAAATCTTCATGGTGCATGTATGATGAAGAAGAAGAATAAGAAAAAAAAAAATACCCAGTTGAGTGGTAGATGAAACGTGACGCAGAATTGGTGTGTGATGGGAATGAGTGGATATGGATTGTTAGGTTTGGTTTATATATATATAAGTGTGTGTGGAAGCAGAATAGGGAAAAGGATTAGGTGGGAGATTTGGAAGATAAGGATGGGATGAAGAAAGCGGTGTGAAGTTTTAAAAGAGGAATAAGAGAAGTGAAGAAGGGAAGGTATGAGAAAGAGAGAGACGAAGCCGGAAAGAAGAATAGGGTTGGGAATGGGAGCCAAGAGGAAATATCAGGAGAAGCTAAATATGAGAGTAGAGGTGGAGCTGACGTGGGATTCTAACCCAATTCCCAATTCCCCCTTTTGTAATCCTTCATTTTATTTCTCTTATTATTTTTATATTTTATACTTATATAGATTTATGAGAGACCTTTGCATTCAAATTAAAATTAGCACTTGTGGATAGAAATTATATTTAGAAATTAAAATATACAAGAGAGAGTGGATTTATATATTTTAGCACTTCATTCATATGAGATAAATAAGGAAGGAATTAGTTGTATCTCATTTATTGTTTTTAAATTGTACATGAAAACATTGTTTTTACTGTGCCTAGCAATATGTTGGATGACATATGGGAGATTATGTGTTTGTAGTGAGATTCTTTAACCATGATAGTTGAGCTAACCGGGTTAGCTTTGAAATTTTTGTTAAATAAATGTGAGTGATTGTGTTGGGTTCATATTTTCTTTTTCGTTCTTGCATATTTTAGTTTATGAGTTGTCGCTGTGTGAAGTATAAGATGATGTTGGAAATTGTTGTGTTTCACTGAATATGTTGTGTTATAGATCGTGCATTAAAAAAATGTGTGGTTATTTTTCGTAGCTGTGGTGTGATTTTTTTTTGTGGTGTTGTTTTTTCTTGTACTTGCTAAACTTTTGAATTAATATTTATTTTATTAAATGTACAAAATTTATGAATTCACTTATATATTTTTTATTTATTTCTATTCTAATTTTATTAAAATTAATTTTTCAACAATTTTACATGTATATAATATAAAATAATTCTATATTTTTTCCATTAAATTCACATGTCGTAAAAAATAATATTTTAATCACAGAAAATTATGTTCTTATTTAACGTAATTATTCTATTTTTTATTCAGCTTAACTCGGAAATAAAATAATACCATTTACACTTATAGCATCTTCATTTCAATATAATAAACATTTAAACGTATTTCGTCGTTTTATTGCATCCAAAATTAAACATTTAAACATGAATATTGTTTAGCAAATATTTTATTGCATCCTAAAAATTGAGCCATGCACTGATCCATTATTTTGTTTAAGAAAGTTTTACAGTTACAAGTTTTATTAACATAACAAATGTTATTCTAATATTTTCTTATTTTATTAAACATGTTAATAGATTTTTTTTATAGGTTCTATTTGGATTAGGGGAAATAAAAAAGAAAAAAGTGAGATTATTTAAATTTAGAGAAAGAGAGTTGAAAAATTTGTAATAGATGTAACTATATAATAAGTTTCTGATAAATGTTTAAAAAATAATTTGTAAAATAAATTTTTAAAAGGAGTTTGATATAAAATAATTTTAAAAGTATAAATTAGAGTTAAAATAAAAATTTATTATAAAATTTTAGTTGAAAATTTAATTTAATTTTTTTAATTTTAATTATTTATTTTGTATTAAAAAGTTAATACTATTATATTTAATGTATAATATTATAATATCTTAATAGAATATTAATAATATAACTATTGTAAAAGTTTTCATATGTAAAAACATAAATAATAATAAAATATTCTTAATAATGTACTTATTTTTTCGCAAATTATGTTAATTTTTTCGATGAAAATCCTTCTCGTTTTTCATATTTTTTATTATTTTTAAGTTTTCGTTGCATTCTCACGTACATTAATAGTATATTGTCGATCGAAACACAACGATAAAGCGAGTTCTAGAGTTTTGAGGAAAAAGCAAACATAAACAATTCCTACAAAAATTCTTCTGCACCACTGCTAATCAATATTTATTTGTGAAAAGTGGGAAAAAACTGTTCTTTATCAGAATAAATTAAGAGCAATTTTAATATTTTCCTGGCCTCAAATATAGCTTTTCAATTTCTATCCACTTAAATAACACATAATCTTGTCTTTATTTCAGACTTTTAAAATTCTTATTCAGCTAAACGATATGTTGGTATTTCTATTTATTCTCCTTTCTTTATTTAATTATTTCTTTTTTCCACGCAAAGAGTGTTGATGTGTGGTTGAGATTAGAATAGTGGGGAGGGGCCACTTGCTTTCATAAAGGTTGTGAAAGTTGATAAGAATGATGTAATGAAGGGAAATATTATTGACTTTTTCAAGAGAAAAAATAGTATTGATTTGTCCTTTGAATAATATGCCAATAGAGTAATAAAAAATTTAATTTATTAGTCAAATTTGTTCTATATTAACATAATACATCATACTTTTACTATTTAGTCCATTATAAATCTTTATTGCATGTATTAAATATTGTGAAGAAGTTGTATGAATAAATTGCGGTTTTTTTTTTTTTTTTAAACATGGCATCCATCCATGGAATAAAGACAATGTTAATCTCGCACTTAATTAATTAATTAGAGATAATTAAAGTGGGAGGGAAGGGATAGAGAAGGCGTGGGACCCACCTTGCTGACGTGTGTTTGAGTCGATTACAGCTAATGACAATGCATAAAGCTAAAACCCATGAGTGTCACTTCAATGCAATAATACCTAATATTATTATTTTATTTATATTAGAGGGAGTCTTAAATTAAGATTTGAACTTTATATAAGATTTATGATTTTAAAACTAAAATATGTTTGATTATGATAATTAAATTTTGTTTTAAGGTTATAAAAATTAGAATATAAATAAAAAAATTATAATGTGTAATTTATGCACCATATACATCGCTTTCAATTTTCAATTGCCACGCCAATAGGGAATCATGTCATATACAAAACCACCAAACATTGATTTGGTTTGACATCCACACCTTATCATTACTTCACTATTTCTTAATATGACAAGTGATATTTATACACCCATTCATACATTATATTATATAATCCAGAATAAAAAAAATTAAATAGAGAAAAATCATTATCAGATATAATAAATGATGATAGAAACGATAGATACATATAACAGTTCGATGCCTTTCAAAGCATTGTGATTATACGTTTTAAATCTCAATTAGGTGAATTAAGTTTATCATCATACATTGTAACAATGCAACTACAATGAACTTTGATACCAAAATATGTTCAATGAACTTAATTTGAAAAAAAAAAATTAAGATATGATTACTTAATACCGTTGAACACAATTGCCGAATTTTTTTAGAGACTAAAATTATTATATTATGATATGATATTTGAGAATTTAACTTAGAACTAAATCTAAAAAAATCTAATTTATTGTTATAGAGGTGTTTATCAAACACTTATGTATGTTCTTATTATGGAGGTGTTTTGGATCTTGAATATTAGTCTGACTTAATTACATTTCAATAGTGTTTGACGTTGCTTCAAGCATTTTAAATTTTATGTTCCCATCATATTTGAGAGCACTAATGTATGGAATGATAGATATTTTTTTTTATTGTTATATAAACATCACTTTTTATTTCTATAATTAAGAACTTTGATTTCTTTCTTAAACTCCCATCTTATACAATTATTTGAACAAAACGGTGTTTTCTTTGTGTTTTCAATAGATAAATATGTCAAATTATGTAAGTGTCTCGGAAGAGTTTTTGCTAGAATGTAGTTTGGATTATGCTTCTTCTTCTTTTGCTCTTTCAACAAAGTAATAAAAATAATAGCAGCGCAGAAAACAAATTTTACTGTTATGAATCGTAATCTAAGAAAGAAACAACTTGCATGGAATACGTCGTAATATTTAGTCAAAATGAGCTTTATATTTAAGCATAATTTAACTTGCAAGTTGGTTAAAAAATTATTTATTAAAATACTCAAGCTACCTTTTTATCTTTGTTTATTTTTAGTTTTCGGAAAAATATTTAATTCTATCTGTCAAAATCTTATTCTTCATCAGGTGTTTAGGTTTCGTTTTAAAATAAATATAATCTATCAATAAACACATTTCTTTTTTCCTATGTTATCTGTTTAAAATTTTGACTCTATCTTTTATAGTGATTGAATATTTTTTTTTCTCCTATATCCTTTATTTTAAAAAATGACACTATCATTTATCATTATTGAATAAAGTAAGCAATCAAAGTTTTCAGAATTTTAATGAGTTAGTTTGATCATAGATTAGGATTAGGTGATATAAGTTATGTGAAGTGACTTGATCACTTTTCACTAAACAATTAGAAATTTTTATTATTATTAAAATAATCACGTTGAAATAGTGAATATTAACCTATTGTTGTTTTAACATATATATGGTTAACATATATATATATATATGCTTAATTGTAATCTTAAAAATATATTTTCGTGCGGAATAAAGTTAACACTTTAAAATAAGGTTAGTAATCCTATATTACTTTATCCATATTTGGATATAAGGATTTTTTTCTTATACTTATTTTACTAAGCACGTTCTCAAATAGGTGAATGTAGTCTGATTTGAAAAATATTATAGTTTTATCATAAAAGTTTATTTACAAAACTATAAAATATTTTTTTGTCACTTTTATATTAATTTAAAATAAACGATAAAAGGGAAGAGCAAGAGGAGAAGATATTTGTGAAAGTAATGATCTCTTAATATTTATATATTAAAATGAAAAGAATACATAAAATAAATGTATGGTTTTTGGAGATTTGCCCACTTGCATTGCATTGCACTCCAAAGGACGGAAGAAATTAACAAAAAAAAAAAAAATACAACCATGTCAACTTGATAAGCCTGCACAATTCAAAGACTCATCTCTTATTTTCTGACCTCAGTCACTAACACAATGAATAGACAGAGATTATTAAAATACTATAAATAATTTAAAAGTAATATTTATTTTATCTTTATTAAGATTAAAGATATAAGTGAAAATGATTAAAAACATATAATAAGATTCTTTTAGACTTATGGTGATGATTAAACCTTTTAGAAATTAAAAACATAAAACAAGGGACTCCTATATAACTACTTTATTAGTATATTGTAAATTTGATAATTTTATGTGTATTTTATTAAAAAAATGTTTTATTGATTTCCTAGAATATATATATATATATATATATATATATATATATATATATATATATATATATATATATATATATT
>Ga0099824_1000464_pt1 | contig 47598 bp, 19 predicted proteins | sample SiratrowhiteBW_FD_76837 | JGI IMG/M metagenome (GOLD analysis project Ga0099824, IMG submission 76837) | Root nodule microbial communities of legume samples collected from California, USA - Siratro white BW | ecosystem: Host-associated > Plants > Roots > Nodule | place: USA: California... | reverse complement strand
TATATTTAAAAATTTTTTTTTTATATTTAATTTAATTTTATTTTTTTTTTTTTAAAATTTATTTTATATTTAAAATTTATTTTAAAAAAAAAAAAAAAAAAAAGCAGCATTAATAAACTTTCAGGTTCATTAATCTTTAACATAATGTGGTAAGAAAATTAAATTAGGAAGACGATAAACAGGTTATAAAATTAGAACATTGTTGCTATTCGAAGTTGTTAATTTCAAACCCCATGTAATACTCTATTAAAATATAAATTTATTAGTTTTTAATAAATTTGATACTAAATATAAAAGTATATTTTCAAGTAAAATTTATTATTATAGTATAATCATCAAAAATAATTTTACTACATTATTAATTTCAATATTAAATTAAGATTTATAATATTAACTTGAATAATTAACTACGCTAACAGTTACCTAAGAATGAATTTTATGGAAAAATTAAAAAAATTAATAAAATTAAAAAATTGAATATTAATAATGATAAAATTATTAATTTTAGTATAACATTAAATTTGTTATAAAAAATTATATTATTCAAATTAATACTTTTAAAGTTGTAGCTGTTGGGAAGCCATTTTCTAACACACTTTTGGGTGATTATTACTTAAAATTATGTTGAGAATTCGATTTTTTATAGAGTGAAATTCTAATATTAAAATGAAGTTTATTTTGGTAACTATTTTAGCTTAAGGTTAATTTTGGATTTTTTTAAAAATGGTTAATTTAAGGATAAAAGATTCAATTTTCCATAAATAAATCTTGAATGACAATGTTGGGTCAGACTTCAACCCGTTATACAAAAAATACAGGATAAATTAAATATTTAAGCTAGTTGATCTGTATAGAGTGTCTTATATACCGTGCAGCTTCAGTTGGTTGTCTTCTAGCGTCACCCACATATTTTTTTAAAATTTTTTATTGTTATATAAATATTTTATATTAAATATAAGTGAATATTTTTATTCATCATTTTATCAATAAATATATTAATAATTATATATATTTTATGTTCTATTTTATTTTTTTATATTATGTTTCTTTATTTATTTGTAATAAATAGTAAATTATTTATTTTCTCTTTAAATTATTATACTTGTGTTATTTTTTTCATGAGATACTTAATTTAAGATTTTATTGATTTTTTTTCTAATTTTACTTTAAAGTTGTGTGAGAAAGTCTCATACTCTCAAATCCGCATATTATTTCCTGACGTCTGAGGTTAAAGTAATAATAATAAAATTGTTATTTTTTATTTATTTTAAAGGTTTTTATTTAAATATTTTCTATTTTACTTTTTTTCAATTATTTGTTTCCATTAAAGTTTCTAAATTAATTGTCATCAATGTTTTCTATCACATTTAAATTTTTCTTATTATCTCGAATGTTGTCTCCTTAATTACTATTACTCTACCATTACCGTTATTTCGTTTTAAATTATGATTTAAGTTTGAAATAAAAACACATTAATTAATTTTCTTAATGGAAATTTAATTGCTCTATTTTATGCATACACGAATTGCAGCTACCCAAATTCACATACTTTTAATATATGAGAAATAAATGCACTTGTTAATTTTTCAATTAGACTGCATAAAATTAAAGGAAACAAAGGATATAATTACAAAAAAGTCATAATTATTCTGAAATCTGAAAATGAAAAATAAAAAGGACTTTGTTAAACGTGACACTTTTTTAATAACGGAGAATAATGCACATTTCTTAACATTTTTTTTTCACTAATCCGTATAAAATATTTTACTAACTGTTTGATTCAACACGATCTATTTTCAATTGCTTTTTTTCTCGCCCACAACGTTTAAACCCAAAATTTTAGATTTTGGTTAGTAATTTTATACTTACATTTACTCCTACTTTTATTTGAAATATTAAATGAGGTCATAATAAAAATCAGTAGAATGAATTTTTATATTATAAATTTGATTCATCCATTTTAAAGGTGAAGATGAATTTTTAAATTTTCTTTATTCTTATGATACATTATTTTATAATTATTATTTGAGATAATATATATATATATTAATAAAAATTTAAAACATTTCTTAAAGTTTGTTAAATTATATATAATATTTTTTGTATTAAATTTATTGTGTTCAAATAGTAATTTTCAAATCTGAACTTTAATTGTTTTAAAATATTATTATTTTATATCATAATTTCATTTCAATTTTAACTATTTATTCTCTATAAAAATTCTTATATATATTTTTTATAAAACATTATTTTATACTTAAAATTGTATTATTAATATTTTTCTTTAACTGCTGTACAATCTCATTCCCAAATAGATAGATCGGTAGGTAGATGTAAGTTTGAAAAGTAGACAAGAGTGCATTAAAAAATATTGTATTTTATACATCTTAATAACTTATTTTAATTTTAATTCTTATTCACTAATATAAAAATATTGGTTAACATTTGAAAAAAAAAAACAAAAAATAGAAAGAAAAATACAATAGGCCTTCCCCAGTTACACTTTTGTAAGCAATGTAGGAAGCGTAGAGTTAAAGAGAGGGAGGTTGACCATACAGTTTATTGTCGGAGAATAAAGTTTCCTGTATACAAACTTTGAATCCAAGCAAAGCAATGGAAATCTGAAATGATTGAATGAAATGACAAAGTAGACAGTAGCACAGCAGCTACTTAGAAGTTCAGTTAGTTTGGTGGAGCCTAAATTAAATTCCAGTTGAAGAAACACCTTTGGTTCTACGTTCATAAATCATTAATTATGATCATTACCTATTTATTATTTATGGTACCTTCCAGGGAGGTGGATGGTGCAATGACTTGACATCATGCTTCGAGAGAGCCAAAACTCGGAGGGGTTCAACAAGTTACATGACCAAATTGGAAGTGTTCTCTGGTATTTTAAGCAACAATGCCACCCTTAATCCTGGTAAATTAACAAACTTTTTCTTTGTTTTATTTTTCGTCTTTTGGGTGAGAATTATTATTACTTGAATTAAAAGGTCCTTTGTTTTATATATCATGTCACATCTTCAATACAAAAAGTTACTTGAAAAATATATCTAATAATATACGTTTCTGAAACAGGAGAAGCTTGTTTCATTATTTTTTTTTACATTCTAAAAAAAATATATAAAGTTAGAATGTTTATTTTGTGAGAGTATTACGAAAAAATTATTTCTAGATATCTTTTATTTTCAGAAAAGTTGTATTTCCTTATCTAGACCTTTTTTATTCATATGCTGAGGGTATCAGAAAGTTACATTTTCGTGAAAATAAAGCAAGTGAATTAAACATATTTTTTCGTTTTAGTGTAACTTTCACTGTATATTTATTTTTTATTTACTTATTTTATAATTTAAACAACATTTTCCAAAAGACTCAAGACAAATTACTTTGATTATAATGTCTTGAAACAAATGGCCGAGAGTAAACATGTTCTTATCAAATTTCTTAATTTATTTGCGTTTGATGACATCTACACAAATAAAAGAAAAGACAAATATTTTCTTGAAAGGACAGAGTGGATGGTAAATAATAATAATAGCTTGGGTCATAACTTGTGGAACCACTTTGCGTTTCATCTTGTTGGGTTCTGTTCTACCGAGTAAGGGAGGTTCCGTGAGGTGCAACTATGGGTGTGCATTAGAAGCCTGTAACTACTGCATTTATATGAAATAAAGCAGAGAAATTACGTCATTAGGTGAATATAACTGTGTTTGGTACGTGGTAGAGACGTCGTTTTTCACATGTTTGGTTGGGTCTGGGAGCAAATAAGTTTATGCTTTTCCACATTTTTACATCAATTTGACTTAAATGGATATCCAAACACAAAATTCTAATACTTCAAGTTCACAATGAAAGCCGTGTGCCTCAAGGTAGTGTCGAGGGTACTATTTAAACCAGCATTTTCAAGGATTTTTTTTTTTTTAAATTTTTTATTCTTCTGTCCTATTATTTATTGTACTATATTTTAAATTCTTATTCTGTCTAATTTTTACCCATTTCATATTCTACAAACTAGAGTGAAAAAATAATCGTAATTACACGGTCAGTATTTAATATGATTTTTTTTTATTCTGTAAATTTTCCTTAGACTGATGGAACAGATATTCGTAATATGACTTTTATCATTAATTGTATTACTTTAACTTATTTATATTTTACTTACTACTAATAAATATTTTTTACATTGTAGAAATATTTTTAGTATTAAATATTTTTTTAAGAATATACTAAAAATAATTTATAAAGCTAAAATAAAAGAAAAATGTGCGTAAAAAATTGGAAATGTGTGTTAAAAGAGAACAATGTTTAGGATTGTAGAAGCTTTGTTAATTAAAAGTTAGATAAAATAATAATGTATCATTTTAGAAAAATAGTATACAAGTCATTTTAAAATACACTCTAATTTAATTATAAATATAGATGGTTCTTCGTAATACTGAGTATTTGTATACTTTGTTTTTTTTTTCAATTATTTAACAATAAGCGTACATGATTGTTCTATAGAAAAACACACCACACCATTTTAAAATTGAAATCTACATAATGATAAAGGATTAATTGGTATAACATCAACAAAGAAAGTTTATTCACAAATTGTGAGAAGTGTCTCTCCCCTTTTGGTATCTTGTTTTTAAAATAAGAGAGTATACGTGAGCCAGTCTTTAAATTTCAGTGACTGTTAGATTGATGTTAGTTTTTTATAGTCTAAAATTTCTATTTAGGAAGATTAAAGCAAATATTTACCTTATAGCATACTACCTTGAACCTTAAAAAGCATTAAGTTGGTTGGTATATTATATTGCATCATATGTAATATTCTAACTCTTACTCGTATGCTATATACCTTTTAATTACCTCCAGATGCATTATTTTTTTCTCGTAGTTCTTTTGGTTTATTACATAAACAGAAAAATCTAGTGATTGGTGATTAATATACATTAGTTACTATTATTACTATCATATTTTTAAATCATTATCTCTTTTAATACACCGGCATAGACACTGTTGTACAATGTAAGGACTACTGGCATTTTTCTAATTGGTAACATCCTAGTATAGGGATTTAATTTGGCGATGTCAATTTAGTTCATCCTTCACTTTACACCTTCTGTATCCGAGTGGTCCTTAAAACACAGCTGTCGTTTGAGTTTAAAACCTATAGTCATACTGTGGACTGTAGCTCCTCAACTGGGTCGTGTCCCTCTTGATGATTCCCTTGCACGGACTCCTGTCTCCTATCGTGTTGTTCGGCCTTCCATTTTTACTTCGGAGTGTTTAGTAAGAAAATTTTTAACGTACACTCGCTATTTTCTTTAAAGAATTTTTTTAATAAATTATACTTTAAATGTATAAATATATCCAAGACCATATGTAGGGCTTATAAAGGAGATTCTAGAAGTCAAATATGATTGGCGAAAAGAGCTTATGACAAAAATAATAAATATGAAGTTTTATGTACATAAATTTTAATGTTAATACATGTTTTTTAAATATTAAAAGTAATTTCTTTTTTATTTTTATAATAATAAATAAAAATTTTCTATATAATTTTAATATAATACATGTATTTTCATTTAAAATAACTAAACTTACAATTATATTAATCATCATCAGCTGAGCTGTCGGTGGTCATATCATGTTTCTAAATGCTAATATAAATTATTTGGGATGTTGTTTGAGGATCATGTGAACCAATAACTCTTAGCTCTTAGATCCGTTACACCGACGTATTAATTTCTTTTCATTTTTTTTTGCATGAAAAAGAAAAATGCATTTTCTAAACTTTGTAGAATGAAAAGGAAAACAAATACTTCATTTGTGATTATTTAAGTTATTTAATCTAATAGTAGCATTTTAGTCGTATATAGTTGTTTAAATTTTATTTAAATAATTCAGTTTCGAAAGCTCTGGCGTGATAGTAAAGTGTATAATTATTTATCAAAGAAAGTGTTTTTTTTAATCGTTTGTTTACCTATTAGACTGTGTTTATGAATGTTTTCAAATTATTAAATTATAGCTTTTGTCCATGAATGTTCTGTATCAGATTTTTACAATTGGAACCGTGTAAAGCTGAGATACTGTGATGGAGCCTCGTTTACTGGAGACGCTGTGTTCACTAACAAGGTAAACAACCCCTCTCCCCAAACAAAGGAATTAAATAAAATAATCAATTGCTGGAGAGTCTTGCACTCATTCCTCTATCATAAATAATATCTTTCACATTGGCTAAACCATTTCTCTAACCCAAACATACTGTAAACAATGAAGGTGATTCACTGATTCAGGCTAAATCAGAAAGAACGCCGAATTTTAAAAAGATGAAAACAAGAGCAAAGTTTCTTTTGAATTTTTAATAACTGATATTACATTAACACTATACGTAATTATTTTGTCATTCATTTACTCTTTATTTTACACTAAACGCATATATTGAAAATATTCTTCTACAATCAAAAGGTCTAACCTAAGTTGTTTAAGTTTTGGTGTAAAAAACAGTTTCCAAATAAGTTACACTAAATCAGGAGGATATTGGGTTAATCAACTTACGGGCACTAATGTTTCATCAGCATTTTAACATGTCTAAACCAATTTCGTTGCATAAAGTAACTCTTGGTGTCTGTGAGATGAACATCAGACAACAACACTTCATTTCAAAGGGCAAAAGATTTGGGAAGCCATTATTGACGACCTTCTACCACAAGGTTTGGGAAAGGCACGGAAGGTATACTTCAATTCATTAGAGTTCGCTTTTGTTCATTCTCGCAACTCTGAACTGAACATCAGTTTAAGTCAACAAATTTTGTTATATGATTTAAAAGAAATTTATAATACATACTATCTTGTGTGTAGGCTTTGCTTTCAGGTTGCTCAGCAGGAGGTTTAGCGACCTTTCACCATTGTGACGACTTCGCCAAGCATTTGCCCACGAATGCTAGTGTTAAATGCTTGAGTGATGCCGGTTTTTTTCTTGACGAGTATGCTTAGTCTATCTTGTGCCATTTTTAACCAACTTATTATTCGCCTGTATTTCTTCAAAATCTAAGTATTAAAGTTACCCTTTGCAGAAGAGACATTAGTTTGAACCACACTATGAGGTTTTTCGTCAAAAGTCTAGTTCAATTACAGGTAACATTCAATAAATGCGACACATGTACGGTTCTTGTCTTTCAAAAATAGCTTAAATAATGTGTTCATCAAAAGAGAATTGAAGGCCTAAATGGCTAGTGGGTATGTGCATTTGGTTTATATGTTATAAGATTTTCATCTTAGCTGAAAGAGATTTTTAGCCACTACAACTGCTATATTGCTTCACTTTTACATTTTCCCACATCGGATGAAATTTCTTCTACATTTGTCCGTTCATTTTCATATTTTGAAGTTGAAACTTAAGAAACCGCTTTAGGATTTCTTTTCATAATACGCATTGCTGAATGGTTCATTTCGTAGTAGGTATCGCTTTCATAGAGTTCAATGTATGCTGTACATAGATTCATGTCATAACACACCTTGGTTACTTTTCTCATTAAAATTGAGCTTAGGCAGAGGGAATTGTTTATAGCCCTTATTTTATAGGCGGGATAGCTGAGCAATCGGTCATGTAAAGAAGTCTTAATGAAAAGAAAATTATAGTGCTCAAGCATACAAAAGAAGACAAAGTTATTTCTTATTCATTATTTGTAATCCATAACAACAATATCTTACAAAATGGACAAAGGAGCCCGCCTGTTTTTATTCTCTACATTCAGTTTTGAAATTGCATAACAGAAAGCATAGCATTCAACAGTCTTAACATGACAAAGTCTTGTGCAACAGGGGATAGAGCAGAACCTAAATAGACAGTGTACCAGAGAACTGTACTTTCCAGACTTGGTATGATTTCCCATGAGCTTCCATCATTAGCTCAGGCAATTTACATAAAATTTTGACGTTTTTCATGTTTCCATGCAGTGCTTCTTTCCTCAATACGCGTTGAAATACATATCAACGCCATATTTTATTTTGAACTCTGCCTATGATGTATTCCAAGTAATATTTTTTGACATATTTTGTTTTAACATCTTATATTGCACAACTTTTTCCAATTATGAGATGATTCCAACTTATAATGTCAACAGTTCCATCATATATTGGTGCCACCCTCTGCCGATTTGCACGGACACTGGAACCGGTGCAAACTGAACCCGAGTGCGTGTACAGCAGACCAAATTGATATATTGCAAGGTTCCTATTTCAATTTTTTTTCTCAGCAGTTTATGAAATTCTGTGTATTGAGAAGTCTCTAGTGTTTACAGTACAAAAATGTTTGTATTTGCGAATGATTATATTCGCACATGTTGAAAACTCTTCCATCATGATGTAAATAAAACTGATTTCCTTTAATCCACGTCTTTTCAGGTTTTAGGCTGGACATGCTTGGAGCTTTGAAACCATTCAGTTTGAATTCAAGAAGAGGGGGGCTGTTCATAAATTCATGTTTTGCTCATTGCCAGAGTGAACTACAGGAAACATGGTTTGGAGATGATTCTCCAAGAATAAACAAAAAGGTACCGATCTTACTCATTGTCAGAGAGATATTGTCGCATAACAATAAACAAGAATAAACCTGTTTACAGTGTAGATTTTTAAGTTTGTCGCGAACATTTATATTGCAAGAAAGTAAATTAACTGACTTTTAATTATCAATCATATCTAACGTGTATGGAGAAGGAGTTTACAAAACAAAGGATAACAGTATAAGATCTTTGAACGGTGTCAATATTGTAGTATTTTGTTGTTTGATGTTTCAACCTTTGAACTTTTGGCACTGCAAACTTTTGCTGCGAAATGGTTAAAGTAGATTATCTTTTACAGACTATTGCAGAAGCGGTTGGTGATTGGTATTTTAGTAGAACCGTAAGCAAAGAAATAGACTGTGCATATCCATGTGATGAAACTTGTCATAATCTTATACCCTAAGCTCAGGTAATTCTTGTATAAAATTATCTATTAGTTCTCTTGCATATCTAGGTGGCTTTTAAGCTCCATTGTCTGACTCAACTTGAAATGTTGCAGGTCAGTTGGAAGATTAAACTGAACATTTTTCATCAAGATTCTCTATTTCTCACATAGAAGTCCTCATAGTCCATTAAAACAGAATTAAAATGCAGTTTTTTAGAAGAGTAGAAAATCATACACATATAGTGAATGCTAGGCAGATAGAAAATTCCTTGATAGGAAGTGATAAAGAAAACAATAGAGAAAATGTGGTTTGAGTGATTTTAATTATTTTCCATTCAATACAAAAAATATTTGTTTACTCAATAAAATCAATTTGATTTTGTTATTTTTTTCCTTATTGTATGCAGTTGAAACACTGATAATATTTGGTATTAAATGAACAAATACAGTATCAGATTTGTAACCATAAGAACAGAATGTCTCGGTAATTGAATCAGACAGATAAAATGCAACTATTTATAACACAAGGAAGTTCATGATTCTTCAATAGCAACCTGATAGAATAAGAAGATTCAGATTAGGAACGAAGAACTCCATGGAGACAGCTTAAGAGAATACAGAGGAAAATTGCATACCACAAGGCTATCTTTTCATCGTTCATAATCCTTCAATGTTTGTCTTACGGGTCGTCGTTCTTCTTCTTGTGACCGTCTTCTCACGATCATCCACAACGTGGGCATCTTGCACAACCAACTTTCCCACATTTTTCGCGTCGCATTTTGATGTAATTCTTCTCCCTCTAAGGTTAAAGGTTGAAGTGATGATAGAGTTGGGAATATACTCGTAGTCTTCCCAAATGGCTTTTTAAGGACTAATGGTACTTCACATATAATATTACAATAAGTTAAAACTTTAAGCAGTTGAGCAATTGGACCCAACTCATCTGTAGTAAGAGGCAATGGAACCTAAGGCTGAGAGGGAGTTCCTTTAAACTTCTTCAACAAAGAAATATGAAATACAGGATGAATCTTGACATTATCAGGTAGCTGAAGCTTATAAGCTACTATCCCTATGCGTGCCAAGACGATAATAGGACCAAAAATACGCATGCTCAATTTATGACTTTATAGCCTTAAGTAAATTTGCTTTCAATTGTTGTAACAACTCATTTCTTGTAGCAAATCTTCTTGGACAACAAGATCCTTATAATGAACTTCATAACCTACCAAAAAAGCTTTAAAAGGAGACATACCAAAACCATGATGCAAAGAAGAACTGTACCGAAACTGAGACCAGGAAAAATAGAATACCAAGCCTTTCAATTTCCATATACAAAGCAATGAGGTGCATTTCTGATGTCTTATTCAGTGCTTTAGTTCGGCTATTCAATGCTTTAAAGAGGTGTCGCCAAAAGAAACTCAGAAAAACTCTGAGACTATGGATTTGGGAATACCGCATACTTTCAGTCTCACATTGTTCATACAACTCCTTTCGACATCTTTCTTCAGCAAAACTGCTATTTTTTAAGCCAACATTTACGAGGTTCTGTCCAAGCTAGCAGAAAACTGGAAATAGGAACATGTTGTGGTTGTGCTTGATGATAGAATCTGAAAGGCATAATAGGAAGATCTCATAAGAAGAAAAAATGACCAAAACATATATAAATGAATGAAACAACTTTTAACTAAAAAAATATATTAGTTTTAAGATTTATGGATTTTTTTTATATATTACTTAATTTTTTTATTTTTATTTAATGTGGAACTTAGACTCATATTTGGTTTGATGTATAAAATAAAATCTTAAAGTATAAAATAAAATCTTACGAAGTCACTATAAATTTAGGAACTCTCTTTGATTTTTTTAGAATTTAAAATTTCTACTTTATTAATTCCTTAATATTGCGCTAATCTGTCTTAATTACAAAATTGTCAACAATTAAATAATGATGGAATTTAACAAGAGCCTCACTTATGGCATGAACTCACGACTATGTGGAGATTGTTGTGGCATACTTGAAGACAATTTCTTCGAGAAATAAGTAATTAGATGATTGTTTCGGTTCAATATATAACAGCTTGGATTATGGAATTTGGAAATATGTATCCAACCAATTATATGATCACCAATGTATTTGTGCCAGAATCCATTTCTAGATATATTTTTAGATTGTATAATTTACAGTACATTCATGAATTTAGAGATTTCAAGATTATACAATTTAAAATACATTTTTGGATTAGTCTAAAAATTTATTTTAAATTCTGTAATTCAGATTTAATAATATATTTGATGGACTATCACATAATATCTAAAAGCTGTAATTAATATCTTTGTGAATGCGAGAAATCACATTTAAATGCTTGAGCAAATAGACTAATGATCATCACATTCCAAATAGCTTAAATTAATCAAGCAATGCTTTTCCATGTTATTTGCTCATCTAAAAACTAGGTAATTTTTAGAAGAGACTGATGTGAAAAACAATTAAAATACAATATTGTTTGAAGTTGGAAAACTTGTTTCCCCTTTTTCTAAAAGCAATTTATTTTGTATAATTCTAAAATATATTAATTTTATTAATTATATTTGAAATAAAATAATATATAAATTTAACCAACAAAATGAATCATAAAAATAAGAAATTTTAAAACGAAATGATATGCTTAATAAACTGTTTAATATAAGTTTTATTAATCAATAGCTATTATAATTTAAATTATTTAGTTACTGTAATTGATATACTTTTAATATTATAAAAAACGAAATTGTAAAATATGTTAACTCTGTGAAGTGAGAAAAGTGGATGTGCAAAATCAATGCTATGAGCTGTAGGCGCTGGAGCGTTAGTTATAAATATAACTCGCCACATACAACTATTTCTCCATCTTCGCACAATGACGATCTCTCTCTCAGAATTCTTCTACGAAGCAATGATTTCTTTGCGTTTCATTCAGTTAACATTTTGATTTTAGAATGTTAGAAAGTCTTAGTCTTTTGCGAAGGTTTCCAAAGACACGTTCATCTTTGATTGGGCATAGGCTTCTCTGATCATGCTTACCTCGGTGTGCAAGTTAAATTTGTAGTCTTTCTGGTACCCTGTAAGTTCTAAAGGCAAGAAAGATTGTAGAAAGATCAAAAGAAGTAGCAGGGAAATGAAGAAAGAAAATCAAGAAGCAGCCAAGGTTTGTTAAAGTTCAATGGCTAATGCTACCATGAGTTCTTGATTGGGATGGGAGTTTCAGGCTGATTCTATTTTGTGTTGGGTTTGATGAGATAATGGGTGTTTTCACAGTGCTTGTGGCGCTCTGTTCTTGACCTTATCTGAAAGATGCTGAACTACAGATACTGATGCTGATTGCGAGTTATGTTCTTGCATTTGCACTTAATTGCATTCTTTATTGCTTTATAAGACTTTTCTGGTAACTAACAGTTATGTTTGCACCATTTTTCTCTCAGCCACGCCACCATCCAATACCCAGGGACTGTCTTTAATTGAAAAATTATTCATACCCAGCAAAAGGTGAAGAAAAATTTTTATAGTGAAAAGAAAGAAACGCAGACAGAAAGAAACAGAGAAGAACGATGAATAAATTAATGACATGTTTGTTATACAAGAAGACTACACTAGTGTGTATATATAACTATTCTTTTTGCATGAGACAGAAATAATTCTGAGCAAGAACAGGTAAAAGAATATGGTGAGATTAGTCTATTCATGATCCATTTGATTCAATCTGACTGTTGTTGGAACTAAAAGTACATATAAAGCAGTAAAGAAGTACTAGCTACTAGTAGTATTAATATTAACAATATTAATAATTCAAAAAAAATTATGGAATCATATAATATCATGTTAGATAAGACTTGATAAAGAAACACAAGTATAGGTAGAAAGATAAATGAAAGGAAAGATATGCTTTGACAACCGTACGTGGATCACAATCATATGCCAACTAAAATTGGGTTTTTGTTAACTAAGTTCAAAAATTTAAAAGTTTAACTCTGAACTTTGGGGGAGTGTATTTGATTGAGGATGGGGAGGCGAGGGGTTAAGCGAGAGATTTATTTGCGGTTTGAATACTGAACGGACGCTGTCAGAGATTGAGTTGTGCTTATGGTTGGTGGAATCTAGTAGTGTAGAGAAGAAATGGTCAACGTGTGGGTGGAGACGACGCGAGCCGTTTTGAGGAAAGTAGAAGTGAGGGAGAGTGGTCGACTGAGTACAACTAGGTATACATTGTGGTGTTAGCTTTTCATTATATTTGTTTGTTTTTCTTATGAATTTTTATTTGAATTTTTGGGAGTTGGAGTGGTATCGTTATTTGTGGTTTTATGAGCATCAATGCAATTGAGTAAGTCGAAGTCAAAATGGGTAAATGATTGTGATTTTTATCGACAAGTAATGAAATTACGTTGTAGGGTTAAATGATTGAGATTTATTGATTAATTTGTGGTAGTTGATTTTAGAATCCACCATAAAGTTGATATTGTCGAAAAACTTATGTCGAGCTTCAAGGTGTATTCACAGCGAACTACAGACAAAATCATCAAAATTCTTAACACAATCTCAATCCCAATCTTTCAATTCAAAAACAAAACTCTAATCCAAAACTTAATCCCATTGCTTGCTGATAATAATTGCAATCATTTACCCCTTTCGACTTCCTCGATCACCTTCATGATCATGAAACTCCATATAACAATACCTATCCAAAACCCAAAATTCCAAATTAAAGATGATAGAAAAAATAAACAAATATAATGAAAAACCAAGCTAATTCCGTTGAACACTCTTTCTTGCTTCTACTTTCCTCAAAACGGTCAGCATCGTCTCCACCCACACTTTGACCCTCTCTTCTTTGACCCTCTCTTCTTTGCCTCGATTCCACAAACCTTATACACAACTCAGCCTTTGGCACACACCCCTCCAATTTCAGCATTAACCTTTTAAATTTTTTAACTTAGTTAACAAAAACCCAATTTCTTCCTCAGATTCGGATAGTGTTGTCATCCAATCTCAACGCATATTTTTTCTATAATATTTTGGTATCTATATATCAATACTTAAAAAAGTTGAATATAATTTCCAAAATAATTTAATATTCTTCTCAAATTAAAATTAAACTTTTGCTGCAGCTATTATGATCATATTCAATGCAAATGTTGTGAAATTATAAATGGAAAAATTATTGAAATATTGTTCTAATAATACCCATCCTATCTATCTAAGATGACCCCATGAACACCACAGCCCAACACCATTACCATTCAATTCATTCACTGCCACCCTCTCTCCACCATCACGTTATGCATAGCCAACACACACTCTTACTCAGACTCCCCTCATTCTCTTCTCACTCTCTCACCACCATTCTTCGCTCCACAACAAAGACAAAGCTCAACAGCACCAGAAGGAAACACACTCGCAGTTCCTCCTTCAGAAGAACCAATTGGGCTGTACCCAATGCAGTCACAATGCATTGTACTTCTCGCTCTGGCGGCGATGATTGCAACAACCACAACGGTGCCTCTTTCCGCAACTCCAAGCTGAACGAGTCGACCTTCCTGGCTTCTCTCATGCCCAAGACGGAGATTGGCGCTGACCGTTTCCTCCATGATCACCCACATTACGACGGCCGCGGTGCTCTCATTGCTATCTTCGGTGGGTACCCATTTCGTAAAGGTCCTCCTTTTTTGTTCGTGTGGTGGGAATTGGACATGGGTTGGTGTTCATGCTTTAATTTGAGTACTGGGTGGCAGCGTTTTTGGTTGAAGAACATTTTGGGGCTGAGTTTGAACTTTGAGGGGATAGTTTTGTTGGGAGACAAAGAAATAAGTGTTTGGATAATTATTTTAAGGCTGAATTGCATGGGACTTGTCCGAGGAGTTACAATGACTTCTTTGCTTTCTTATTAATAAAATTTGGTGAGGTATTGCGGGTCCGGGGGAAAGTATTGCAGTTCATTAGAATCTTCAATATAACTGACCTTGCATGATTATAATTTTTCATAGATGCAATTTTACGTAGTACTGTTACAGGCATAGCGCTGATCTAATCTAATTTGTTTCTTTCAAAAATTTTCATGGACTAATATCTATTAGTCTTGTATTCTGATAGTCAAATGATGTACTTGTTCATATGATAAATTAGTTTAATCGTAAGAGCCGCATGTTTGCAGATTCTGGGGTGGACCCGGCTGCAGCTGGATTACAGGTTACCTCAGATGGGAAACCAAAAATTCTCGATATTCTTGATTGGTAAGAGATAGCTATTTGACGTTGAACTTTTATCTGCTTTGTATTACTGATTTACCGATAAGCAATGATACTTTTTCCTCCTCCAGCACTGGGAGCGGAGACGTTGATACCTCAAAGGTGGTAAAGGCTGATGCGAATGGTTGTATTTTGGGGGCTTCCGGTTAGTCCTAGCTTTATATATTGTACTATTTCAACTATGTAGCGTCTTCATAGATTTTGGAACAACAAACTTCAGATCTTTACACGCATGGTTTGTGATGACTGCTAGCCTTTTATCATTGTTTTAAATTCTTGATTGAATGTGAAGTGACAATCGTGGGCTTTTCACACTTCTAGTTTTTTTTATTGTGAAAAGAATGACTAATAAATTAAAGTAGTTGGTCGAAGTCAAATCATAAATATGTGCTGTGAATACTTGATTTCTAATACTTAAATGAAGTGACGAAGTTATGAGTTTAATCCTACTTCAACTATTATGTTTTATTTTCTAGCTTTGTTTTGTGCTCTTTACTGTGAAAGTATGTATAATATGTAATCATTCGTTGCTGTTGCTTTCTTTCTTCCTTCTCCCTACTCCCTAGTCAAAGAATATGAACCACATTAAGTTCTTTTCTGTGTTTCAACCTTCATGCAAAATCTGTACAGGGGCATCTTTGGTCATCAATACTGCATGGAAAAATCCCTCGGGTGATTGGCATGTGGGTTATAAATTGGTTTATGAGCTCTTTACAGAAAATTTGACTTCTCGTTTGAAGGTAGCATTGGACATTTTAAAAATATTATTATAGTTGCAATTTGTACTTAACACCTATGGTTAATAGATTTAATTTCCCCATTTCTTCTACTAATTTAATCATTGGCAGAAAGAAAGAAAGAAAAAGTGGGATGAGAAAAACCAGGAGGAAATTGCAAAGGCTGTAAAGCAGCTTGCAGATTTTGACCAGGTTTTGTAAAATTTGGTTGATTCTTCTAACATATGCCAGTATTTCAATTCTACGTATGATCTACTCATAACAGTTGAACATTTTATTTAGTAGGCGCTGGGCGTTAAATATTTTAGAAGTTAGCTGCTGCAAGCGCTGTGTTAATATTTTAACATGAATTTCCTGTTTTCTTATAATTTTCTTTCTTGTTTCTCTTTTTTATTTGCATGCATATAACACGAATATGATTTTTGGAAATACAAAGCGTACTCTCCTTCCTTTTGGTGACAGATGTACATTTTCTGTTACGTTTCAGTTTGTTACATTTTTTCTTGTTTCCTCTTTCTGTGACCGACAGAAAAATTGCTTCATACCCTTAAAAGTAGAAGAGAATAAAAGGGAGAAAGAAATTATTGCATTAGCATTGTAGGAAGCGTGATTATTTCCATTCAGTCACTCATGTAAAAGGATGAAATCTTTCTTTTGTCTTTTAGTTATCAGTTTATATTTCTTATAACTTTGTGAACAGAAAAAAGCCTTCTCTTGTTATAATATTCTTTTTTGCATTCCATTATATCTTTCTATTCCTTGTAGCTTAGAATCTGATGTATCTTCTTTTCTAGGAACACAAGAAGGTGGAGGAAGCTAATCTTAAAAGGGTTCGTGAAGACCTTCAGAATAAGCTTGATCTTCTGAGGAAGCAATCTGAGGTGGGCTGAACTTGTTATGAACTTCTGTTTTTCTGTATATTGCTGCCTTTTCCACTCCTTGAAATCTGTATTTTATTCCAATATCCATTTAGTTATATGACATTCTGAATCTCTGTATTGCTGAACATATTTTTGATGTTTGATATGTTATATTGTAGGTAATATGGTTTCATTTTCGTGGTGAATGATGTATTATTGTACCCTGAACTTTTGATTGGATACAGTTGTTTTCTTTCCTTCACTTTGGGTATTGATCTATGACTTTCTTCATGGGGGCATTTATAATGGTTATGGAGAGGAATTGAGAAGCTGTGAAGAAGTTTAGATGAGATTCTGTGTTATGCTCGGAACACTGATCTCTTTTTATAGTGTGATTATGACCAAGTAAATTATAAAGTAACAAGGGCGCTAAAGGGAAGCTAACCTACATCGTAATAGCAATGTGAACTTAATTGAATTTGACAAGTTGCTAACATACACTCTAAATTTAACAGAACTAACGTTCTCTCTCTTTTTTTATTCACGGTTTTGCTGTTGTTATGTGGTTACTTATTAAGGTCTATGGTTGTTTTAGGTTTTGTTATTGTATGCCAAATGTTGACCCCACCCACATATTTTTATTGACTGCAGTAGATGTGCAAAGATACCCCTAATAAATGCTATTCTTAATCAAATTATACAGATACTAACATGTGCTAAAACCAATATTTACATGAGCTGCATGTGCTATATTTAAAAGGTTCTCTCAATTTTACACCTTCGGGGAACCATGGACCACTTTATCCTTTGTAAGATCGATAAGTTTATGATGGTTCATAGAGCTGAAGGTTGCTCAACCCATGGTTTGTAAGGTGAGGACTGTGCAGTGTACAGATTGGGCTGATCCAATCAAGAAAAGGGATGGAAGGTTTACTATAGAAGAAAATAAAATAATGAAAGACAGTTTAGGTTGTTTGGCTAGGACAGTTATGGTTGTTAACATTGGTTAGTGAGTATTGGATGCAGGTTGGTCTATATAAAGACCAAGCATTAGTTGTAAAGGGGACTTTTGACTTTTGATTTGTGTACTGTGATAGACTTTGATCCTGTGTGAAAGGAAGAGTGCTTCCTTTGGGATCCTGAGTTGCAATTCAGTATTTGTTTGTTTGAGAATTCACTAAAAACATTCATAGAGAAGTGAGATTCTTTGTTTGTTGGATTTTCTTTGCTATTTTCGTTGTGTGTAATTCCTTGGTTCCTAACAGCAAGCCATATAAGAACTTGACTACATTGTTCATATTTCTAGTCAGCGTGTGAGCCTAAAGGCACTTCCTCGAGTTGCAACTAAGGTAGCCCTCAAAGATGTTGCAAAAGCTGACTAGCGGTGATTGCAAGTAAGGTGTTCTAGCACACTCCCTCGTGTCTAGAGTTATAGGCCTGATGTGTGGCATCTTACATTTGGACTTTGGACTTGGCTTTACCTAACAAAATGGCTTGTATGATGAGGATTTCTCAAGCCCTATAAGGATTACATTGATCATATTTTATTAGTCAATGTGAGACTACTCCTCCACCCTCTCAAGGGAGACCACAGTTAAGATGACTTTTCAATAGTTTCTCCACTGCTGTTAGTGATGCTCATATCTAGCTAGTAGCAATGATAATATTTTTAGAAAACATTTGTTGCTACGTGAGACAATGTTGGAAGCTCTGCATTCTTCACAAAAACACACTTTATTCTTTATCTCCATCTCGTTGAAAAGTTCTTCTATACTTGTGTTTTGCCTTTTACTTACCTTGTTCATGATTTAGTCAGTTTAGTTTTCTTACCAAAAAGGCAATGCTGTTATATGTTTTAGATTTATGATGATAAAGGGCCTGCAATAGATGCTGTTGTCTGGTATGATGGAGAGGTTTGGAGGGTTGCAATTGACACACAGAGTCTTGAGGATGATCCAGACTGTGGGAAACTTGCTAACTTTGTACCCTTAACTAATTACAGGTACATTTGGTTGCTGATGTTATTTACCTGAAGTTTTAATCTCAGTTGATTGTTTTCGTGCACAAAAGTATTGTGAAATTGGTAGATACTCATTTTTGTCAATGAATTTATTGCTTAAGGCCCATGTCCTGTATAATTACACATTACAAGTTAATTAAAGCTCATTCTGTTTGTCATGAACTCATGATGTGACTCTTTGTTCCCCTGCCCCCTTTCTACTCTTTTTCTTTGCATTGAAAATAAAGTGTGTTGCCCTTTCAATTATTTATGAATTTTGTTTTCTTTTTGCATTGCTTTCACTTCAAAACAACTTAGCAGGATTGTAAAGGGTATATCTATTGCATAATGATGTACATGTTTTAAAAGGAAAATTTTAAATGATTGTCAAGTCTTCCATTGATTTATAGTTTTAAAGGACTAAAAGTATCTTCTGAAGCTCAATAAATGTTGAGCCGGACTTGCATGGTATACATGGAATTCTTTTGTTATCTTTAAACTCATTTCTTGCTTCTGAGACAATTGAACTTTTTTTTTTAATGTACACATTACATAATATTTTGAACTGTTTTTTATGACATTCTGGGCGCAGCAGCTCTGTTTATTTTCTTTAAATGGATTCTGAGGTGTCTTGCAAATTTATGTATCAGTGAACAATAATCTAACAAGAATAACAACCACACCTTAATACGCTATACAGCTACTTGAACAATGTGCCATTGGTTTCTATCAAAACTAATTTTTAACTTAATTTTATTATGTTTTGGTAACCATTTCTGTAATGTGGTTTATTATTAGTTTCTCCTAATGTTTTATGAGATCTTCATCAAGTCTCATTTAAATAGACTACAATCAATTTGATTTACTTCTGTGAGTTTTGTCACTGGAGCAGCTGTTGGCCTTCTCACATGACCGACCCACACTTCAATCCCAAGTTCTTATTTCTGTCAATCGCCTCTTCAATAGGTGCTGTTCCAAAGCACCTCACATTTTCATCTCTAGATCACAAATAATTCTGGGAAAATTTAAAATAAAGAAAATTATTATTTCCAGAAAATAAGTAACCTGACGATTAAGAAGGAAAAATGCAGTGGTTCCTCCCATTTTATTGCAGTTGTTGATACTTGATGGATGTTTCTGAAGTAAGTAGTCAATTGGCACTGTACAAATGAATGCGGTTTAGTTATAGAAGCAATTGACATTTTAGTTCAAATTAGAATGGTAGGTATTAAAAGTTAAAATGATTTGAATAATGACTACTACTGCCTACTTTTCAGGACTGAGAAGAAGTATGGTATCTTCAGCAAATTAGATGCTTGTACATATGTTGTGAATGTCTATAATGATGGAAATGTCTTAAGTATGGTAACAGATAGCTCCCCTCATGGCACCCATGTTGCTGGTATAGCTGCTGCATTCCACCCAGAGGTACAGATATAGTTTTATCCATATATTGCAAGTCCTATGGAAAGCATTAAACATTATAATATGAAGTATTGTTGGTAGGAACCTTTGTTGAATGGAGTTGCACCTGGAGCACAAATAATATCTTGTAAAATTGGGGACTCTCGCTTAGGTTCAATGGAAACTGGAACTGGTCTGACTAGGGCAATGATAGCTGCTGTGGAGGTGGTTCAAATATTTTTGTTTTCTTCATTGCATGACTATCATGCAGATTGATGTATATCTGTCTTTAGTGTTTTTGTTTGACAAAACTAATTTTGTTTTATAATTTTCAATGTTTGACACGGATTATTATGTTGTAGTGATGTGCCTTGGCTCATTTCTTTTGTAGCATAAATGTGATCTTATCAATATGAGTTATGGTGAGCCTACTTCACTGCCAGACTATGGACGGTTCGTTGATCTTGTGAATGAAGTATCTTCTAAGACTTCCTTTTTAACTGGGCCAGTTATATATTTCCTTTGTTATTTACTGTTTTCTAACCTATGGATGTTGTGGATGATTTATATCTAGGCAGTAAACAAACATCGACTGATATTTGTGAGCAGTGCTGGTAATAGTGGGCCAGCATTGAGCACTGTTGGAGCACCTGGTGGTACATCTTCAAATATTATAGGTGTTGGAGCTTATGTTTCTCCTGCAATGGCTGCTGGTGCTCATTCTGTTGTTGATCCCCCTTCCGATGGGCTTGAATACACATGGTATGTTTTATTCTATGTGAATTTAAAATTGGATTGCTTCGTATATCCTTTTATCTTTTACATGGCTTCTGGGTTTGCATCATTTTCATTGCATGATTTATGGAAATATTTATAGGTCTAGCCGCGGGCCAACAGCTGATGGAGATCTTGGTGTCTCTGTAAGTGCTCCTGGTTGTGCAGTTGCTCCTGTTCCTACATGGACTCTTCAACGACGTATGCTCATGAATGGGACATCAATGGCATCACCATCAGCCTGTGGTGGAATTGCATTGCTCATAAGTGCAATGAAGGTTCTTGGACATGATTCTTATTCAGACTGTATGTTTCAGTTTGTTTTACTATGCAGTTTGCACACAAATCGATAATTTATGATGTGTATATTCCACATGCAGGCTGAGGGAATTCCTGTGAGTCCATATAGTGTGAGGAAGGCTCTTGAAAATACATCTATTCCCATAGGTGGTTTGCCTGAGGATAAGTTGTCCACTGGACAAGGGCTTATGCAAGTTGACAAGTATGATATTTTTACAAGTCCTTGTTTTCATGGAAGTTTTAGTAAATATTATTTATGTAAGATTTGTTATTGACTTAAATAAAATAATCGATGTCAGGTGTTATGAATATATAAAGCAGTCTCAAAATATTCCAAGTGTTCGGTACCAAATAATGGTCAAGAAATCTGGAAAAACAAGTGAGTTTACTCCTTTTCCTCCTCTTTCTAAGAAATATGAGGCAGGAAATTGGTATCTTTTGACTTTCTATTATGCGTTTAGTCATATACAATTATGAGGTTGCTGACATTCTGATATTTGTTCTTGTTGTAACGTGTAAAATATGAAGCATGTGCAGTATTTGTAATGGGGCACAAAGGAGAAAAACGTTGGAAAGTCTCTTACTGTGCTGAAAGGGCCGTAAATCTCATCATTTACCCTAAGATTAATATAGTTGCACCATTGGTATGATTAACAAAAACAATTAATTCCCAGTAATACTATTTTGTAACTGTATCATTTCCAAATGTTGCACTGAACCTGTAGTAGGAGATCATCAACCGACACCACTTAGTATGCGTCATCACGCCTATAAAGTTTAAATTTGTGTGGGTGCTGTGGGGACATTACTGCCCATATAAAGGTGTGATTGGTGTCACTGCAAGTGTTATCTCAAGAATAATGTCTCGTAAACAAAAAGACCAAGCTACTGTTGTAATCAATGGATATTTCATAAAAGATCTCTAGATGTAAATATCTCGATTATATGACGACTCATATGCCTACTTCAGCTTTTGGGCATGTTACATTATCCAATTGACTATTTGGTTGATTAGTTTCTGCAATCCCCTAATTATTTGATGCATGATCAAAACATTTTCTTAATCCGTATATTACCTGCAGTTCTTTGTTGATCACAGTTAGGTCTAGTTTGCTTCTATATTGTTAACAAATTAAAATTCATATCATAATTCAGGTGCAGAACTCATGTCAATCTAATTCAAAGAAATAGAATAATGGGCCAAAAAGAAACTGGCATAACCAAGCATGCTCAATAAATTTTGCATGGCTACGCATTTCCAGCAGTGACTTGTACAGAGGACAAAATGTCTTACACCTTTGCGGAAGTGCTGTATTAATCATGTTTTAGTAATTGAATGAAACTGACAAATTACAGTGTTAGTAGTGCTTAATCACTATTGGAGTGAGAAAAATAAAAAATAAAGTAAATTGATGATGATTTACTCGCAAGAGCATACTTTAAATGTCAAAATTAACTTTATATGATTGCTGATGGCAGAGCCTTGGTCACGGGGCATCTACTTGAGGGAGGCTAATGATTGCCGACAACCTATGGAGGTAAGACCATTCTTACATTTACATTTAGGTTAGAATGGAATAAAGATAGGTTTGTAATAAAACAAATAACCAATTACTGATAGTTGGATGTACCTAATTTTCATGCTGGCAAAGAACTATTGGAGTTTTTTTTACCTTGCTTATAGGGCACAATAAAAGAAAAAATGTAGTGTTTGCAGATATTTTGTTAAGAAATTGTTGGAGGGGCGTTACAAAAGTGACTAGTCTTGCATTTTTTTCTTGTGCTGGTAATTGTGCTTTGAGATTTCTAATTGCATATTTCACGTGTGTTATCAAATCTATGTCTATCTAAATCTCCTCATCTAGTGGGATAAGACCTTTGTTGTTGTTGCATTTGTTATCAATTAACAGAAAAGTGATGTATAATGTAGTTCTTTTGTGCTCTGAAGGGGTAATTTGTTTATAATGTGTTGCACTTATTGACAGTGGACGGTGCAAGTTGATCCAAAATTTCATGAAGATGCCAACAAGCTTGAGGAATTGGCTATGTTTGAGGAGTTCATAGAGTTACACTCATCAGATTCGACAGTTGTGAAAGCCCCCGAGTATCTACTGCTCACTCATAATGGCCGTACCTTCAAGTTAGTAAGCTATATCATACCCTTTCATTCTCAGTTTATGTTTAGTTTTTCAATTGGGCAAAATGTGATGTTTATTGAAAATTTCTGATTTAGGAATGAAATTACATTAATGTATGACTCATAGATATCTGAGAATGAATGAGCAACTGAAAAATTGAATTTAGGGGAGAAAAATATGAAGAAAAAAAAAAATTTTTCTCTGTAAGTTTAAATTACGAACTAATTTGTAAAAGTTCTCTCATGTAGTTCCTCCAATATTTTTTCTTTTATTTGTACATAAGCTAATTTTAATTTTAATTTATAGAGAGTTTCATTTTTTTCTTCATATATTTTTCTCTCCTAATAGCGCTTTTAAAGAAGCTCGTCCAAACAGGTTCTGGGTAACATGAACTTCCCATTTATAGCGACAAAACCAGGTAGCTGTTATGTGAGAAAAAAGGCCTCCATGACGAATATACATTATCCCATCTTATTTTTATTGAACTTGTTATACCATAATCTCTAATCTTTCACATCCATCATTCTTAAGCTTTTCTGCTAAAATATACTTTTCCTATCAATTGTCATGTTTCTTTTCTTCATTTATTTCAACTGTAAAGTAAGAGAAATAAAACTGATAATCTATTATGAGATTTGCTGGAGGTTTCTGATTCCCATTTGTTAAGGATTTAAGCTTGTTCAGCAAGCTTCTAAATATCTTACAGTTGCGGCACTACTAACAGATATTCTATCAGAACAGCAGCTGATTGACTAAGTTAGGAACATTCTAAATTACAATGAAGTGAATGAACAGTAACTAGTAACAGAAACATGCACATAAACCAAGACATGTACTATATAACAGAGTTGCTAATTTTTTGTTTTGTTTTCTTGATGACATACGAATTATATTATTTTTTCAGCATAATTGTGGATCCTACCAATTTAAATGAGGGTCTGCATTACTATGAGCTTTATGGTATTGACTACAAAGCACCATGGCGCGGTCCTATTTTCAGAATTCCAATTACTGTAACCAAGCCCATGGCTGTAACTGAAAGACATCCTCTAGTTTCATTTTCAAATATGTTATTCCTGCCAGGTGCTCTTTTACCTTTAGAATGAAAATGTTTCCAGAAATCTATGTGCATTTAAATCATTTTTCGTATTGCTTTTGCAGTTTTGGTCTAGTTTATATTCCTTAGTCCTAAAACCAATACTTAATTTTTTTGCTTCACTAGGCCATGTTGAGAGGAAGTATATAGAAGTGCCAAATGGTGCATCTTGGGTTGAAGCAACTATGAATGCATCAAATTTTGATACAGTGCGAAGATTTTTTGTGCACACAGTTCAGGTACAATCTGCTGTTTGAAACTATTGAAGATTAAGTATGGAACTTCTTTTGACGTGCTCACTATGTATAGATATGTCCATTGCGAAGACCTTTAGCACGGAGGAATGTCATAACTTTTTCTTCGCCTGCTACCAAAAGCTTCACCTTTAGGGTAGTAGGTGGTCAGACATTGGAACTAGTCATAGCTCAGTTTTGGTCAAGCGGCATTGGCAGTCATGAGACCGCCAGGGTGGATCTTGAGGTAACAGGATTCATGTTTATACAATGATGTTCTTTTGGGCTCACAGATATGTGGGTAACTTTTTATCTCAAAAAGATTATATCTCTTTTTTTTTTTTTAATTGGTCAAACCACGTAATGATTGTTTCCCATTCATTCAGTTGGTGGTCTTGGAAAATTTTTCTAACTCCTTTATTACACCATCTTATTAATTTGATAATGGCTACCAAGAGCTTTTTGCTGTGTGTGGCACTAAATGTGGAGGAGATTTCAGTTTTTTTTTTTTTTGGATAATAAGAAGAAATTTACTTCCACCATAAACAAGAGAAGATGCTAAAAATAATTCTTCTCATACAAGAGAGCTCTCTAATCCCTTTGTGCATAACAAGGAGATTCTTGAAGTACCCGAGCGCTCAGAACACTGAAAATCTGAAGAGATGCCAACAAAACAACCACCTCCCAAAGCATTCTTCTTCAATCAGATAGTGACCTACTATTTGTAATCCACATTAATAAGCCTAAAGAAATCTCCCATGGTAACAGATGGCATCAAACTGACTGGGATTTAATTGGCATTGTGAACTGAAATTTAATCTCGATTGAAATCCAAGATGGTTAGTTATGTCCCTTAGATTAATAATTACCGAAAATAACATGGCCAAAGACAGACAATAAATGCCTAAATTAATTATAAATGACTCCCACTGTCCAAAGGGAGTTAGAGGGACAATGGTCTGCGCAGTCAGTAACCACTATAAAAAACCGTACTTCTTTGATATGAATGGTTGTATGAAAAGTACTGATGACCCAGTGCATTAATTAATTTTCAAGCAGGGCATAATTTTCCATCATTTTGAACCCAATGATGTTTATGGTTTTCAAATTTTCCCCATTTTCTTTGGCTTATGTAGTTTAACTAGAATTTTATTAATTAGAGGAAAAATGAAGCATGTCCTTATAAAGCATACAGATGAACTGTCTTTGTAATTCATATTTAAAGAAATTGTTTGTGTTAGAATTTAGATGTGGAAATATATGTGTTTATGGTTGTATACAGTCATATGTTATGAAGGAATAAACACTCCTTCAAGTTCAGCACCTTTTGTGACTAAAGGGTGTCTTGTTTTTTTGTGACTGTAATTTTTCTCATAACTTCTGGTCAAAGAATTGAATGGGAAATTCCATTGATTTTTCATTGAAGATACAATCTTGCTTAGTTATATAAAATTTCAGGTTATGTTTCATGGTATAAAAGTCAATCAAGAGGAAATTCTACTTGATGGGAGTGAAGCACCAATCAGAATTGAGGCTGAAGCGCTACTGGCATCTGAGAAACTTGCACCTGTAGGAATTCTAAATAAGGTTATATCGTAAAATCAACTTCTTTTTGTGCTATTCCTTTATGCTTGTGATGTGGGACAGTAATGAGTTTTTAACTTATTGTCCTTATTTATGTTAAAAAAATGCAGATAAGGGTCCCCTATCGACCAATAGATGCTATGATTAGTTCACTTTCAAGTGATCGTGACAAACTCCACTCTGGAAAGCAGATACTAGCATTGACGTTAACGTGTGTAGTTATAAATTCGTTTGTGTGCAATTTATCTTTGCAATGTTTAATTCTCAGTATATTGATCTCAGGTACAAGATCAAATTGGAAGATGGAGCTGAAATAAAACCTCAAATACCATTTCTAAATGATCGGATATATGATACTAAATTTGAGTCCCAATTTTACATCATTTCCGATTCAAACATGGTATATTCATTCTGATATTTAATTTCCATTTTGCTTTTAAAGATTAAAGTTTGAGGGAAGGGGGAATGGTTTATCATTTTTTATACTATTCTGAGGCATGTGGATAGCAAGGCTTGAAAAAAGAACTGAAAAATTGTATATTATTTTCTTAGTATATACTAGTGTTGATCTAGTAGTTACAGGGAAATAATCTTGTTATCATGAGTACTGGAAATAAAAATGGAAACAAAATTGCATTAAAATATTCTCTATACACATGATACACAAATAACACGTTTAATATCCCATGTCAGACGAATATTCTCTAACTTAAAACTTGTAATTTAATTTTAGGCAATTGACTCATTTAAAGACCGGTCAAACTAATCCAAATCCAGTAAAAAAAGGGTTTACAAAAGCGGTTTGAACTAATATTTTTTTTTTTTTACCTTTTAATTTTAATGTAGAACATTTTATAGATAAATAAAAACACAGTTAAGAATTACATCTAAGGTTGAAGTGTGGAAGTAGAGTCCTTCAAGATTGAGTGGTAGCTATATACAAATTTGAAAATGGGTTAAGAAACTAAATTATTTTTTTATCAATTGTGTACAAAATTACATTATACTAGTTCTAAACTAGCATTTACAGGGAAATATAAATGACACATGTTGAATATCCCATGTCATATTTACAACATGCCCAAATATGTTCGAATAGAAAGCTTCTTGTAATTTATTTCATATTCATCAATTTTGATTATAGAAAGTATATTCAAGTGGAGATGCCTATCCGAGCTCTACAAAACTTCCCAAGGGAGAATACAATTTACAACTGTATTTGAGGTACAACTCTTTCTTAGCACATATACGGGATGACCGATTATATTTGTTTCTTATGGTGTTTGATATTTAGTTGGCATAATAAACTTTGAATAGTCCAGTTGTGCTGTTTTCTAAGGACTTGAAGGTTTAGTTGTTAATGTTTGCAAAAGAAAGATGGAGTATTTATTACAAGTGTAATATTTTTAGGGTTTAAAAATATTGATAATGAGAGTTGCATCAAACATGGTCCTGTATACTTGTTGGAAAACCGCCTTATTGAGGAAACCTCTAGCCTGCATTTGTTGTGGCCTCTTTGGGGGTTGTCTTAATTGCGGCCTCAAGGGTAGTAGTTTAGTCTTACATTCACTAGATGACATGACTTAAAGAGAACTTGTGAAGTTTGGACAATATTCACCTTATAAGTTGGTTTTACTGGGTCAGTTTAGGTCCTAAGCACAAATTTTAAGAATACTCAATATAATTATTGTTTCAGGCATGACAATGTGCAGATTTTGGAAAAGATGAAGCAGCTGGTGTTATTCATCCAGCGGAATTTAGAAGAGAAGGTAGTACATCAAATTTCTAATGACTTTATCTATCTCTCGTATCTTTTGCTTTAGCAACAGTCTCATTAGTCATTATATGATTGTAAGTTTTTCCAATGGTTTTCCTAAAGCTCCCCCGTAAAGCTGATGAAATACGAGATTAAGTTTTTTCCCACCATAAGCTAATACAAAGTTGCAGTAGAAGAATTGCAACATGAATTCTATTCTGGCGAGAGGTATCCATGAACCCCTCACTGTACCATTCGAGTATCACTCATTTTTTCTTGTCAAAATTCAAAGTATATTTATATTCTTCCCAGGTAATAAGATGAGTTATTTCCTTGAACCAATCAATCTCGTCAAAACCTACACCATTCATTCAATTCTATGGATGAGTTTGTTATTTCCTTAAACCTTTCATCAACCTCATCAAAACCTAAACATTTCATCAATTCTAATTCTTTTGCAACAATGCATACACTCATACACAAGAATTCTAAATTCACATCATCCGTTATCATCCTCAACACAAAACAATGGGCACCCCCAACCTTATAGGTCCACTTGAACTCTACAACCCCAAACCCTAACCAGGACAACCCTAGTCCCGACCCTCCAAGTGACCTCTTAATGGACCAAATGGTGTTCAACTTTAACACAGTATGAATCAGCCCCAAAACATGATCCCAACTGAAAATTTATCTCCAAAATTTCTCCATTGGAAACCCTTGTCTAGACCTCTTCTTCCAAGTGATTCTCAACATCCCACCAGAGACCCTCCTCCAAAGACTCAAACTTGCGTGGGCCCACAATCCCTTAACTGCCCTAAAACCTTTTTGCAACTTTCGTGGCATTTGTGGCACCGACAAGTCTAACCGGCAGAACTTTCATGACATTGCGATTTGGCTTCACCACCACCTTTCGGAAATCCTTGTTGCTAACCTATATATATATATATATATATTATAATTTGACTATATCACTAGTCGATATGAGATCTCCAATACACCTCTTCACTTTAAAGACATCAAGTGTTCACGTGGAGGACATTGAACATAGGAATAAAGGGGGACCCAACAATGGGTGACACGATAAATCCAATTAGGATAAGTCATTGAAAACCTCTTATACCATCTTAAGAAAGTGAATTTAAGTCTAACTCAATCCTATAAAATTGGCTTATAAGGTGAGGTTTACATCCATTTATGTACTATAATTTGGTCATGTCTACAGTTAATGTGGGATTTCCAACACAGTCCCTGACATTGAGAATTGGCTATCTTGAGCCCAAAATTAGGGAGAAACTCATAGTGGGTGACACAATAGGTCTAACAAACTTGACTACGATAGACTTTGAATGACTCTTAGAAAGTGAGTTTATGCTTAACTTCACAAAATTGGCTTAGTAAGGTGAAGTTTGCAACATATTATAGTATATATTATAATTTGACCATATCATTAGTCGATGTGGGATTTTCAACAACCTTCCCCCCCTCGCTGACTTTGGATACTTAAAGGACCTCCCGAAATCCTTTACCTTCTTCTAAAAGGTTGTGAAGCCTATGAAATTCAGAAACGTCGGGAAAATAGGAGCAAAAGACCTAAGCCTCAGAAGAAGTAGAAAGGGAAAACAAAGGCTATGGACTAAAACGTTGACATTGCGAAAGACAAAACCAAGTCTTCAAAGAAAGAAATTGCACATGTTTCCAAACAAGAGAAAAGGGTGGCATTGACAAACAAGCCCGTTGATCATTATAAGAGCGACCCAGATTTCGAATTCCTTCAAGATTGTGTCTCTGGTTATTTTCTAGTGTTTGAGGAAGGAACTTGAGTTCTTAAAATCTGGGTCGGTGACAAAATTCAATCTTGCCGTGAAACTATTGCAAAGAGGGGTTTTCCTCATAAGGATTATAATGAGTATGAGGGGGTTGAGGAGGTGCATTATGCTTATAGGGTTCACAATCAATTAATAAAGGAGGTGTTGGTGCCTTTAAGGAAGGTGTTGGAGTTTCCTAATGTGTTTATTGGGACCAATTGTTGGGATTTGATTCCTTATAACAGGGTTGATTCTATGGCTATGAAATTTTATAAAGAGAAGTTTTTGAAGCATGGTAAGGAGAGGTTTGAAGCTTACTTGGAGGATGTGGTGTTGCTGTTGGTGCTTTGCTCCCCATGAGATCATAAGATCATTGAATGATGAGGATGGTGGGGATGTGGCTGAGTTGTAGTGGAAGAGGGTGGTAGATGATTTGGTGAAAATAGGGAAGATGAAGAATTGTTTGACTGTATGATGTCTTAGGGAGTATGGATGGGGTGTTCATGGCAGTGTGTGTGGCAGTGAGATTGTTGGTGTCTGAGTTGTGTGAGGAGCCTTGGAAGGGGAAGGTTGTGACTTTCTCTGCTGATCCTCAACTTCATTTGATTGAAGGGGATGATCTCAAGTCCAAGACTGAGTTTGTGAGGGAAATGAATTGAGGGATGAACATTGATTTTCAGAAGGTGTTTAATCTCATGTTGGAGTTGGCTGTGTACGGGAATGACTGGATCTGACGATAAAGAGGTTGTTGTGTTAAGTGACATGGAGTTTGATAAAGTCTCAAGAAAACCTTGGGAGACAGACTACCAAGTGTTGACTGATTTTTCCGACAAGTGTACCAAGTTAAAAGTAATATAATGTGTGAAGTAAGATTCTCGAACTCACGAGGAACAATATCTTTTAAACTTCAAGTGAGCAAAGCTTGTTAAGCGAAAGAGTTTTGGAAATTTATGTTGTTTGGAACAGTTAAAATAAATATGTTCGAGTCGATTCAAAATGCAGTAAGATAACTTGGGATTGAACTTCATTTATCTTGTTCTTTCGTATTCTGGGCTATGACATATTTATAATACGTGAGACTACTTATTGTTTCTACACAAATAAAAGCCATTCAAGTTGATTCCTCACGCATGAAATTCAAAAACTAACTTGCTAAATCCTGATTCCCCAACTATCTAGCAATTTAACCAACCTTAAGAACAGTTGTAAAACACAGTCAATGCAAAACACAGTCAATGCAGTGAGATCCATTCCTGGCATCACACAGTATTGAGCATTTTCGTTTAAGTCAGATTCTTGAAAATACTTTCCAGTCAAATCCAAGATTCCAGTTCAAGAGTATATTGAATAAAGAGAAACCAACATTAAACATAAAATGAAACCACCAACAACAAGTAGACAATGTATCATATATATATATATAATAGAGAATACATCCAAGTTTGATAAATTACATTCAATCCCAAGAAATATGAAATTTAGCTACTAATGGTAGCAATTAGAGCACAAACTTTTCTTCCCCCAAGAAGATTCTATCATTTTTCTTTGCCCAGGACCGTTACTGCAGCCACCACCTTTTCCTAGGAATATCTCTCACATTAATACTGTGACGTGTTCTAGGTTAACACGTTTGTTAAATATAACGGGCTTAGCTTATGTTCTCTGTTATTTTGTTACTATTTCTGTTATTTTTATCATCTATAAATAAACATCCCTTTATGTGTATTTACACACAAAGGAATTAATCCTATACCTATTTTTCTATTTTAATAACGTTAATAAATTTTAGCTTAAGCTAGACCAGGTTCGCTTGAGCAATCTTTCAAAAATTAAAGCATCCTTTCTGGATCATTCTTGCTTGAGTGACTTCTGCTTGCTTGAGCTATCAACTTCAGCAAGGTTCTGTATCTTTCCTTCATTCTTTAAATCTGCAGTTTGTGCACATTTCTGGGATCAATTGAGTTCATTCGTCACAGGATTCAAGAACTTGTAACTGAAACCCAAATACTCAAAGTCAGGGGGTACTTTGCTAATTCAACCAAAATTAGTACCAAAAGTAGCAGAATTTCTCAAGTGAAATGTACTAAAAATTGATACTTATCACCAAGCAATCACTAGGAAGTTTGGAGAGAAAGGGTTTGGTGATGTCGTGCCTCAGATGATTTTTTGGAATGTGGGAGACTCTAAGGCCACTCCTGTGCCAGCTATTAAAAAAGGAGTGACACTGCTTGGTAGAATTTCTAAGAATTTACTCATTGTTGTTGTATAAGGAGGGGAGCTAAGCCCCGTAGGAACTATGGAGGCAGAAATTTCTGGGTCAGAATATTAGCAACTAGAGGTGTTGGATTAGTTAGTTACTCATTTTTTTATTTCCTTTTTGCTGCAACTAAATAATGTAAAAAATTGGAAACACAATATGCCTGCTACAATTTTCCTATTCCTATCTTCCATGACATGTTTGCGATTTTATTTATAATTTTTTAGCTTCTATTTGGATGCATGGGTCGATTTGTTGGGTCGATTTGTTAAGACATGTGAAAAAAATTGGTAAACACCCACTATGAGATGTCTTACCCTAACATATTTTCTATAAGTTAATAACAAAACGTTGATGATTGGAGAGTAACATACTCATCCTTATTATGCGGCATAACGGATTGTAACATTATTCCGTGAATAGACTTTGAATTCTGAAAAGAGAGACTGATACTTAAATGCTCTAGTGAGGGATCCTCGGAGACATCTCGTTGGAACAAATTCAAATACAGAGAATTAGAATTAAGCTTCTTATTTGGTCAGTTGTTCTTAATTTTTTTTTTCTCGAAAGTCTTAATGTGATGTCATGATTAACATACATTTCTAGGAATGCTTCGGAAGATATAAAATTTGTATACATCATCAAAGCTCTGCCCACTTATTTGATTCCTTCTATATTTTTTTTAATTACCATTTATGTATGTCTTTGTTATCAGGACATCATTCGGCTATGCTTTTTCTCTGAACCTGATGGACCAATGATGGGAGATGGTTCCTTTAAGTCCTCAACGTTAGTTCCAGGGTATGTAACTGGTTTATAGTCCCTACCTAGCTCCTTAAGGTTTAAATGTTAAATTAAGTGGTGGTACTGATGTTTGCTTATTGATAGTATAAAAGAAGGATTTTATCTTGGTGCTCTATCAAAAGACATACTTCCCAAGGTATATTGTTCTCCTCGCTTAACCTTTTGTGTATCTCTGTTGGAGTATTGTTAAAATTTAATAATATTTGTAGTATTATTTTGACAGAACTCTCTACAAGGATCTGTGTTGGTGGGATCAATATCATATGGTAAACTATCATTTGCTGGTCAACAAGATGGTAAAAGTCCAGAAAAGCATCCTGTGTCACATCGGGTTTCTTATATCATTCCTCCAAATAAGGTTATTATTTACTCTATGCAGTTACCCACCTTAAGGTCTTCCTTTGTGCTCTGTAAATGTACATTCCAATGTTCTGATTTGGACAAGCACCAAGCTTGCTGATGTATCATCTATTATAGAGCGTATGCTATACATTAATGTCTAAACATACTGTCTTATTACCTTCTGTTGAAAGGTTGATGAGGACAAGGGAAAAAGTTCTTCCTTATCTTCCAAGAAGACAGTTTCTGAACGCTTAGAACAAGAGGTATGCAAATATTTGGCAGACAGAATAGCTTCCTTGTTTTTTATCTCATCATATATTTCACTTATGAGTCTTGCTTTTGGCTTGACTGAAGATGCGATCTTTTATATTTAATTTTGCTCAAGAATGTTTTATTAAAAAATGGGTGAGCCTAAGCATGTTTCAGTTGAAATTTTGTGTAGACATTATAATAAAATAAAATAAATATGTTTATATTTTATATTTAATAAATAAATTTGTCTATATTATATATTTAAAATAGAAAATGTGATTGTAAATCCTTAAGGAGATGAGAAGGGAAACCCTATTATAGGTGGTCAGGCAAATTCCACAAAGGATATTATTCATCAGCACAACCAGAGGATACCTAATAAGATGGTTGTAAAAGAACCGTTCTAGATTTAACTCTAAGGATGTGAAAAAACTCCAAATTATCAAATTCAATCCAAAATGATCAAAGTTTATATTATTTTAAGTCTATTTAAATGGATTTATCTCAAATCCAAATCTATACTTTGGGATTTTAAGTCCAATCCAATTAATTGGGTTTGAATTGGATATAGATTGGTAATCTTTTGGATTTTGAAAATAAAAAATCAAGGTGCAGTTAAGTCATTTCGAGTTATGAAATTTTAGGTTGGGCTAGACCCAAGTAAGGTAGCACTCAGTCAGGCTCATGCAAGGTCGAGTCGAGTCATAGTCAAGCCAAGACTGCGAGCCTAGGTTAGATCGAGTCAAGTCAACCTGACCCAAATCAATTCCACTTGGCCCAAACCAAGGTTGAGCCGATTCAGCACGAACCAGGTTGAGACGAGTCCACATTCAGTCGAGTTGGGATGGGTTCATGTTAATTTGAGTCGACGCCGACTCACTTTCGACAAAGTAGGGCTAGGCTGAATTCAGTCCTAGTCCGATCAAGATTAGATCGAGCCTAGCCCAATCTTGACCAGGTCAAGTTAGGCCCAAGTCGAGCCGCATTTGCCCTAGACCAAGTCAAGTTAACTCAACCCGGAACCAAGTCGAGCTGAACCGACCCGACCTAGGCCCAAGTCGATTTGAGTCTACTTAGACCAAGGTCGAGTCAATTTGACCGCAACCCAGGTCAAGTCGAGTCGGCCTGCGCCTAGGTCGGGTCGAGTCAACCAAAATCCAGGTCGTGCCGAGTCAACCCAAACCCAGGTCGAGCTGATCCGACTCGAATCCAAGTTGAGTCGACACGGGCCCAAGCTAAGCCAACCGAGTTGGCTCAAACCCAAGTAAAGCCGAGTCAGTCTGAACATAGGTTGAGCCGAGTTGTCCCAGAGCTAGATCGAATCGAGTTTGTCTGGGCCCAAGTCAAGAGTCAGCCTAAACCCAAGACAAGGCGAGTTGGCCTGAACACTAGTCAAGCTAAGTTGACCTGAACACTAGTTGAGCTATGTCGACCTGAACACAAGCCTAGGTGACGGTGAGTTAAGAGCCAAGTCTGCCTAGGCCCAAATCGAGTCGAGTCGACCTGAACTTGGGTTAAGACGAGTCAGCCCTAACACAGGTTGGGCTAGCATCTTGAACCCAGAACGACCTAAGTTGGCTAGGGCCTAAGTTGAGTCGAGTCTGCTAGGGCCCATGTCAAATCGAGTCTGCTCAAACCCAGGTTGAGTTGAGTTGAGTTGGCCCAAGCTCAGTTCTGACTAAGTTGGCTTGGGCCTAGGTCGAGCCAAGTCGATTCGAGCTCAGGTCGAGTTAAGTCGATTTGGACACAGGTTGGGCCTAATCAGCTCGGTCAAGACAAGTCAACTCAATTCAGGTTAAGTCGAGTCGGTCCAAATCCAGGTTGCGCCAAGTCGGCTCCAACCCAAGTTGAGCTGAGTAAGCCCGAAACTAGGTTAAGTCAAGTTGGCCTTGACCCAAGTACAACTTAGCTAGGTTGAGCTGAGTAAACTTGGGCCTAAGTCGAGCCTACTCAACCCATACTAGGTCAAGCTATATCGAACTAGGCCCAAGTTGAGCTCAAATTAGGTTTAGGCCTAGGTCAAGTTCGGTCAGGCTAGGTCCAGGTGGTGTTGAGATAGAGCCTACATTGGGTTAGAGCCATGTCAAGTTTGAGTTAGGTCAAATCTTACTTCAAGTTGAGCCCAAGTGAACCCTAGTTGAGGTGTGTCCATGTTCAATCGAGTTAGGCTAGGCCCAAGTAAGGCCAAGTCTAGGTCAAGTTTGACTTATGTGGTTCCTAGATGAACTGGGATAGGTTGGGCCAAGTTGAGTTGGGCTTGTGTTGGCCCACATTGTGTTGGGCCATGTCAAGTTGAGTTGGGTCGATCCCATGTCAAGTCGAGTCAAATCGGCCCATACTTAGGTTGAGCCAAGTTAGTCTGGCCCCACATTCATTTGAGTTATGTTGGGCCCAATTTAGAATGAGTCTGAGTAGGATTAGGTTAGGTTGTGCCTAGATTGACCTAAGTCTAGACTGGTCCAGGTCGAGATGGGCTTAGGTGGCATTAGAAGGACGGGACCAAGTCAAGTTGGGGCGGGTTTAAGCAATACATCGGATTGGGACAATGTCAAACCGAGGTAGGTTGATCTCACGTTAGATTGATAAGGTCGATCCCACATCGAATTGAATCTAATTATCAAAGTGGATTTAATCTAGATTTAGTCAAATTTAAATTGAATTGAAATATTCCAAATCAATTTGGTCTAGTTAAAATGAATATAATTTTAAATCCAATCTATTTTATTGGATTTGAAATGGATCCTAGATTGGATGTTGAAAAGTCGAATCCATGAGCACCCATAACTTAACATTCTTTTGTTGATTCTATTATTGAAAACTCATCTTTGTAGAATCTTCAATTATTATCTTGAATGTCAGATTGTAGATTGGTTGATAATTTAATCAAAGAAAGACAACGCCTTTTTAAACACCTAACGCCTAGTATTTTCCTTCATTTATTTGTAATAATTTTATAAAAAAATATATTTATAATTTAATTGAAGAGTGATATATAAGCCTTGACTATAGCTTTATTAAATAGAGGATGCGAACTTCTGTTTTTATTAGTAATAGTTTAACATATATGTAAACTAAATGTAATAAATTATTGTAAGAATATCTTGTGTGGGAAGGTCATAATTGTTTTTATTTTTCCATCTCTCCAAATCCAGAAAACGTCTTTTACAGTTCTGATTTCTCTCACAAAGTAGATATTGAAGATTTCAGATTGTATATCTTCTGCCCTAATGGTACTTTAAGTTGGACTTGACTTGTCCATCAGGTACGAGATGCAAAATTAAAAGTGTTTGGCGGTCTAAAACAAGGAACCGATGAAGAGTGCTTGCAGTGGAAGGAGTTGTCTACCTCGCTCAAAGTCAGTTTGTAATTCTCTATCTGTATCTGTTTCACTCTCACTCTCTCTCTCTCTCTCTCTCTCTATATATATATATATATATATATATATATATATATATTTTGTTTTAGTGTTATTCAAAACTGTATTCAGGTGTTCATTCTCTATATTATAGGTTAAAATTAAATAATTGCAAATTTATATTTCCTTCCAGACTGAATATCCAAAGTACACACCGTTGCTTGCAAAGATTTTAGAAGGTTTAGTTTCCAGAAGTTATATCAAAGACAAATTTCTTTATCATGAAGAGGTACATATTGTTCGAGTCAAATGTTTTACTATTATTTCCCCCCTTCCCCCTCTCTGATTTTCCTTTACAAGGTTATATTAATGCTATTTAGAGTTGATAAAAATATTGTTCAATTTAGTAATGCGTGAATGATATAAAAAGGCTAGTTCTTTGACTATTGTGAGTACACTTTGCAGATAATTGATGCTGCAGATGAGGTTATTAACAGTATTGATAAAGAAGAGTTAACAAAATTTTTTGCAGTAAAAAATGATCCAGGAGATGAGGAAGCAGAGGTGCTTATCCATATTCCCTATCCTTTTAGTTATCCCTTCCACTGACATGACATGTGACTGTTATTTGTTCAAAACATTTTTCAATAGTACATGATTTGCTGTGATTTTGGTACTTGAATTTTTATAATTACAGAAGTTGGTTGTGTAATTGTTTGTCTGAAAATGATGACAGGATAGTGTAAACAAACATCTATACCCTGATAATGTATAAAATGTTAGAAAGAATCGTCGTCAGCTAATTACTTAGGAAGTTCCTTCCACTAGACAATGAATTTTGGCACTACATTACTATTACAATGGATTTTCACTTTTCGATTTGTTGGCAATCACTGATATTTTAATCCACTGTAGAAAATCAAGAAAGAGATGGAATCAACCCGTGATCAGTTGGCAGAGGCACTTTACCAAAAGGGGCTTGCACTGGCAGAAATTGAGTCTTTGAAGGTTAGAGCTTTTATGTTCTTGAAAGCAATGAGCGTACATTATTAACAGTTATACTCTTCACATATGCAAAACAGGGAAGTACCATGTAGATGATATCGTAAAAGGTCAATAAAACAGATAAATTTCTTTATATCCTTACCATCACTGCTCTAATGAAATGAGAACACATGGACGTTCTTTTAAAAATCTAGACACATTTTAATGCTGGTTTTTTAAACATTAGAAATATTATTTCTTGATTGGAGAACTTGATGACAAGACATAAGGAACTTGGTCTAAGTTTTATCCATTGACAAATGTGTTCTGCCTGCTTCATTTCCCGTGTTAGTTTATCTTGAAAACTTGTTTAACCTAGTAGCTGTTTAGATCTGTTATAATTCCTCATTGGCTTGGTATATGACCATGAGTAATTACTGACTCCCCAATTGATCTAGCTTTTTAGATTCAGTTAGGCCTAGTCCATTCCCAACACTAACATGGCAAAACTCCGTGCTCCTAATTTGTAATCCTGGGCATTAAGAGTGTGTTTTAAGAGCCCATATTGGCTAGGTATATGGTCAAAGTGCTCTGAGGTAGCTTTTAGGACTGAGTTGAGCCCAATGCATACTCGATTCAAATAAAATCAACATTTGATCCTGTAGATAGATATACTTGTTAGTTAAACCAGAATTAGGAAATATCCTTGTACTCAGGTAGCTATATTTTCCCTCTTAAGTTCAAATCTTGGATGTCATGTTATATGAAATATTAAATGCTACTCTTTTCAATTTTGGACTTATGTTAGACCATGTAAAACTGCATTTTTGCCTGCTTGTGTTTAGCAGAATTGGGAAGAGCTTATTTGGCTAGTATGATTTTACTATGTCAGAATAAGTCAAAGGTTTCCATTATGATATAGTGTCACTTAATTATTGTTTATCAAATAAAAGTTGACTTACTTGTATATTGTCAAAGGAGGGAGATAAGTCCTTGGCTTCGGTTGCTACAGAAGGTGAAAAACAAGATGTGGAGAAAACTGATGAGCAATCCAAGGATGATGAAGTTCATCCAGACTTGTTCAAAGAGAACTTCAATGAACTGAAGAAATGGGTTGATGTCAAGTGTAGAAAATATGGAATCCTGTTGGTGACAAACGAGAGGCGTAATCAAAGGCTTGGGACAGCGTTGAAGGTATTTTCCTTATGCTAAAATCTTTTGTTAGTTTTTTTCCATTTGTGACCCTTTTATTAAGTTCTAATCTAACAAATTCTTTGGTTTCCTTTCTCCACAAAAATCATTTTGTTGACACAAGTTCCGGCTCAAACTCCTAATTTTATTAGAAGCACTTGAAAGGATATATTTAATGCTCCATAACTAGTGACCTTATGGTATTGGTCAGGAGTGTCCAATAAATTATATTAATCATATATGTGAACCTTTGTATTCAGGTACTGAATGACATCATTCAAGATGATGCCGAGCCTGCCAAAAAGAAATTCTATGAACTAAAGCTCTCTTTGCTTGAGGAAATTGGATGGACTCATTTTTGTACATATGAGAGGGAATGGATGCTTGTGCGTTTCCCCCCAAGCTTGCCCCCTTTCTAGGCTCTGCCCGTTGTGAAGTTTTTGAACGACAATGCAAGGAGCTGTCCTTTTACTTGGTTATTTATTGCTATGACAACCATTCATGCAAAAATTAGATTGACCATTTTCCTCCAACAAGCTCCCAGCTCAATTGGCAGTTGCATCAGCCTGCGTTTTAAGACTTGGGTATGATGGTTCAAGTTTGAGTTTCAATTCTTTATCAAGCTACCTTTATTCCCTCATTGTCCAGCCGTACTTACATACTCTTTCTATGTAAGAATAAAAGAGAAAAAGTATGATTGTTTTATACATCTTGTAATTCCATTGTACATGGACCTAATCTTCCATTCAAGTGCCTGACAATCCTTGGGTATGGATCACAGATCAAGGTGCATCCCCATCCCTTTTGACATTAGCAATTACATAATTAATGTGGTTTCCATTTTTTATTTATTTAATGTTTATAGTTCATTCTTAGTACCTATCTTTTGGTTGGATACCTCCGAATTCAAATATTACATTGAATTCAGACTAATCCGAGCCAAACTGCTTGGCCATATTTAAGTGTAACCAAATATTAAGATCTTACAATTAAGCTCTTTATTGTTTGGAATATTAAATGTTGTATTTAGTAGTATATATTAAGTGAAAAATATGAAGCAACCCCTTATTAAGGAAATATAAGTAAGAAGCATTTGCTAAAAATCTTTTATTTGAATTAGGAGTGTTTACTGAATTAGGTTACCTCATTACTCAATCCGATCTAATCCGACTCAACTAGATTTGGTTAAGTTTCATTTATGATTGAGTCAATCTTCATCTAATCCAAAATAGTCGAGTGATAGATTTAGTATGAGTAATCCAAAATCTAACTTGAAATTCATTTATATACTTGTATTACTATATACTTGTATTATGGATAAATTTTGTTTTGTTTTTCTTTTTATATCTTGAATTAGTTTGGATAATCTAGTTATAACTTGAGCTATTGATTTACTTAAAACCTTAAATTAATTTTAATAAATGTGGTGTTATCTTTTAATTAGATTTACAATTTTCAACTTTGAAGAAAAGATTGTCAAAATTTTTACTCAACTCAATCCAACCTACTTAAGAGAAAGTTGGGTTAAATTTAATTTTATAAAAAAATGTAAAAATCCAACTTAACTCAACTCAATATTTTTTTTAGTAGATTGAGTAATGACTTTGTTGAAATCCTATCTAACTCAATAACACTCCTAATTTGAAAACACAACTCATTCAATAACTTTGAACTGAAAAACTTGGTCATTCGACCACTTGCCCTTTGTGCATTGAATGTTAATAATGACAAAAGGTATCACTTTTTCCTATATTGTTAATTCAATAAAAATGTGATGATAGTTTGGCTAAGTTGGTTTTATTTGGTGGAAGGAATTCTTCTTTGTATTTTTATTATGCTTATTATAGAGATAAAAGTGGACTTTCGTATTGTAAGTTTTCTTAGTGGATTTTGGTTGGGTTCCTCCAGCTTGCAAGTTATCGAAAATATTGATAATTGATATAACTTATCATTTTTATTTTCATTTAAAATTAAGTGTTGCAAACATTGATAAATTAATTTAAACAACGTTTTGAAATATTTCTCACGTAGGAAAAGGAGGCTGAAAGTAAAGATAAGGCAAAACCTGCTGAAAAATAATGGGCTACTCTAGAAGAATTTGTTTGTAAATGAAAATATTTTTGAAATAGTTTATTTCGGAAGTTATTTTCGGATTCGAAAAAATTTGAGAATAGATAATTTCAAAAGCATTTTCGTTTTAGAAAAACTCTCCCACAGGTTGTGCACAGCTCCGTTTCTCTTTCTTTTTCTATTACCAATAATACAAAATAATACAACAGACAATAGTGGTAACTTGAGGTGCAGGAAGAAGCCGTCCACTAGTTTCTTGAGACAAATCTACAAAGAATTTTGCTTCCTACACTTCCATGATTTCTCTTCACACCCTTGAGGTTTTCAAAATATCCACTCTGCCCCCTTTCCACGAGCTTTCATTCTTGGTCCTTGGTGGTGGATTTGTGGAGATTATTTGGTATAATTACTATTTTGCCTTTGTATATAACATTTTTTTAAATTAATTAATCTTTTTATAATTATTACTAGAAATAATAAATAATACTTTTAAATCATTCATACATTTTAACAAATAATTTATTTTCATTTTCTCAACTAATATTCTGTTTAACCAAAAAACATTTATATGTTAAAAAATACGCTAAAGGGAAATTTTGACATTACATTAAAAAATAATTTATCAATATTCAATCAAATCAATTATATATACAAATAAAAATTCTGAAAAAAAGGTGGAATGTGAACTTATTTGGATAATGAGTGGAAAGATGGTAGATGATTTGATTGATGTAGTATAATAATTTTTTTATATTAATATATTTAAAATTAATTTTTAGAATAAATTTTTAAAAATAATTTGAAATATTAAATAAAAATTACTATAAAAACATATATTAAGTAAATATTAAATTACTATATTAAATTATTTCATTTTATGTATTATTTAGTTATTTAATTTATTATAATATAAAAATAATATTAATGAAATATTAATAATATATTTATATATAAATTATCATTTATATTTATAATTTAATTAATTATGTAAACACAAATAATAAAATATTTAGAAGTTTATTATCTTTTATGTTAATATAATTAAAAAATAATTTTAAATTATTTTATAATAATTTAATTATTTAATTTATCATTTTAATATTTTTTTTATTTTGATGTACTTATTTTATTATAAAAAAGTAAATATTAAAACTATAATCGAGTATATAAAAGACATAACCCATTATCTTTTGTATTGTACAGTACTTTCTTGGCAAATCTTATCATTGGTGCATTGATGGATTGCACGGTACTTTCTAGGCAAATCTTATCATTGATGCATGGAAATTTTATGTCATGAAATTCTTTTCGTTTTAAGTGTTTTTTCATCCTCAAGTTCTACACTTTCTTTCCTTTTCTACATTTGTTTTCTCCCTTATACACCAAACATAGTTTTCATTTTTCTAAAAGCAAAGAAAGGTTCTACTCATCCAACCAAACACAGATCCCGTTCAATTTTACAGTCTCCTCAAACTAAGTACCAACTAATACACTAAACAAGTATAAATAAGATTCATTCATAGCCAATGAAACAGACCTTTAAATTGGTTTATTCGGGTTAAAGAAAATCTCAGCCAAGAGCCAAGAAGGAATATTCTATTCTAAAAGCATGCACTCACTTTTTCTTTATCTCATCTCTCTCTTATTTTTGTTTTTGTTCACACTCCCATAAACCTAAAATAGGAAAGATTATATATTATTTTCCATTCTACAAGTAGAAGTGAAGCTAATAGTGACCCTTGTCAAAATGCCTCTCGAAAACATTTCAGTGCTCCTTAGCCAAACTAAATATCGATGCCTTTCTTTTCATACGAAACAAAAAATAGTGGACTTAAGTTTTATTGAAAATGACATTGGGTTTTGTCATAGTTTTTATCGAAGGAACAGTAACATAAATTAAACCCTATACGACGTAAGCATATCAAAATCTATGAAATCACTTCACAAGGATATAGTAACAATTATTAACACTACAACATTAGCCTATCAGAACATGGCTTCTCATTCATTCTCACACTTTTTCTCTTTATTTTTTGTGCTCTATGTATCATTACACGTTGACAAGGACAAACACACACACCCACCCAGCACTCATATATGCATAATTTTACATATTTCATTATTTGAATTTTTATTACATTTTAGTTTTTGTGGATTGGATCAAATCCCACTTAAGAATATAAGAGATTGACCAATGCTACGTGTAGGTGATGATGAACATTCAACACGGATCAGAAGACTCCGTGTGAGCTTTTTCATTAACATTATATGCATGCGTGAATCTTGTTTTAAATTTTTCACAATTCACTCTTTGTTTTATGCACACTCTTTTTTATGTGGACGGGGACAAAGTTTTTTTTTTTTTTTAATATTGTTAATGTTCACTTGTTTTTATAAAACTAAAACCATTTATATTCAATCTTTGCTGCTACTTTCATTTTTAATTCATAATTGAGTTAAATTAGTACGACATAGAATGACATAACCGTACTTCAAAATAAACAATAAGGTATAATTAAATATAAAATCATTTTTAAAGCTGCAATCAGAAGTATCACAAAGCTAATTCTAAAAGTGACTGGGAAGATGGTCCATGTTCAAATAATTGAAATTAGGTCAACAAGGATGGGCACATGGTTTATTGGAAACTGTGAAATAGGAAGTGTGAAGCATAAGGATAGAAACTCTGCATGAATGAGAACTGTGCCTTTCACAGCAGAGAATCTCTTACTTCTTTCATGTCTTTTTCTAGCTGTCTAACCAAAGTTGTTCAAGGATAAAAGGGAATTAAAGAAAAATAATTATAAAATATTTATATGGTTTTATATTTCGATTTTATTTTTTATCGTTATTTTTTTCAAAATATTAATTTAAAAATATTTACACATATATACATATATAAAAATTATTTTTTTCAAATAACATGATTTAAAAAAATTTAAAATAATATACATAAAATCTAATATTAAACTTTAAATATAAATCAATATCACAAACTTGAAAGATATATATTATGACTTAGTCATTTTAGATGTCAGATATTCAATCATATTTGGAAAAACTGTAAAAATTCATTAACAATAAAGGTTCAAGAAACTTATATTTTGTAAACTAGCTAGTATAATATTAATATGACCACGAGCACTAAATTAATTAATTAGTATTAGATTGAATATGAATTTTGACAGCAGTCTTGGCACATTTTTCCAAGCCTAATTTAATTTGCACCAACTATATTATTTCTGATAATGTAGAGAAGGGAACTTTAATTTGTTGATTATTATTGATAAAATTTTAACAGAGAAAGTTCTAAATTCAAAGATTGAGAATATGAGTGTAGAGGGGATGGGTTTCATAGGAATTATATCCTCTAATTAGAGCCTCTACTTTTTAATAAAGAACAAAAAATAAAATAAAATGGGTGCTTAGCACATATAGCATTGGAGATTGCAGATGAGGTGGCAATGAGCTTGCAGTGATGCTAGTTCCTAGGAAAATACTTTTTAATATTATTATTCTAAAAATACAAGCATCCTAAAATTATTTTTTAGAATAAAATATTACATTATAATAAAAGAGTTTGTTTAGATGTCAAATAAATATAGATTATATTTATACATGTCAAAATATAGGTGCTCTAATCACGTTGATGCATTCATTGGTTTGTTTTTCTTTTTTAATCAACTATGAATAAATTAAATAAATTAGAGCATCTGAGAGATTCTTCAACCCTTTAAAAAAAAAAATCTCCATTGATTACTCACCTTACAGCATTCACTGGTTTGTTGGGTTACCTTATCCAATGTCAATATCATTGCACCTATGGGAGTAAAGTTATTTAATCATTATAATCATCACTTCATAAAACTTATTGCATGATTTTGATTATTTATATAAGATTATATACTTTAGATTTTATTTATTGTTTGATACAATTTTTTTACTTAATATATATGTTTATATATGTGCATTTATCTATTTATCTTTATGCATTTGCAAATATATGTATTCACTTTTTTTAGTTGAAATACACTGACAGATTATATGATCGGTATAATGATTTATTATAGCTGATTAATGTATTTTAAAGTAATGATAAAAATTTATATAAGCACGTACTAATATATATATATATATACCTTTTTTCTTAATTTGAGCATATTAATACTTTTGACTTATTAGATAAACTTTGTTTTTTCATATGTATCTAGTAATTTGTTTTATACATTGCTAGTAATTTTTTATGTTTTCTTCTACAATGTGGTGTTCAGATTTTTATTATGATTTACTATTTTCATATACTTATATTTATTCAGACATGTGAATGGTAACTTTTTTAAATTATAATATAAAAAAATTTAACAGAAAAATTAAAAATAGCTAAATGGTGACTTACGATGATTCTTATTCGTTTGGGATATAAATAATGCTTGTAAATTAATTATTTATTTCATTTTTAAATTATTAATCATGATTAAAATATCATCAAACACATAATTATGAATGAATGAATTTATTGAATTAGTGTCCAAACTCAAATATTTTGTTGAGTTTTAAGTACTTAAACATAAGTTATTGTATAATATAAGTACATTAAGAAAACATATTAAATAACTTTTTTTTAAATAGACTCATTAAACTTATTGTAGTTTTATCGTGTATGGAAAATTTAATACAAATTGAAAATTTGTTAGTTTATTGTCCGACAATATATATTTTCGTTTTAAATAGTAGTTGGTGCAGTGCACTGAAGCAACAACTAGATTTTTATTTGCATGTTATAAGAATTATGTATATAGTTTATTTTATTTATTTTATAATATATATAACTTTTAAGTCGTAAGCGGAAAAGTTTGAAATTTGGTATCAACTGATATTTATATTATATAGAGACGGGAAGTAAAAAATATGAAATTACTCTAAACATAATTTTAGAAGAACTTATCGATCCTCAGTTTTTTTTTTTAAATTTAATAGTTTTAAAAGTATTTTAAGGTTGAGTAATTCACGTTACATTTACTATATGTTAATTTTTTATATGCATGTATTAAAAATATTTTACAAAATATAGTGCTAATATTTCACTTTTTGTTGTAAAAAGAATCACATTCCTAAACCAATGCTACATGGATAATTAACAAAATATGAATTTTATTATTTGGAGAACATTATTATTAGTAGACGACTGAATCCACTTCAATTGAGTATTATTACTCCAATCATTAGCTTGAGAGAGAAACATCAGCCAAACCAATTTTAGGAGCCAGAGATTCATATATATGAGATTTACGAGTAAAAAATTATTATTAAATTATTCATTTAATTTTTATCATGTAGGATATATACTTTGATAACTTTAATTAATTTAAATATATATTTAATATTTTATAAGTTATATTAATTTGTTTTCAATATATAAAATAGTATTAAAAACATATGATTTATTATTACTGGTTAAACTTTGGTATAACTTAAGTTAAACCCATAAACTGTGAACTTTTACCACTATAACAATCTGTCTTCTTTTGCAAATATATTCGTTTTACACATAACATATTCTTCTCTATTCATTTTACTTTGATGAATAATATATGATCTTTACTTGAGGAAGAATTATGTTCTTTAGATGGTGGTCGAAATTTAATCTGAAGTTCTCATAATCACAGCAAGCGTTTGAAGCAAATTTCACGTGCTTATATAGTTTTAATATAATATAATATAATGACTTAGGATTTTACTTGATGAATAGTAAAATTAATAACATTATTATTCGTAAAATTAAAATTAGTTTGATGAATAATATATGATCTTTATTTGAGGAAGAATTATATGTTCTTTAGATAGTGGTCGACATTTCATCTGAAGTGCTTATAAATTTGAAGCGAATTTCACGTGCTATAGTTTTAATTCCTGGTGTGTACCCTTTTTCTTATTTGATTCATACCCTTTCCTTCCTAAAGCTTTCTTGTATATATAATATAATGTAGAGATCTATATCGAATGAGCTGGCTGATTCCCATCTATACAAATATATTCATAGACAAATCACAAGTACATAGGATCAATAGTACACAGATCTTATCAAAAGATATTTCAGCTTGTAAAATCAAAATTCTCACTAAATTTTGAAGGAGCATCAAGAACCAAAAGGAGGTTGGTGGGAATTAATCCCCTACAATGTTAAATTTTGTAAACTTGAGTTAAATTTTCTAAAGTGGGTGAACAGTGAGTGGAAGACCATGGCTTGGCCTTAGGGAGAGCATAATAGATGGTGAGTGTTTGTAACCAGGGGAAACCTTAAAAGTAAACCTAGAAAGAAGAAGGGTTAACACAATCTTGTACTCCATGAAGGTCAAATTTCTACCAACACACATTCTCCCTCCAAACCCAAAAGGCAAATACCCCATCTTGTGCTTGCATCCACCATTCACATCATCC